>Ga0247837_1003298_pt1 | contig 28510 bp, 21 predicted proteins | sample LaCtaG_2_FD_187115 | JGI IMG/M metagenome (GOLD analysis project Ga0247837, IMG submission 187115) | Freshwater microbial communities from meromictic Lake La Cruz, Castile-La Mancha, Spain - LaCruzMarch2015_14.5m | ecosystem: Environmental > Aquatic > Freshwater > Lake | place: Spain: Castile-La...
ACAGGCCCCTTTATTCTCAAGCGACACCTTAAAAACCAAGAAATCCGTTATATTGCTAACAAAGACCATTGGGATCAACGCCCTGAAAACAAATTAAAGCTCGATGGGCTAGTGATGTCAATTGTTCCTGAGTTGGCGATTCATGTTAAAAAAATTCAAGCCGGTGAATTGCATTTACTTGAAAGGATGCCTTTTTTAGATATTCCAAAATTTCAAAAAGACACTAATTTTGTTTTGCATCAAGCATTTGCAATTGACACCTGGTTTATTGCTTACAATACACAAAAACCTGCTTTGAAAGATAAACGAGTGCGCCAAGCATTGGATATGGCGATTGATAAGAAGGTCATCGTAAAAGTTTTTGGGGGATTTGTGAAGCCTTTGGCTACTATAATACCATCGACTCAATGGGGGCATGACTCTTCTATTAAAGCGGCTCCCTTTAACCCCACCAAAGCCAAAGAGCTCTTAAAGCAAGCAGGCTATCCCAATGGTTTTAATCTTAAGTTTTTGATTTCTTTGGGTAAAGTGGCGACCAATGATTTAATAGCGCAAGTTATTCAAGAGAATTGGGCAAAAATTGGGGTGAGAGTCAAACTCATCTCTTATGAAGGGGGGGAATTTTGGAGACGCGCTGGCAAAGGTGAACATGATGCTATGTTTAGGGGTGGCGAAGGCAACAATGGTGATCCAGGTAACTTCTTAATTAGTCATACTTGTCAGTCTATTGCCATTGGCTCGAATCATTCTAGATGGTGCTACAAACCTTTTGATGATTTATATGACAAAGGGCGCTATTCGTTAGATCAAGCCGAACAGATCAACATTTATAAACAGATACAGAACCTTTTAAAAGAAGAGTTGCCATTAAGCCCTCTGTTTACAAAGATAAGCGTGCATGTGACCCACAAGTCTGTCAAGGGCTATGAAATTCCTTTATTAGCACCCCAACAATACACTGGTATTTCAATTGAGTAAGGTGGATTTAAATCTCACGCTGGCAAAAGCTGGCGTGGGGTTTTTTAAATGGCAAGATTGTTTGAAGTTTATAAAGTGTTAACTTAAAAAAACTCTTATATTTTGTTGTTAGTTAATCAATTCAGATCAGATACCAAAGTGGTGAGAGATGTAAATGCAATAATAAAAAATATCTGAAAAATATACTTCAGATTTATGTAGACTGAGCGCCAAGCGTTGATTTTTTAGTGTTTCAGAATATCTTTTAATCAACAAATTATTTTTTTTATCGTGTGAATGAGGTTTTGATGAATCACAACATGACGAGGATAGGGTTATATATTGAGCGATTTGGCACGTCTCTTGCGATGGGGATATTTTTTGTTTTGCCACTTCACTTTAAAAGTCTGGGATGGGATGAGACTTTTTTCGGACAGGTTTATGCTGTTGGCGCCATCGGCACCATCTTCACGATTGTTTTAAGTGCAAAACTGATTCGCCAATTTGGTTTTGGGAAAGTGGCACCATTGGGTAGTTTGTTGTACACCATCGGCTGCTTACTGTATTTTATTTTTGACCGCTCTCACAATATCTATGGTTATTATTTGGCTTCTTTATTACAAGGGGCGGGATGGGGATTAACTTTTACGGTAGGACCCATTGGGATTGCCAGCACCTTATCCGAACAAGATGATACGAATCGCGCTTATTATTTTATATTGCATTCTGCTTATACAGCACTTGGAGCTGGTGTCGCTTCTGTTGTGATCCGCTTATTTACCGACTACTTAGGCTTAAAAGTAGAACATCTTTTTATACTCGCTACTTTATCAACAGCAATGTCTTGTCTGGTTTCAGCAAGGGTTGCTTGGAAGAATGAGTCTTACAAAAAAGTACAAGTGAGTGATTTATCGGTCGGCTCAGAATTGCTGAGCGTTCTTAGGCAGCCGAGCATTTATTTTTTTGCAATGATATTTTTTGGTGCTTGTATTTATACTGCTGTGATTACTTTACAAATGACTTTTGCGGCACTTAAACAGATTGATTACATTGTGTTTTATGGTTTTTATTCATTGGCGATTGTATTGGCTCGATTTATTTTTAGCAAAACCCTTTCAAAAATTGCTGTGGAAAAAAGCCTACCATTTTTAATTTTGCTGCTCACCATAGGTGTTGGATTTTTATTTTTGGCTGTGTACTCACCGATCTTTTATGCGCTTAGTGCCTCATTACTCGGTGCGGGTTATGGATTAGCCTATTCATTGGTGCAAGGAGAAGCGGTTCGTTATGCGCAGCCTATTTTGCGACCTGCTGTGCTTGTTTATTTTAGTTTGTGTTATTTTTTGGGTGTTTATCTTTTCCCTTATTTTGCCGCACTCATTGCCACCAAATTTAGCTATGAAACACTTTGGTTTGCCCTGATACTGATTGGTTTATTGTATTTTTCAGTCGCTGTTTATTTTTACAAAGTTGTTCGTAAAAATCTTGAATTGACGCGATCAATTTAAATGAAACAAACGGGCATTAAAAATAATGATTTGACTTCAGCGTTATTTAACTGGCTCATGAGCCAGTCCAAGTAGCATTTTTTGTAAGTGCTGCCAAGGATCTTTGTCTTCAAGACCTTTAATTTGTCGATCCAGTTCGGCGCATTTGGTGAGCGCAAAAATCAAGCGCTGTGAATTTAATCTTTGTGATGCGGATCTGACCAAATTCTTTTTGTTGCCCCACAACCGCAGATTTCTTTCCACTTCCCCTAAAGGCTGCTTTTGAGATATTGCTTGACGAAATTTGATTAATTTTCGGATGTCATCAGTCACGGCCCACAAAATAAGTGTGAGGGCTTCACCGGCTGCTTTGAGTTCATTGAGTATGCGTAAAGTACGTTTACCATCTTGCCCCATCCATGCGTCGCCCAGCTCAAAAATACTAAAGTGAGCTGCTTGATTAATATGGTTTTTCATGATCTCTAAGGTAATTTCATGGCATTCACTTAGTAAAGCAAATTTTTCAATAGTTTGTTTAGCTGCTAGACAGTTGCCTTCGAATTGCTCTGCTATACACACTAGCGCATCTTCTGAAATCGCTTGTTGCTGTTGAGCGAAGCGTTTTTTGATCCATTGGGCAAATTGATCTTTTGGAATCGGTTTTGCCTCAACAATCAAGGCAGTTTTTGATAATATATTTAACCAATCACTTTGTTGTTGCGCTTTATCAAGTTGCGTAAAAATTAATAGGATAATTGTGTTTTCAGGCGGCTCTTGTGCAAGCTTTATTAAAATATCACTATTTTTTGAGATTAATTTCCCAGTTGTAAAATTAATCTCAAGTAACTGATGGGTTGAAAAAAGCGATTGACTATAAGCGGCTTGTTGCAGTGTTAGGTGATCAAACTGGTTATCGACTTCGACGACTTTTCTTTCAAGGTAACCGCTTTTTTTAACTTTTTGTCGAATGTGATCAATGGCCTCTAATGCTAGCACGACTTCTTCACCATGCACCAGATAGATCGGCGCAAGATTCTTTTCTAAAAAAATGCTCAGTTGCTCAGAATTTATCCGTGGCATATGTTAGTGACCCAGCTTGTTTGATCAAACAACGATGTTGATGAGCTTATTGGGGACAAACACAATGCGTTTAATTCGCTTATCGATCAAAAATTTTTGAATCGATTCATCGGCTAAAACTATTTTTTCAACAACCGATTCGATTGCGCCTTGCTCAACGTTGATTTTTCCTCGCAATTTCCCATTGATTTGTACGATCAATTCAACCGTTTCTTCAGTAAGCGCAGTCTCATCAATGGTGGGCCAGCTTTGTTCCAATAGATCGCTTTTTGGCCGCAATGTTTGCCATAGCACTTCACACGCATGTGGAGTGATGGGTGACAACGCCAATACAATCGCTTCTAGCGTTTCTTGGGCAATGGATCGACCAATTGGATCGGTTAATGGTGTTTTTTCGTAGTAATTAAATAACTCCATCATAGCGGCAATGGCTGTATTAAATTGTTGGCGTTGACCAAAATCGGTAGAAACCTTTTTGAGGGTGGTATACAATTTTTTGCGAAGCAATTTTTGTTCTGTTAAGACAATCGGTTCTTCACAATAAGCTTTTACAACGCCTTGTTGAGAAAAATCATACACTGCTTTCCATAGGCGTTTAATAAAACGAAATGAGCCATTAATACCTGCTTCTGACCATTCCAATGACTGGCTAGGTGGGGCAGCAAACATGATAAATAAACGAGTGGCATCGGCGCCATACTGTTCCATCAATTGCGCTAAACCAATGCCATTATTTTTTGATTTAGACATTTTGATCATGCCGCCCAGTTGGACATTTTGACCATCTTGTTGATTAATTGCTGAGATGACATTGCCCTTTTTGTCTCGCTTGACAACCACTTTGTCAGGGGCGATCCATTTTTTGGTTCCATCGGGCAAGTTGCTAAAAAAAGCTTCATTTAATACCATGCCCTGTGTGATGAGTTGCTCAAATGGCTCATCCCCCTTTAACAAACATTCGTCTCGCAATAATTTATGGAAAAAACGCGCATAAAGTAAATGCAAAATCGCGTGCTCAATACCTCCTACATATTGGTCAACATTCATCCAATAATTCACGCGCTCATCAACCAATCCTGCTTGGCAATCAAATGATGCATAACGTGCAAAATACCAAGAAGATTCAACAAAGGTATCTAAAGTGTCGGTTTCTCGTTTTGCTTTTTTGCCACATTTCGGGCAAGTGGTTTGATAAAATTCTGCTGATAAAGCCAGGGGGTTGCTACGTCCATCGGGTACTAAATGGGTTGGTAACACAACAGGCAAATCTTTTTCAGGGACGGGTTGTACGCCACATGTATCACAATGAATAATAGGAATAGGGCATCCCCAATAACGTTGGCGACTAATTCCCCAATCACGTAATCTAAATTGTGTGTGTTGTTTGCCTGAATCGGATAAAGCTAAATCATCTAAAATTTTTTGGGTGGCCGCTTTTAAATTTAACCCATCGTATTTTTTGCTGTTGGTTAGCACGGATTGTTCGGATTGATTGCTGTAAGCTTTATGCCATTTTTCTTTTTGGTACGCGTTTTTATCAAGCAGTTCTATGACGGGCTTGATCGGCAAAGCATTCGCTTTAGCAAAAGCAAAATCTTGTTCATGGTGAGCAGGCACTACCATGAGAGCACCCTCATTTTCATCGATGGATAAATAATTCACAACCCATATCGGTAGCTTTTCCTGCGTTAACGGATGGATAAGGTGCAATCCAGTGGCGAGCCCTATTTTTTGCTGCGTGTCAACGCTTGCCGCCGCTACGCTGCCATAGCGACATTTTTCTAAAAATCCAACAAGATTGGCATTCTTCTTAGCCGCCTCAGTAACCAATGAATGCTCAAAAGAAAGGGCAATATAAGTGACCCCCATGATCAAATGAGGTTCAGGGGTGTAAATATTTAAGTGACCTTGTTGACCAAAGCTTTGGGGATCATAAGGGAATTTGATCATGGCGCCCACCGTTTTGCCAATCCAATTTTTTTGCATGGTGATGACTTGGGGGGGCCAATTTAAGGTGTCTAACTTTTCAAGTAATTCTTCTGTGTAATCTGTAATACGCAGGTAATACATCGGAATAGCGCGCTTTTCAACCAATGCCCCTGAACGCCAACCACGCCCATCAATAATCTGTTCGTTAGCCAATACAGTGTTATCAACAGGATCCCAGTTCACCATCCCATTTTTTCGGTAGATGAGCCCTTTTTTAAAAAGTTGCCCAAATAGCCACTGCTCCCATCGGTAGTAACTGGGCTCACAGGTTGAAATTTCGCGCTTCCAATCAATGGCGCATCCGAGTTGCTTTAATTGACTTCGCATGGATTGAATGTTTTGTGCAATCCATTGTGCGGGCGCGATCTTTTTTTGCATTGCAGCGTTTTCGGCGGGCATACCAAAAGCATCCCATCCCATCGGTTGCATGACATTAAACCCACGCATACGCATGTAGCGAGATAATGCATCGGTTATGGTGTAGTTTCTTGCGTGACCTGCATGTAAATCGCCCGATGGGTAAGGAAACATCGATAGACCGTAAAATTTTGGTTTGGTGATATCTTCTGTGCAACAAAAGGATTGCTCACTTTCCCAATGCGCTTGAATTGCTTTTTCGATTTGTTTTGGATGATAGTTAGGTTGCATAATTATTCAACTTAAGTAAGATGACTGGTAAAATTTTCCAATGCCTAAATCGCATTATCGCATTAAAATTGACTAAACAGTTCGCATATGGGGATTGATATTAGCCATATTACGGATTGCCAACTCCTCATAATTTTGCCAACGCTGATCTACATCGGCTTGTGCATCAATTAAGATTTGATCGGCTTGCTTGGGGTCGCTTTGCTTTAAAAGCTGAAAACGATTTTCATTGTAACGATATTCTGACAAAGGAATGGTTGGGCGCAATGTATCCAATGAAAATGGATTTTCATGCATATGACGCAACTCAGGATTGTAACGCATCAAGGGCCAGTGACCTGATTTTACTGAGAGCTGTTGCTGTCGTAATCCTTTTTCCATATCAATGCCATGCGCAATGCAGTGACTATAAGCAATCACCAGGGAAGCTCCCGGATAAGCTTCGGCTTCTTGGATTGCCAAGAGCGATTGTTGCGGATCTGCACCAAACGCAATACGTGCAACATACACATTGCCATAGGCAATAGCCTGCATCGCTAAATCTTTTTTAATGGAGCGTTTACCCGCTGACGCGAATCGAGCAACTGCGCCCAATGGGGTTGATTTAGAAGTTTGTCCTCCTGTATTTGAATAAACCTCGGTATCCATGACCAAAATATTGACATCTGAACCACTTGCCAATACATGATCGAGTCCACCTGATCCAATATCATAGGCCCAACCATCGCCCCCAACAATCCAAATGGATCGACGAATTAATTGATCAGCCACCGATTCCAAATGGCGCGCCGCATTGCTTGGAATTAATTGAAGGCGTCTTTTTAGCTCTTCAACGCGGGTAATCTGTTGTTGAATTTCCGACTCAACTCGCTGAGTGGCATTTAGTAATGCATCCGTTAGATCCTGTCCAATTTTGTCTGACAATTCAAGGGTGAGTTGTCTAGCCAGAGCCTCGTGTTTAATTGCCGCTAGGCGAAAACCTAAACCAAACTCCGCGTTGTCTTCAAACAGTGAATTAGACCAAGCAGGACCTCTACCCGCTTTATTTTTGCTCCATGGGGTCGTCGGTAAATTGCCGCCATAAATGGAAGAGCAACCGGTTGCATTGGCGACCATTAAGCGATCCCCAAAAAGCTGCGTAATTAGTTTAAGGTAAGGCGTTTCACCACAACCGGCACAAGCACTGGAAAATTCAAAAAGTGGCTGCAAGAATTGCACGCCTCGAACATTGGAAAAATCAACGCGCGAACGATTATTGTATGGGATCATTTCAAAAAACTCGACCCAGCGCTTTTCTTGTTCTAAATGCGCCTCAATGGGTTCCATGTTGATCGCTTTGCGGCGAGTGTCTGTATCGGATATTTTAGGGCAAGCATCCACACATAATGTACAACCAGTACAATTTTCGGGGTAAACCTGCAAGGTGTAGTAAGTATCTGGAAAGCCTCTGGCGGTGATGCGATTTGCTTTAAAGCCTTTGGGTGCATTGTCCAAGAAAGATTTGTCGTAGAACTTGGCTCGAATAGCCGCATGAGGACATACAAAGCTGCAGTTGCCACATTGGATACATAGCGCTTGATCCCAAATGGGAATTTCTTGCGCCACCGAACATTTTTCCCAGCGCGTGGTACCAGAAGGATATGTTCCATCCACGGGCATTAAAGAAACTGGGATTGTGTCGCCTTGGCCCATTAACATTTTTGCTGTGACGCGCTTTACAAATTCTGGAGCATCCTCAGGCAATTCAGCGATTGAATCTTCTTGCCGTGATTTAAGCTTCCCAAGAGGGACCTCGATTAGATTAGCTAATGCACTGTCAACCGCTAAAAAGTTTTTTTCGACAATATTTTTGCCTTTTTTGGCATATGTTTTTTCGATAGCCCGCTTGATTTTTTCAATAGCCTTTTGGCTTGAGATGACTTGAGACAACGCAAAAAAACACGCTTGCATCACGGTATTAATACGCCTGCCCATTCCCGCTTCTTTAGCGACTTTATAAGCATCAATGATATAAAATTTTATTTGGTGTTTAATCATGGATTGCTGCATGCTGTAAGGCAAATCCGACCAAATTTCTTCAGGTTTTTTAGCCGTGTTTAATAAAAAGGTGGCGCCTTGAGCGACCTTGGTTAACATGTCGGTTGTTTTTAAAAAATTATGCTGATGACAGGCTATAAAATTAGCCGATTGAACCAGATAGGGACTTTTAATCGGGTGCCGACCAAAACGAAGATGAGAGACTGTTTGAGAGCCTGCTTTTTTGGAGTCATAAACAAAATAACCTTGCACAAAATAATCGGGTTCATTGCCGATAATTTTGATGGTATTTTTGTTAGCCCCTACTGTACCGTCAGAGCCCAATCCATAAAAAACAGCACGAACAATCTTGTTTTGTTCAATATTAAAATGTTCGTCAACCGTTAAACTAGAATGACATACGTCATCGATAATGCCGACAGTGAAATGGTTTTTAGGTTTTGCTTGTTTTAAATTTTCAAAAACTGCTTTGACCATAGCCGGTGTAAATTCTTTGCTGGACAAACCGTAGCGCCCCCCACATATTTTGGGCATTTTAGTCGGTTCCATATTTTCAGCTAAACAAGTTAAGATGTCTTGATATAAAGGCTCACCTGCTGAACCTGCTTCTTTGGTGCGATCCAACACGGCAATTTTTTCAACTGTTTTGGGTAAAGCAGCGAGCAAATCAGCAGAGGGTAGGGGTCGGTAAAGTCGCACCTGAATCACACCGACTTTTTCGCCTTGCTGATTAAGATAGGTAACCGTTTCTTTGATCGTGTCAACACTCGATCCCATCGCAACAAGGATGGTTTTGGCGTCGGGCGCACCAAAATATTCAATGGTTTTGTAAGAGCGACCCGTTAATTTGGCCAATTTATCCAGGTAGCGTGTAACAATTTCAGGTACCTTTTCATAAAAAGGGTTGACAGTTTCTCGGCCTTGAAAATAGACATCAGGGTTTTGAGCAGTTCCTCGAATAAAAGGGTGGTCTGGTCGCAACCCTCTTTCACGGTGCGCTCTGACAAGATCATCTGAAATCATCTGAGCAATGACTTCATCTTCTAGCAAAGTAATTTTGTTAATTTCATGGGATGTACGAAACCCATCAAAAAAATGAATAAATGGAATGCGTGATTCAAGCGTTGCAGCATGCGCAACAATAGCCATATCCTGGGCTTCTTGCACCGATGCAGAGGCAAGTTGCGCAAAACCCGTAAAGCGCGCTGCCATGACATCTTGATGATCACCAAAAATTGAGAGGCCTTGGGCAGCCAGTGAACGAGCAGCCACATGGAAAACAACCGGCGTTAATTCGCCTGCAATTTTATACATGTTTGGCAACATCAATAAAAGCCCTTGCGATGAGGTGAAGGTTGTGGTGAGTGCGCCACTTTGTAGCGCGCCATGCACGGCACCGGCGGCTCCTCCTTCGCTTTGCATTTCAATAATCAGGGGTATGTTATGCCAAATATTGCATTGTTTTTCTGCGGACCATTGATCCGCGAGCTCCGCCATCGATGAAGAAGGGGTGATCGGATAGATTGCACATACCTCACTGACTTTGTAGGCAATATGTGCAGCCGCTTCATTGCCATCACAAATGATTGTTTTTGCTGAATCGGTCATTTTCAATCCTTATGCCTTGGGTTACCCGATACCATTTCCATTGCGTGACAGGGACATTGCAAAAAGCATGCTTCACACCCTGTACATCGTGCGTAATTCACTTCATAGCCCTTGCCTTTCCCAAGACGAATAATGGCATCTTGAGGGCAAGCACCAAAGCAACCATCGCATTCGAAGCAATTGCCACAAGCATAACAGCGCGATGCTTCAAATTTGGCTTCTTCTTGGGTTAAGCCCACTAAAATTTCATCAAACGTGGTCAAACGTAAATTCTTGTCAAGGACTGCTTGCTCAATTTTATCCGCATCGGTTCGATACCAAAGATGTAACTGGTCGTAACGAACAAGGGGTTTTTTGGGTTCTTTATGGTAAGTGGTGCCATGCAAAAACGCATCAATATATCGTGCGGCTTTTCGACCATGACCCACAGCTGTAGTGACTGTGCGCTCTGAAGGCACCATGTCGCCCCCTGCGAAAATCCCCTCAAAGCCGGTCATCATCTGATCATCAACGACAACCATGCCATCTGCTTTGTGCTCAATTGCAGCAATGTTTTTGGTTAAATCAGTGTCATTATGTTGACCAACCGCCAAAATAAGCGAGTCTGCTTCAATGGTTTCAATCACCCCCGTTGGTTGGGCGCGACCTTGGTCACTTAATGCCATTTTTTCTAAAGTAAATACAGAACCATTGATTTCATTAATTGTACTGAGCCAACGAAATTGCACACCCTCTTCAATGGCCTCAGCGCACTCAAAGTCATGTGCAGGCATATGTGCTCTGTCACGTCGGTAAACGACAGTAACCTCTGAACCCATCCGTCTTGCGGTTCTTGCCGCATCCATCGCTGCATTGCCACCGCCATATACGATGACTTTTTTGCCTACTTTAGGGGCTTGTTTAAGTCCAATGGCGCGAAGATAAGAGATCGCATCAAACACTTTATCCGAGTCATCTGCTTTAATATTGACCCCATTGCTTAAATGCGCCCCAATGGCGATAAACACCGCATCGAATCCTCCCGTTTTTTTGCTCATTAAAATATCATCAACCCGGGTATTTAAGACAATTCTGACGCCTATGTTTTCAATGCGTTTAATTTCGCCATCCAAAATGATGCGCGGGAGTCGATACGCTGGAATACCAAAGCGCATCATGCCCCCTGCCATCGGACCATTTTCGTGAATTTCGACTTCGTGACCGGCTAACCGTAAATAGTAGGCCGTTGCTAAACCACAAGGACCTGCACCGACAATCAATACTCTTTTATGGGTCAAAGGCGCAATGTGGCGAATGGGCCAGGATTTTTCAAGCGCTTCGTCGCCCAAAAAGCGCTCCACTGCATGAATACTAACGGGTGTATCCACTTCAGTACGATTACAAAATGTCTCACAAGGGTGGTAGCAGACTCGACCATGAATTGCTGGCATCGGATTATTTTTAACGAGTTCTTGGAATGCTGCTTCATAAAGCCCATTTTGGGCTAACGCTAACCAAGCTTGGATGTTGCTACCTGTTGGACAGGCTGCATTACAAGGGGGTAAGGAATTAAAATAAATAGGATATTGCCGACGAATGGGACCGGACCCGTGTTTTTTAGTCAGATCCGGCGGTGCTGTCATGTCTTTGAGTGCTTTATTCATGATCTTTAACTTAAGAAGCATCCTATTGAAGAATAGCCTACCCTGAAATCGCAACTTAAAAAGCGAATTTTATATCTTATTTGTTGTTCTGCAAGCAAGACCAACCCATTATGGCGAAAATGGTTTTCTTCGAAGAAACTGCCCCCAGCCTTTTTCGCCGCAAAATTGACCATCTTTTGCGACTATTTTACCACGTGATAGCGTAAAAATAGGCCAACCTTTTACAACAAAATCTTCATAAGGCGTATAACCTGCATGGCTATGTAATTGCGAATGGGTGAGTCTGATAGAGCGTTTTGGGTCGATAATGACGATATCAGCATCAGCGCCTTTTGCAATACAGCCTTTGTTAGGAAAAAGGCCAAAAAGCTTAGCGGGTGTGGTACTTATTAATTCGACAAAGCGATTCAGACTCGTTCGACCCTTGGTGACACATTCTGAAAACATCAATGGTAGTCGCTCTTCAACACCGGGCAATCCGTTGGGGCATTTGGTAAAATCATGTCGCCCTTTGTTTTTTTGCTGTATGGTAAATGCACAGTGATCTGTTGCAATGGTGTCTATACTATTTTCTATAATGCCTGCCCACAAATGATCGCATTCACCTTTTTGCCTTAAGGGTGGACTCGCAATATAGCGCTGCGCTTCTTTTTTTTCATAGTAACTCATATCCAGTAGCAAGTATTGAGGGCAAGTCTCACACCATACGGGTTGATGTAATGCTTTGGCTAGCTTGATGTAATTAAGACCTAAACCATTGGAAAGGTGCACGATATAAATAGGTGCATTGTGCGCTAATTTTGCCAGATTAATCATCCGAGCAATGGCTTCGGCTTCACATTCCAGTGGGCGGCTCATGGCGTGATAAATCGGTGCGGTTTGCTGTTGTTTTAAAAGGTGCAATTTATTCCAGGCAATGGCCGCATCGTTTTCTGGGTGGACCGCTGTTAAGGCTTTTGCGTTTTGTAAGGCATCCAATACATTTAAAATATCGGTGTCTTGCAATTTAAATTGATAGGTTAAGTAGATTTTAAAGCTACTGATTCCCTCTTCATTGACCAGCTGAGGGATTTCTTTGAGAACCGTCTCATCCACATGCTGAATGACCCCATGAAAACTGTAATCAATCGCACTGTCTTTGGCGGCATCGTGATAAAGCGCTAGCTGATGATGTAGCGAGCATCCTTTAGGACCAAAACCCATATGGTCAACAATGGTTGTGGTGCCACCGCAGGCTGCTGAGCGCGTTCCTGTATAAAAATCATCGCAACTTTTAGCAATACCCACATCAATATTAAAGTGGGTATGCACATCAATGCCTCCTGGCATGACATAGCAACCTGTCGCATCAATGATATCAACTTCATGGGTTAATGGCGTAATAGTGGGTGCAAGTTGACTGACTAGACCTTGCTCAATAAGCACATCACAGGGCACGCTACGATCGGCGTTAACAACGAGACCATTTTTAATGAGTAATTTATGCATAAGATGATTTTTGAGCAATAAAAAAGGCAAACCAGATAAACTAGCTTGCCTTGATTTTATCAGCTTTCAATTACTTGTTAGCTAATTTATTGAGATAAACCAGTGGAATAACGGCATACATCGCAGCGCTGACGACTAAATCCTCTTTCCAAGTTTTTTCATTGGGTGCATGCGCTTCTTTTTCGCGACCAGGACCGAATCCAATGGTGGGAATATTATGGCGACCTGTGATGGACACTCCATTGGTTGAGAATACCCATTTGTCGATGATTGGTTTTTTGCCAAACAATTGCTCATAAGCGGTTGCAGCTGATTGAACTGCCACATTATCTTCTTCGACGCGCCATGCGGGAAAATAGCACTCTGTTGGATAGACCAAACCGGTGTAAGAAGGTTTGTCATAATGATACATGGACACCTTGGCGTTGGCCGCTTTGACAGCGGGCAAAGCACGAATTTCATCCAGCGCACCCTCCCAAGTCTCACCCCAGGTTAAACGCCGGTCAATTGATACGGCACAACTATCTGCTACCGCACAACGCGAAGGCGAAGTGTAGAAGATTTCTGAGACGGTTAGCGTGCCTTTGCCCAAGAAAGGATCGTCCCCTAGTTGGGTGCTTAATCCTTTTAATTCATTCAAGATAGGGCCCATTTTAAAAATGGCGTTGTCTCCTCGTTCAGGGGCTGAACCATGGCAGGATATACCGGTGACATCCACACGAATTTCCATCCGTCCGCGTTGACCGCGATAAATTTTGCCATCGGTTGCTTCGGTACTGATTACAAACTCGGGGCGAATTTTGTCTTCTTGAATAATATACTGCCAGCATAATCCATCACAATCTTCTTCTTGCACGGTTCCTGCCACAAGCAAGGTATACTCATCTTCGAGCTTAAGATCTTTAATAATTTTGCCCGCATATACCATTGAGGCCATACCACCTTCTTGGTCGGTTGCGCCGCGACCCACAATGATCTCATCATCTTCCATCCCTTTGTAGGGGTCACAGGTCCAGTTCTTAATGTTACCGACCCCAACCGTGTCAATATGGGCATCCATGGCAATTAAATGAGGGCCATGACCAATCCAACCCAATACATTACCTTGGGGGTCAATTTGGACTTTATCAAAACCCACTTTTTCCATTTCTTGCTTAATACGTAACACCACTTCTTTTTCTTGACAGCTTTCGCTGGGAATCGCAATCATGTCACGCAAAAATTTGCTCATATCTGTTTTATAAGCTTTTGCTTTTTCGAGCACTTCTTTAAAAGGTATAGCGTCTCTCATCAATTTCTCCTAAGGTGTTTGTTAACCACATACTTGTCGCATGGTATGAGTGATCAATTAGGGATTGGCGGCCCATTTGCCTTCCCATACCACTTCTTGGTAGTGCTTTTTATCGGTGTCACCTTCTGTACTGAAAAAAAGTAATACAGAATCTTTGTTAAGGCCTAATTGGTTAAACCATTGATCTCGTTTTGGGTGATGTGCAATCGCCAGCAACAATCCAACCCCCACCGCACCTGATTCACCCGATATGACCGGCTCATCGCAACGAACAGGGTTACCCAAAACACGCATGCCTAAAGCAGAGACTTTATCTTCACAAGAGGCAAAATGCCGCGCGCAATGCTTAATGACTTCCCAGCCTAATGGGCAAGGTTCACCGCAGGCTAATCCGGCCATGATCGTTGCTAGCTCGCCGGTGACATTGACAGGTTCGCCCCGAGGATTTTTGCCTGAGCGGTAAATACAATCAGCTTGATCGGGTTCAACAATGGTGACATTTAATTTTTCGGCGCCATAATAGTCGCTTAATACACCCAGCACGCCACCTGCCATTGCTCCCACACCCGCTTGCAAAAACACATGCGTTGGTATCGGTGAAGCGTTTTGTTTGATTTGATTAATAGCTTCCATTGCCATGGTGGCATAGCCTTGCATAATCCAAGTCGGGATTTCTGTGTAACCCTCCCAGGAAGTGTCTTGTACCATGAACCAATCATTTTTGGTGGCCAATTCACTGGTCATCCGAACGGTGTTATCATAATTCATATCCGTTACGTAGCATTCGGCTCCTAATGCTTTGATGCGATCCACTCTTTCTTGCGCAGAACCTTTTGGCATATAGATGATGCATTTTTGCCCTAGTTTTTGTGCAGCCCATGCAACCCCACGACCATGATTGCCATCAGTGGTCGAAATAAACGTCATTTGACCAGCTATTTCTCGCTTTAGTTTTTCAAAATCAAAGTGCTCAATGGGCAAATTAAGGCGCTGGCAAATAAGACGCGCAATGGCGTAAGCGCCACCTAGCATTTTGAAAGCATTTAACTCAAAGCGCTTGGATTCATCTTTCACAAGAATTTTAGCGACCCCAATTTCTTTTGCAAGCGCATCAAGCGCTCGAAGCGGTGTGGGTTGATAGCCTTGAATTTTTTGGTGAAAGGCCAGTGCTTTACTTGATTCTTTGACATTAAATAGTGTGGATAGCTGACCCGTAAAATGGGTGTTATCCACGATGTCCATCTTCAGTGAAAATGTTGACACAGGGGGCAATCTCCTTCAGTCTAAAGCAAAAAATTAGGAATAGCTCGTTTGGCAGCTTTGACAACAAGCTGCCAATAGCCTGTTAGACAATGCGTTTATTCGCTTTTTGCAGTAACCCTTCCAAGACATCGCCGACATTTTGAAATTTTCGATTCATGATCATCGCAGCGATGATGTAAGGCTTCCAGCTGGCTTCTTTGTAAGTGGCAATGCGGTATTTTTCAAAGACATTGTCAGCCACTTCACCTTCTTGACAAGATACGCCCGTGATATCCGCGGGTAAGCAGTGCATGTAAAGTGCCTCGGCATTTTTTGTCAGCTTCATCATCGCATCTGTACAATGCCAGTCTTTATGTTTGGCATTTTGTGCCAGCGCTTCTTGTTCGAGTGATTTTAATCCAGCATGGTCATTGGCGCGTAACAATTCGGTTCTTTTGCCCATGACATGGTAAGGCGCCCAAGATTTTGGATAAACGATATCGGCGCCCTTAAAGGCTTCTTCCATACTGTGGCTGTGCTGAAAACTGCCACCAGAGAGTGTCGCGTTTTTGCGTGCGGTTTCCACAACATCCGGGATTAAATCATACCCTTCAGGATGAGCCAACGATACATGCATACCAAATCGGGTCATCAAACCGATAATAGCTTGCGGTACAGATAATGGCTTACCATAGCTCGGTGAATAAGCCCAGGTCATGGCAATTTTTTTGCCTTTTAAGCTTTCTAAGCTGCCAAAATGCTCTTGCAACCAGGCAAGATCTGCCATGGCTTGTGTTGGGTGATCAATATCGCACTGCAAGTTGATAATAGCCGGGCGTTGTGGCAATACCCCTTGGCTAAAACCATCATCCAGTGCATCGCCTACTTCGCGCATATAGGCATTGCCAGCGCCTAAATACATATCGTCACGAATACCGATTACATCAGCACAAAACGAAATCATATTGGCCGTTTCTCGCACAGTCTCACCATGCGCAATCTGTGATTTGCCTTCATCTAGATCTTGTTGCGCAAGGCCCAGCATGTTAATGGCTGAGGCAAAAGAAAAACGGGTTCTGGTTGAGTTGTCCCGGAAAACAGAAACACCTAGCCCATTTTTAAAGACATTGGTTGCTATATTTGCAGCGCGCATTTTGCGAATGGCGCTAGCAGTTTTTAAAACACGCCGAAGCTCTTCAGGGGTTTGTTGCCAAGTTAGCAAAAAATCCTTTTCATGCAATTTAGAAGGCAGTGCTTTAAGTTCCGAAATAACTTGTTGAATTTCTTTCATTGTTAATTTCCTAAAGGTTTCGACACTAAATTTTATGATTCCAAAAAAACATATTTATGGATTGTTCATCCCAAGCCCAAAGCCTTTTTTGAAGTGGTGGGCTTAACCAGCCACTAAGGCGCGATTTATTTAAATAGGGTAAGGTAAAAATGCGTGTACATGAGTCAGATTAATCAGTTCATTCTCAATAAGAAACGCCTCAAGAAGCCTACCGTCATCGCTATGCGAGAAAAACAGGATTGGATGGCAACAATATGGCAAAAATACCGCGCAATTATGATGAAAAAATAACCACTTTGCAATCATTAATTGAATGAATACGGTATGATAAACGCTTTTATGGATGTTGACTGTATCAATGGTAGCGCAAAACAGCTTAATTTAAATGCTGAATTAGTCGCCCAATTGGCGTTTAATCAATAATTAAAAAATACTATTTTGATTGATTGTCGAATTTTTTGGTAGCCGGTATGGCGCTTATTGTTCAAAAATACGGTGGCACTTCAGTGGGTTCAATTGAACGAATCCATGAAGTTGCCAAGCGCATTGGACTGTGGCGATCCAAGGGTCACCAGTTAATCATTGTTGTGTCTGCCATGAGTGGTGAGACCAACCGATTACTCGGTCTTGCTCATCAAATTAACCCAATGCCCGATCCTCGAGAATTGGATGTGGTGCTTGCAACCGGCGAACAGGTCAGTATTGGTTTGTTAGCGATGACCTTAAATAAAATGGGTATTCTTGCCAAAAGCTATTGTGGCTGGCAAGTGCCCGTTGTGACCGATAGTGAGCACAATAAAGCTCGTATTTACAGCGTTGATGACAAAGCGATACAGACTGATTTAGCCGCCGGGTTCGTTGTGATTGTTGCAGGGTTTCAGGGCATGAATAGCCAAAATGAAATTACTACTTTAGGGCGCGGGGGATCCGATACTTCAGCGGTGGCCTTAGCCATTGCGTTCAAGGCTGAAGAATGCCAAATTTATACGGATGTGGATGGTGTTTATACAACGGATCCTCGTATCGAGCCACATGCTAGACGCCTGGGTTCGATTACTTTTGAAGAAATGCTGGAGATGGCTAGTTTAGGATCCAAAGTGTTGCAACCCCGATCAGTCGAGCTTGCTGGAAAATACCGTGTTCGGTTGCGTGTGCTGTCCAGTTTTAAAGAAACCCAAGAAGGCACATTAATTACTTTTGAAGAAGATGAAAATATGGAAGAAGCCATTGTTTCGGGAATTGCTTTTGATACCAATGTGAGCTGTGTGAATGTGAAAGGAGTGCCTAATAAACCAGGTAGCGCTTATCAAATTTTAGGTCCTATTGCAGAGGCTAACATTGAAGTGGATATGATTATTCAAAACGATAGCGATCAAAATGTGACTGATTTTTCGTTTACGGTGCCTCGTGCTTCTGGTCAGAAAGCGGTTGAGATTTTACAAAAACAGCAAACCCAAATTGGTATGTCTAAAATTGATATTTCCGATCAATTTGTGAAGCTTTCAATTGTTGGTGTAGGTATGCGCTCGCATTGTGGAGTGGCTTCCACCATGTTCCGTGTGTTAGCAGAGCAAGGTATTAATATTGAATTAATTGCAACCTCTGAAATTAAAATTTCTGTATTAATTAATGAAAAATATCTAGAATTGGCAGTCCGTGTTTTACACAAAGCGTTTGCATTGGATACAGCTAAATCTTAAGTGTTGGTTCGTGTTAGATTGGAGAAATGGCCGAGTGGTTGAAGGCACACCCCTGCTAAGGGTGCATACGGCAAAACCGTATCGAGGGTTCGAATCCCTCTTTCTCCGCCATCCAGTCTCCTTATTTTTCCTTCTTTCTGCCATACCTGCCCACTTCCCCCACTGTTGTGGGCTTTAGCCTTTTCATACTTTCTTTTTTGGATAAGATGAGCGCCATCAATCCGCTTTTTATGCGTTTTTTATAGGATTTTCTCAAACGAGGTTTTAAGTGGTACGACTTTGCATCAAGCTCAATGAGCGGGAGATTCTATTGTGTTTTTGGCAATACCCAGCCACTGCCATTGTTCAGACCAATTACTCGGTGGTATCCCTTTTCTGATCAAAGCATGTGCCGTTAAATACAGGGGTTGCTTGCCTTCCATGATCGACTGAATAATATCGGGGGATAGAAACGCCAAATACAGGATGCGCGTCACATAGGATCCGGTCACCTTTTCTTGCTGGGCAATTTCACTAATACTGTTTGCTTTTCCTGATCGCAGTAATTTAAACCACTGATGGGCTTTTTGAATAAGCGCAATAAGTTTAGGGTTCACCGTATCCCCCACTGGTTTATTGTCTACAATTAACTTCAAACCGATACCCATGCGTTTCAATTGGAAAGGTATTTCAATAGAACCTTCACGGTATCGCATCCAGAAAAGCACTTGAGCGCAAATGCTTCTCGAGCTAAACCTTCACTATCAAGACCAAGCTTGAGGATAATAGGGTTATCGCCATGAAAGCCCGATAGAGCATAGTTGTAAGTAAGATTAGTGACTTCTTTTAAATCACGTAAATCCAGTCTTGAATATATTGCTGCAACAAGCTCAGGCAGTTCATCTAGCCAGGCTTTGCCTTTCTCACCATAAATGTTGATGATGTTGGATTGAAAGCTTTTCATAGACCGTCCTTTACAATAATATCGTAAGGCTCTGCCAACTTATATTTTCTGGCTTTGTTAGAGTAGTCCACTTTTTCTAAAAAACCACCTTCAACCCACTTCTTGCAAAGCGCTGCATTCGTTCTGGGCTGGAAGCCAAATAGATCACCTATTTGTTTGGCTGTAACAACATCATATCCTTTAAATAATTCCAAGGCTTTGCGTTGTTTTGGATCTAAAGTACGTAGCAGCTGCGAATGATCTTTTCCACCTTTCTCATTGCTTACAATCATCTGAGCTACAACTTTTTCAAATGCAAAAGCCATACCTTCCGTAAAATATTCTATCCAAGAGGTTATATTGCTTTTTGCTCTTCCAAAGTAATAATTGTGAGATGGGCCGATACTGATAGCACGATAATATTCGAGTAAGTTTTTAGCATAATACTCCTCAAGGGAATACAAGCCTTTTAAATCATACCCACCGAGGTGCAATATCAATGTTGTCAGCAACCTGCTTGTTCGTCCATTACCATCATAATATGGGTGAATTGTTGCAAACTGATAATGAGCAATGCCAGCGACAATAGGGCATGGTATCTCTTCATTTTCTTTAATCCATGATACTAAATTGCGCATAAGACCCTGAACATCCTTAGCTTCCGGCGGCATATAGACAATCGTTCCTGTTCCACTGTCTTTGATAACGTTTTGTCCATCTCGGTAAGGTGTTGGTTTAATGCGCGTTCTTCCATCACTCATCACTAAAGCATGCAAAGTTTGAATGACTTTTTGGGTAACAGGATGGTTTTGTGACGCATATTGTTCTAATTGAGCCAAAGCAGCATAATACCCTTTTACTTCATGCTCATCACGCTCTCTGCCGGGGAAATGTCCTTGGAGCTCAATGACCTCTTTGATCTCATCAGGCTTAAGTTGATTACCTTCTATCATCGTAGAATAATGCGTAGTATATAGCTTTGCAGTTTCACGTAAAGAGGCGAGAACTGTAGGATTAACCGGCAGTAACGCGACCTTTTCCTTCGCAGCCTCAATTCTCATAAGGCTTTTTGCAATGCCTGGGGTGATACTATAAATGGGCTTAAAGTTTGTCGGCATGATGTAAGCTCAATATCAGTTTCTCTTGCATTATTTATTATGCCGACAAACAGCGTATAAGTAAAGCATAACATGCTGATAAAATGCATAAGGTGGCCTAGCATGTCCTTAAGGTTACATATAAAGTAACTTTAGGGGCACGATAACATCATTCAATGATTTCCAGAGAATCCAACACCCTTCATTCATTTGACCTTCTCCAAGTACGCATCTATAATCGCTACAGAAAGTGAAAACATGACTATACTGCCCCAGTTTGGAGTTGGTTAGGTTGAGGTAAACTGATCTCCGCCATCGAGTCCTCTTACTCTTCCTCTTCCTCCTTTCTGCCACGCCTACCCACTCCCCCGTGGTAGCAAATCCAAGACTACTAGATGTTCCGTGTAAACGTATTGATCAAATGAAATTAGTCAATACTTCACCAAGGTTCATACCATTTTCTATAGCTACCTTAGCAGCTATTTGGTTCACAGAGCCATCAGCAATAGGATCAGAAAATGGCACCCCAAGCTCTATTATATAAGCCCCAGCTCGCGCAAGAGCCATAACAGCTTTTGTTGATACTTCTAAATTAGGGGGTGCCCAGCTGTTTGTCAAATGCTGCTTTTATCATGTTTATCCTCCAAATAGGTTGCTAATGTTTCTACATCCTTATCTCCTCTACCAGAAAGCCCTATGAGCATTACATAATTTTTAGGCAAAAGTGGAGCTGTTTTAATAGCATAAGCTATAGCGTGCGCGCTTTCTAATGCTGGAATAATTCCCTCTAGTTTTGCCAGCGTAAAAGCCGCATGCAAGGCTTCTTGGTCTGTTGCATAAGTATATTGAACACGTTTTATATCATGCAAATAAGCATGCTCTGGCCCCACACTTGGATAATCAAGCCCTGCCGAAATGCTATGTGTATTACTAACATTTCCATGATCGTCCTGCAAAACATAGCTCCTAGTTCCTTGTAATACACCTGGTTTGCCGCCATTAAATCTGGCCGCATGCTCCCCGGGGCTCAGGCTGATACCACCGCCTTCAACCCCAGTCATTTTCACTGGCAAGTCTTCTAAAAATGGATGAAATAGGCCAATAGAATTACTACCCCCACCAATGCACGCAACCAATTCATCTGGTAACTGACCAATCATCTCCAATATTTGCTTCCTCCCTTCAATTCCGATAATTCTTTGAAAATCTCGAACGATTGTAGGATAAGGATGTGGACCCACGGCAGATCCTAAAACATAATAGCTATCTTTAATATGACTAACCCAATCGCCCATTGCTTCGGATACGGCATCCTTGAGAGTTTTAGAACCAGTATGTACCGCTCGCACTTGGGCTCCCAATATTTGCATTCGCACTACATTAAGGTGCTGTCTCTGCATATCAACAGCCCCCATATAAATCACACATTCCATACCTAAAAGACTTGCTATAGTTGCAGTTGCTACACCATGTTGCCCTGCACCAGTCTCTGCTATCAGCCTGCGTTTACCCATATGTTTTGCAAGTAAACCCTGCCCGATAGTATTGTTGATTTTATGTGCGCCTGTATGAGCTAAATCTTCTCTTTTTAGATATAATTTTGCACCACCCAGGTTCTGGGTTAGGCGTTTTGCGAAATATAATGGTGTTGGTCTACCCACAAAGTGTGTGAGCAAATCTTGTAGCTCTTGCTTAAAAGTTGCTTCGCGTTGAAGCTTTAGATATACAGCTTCCAATTCTGCAAGTGGAGCTATTAAGGTTTCTGGAGCATAAGCACCACCATATTCACCGAAATATCCTTTTTTATTTGACATTTTTGCACCTCATTAAAAATTATTTTATAGCTAGCGGATTTTTAATTCTAGGTCGCTCTTCAACCCCGTTCGCTAAATCAACCGGCAACTTTCACGATAGTTGTTGCAAAACATAGAACAAATATATTCTATATTTTGGAAAATAACACGATGCAAAAAACAAAACAATTATTTCAATTAGCCTAAAATATGCCAAAAAAGCTATTAGTGACTATAAAAAGGCTATAAATGATACGCTTGGTCTCATTGCTTTAATGGTTTGCTATGCGGAATATGGGATAGATTTTTTATGCGAATTTAGTGATATGTACGAGCAGTATTACTGTAGCTTAGAATCTGTTTTCAGCAACGCCTTTATAATGAGTTAGTCGTGTCTTTAAAGTCACGAAAAAAGTACTCAAGAAATAATTCGTATAGCTGTAATTGCACTCAATAATGGGCTTCGTCCCCATCTAACGAAGTGGCAAGCTCAATATCGTTTTTGGTATCAAATTGCAAGAGAAGGCGACAAAAAGTCTACTCCACAAGATCTGAAGAAAAAGTTTCCCAGTTACAAAGCATTAATGCCTGATATGTTAAGAGTAAACGACGAGTTAATAGTTTACGCGAGGGAATTAAAAAAGTGGATTGATTAAAAATCTGAATTTTTTAATTGTGTTTTGCTTATAATTTTTTATATGCCTGAAGTGCATTATTTCTTGAAAGAGCTAAGTCAACAATGGGATTGGGGTAATTTTCACCTAAAACTACACCAGCTGATTTTAATATATCTTCAGGCGCGATCCATGGTTGAAATAAATATTTATCAGGTAAGTTTTTCAATTCGGGAACAAATTGTTTTGTGTAATCTCCCTTTTTATCAAATTTGTCACCTTGGATAATAGGGTTAAAAATCCTAAAATAAGGTGCTGCATCAACACCGCATCCCGCAATCCACTGCCAGCTAGCACTATTGTTTGCAAGGTCAGCATCCACTAAGCAATCCCAGAACCAATCACGTCCTTTGTGCCAATGAATGTTTAAGTTTTTAACTAAAAATGACGCTGTGACCATTCTTAGTCGATTGTGCATGTATCCTGTTTGCCACAATTGACGCATACCCGCATCTATGATTGGGTAACCTGTATGACCAGTTTGCCATGCCTTTAAATATTTTAAATTATTTGTCCAAGGAAAGTGATTGAACTTATTATTAAAATTATCTTTATGTAGTGATTTAAAATGATGCAATAAATAGCATGAAAATTCACGCCATATCACTTCGCTTAAAAAATGTTCTATATCAGAATCATTGGCCTGAAAATGACCAAGACTGTTTACAGATTCCCAAATTTGAGCAGGGGATATTTCGCCAAAATGTAAATGTGATGATAATAGAGAAGTTTGATTTTTTATTGGATAGTCGCGACCATTTTTATATCCGGACAGTTGGTTGTTTATAAAATGCGCAAGCTTATTTTGTGCTGCTAACTCGCCTATATTCGATGAGTCTAAAATTTTATGATGCCATTTTTTATTCGGTGGAATTAAATCTAAATCTGATATAGCTATATTATTTTCAGAATCCACGATCGCATTAATCTTTGTTGTGTCTTTTATAGTTTGGCGAGGCATTGATTGATAGGATTTTTTCTTATATGCCGCAAAAACTTTATAATAAGTTCCATCACTTTTTAGTATTTGGTTGGGCGTCCATAAATAACGACTGTTGAATAATTTGTAATGAATAGATTTCCTTTGACAGATATCTTTAACATTACTCTCTTGTGTTTTGTGCCAAGGCTCATCACATGCATTACAAAACAGGCTGAAAACACCATACCTATCAATTAGTAACGCAATAATTTCACTTGTTTTACCTATATAGATATTCAACTTTCCATTTAATGACTTATTTAAACTATTCAGTGAATGATGTAGCCATATCTTGCTTGCTGCACCTATTTTAAATGGATTGGGGGCGCAATCATCGAATATGTAAATAGGCAATATTTTTCCTAAGTTTGAAGCTTCGATAACGGCAGGATTATCTGATAGCCTTAAATCTTGTCTAAACCAAATTATAGAAATTTCCTTTGTCATATTCGATTGACTTGTACTATTACTTGTTTATGATGCTGATGAATTGTTTGCAGTATTCAAGATTAAGTGCCATGGGATGGTTTTGCGCCAATTATCCATAAAGATTTCCGGATAACTGAATCTATTAATATCCTAATCTAAAAAAGATATTTTAAAAATGTTTATACTCGTATGAGTATCTAGCATTATCTTTTTTAAGAAGTTCAGTATTTTTTTATTTTTACCAATTTTTTAAATATTTCTGTTCCCTTTAAATAGCAGTTTATTTTTTTGGCGCTGATATTCGATTATCTGTTTTTTAGATTATTGCTCTGCGAGCAATGAATAATCCAAAAACTTTTGTTGTTGGGTGCGCTTCCAGAATAACCTCTTTGCAAGCTATAAAATGGGTACCTGTTGTGATGAGATCATCTATGAAGATGACAAATGGCTGAGTAATGCGCTGGGATAGTTTATAAATATTTTTTAAATTGTCAACTGTGATTCGTTCCCCCTCTTTTTGTCGATGGGAGGAAGGATAAGGTTTTGTTTGTTCAATAAGCTCACAAAGAGTTGTCTCAATATTTTCACATGCTATTTGGCAGACTTTCGTCATACGATCATCGTAATAAGGATCGGTTTTTATTTTTGATGGTGGTATCGGACATATAATGGCTTGAGATAAAATGTTTGCATGGTTTTTAAAAACTGTATTTAGCAATTGAGCGGCTTCTTTAATTGCTGATAACTTGTACAAATAATCGTTTTCGTTTTTTCTGCCGATTTCTTTTTTAAGATTCCAAATGAACTGATTGCTCTTACTCCAGGATTCCCCAGCCGTATAAGCTGTATACTCATAAAAATAGTAACACTGATCATTTTTAGACAACCTAATGTGATCATGTCTATTGCTGTCATCAATTTTACAAAGTTTTGCAATGGTTTTCACAATGCTTGAAAAATATCTTCAATTTCTTTGATACGGATTGCTCCCCTTTCTTCGAATCGTTTGGGCCAAGCAATTGATGTATTGGAAAAGTTGCTATCCAAAATAAACAGCTTTCGTTTTTGTGCCAACGCAGCTCTCGCTTGAATAAGGGTTCCTGATGTATCGCTGGCTTCTACAATCACAGTAGCTTGAGTGAGTGCTGACATCGTGATATTGCGTTCCGGAAAGAAAAAACGGTTAGTATTTGGCCTACAGGCCGCGTATTGCAAAACGGGTACCTGACTAACAAGTAAATGTTTTTCTGCAATTTTTTCTTGAAGTAGCTTATTTTCTTTAGGATAGACTTCATTAATGGGCGTTCCAATCACAGCGATGGTTAGACCATCTTGTTCAATGGCAGTTTCGTGTGCTGTAGTATCAATGCCTTTTGCTAGACCAGAGACGATAGTAAAGCCTTTACGAACAAGCAGTTTGGTTAGCTTTTTTGTTCTTATAATGCCTTCTTCGCTCGGATTACGTGAACCGACAATGGCAATTTTCTTGGGGCTAGCTACCAGGTTCCAATTACCTCTGTAATAAAGCAAGTGAACAGGATATTTTGCATCTTGCAACTCTTGAGGAAAATTGCCGGTACCTTTTACTTGAATACCAAAGGGTTCGATTTTTTCTTTTTTGAATTTTTCGAGTACTTGGGATGCAAAAGACTCTGCATCTGCGCGATAAACGAGGTCTGAAAAAAATTGCGTTTTCCTAGATTCAAGGAGTTCGAACAGGCTTTTAAATGATGGTCGAATTGAATTATTTCTTTGATTCCAGAGCCACTCATAAGCACCCATTTCCACATAAGATGAGATTGCATCAAATTCTAGGGTATTGTTTGTCGTCAGCATAGTTTTATCTTCAGATAAATTGCCTTTTAATGAATTTCTAAAATCTAAGCTAATGACAGTCAGAGTAAGATCCAAAATCTAGTGAAAATACTTAAGAAATTGTATCATTTTTACTAGAGAAATAGTGCGTTTAGACTCAGTATTTTTACTGTTTTTCTAACCTTTGATTTGTTTCAGTTAATGACTCATTTAATTGGTGTTCTTGCCCAGCGGGTAATTCTTTAAGTTTATCAGCTTAATGAAAGCTTCTCAATTGATCTATTATCAATAGTCGCCGTCAATAAAATAATAAAAAGTTTGTAGGGCTTACAAGTTATTATCTAATCTGTGCTATTAATAAAAAAGTAGAACATAACCAAACAATGCTATTTAAGCTTGGTTGATTTGAAGTTTTTCCCCTGGAAATATCGGGTGATTGTCTTCTACAATTAATATTTTTTGTGGGCTATAAGAAATCATACCTCCCACCAAACTAAATTTTCCAATATCTCCATTTTCATTTTTCCATAACTGGTCATAATTTGAAACGAGCCATTCTTGTATCTTTTTGTTAAGTTTAACATTTGGATCATTATCAAATTTTGTGCTAGCAAGTCCGGTGACGTTCAAAAAATATCCCAAAAATTTTATATCTGTTCTATTTACTTTCCACCCTATAGCTCCTATATCAACAATTTTTTTACAAATTGCTTCTTCTACTATTAATCGTATATTTCTCCAATGCTCTTCTTTTTCTAGTATAGGATCACAAAATAACGGCAACCATGTCAATTCATATTGAATTTTCCAGCATAAATAGGGGGGATTTTGCACGCTAGCAGCACCGGAAATAATAGCTAAAATTAAATGACTAGTGTGTTCATACAGATTATTGATTTTCGTTAAATCTTTGTGTAAACCTGATTGATGAGCCAATATCCTTGGAATATTTTTAGTAAAGCCAATCATGATTTTCAATTTCTGTATTTTCGGATCATCCCAAATGCCAAAATAATTTTGCTCATTAATTACCTGTAAATCCAGCACCATATTCCTTATCCAACTAATTGCTGCATCTAGAACATATGGTTCATCCAAAAAAATTGTTGAAATGTAGCTTTGCATGGTCCTTTTGTTACAATCCTGCAATAAGCTTGCCACTGTTTTGGATTAAATTGTAGATACGAGTTATCTGTAATAATAAGATTCTCTGTTATTTCTACGACTGAGTAGTTTGCAAACATTGCTGAGCAAACTGGTGTAACTGGATTTATCCAACCCGCATCATCCAATTCCGTTTCCCTAAACAAAAAAGAGTAAGGATTACCTATAGCAGCAATTAGAATGTTGTGTGCAAATGGCAAAAAAGCTCGGGCACATGTTTGGTTTTTGATGTTGGTAAAAATACTTACCAAAAATTCTGGGGCTGATTCCACAATTTTTTCGCAAAATCTTTTGTCAGTAATAGCAACGAGTATTTTTTGTGCATGCAACTCAACATTTAGTGGTGATTGATTGTTTTTTAACTTGTCTGTTGCGCTACTTGCATAAGCAATAATTTGACTAATTGATTTTTCAGTTTCTTCTGCTGCAGCCATTAGTTCTGAGTCAGAGCTTCTAGATATAGCAACCTTGATTGCCTCTAAAAAATTAAAAGAATTTTTTTCGCTAAAAACAGCTGGTCTGATAAATGAACAATAAATCCAACGAATAAAAAATGCTAATAATGTACAAGCTAAAACTCCCCTGATAATCTCTCCAGCGTAATGATTAATGAGTCGTGAATTACCAAGCACTGCTTGGTCCATTTCTAATGATAAGATACAAAATCCTACAAAAGCGATTACGTAAAAAGTTAATTTTCTGAAAGAAAAAGAAGGCATACAAGAAAATAAAGATGGAATGATTTTTGTCCTAAATTGATATCTAGGATCAGTTGTTCCCCATGCAAGCACTACTAAGGATAGTGCTGTCAAAAAATCAGAAAAACTAAAAAACTGTTGTTGGGTGAACTGAATCATATTTTTAGACCAAGGTATCCTAATAACCAAGCTTGTGTAGGTTGATGACTATTTTTATTGATCCCGACTAACACTCTAAAGAGAATCGGGAGTGTGATTAAATTGATAAGAATTTTCATATATGCAAATGAGTGCGTTTTTTTATGTTCGGCCATTTGAGTTATTGTGCTTTTTAAAACAAAAGGTAACTCAGTCTAAACTATTTTGGTAGGAATCACACAATGGTTGTGAACCGAAATAACGATATCAAAATTAGATAGCGGTTGATTGTCATGAGTCACACAAATAAGCGTTTTTTGATGAAATGCTTTTCGCA
>Ga0247837_1003303_pt1 | contig 28486 bp, 30 predicted proteins | sample LaCtaG_2_FD_187115 | JGI IMG/M metagenome (GOLD analysis project Ga0247837, IMG submission 187115) | Freshwater microbial communities from meromictic Lake La Cruz, Castile-La Mancha, Spain - LaCruzMarch2015_14.5m | ecosystem: Environmental > Aquatic > Freshwater > Lake | place: Spain: Castile-La...
GGACGTATATAGATTATATTGTATTTCGTGAGCGACACATAATGGAACAGATTTATTTATTCACTGTATTTGACGATGATGAAGAGCTTTAAGAATTAAAATGCGACTAAGTAGCATGTTTTTCTTCAAGGGTTTAAACCTTCTTAGCAATCGCCGTAGGTCTAAGGGGGCGACGCTTGACCTCAGAGAAAGGACGCGAATCACTGCGAGGGGCAGCAGGACGCGAATCACTGCGAGGGGCAGCGGGGCGCGTAGTAGAGTTCAGGCGATGAGTATCGCACATTAGAAGACCACCCTTGACTCCACTGACATCGGCAGCAATGTACTCATGCTGCTCGCTCTCAGACTTAGAGAGAAGGAACTCTACATACTCACCCTGTACCAGATACTTGTACTGGGCGGAATCTCCACGGAGAGAGGTGAAATGCGTGAAGATATCCTTATCCTTGTGCGATCCGTCGCAAACAGTTACGAAACCAAATCCAGACTTGCTATTGAACCACTTTACACGGCCGGTAAGACGATCGGAGGACATTATACACTTAAGAGTTATTTGTTTTTATATCGGTTACAAATATAATATTATACTTATTATATATAATGAAGCTTTTAGGAATATCTTCGGGCAAGATCGCGTCGGTTGCATTTTTACTAGTTACACTTTTCCTTGCATTATTTCTCAGTGGTATGGATTTCCTCAAGACCAGTAATGTGGCTGAGGTTCCCGTGTTCCACGAGGGACACGAAGGCATGAAGAAGCCGAAGGAGGGAATGGAGGAAGAGGAGAAGGAGGAGGGTATGGAGGAAGAGGAAGAGGAGAAGAAGGAGGGTATGGAGGAAGAGGAAGAGGAAGAGAAAGAGGAGGAGGTGGATGTAGTTGAGGGATTCCGCGGCGGCAGTTTAAATTACTCGCCTTATTAAGTAAACAATTCCATTAAAATATGATAATTTGGTTCCATATTATATTTTAACTCGTAACAGTATTTCAAGTACATCTTAATAGGTCCATCTAATGACTCATTTAGTTTAGTCCATTCCTTTGCATTTCTTCGCAAGATATTTGCAGGGTCATTGATATTCGTTTCCGATCCTGTAGAATCCCAAGGAAGTTTCCCATTCTGCATAAACATATACATGTAACCTAGTGATATAAGGTCGTCACGCCGCGACATTGGTTCTCCACAGTGATTGTAATAACTAATGTATCTAGGAGAACCGATGACATTATTTGGATCTTTTTTTACAATATGTTCCCCATCGTCGTCAATAAATACATTGGATAGGCCAAAATCAATCATATATAGATCACCATCCTTTATCATAAAATTTTGAGGTTTGATATCACGATGAAGTATGTGATGTTTATGGATACTCTCTATAACATCAATACACTTTATCATCATAGATGCCAGTTTTTTAGGTTCCAGTGTACCTTTACGCAATATGTAGTCATGTAAACTACAAGAGAAATGCGACATAACCAAACAAGTATGTCCGTGATGTTGTCCGAACCAATAGATCTTTGGTATGTTTTTCGTTCCACTATAAAACAAATAGTTTAATACAGTAACCTCGTGTTTGAGAACCTTATGCGTAGAATCCGATTTTTCTACTTTAATGGCAACGCGTTCATTATCTTTTGTAGTGCCGTCATATACCACGCCAAATTTACCATATCCTAATACAGAATTTACTGTGTATTTATTGCATATAACACTAGATATCATTTGTAAATATAAAATTACCAATGATTTTAATTCGTTTTATATTGTATATTCATGGAAATAGAAACCAGTTTAGAGCGAATTAAAAAACCAACGTACATTGCACTGTCTGTACTCTTATATATTTGCTATTTTGCTATCTACGCCGGATTATTCTATGTTAACCCCACATATGTAGATATGCTGAGTAAAAGCATACGTATTTTTATATGCGCGTTTTTAATATATAAATTCCATCCGTTTCGTCAACATAAACTACAAGATTTTGACGCGCAATTAATATTCGCCAGCGCAGGATTGATACTGATTGACATGGGTGTTACACAGTTCTTATTAGAAAAGTATAAAGATATAACAAGATAAGCGAATAATGGATATAGATGCGATTTTTGAGAAGGTCAGGCAAGATACGTCTCTCTTAGCCGATATTGATATTGAAGAATTATTGAGGAATGTAAATAATGATAAGCATGATTACCTGGATAATAAAACTCTAGGCGACATCCTAGATGAGAACATTCACGCAATAAAAACACTAGGCCTCCCAAAAGAAAAGACAAAGGATGTATGCAACCGGTTGGCTGGATACAGATATGTTGAGAATCTATACGAACTACACAAAGGTAAACACATCCGTTGGATCCGAAACGACAACAAAACCCTGACAAATGGTGCAATTGTAATGGACGTCAAGTTTTTGGATAACGGAAGCCATATATTATGCAGGAACGCACAACACAGGTTATTTCAAGTGAAATTTAATGAATGTCTTATATTCCAAAAATTATCCACAGGAGAGCAATTGATTCTTATGGCGTACGAACACGTGCGGGAGATAGGCGCTTCCGCGTAAACTTACCGATGGCATACTTCCTAACTTTATGAGTTTTGTTATTCATCGTGGTCAGATGGAAGAATTCTTGTATATGAAACATTAGTTTTTGAGAAACGGTTCTGTCAGTTGTAATCTCGCTTGTACTTTTTGGTATCGTGTTAACATATGTAAACTTATCTATAAGATATTTTTGTAGAATATCGCGATTCAATTCACTTACCAAATCGGATTTACAAACCCGAGATATAATGTCTGACGTCAATAGCTTATGGTAATATGGTTTAGGTTGAATATAATACACGCGGCCAGATTCCATATTCTCAAAATATCTATCGTCTATAAAACATATTTCACTAGTTCTGGGTAACAGAGAACACCTTATAAAATCACTATGAGTTTTGGATGACGTTGTTCGGTTGGGTTCAATAACAACACCATCTATTTTGAAAGCGCATATTAATTGATCGAACAAGCCGTGTGCTCGCTGTTTTTGTTCCAAATAATTAACGCACATAGTCGCCCATTTTTTCGGAAATCGGTTATTAGTATAAATAAACAGACGATAACAGTGCCCCTTTTGTTTCTTGTAATGTAAATAATCAAGAATATTAAGTATACCATATCGCAGAAACTCTGGGTATAGATCCAACAGCGCATTGAAGGAGTCTTGTGTTTGAGTAAAAAAATCCAATTCTCCGAGTGCCGTCCATAGTATTTCTAAATCGGCGAACGAACCAATCGTTTCATCCATATCAAACACGATCACTTTCTTTCGGTTTTTATTTTGGCTTGATTTAGAAGGATGAAACAATTCACCCTTATATATTTGCACGCTCATTATACATATTTGGTAGAGTTAAAAATTTATATGAAAATTTTTAATTCCGACTCTAGTTTCCGTTCATCTGCTTGTATTGTTTCCAAGAAATGGTCTTTGACTCTGCATAGGATACCTCTGGAGTATCAATCGTTTCGTTGATTGCATTGCACCGCTTCAGCGCAGAATCCACATACAGTTCCTTCAGGATCTTACCAACCATGACAGAACCTTCATGTTGGTCTACCTTCCCTTCCTCTATATGCTTCAATACGTCTAATAGATTACTCATAATATTTAAATCCAACTCGTCCTTATACGCCTTGTTGTAGATATCAGTGTAGTTACTAAATAAAAATCCACATTGCGACTGGCATAAATTAGAGAATCGGTCAGGTTCGTTCTTGCGAACACGCGCGTGCTTCTTCTTCAATTCCTGCATCTTCAAAATGTCGTCACGAATGAGATTACTATGTTTCACCTTCCTGATATGTTCGGTATTATCCTCACATTCATTTTGACTGATTAACTTCTTCAAATTTAAGCGTTCTTCGTTATTCATATTTATAGTTTAACACGATCCTTTTTATGTAATTTATGTATATATAATATAAATGTCATCTGCTGTGCCAAAATATCTTTATCTAGAGCCAACTGTAAAGACAAAATCCGCCGTAACCGGGGTACTATTAATAATAGTATTAACTGTAGTGGCTATGCATTACTTAAACATATATCTGAATTGGGATGCAAAGACCATCCAATGTAGGGTAGAAAACATATACCTTGCGTACATAACTGGCAATATGAAAAGCTGGTGGAAGAAATGTGGCGTTAAATAAATCGTTATATATATTATAAATGGAACTGCAACAAATGTCATATGCTTGGTTTGCAAGAAATGATATAATCCTATCACTGTTAATAATTGGATTATTCATCTACGTATGCGATATTTTAGTGACATACATAGTAGCAAATAAAACAAAAACGCCGATAAGACCAGTAAATTACATATTCGGCATATTGAAAGGATAGCGCTTTAGCAAAAAAATCTTGCAAATATGTATATAAATGAAACTAAATATGAAGTATGTTATTTTCGGGTCTGTATTACTCTTAGTTTTATTGATAAGCATGGCGAGTGCTTGTGGCGCTATGCCATACTCTGCGACGACTCGTTCATATGCTACATTTGAAGGTTTAGAGACGAAGAGTGAATTTGATGCTTCAGTAAATAAACTGTTGGATGATCTTGAGAAGCTAGGTGAGAACGATGAAGCTATTACGCAAAAAATTAAGGAAATTCGCAGTATTGATGATAGCGGGTATGATAAAAAGGCATTGAAAACTAGTCTGAAAGGATTGACCGACGTTGAGTCTTCCGATATGTATAAAGAAATACAAAAATTCATTCAAGAGAAACTGTCGGACCAAGAGGAAATGAATGTAAAAGAGGAAGAGGGGTTTGAGAACCGGTCTCAATCTATTGACATATTCGGTACGGCGGTAGGAAACCAGAATTGTGTGAAAACGGCGTCGGGATTATCTAATTCTATGGGAGCGCTGTGTTTGTCTGACGAACAATTATACATGTTACAGTCGCGCGGCGGAAATTCAACTGGTCGCGATTCGCAAATAGGCGCATAAAGTTATAATTTCTTATTAATATTTATAGTATGAAATTATACACGTTTGGATTAGTATCTATAATCCTTATATCTTTATTATTTGGAACAGGAGACACCATTGAAGGAGCAAGGGCAAGGGCAAGGGCAAGGGCAAAAGCAAAAAAACCAACTCTAGAATATGGCGGGGTTTTCTTAATACAAAATCAATTAATATTATTAAAACAAATAAAAGACCGATTAAAACTTGTGCCTAAATATGAGCTTAAGTCAGATCCCCGCAAGGAAATAAATGACAGTCTTGACACCATAACAAATAATTTGAGAACGTGGTTGAATAATAGAATAAAATACTTGGAAATTAACAAACGAACTCCAATTGCGCCATCAGAGAGCGAATCAATAGATGGACTAAAAAAAATGTGGCTTTACAATGGTATGGGTCTTAAAGTTCTAGTAGATGGAATTATCGGACGATTGAATATAGGAGAATCTAAACAACAAAAGGAAGTACACAAGCTAATAAAAATATTTGAGAAAAATATTAATATGGAATTAGACATTGTTCTTTCGGACATACCAACGAATACTGGCGAAAATGAAGGTGGAGATTTTGGAGATTTTAGAGATTCTGTTTTGGATAGTTTTGATTATATATTTAAAAGTGGTATGTTTAAATTGGATTGTTCGGAAGGAGAAAATTTAACCTATGAGGAACGATACTCATAAGTTTAGAAAAAATGTAATAGTATAATATATAAAATGCCCGGATCTACCAAAAGTTCTTCCCCTACCCCCAAGTCTCCCAAGAAGAGCACAACTCGCAAAAGCAGGGAACCCAAAGGAGTTCCGATGCCGCCTCACCACATCAAAAGAATCATTGACGGCAAGAAGCAAATGTACGATCATTTCGGAATGACTTTTGATGAGGAAACTGAAACAATGATTTTTAAAATGCTTCGCTTCAAGCGCCCCGAAGAGCCTCACTCGTACTGGGGAAATATACATTCGTTAGAAGATGCCGTCAAAATGGCTTACCCCATTAAGCCTCTCGTGTAAATGTAACTCCACAGTTTTTGCAATACCGAATAGTAATACATTTGTCCGGCGTTATGTCAATATAATCTGTCATAACATCGTGCACGCAATATCGCATTAAAAAAGTGTTAATTATTTTATTAGTTTCATCTGTAGCTACTTCTATTCGCGCCATCTCATCCCTCATCTCTAATATCAAGTTTACCAATCGTTCACTCATTCCTTATACTTACACATACATACTGTTTAATATACTTTGCGAAAGCTTTTCCTCAGTCTTAATTAGCGCGTCCACGTCCTTCTTGGTTACCGTGAACGGGAACTTCACTTTCAGCTCAATGTTCTTTGTAAAGAGATTGTCCGATTTGTCTGATACAAGGCGGAACAAATTGAGCTTCGTGTGGATCACCTCCAAGCACCGCTTGAGATTTCGGACACCATCCTCAGACTTGGTGAGTCCCGTGTTGGTGATAATGTACTCCAGCGTCGCGTCGGGGATAATTACATCCTCCTTCTTAAAGTTGACCTGCTCGCGAATCTTGGGAAGCAGGTAATCATTCGCGATGGTGATCTTCTCCTTGGTATCATAACCCTTCGTCTGGATGCTATACATGCGATCCTTGAGAATCGGGTTCACCATGGACTCGTCATTGTAACTGAAGAGTAACACTGCGCGACTGATGTCAAAATCCACGTCGGGGAAATACTTGTCGTGGAACTGATCGTTCTGGGTAGAATCCGTCATATGGGTAAGGATACCGATAATCTCACGCCCCTTCTCACCCTCGCCCACCTTATCCAGCTCATCAAAGAGAATGCACGGATTCATCTCTTGCGTCGCGCTCAAGATCTTGGTGATGATGCCGGGTCCACTTCCCTCGTACACATACGGGCTGCCAACAAAGACCGCTTCATCGGTCGCGCCTCCCAGAGGAACCAGGCTGAAACTGCGATTCAAAATCTTGCTGATTCCGTACTTCGCCAGTGTGGTCTTTCCAGTTCCCATCGGTCCCTTCAGCGCGATCGCGGTTCCCATCGCACTAGGGTTCGCGATCCACTGACCGATCATTTGTAGGATCTGCATCTTCGCATCCACAAGACCGTACGCACACTCATTGAGGATTTTCATTGAGTTATCCATGAAACCCTGGCAGGCATCCAGCCCATGGGCCATGTTGACGTCCAGGATGGCGTACTTTCCGAAGGGGATTCGCATAAACTGATCCACCCAATTCTTCAGCTTGAAGTACTCCGAGTCGCATGTATCCATAGACTTCAACAGATTCAGCTTCTGCATTATCGTCGCCTTGTACTTTGTCGGAATCTTAGACTGAAGCAGCGCAAGTCGGTAGGGGCGATCAACCACAATATGAGTGTTGATCTCCTCCAGGTCCTTCATGATCCTGCGCTGCTCCGTGTTAGAAAGCTTCTTCTTGAAATACTCCATCTCGCTCTCGGCCTTCTGCTTCGGCGCATTCACCAACTTGTGATAATCCTTCGTATTTTCGGATCGCGTCTTCTTCACAAGCTGCTTGATAGAGTCCTTGCAATCAGCGAGCGACTTCAGGAGAGACTTGCTGTCAGGCTTCTTCTTCAGCTTCTCAGTCAGGAATTTCTTCGTCTCCACAAGATCCGAATACTCGCTATCAAATGCGATCTTCTCCTTGTCTTGCTTCTCCTGTTCCTTCTTCAGCTTCTTATCCTTCTTCTCCTTGGCCTTCTTATCAACTTCAGTCAAGTCAACCGGTTCGTAAGTCTCTTTCATAAACATCTTCTCATCATCGCTGTTGCACTCCTCATCCTCGTCATCCTCCAACTCATCCTCATCCTCGTCACCGCCTCCTCCACCGAATCCGAAGATGATGTTGATCTTATTATCTTCCTCCTCGTCTTCCTCATCATACTCGTATTCATCCTCATCTCCCTCCTCATAATCATCATCGTCCTCATCCGATTCCTCCTCCTGTACGACGGGCTTCTTTTTCTTTTTCTTGTCGTCAGGTTTCGGCTTCTTGTCCTGCTTGACCTTGTTCTTAATATACGTAGACGGGAATATCTTAGACGCGATCTTGCGAACTTTCTTGCGAATCGCCTCCTCTTCCTCTTCATCCACCTCCTCATCGTCCTCATCAATGTCGGTATACTCCGTCTCAGTATCATCGTCATCTTCCTCAATCACCTTACGACTCTTTTTATTAGTTTTCTTCTTAGGGGGTTTGTAGTCCGAGTCCGACTCCTCTTCGGTCTCGGTCTCGGTGTCCTCGGATCCGATGCTCTCCTCATCGGAATCGTCGCGACCCTTCTTCAGGCGCCTGGCCTTGGTAGTAATCTTCTCGTTTCTAGTGTGAACCATTTTATGAAAGGTGGTGGCTTAAGTACCATATTTCAAGACGGCTGTAGCATGAATCAATTTTCCACAAGTTTGTGTTGGAATAACATTTAGAATATGCGAAAAATTCGCTAGTTGTAAAATAAAAGATTCCCGAAAATTGAAATCATTTTTAATAATATAAATAGTTAGTATATACTATAATACCCATGTCAAAATCAGTAACGAGTGATCGCGTTGTAACTTCCAAGATCATCGGAATCCAATTTAGTATGTTGTCGGCGGACGAAATACGAAAAAATTCCGTTGTGGAAGTAACGTCCCGTGATACATATATCAACAACAAGCCTGTCATTGGCGGTCTATTTGATCCGCGAATGGGAGTGTTGGAACCTGGCACGATCTGCCCCACTGACGGACATACATATATTGATACACCGGGTTATTTCGGACATATTGAATTGGCTAGACCGGTATTCTTCACTCAACATCTGAAGGAAATCATGAAGATCTCAAAATGTGTATGTTTCAAGTGCAGCAAACTCTTAATTTCCAAGACGCAGCACGCGCATGTTTTGAAAATGAGCGCGTCCAAACGTTGGGACTATGTGAGTAAATTGGCAACCAAAGTGAGGCGTTGTGGCGAGAAGACAGACGACGGCTGTGGTTGCAAACAGCCCGATAAGATTAAACTTGAGGAGATGGCTACGATTTTCGCGCAATGGGATACTATGGAGAACGAGGCAGGAGAGAGCGGACCGGTAAATATTAAGCTGACGCCAGAGCTGGTACTCAAGAATTTCAAGCGCATTTCCGATGAGGATGTGAACTTCATGGGATTTAGCCCGACTTGGTCTCGTCCTGATTGGATGATATGCCAAGCGCTACCCGTGCCGCCACCTTCGGTCAGACCATCCGTCAAGCATGACGCGCAACAGAGAAGCGAGGACGATCTTACTCACATTTATAGCAACATCATTAAGACGAACAAGGATTTACAAGAGAAAATTAAGAACAATGCGTCCGCGAATGTGATTGACGGTCTGACGAAGCTTCTACAGTATTTCATTGCAATGATTGTCAATAACAAGACGAAGGGTGCCGCTCCACTCGCCCAGCGCTCGGGACGCCCGTATCAGTGTATAACGTCTCGTTTGAATTCTAAACAGGGTCGTATCCGTGGTAATCTCATGGGGAAGCGCGTGGATTACAGCTCGCGCTCCGTTATTAACGGTGATCCGAATCTGAGTATTCGCCAGCTTGGAGTTCCGATGAAGATCGCGATGAATCTCACGAAGCCAGTTATGGTGAACGACATGAATCGCGAGTTCCTCAAGAAGTTGGTACAGAATGGACCGGAAACATATCCAGGCGCGAAGATCCTGGAGCGCAAGAGCGGAGGTAATATTTCACTGAGATATGTTGACCGAAATTCAGTGAATCTTGAGAATGGCGACATCGTACATCGTCACATGATGGATGGCGACGCGGTCTTATTTAACCGTCAACCGTCCCTCCACAGGATGAGTATGATGTGTCACATTGCGAAAATTATGAAGAAGGGCGATACATTCCGCTTCAATGTTGGAGTGACCAAGCCTTACAATGCTGATTTTGACGGGGATAGACTTGACTGCTTATACGCAGTCATAAAATGCTGAAAACATTTTGTCCTCAACAGGGAGCGTGAAAAGCGTGATACTCCCTAGTTAATGTTTTGAAAAACTACTTAAAGAGAATAGAGGTTCTCTATATAAAATGGAACCATCAAACCGAATTAATCTGTCAAACCAGATCATAGACGATCCTAATATCCGATACTGTGAAATTTATAAAATAACGAACATAGCAAGTGGTAAACTATATGTGGGACAGGCATTGTCTCACATTTTGAATCACAAACGCTATAGGCCACATGGACGCGAAGGTAGATTTCGTTGCCATATATCAGAAGCATTTTCATCAAAGCAAAACCAATCATACTATTTGAATAACGCTATACGTAAATATGGCGTTACCAACTTTAGTGTAGAACTATTGGAATATTGCGAAATTGTAAATGCGGATGCGCGCGAAACTCATTACATTAAGGAGTTGAATAGTCTGTTTCCAAACGGATATAACCTTAAGAACGGTGGAACTACATTTACTCACTGTGATGAAAGTAAAAAACGCGTATCTGATGGCGTAGCACGTTATTTCAAAGACAAGAAGTTTCAGCGATTTATTGGTGTAAGTTGTATATCGGACGACATACACAAGTACATTCATCCGCTAAACAGAGAAAAAACACAGTATGGTTGGTACGTATTGATTGACAAGAAGAAAGCCGATTTCGGTGGAGTCCATATTCCGTTAAGCGAAAGTAGAAAGAACGCAGAGGAATTTATAAGAAGTTTAAAACAAAACATTAGCAACATGACCAAATTGCGGGAAACCCCTATAGAGCCTTCACTACCACTCACATCTGGAAACGGATCTGAGGAACTCGGTTAATTGCCGAACACAATGGTAAAAATGTGAAGGATTGGGCGATCCGCAGCCAAGCCCCTAAACTCGCTTTGATAAGAGCATGGGGAAGGTTCAACGACTAGACGGTTATGGGTCTCATATGATGGTTTAATCAACCTGATGAGGCTTAAGGTATAGTCTACTCCCATAGGAAACTATGGGTAATTCAATGGAAATGAATATGCATTTACCCCAGAATGTGCTGGCTGAAACAGAGCTGAGACACCTGGCAGCGATCCCTTACCAAATTATTAGTCCTGCCTCCAATGCGCCGATCATCGGCATTTTCCAGGATTCGCTTCTTGGGTCATATCGGTTCACGAGACCGAATGTTAAACTGACACAGAGGGATGCCATGAATCTCCTGATGATGTTCCCCAGGGTGAATACGAAGGCCATCCGCGATGCTGGAAACAAGCTGAATAGTTTTGATGTGTTGTCACAGATTCTGGCACCGATTACCTTGAACTATAAGACTAACTTGTTCGGCGACAACGAGGAGTATGCTACATCCAACAATGTATTGGAGATCCGTAATGGGAAATACATTCGCGGACAGATGGAGAAGTCAGTTTTGAGTTCTACGTCTAAGGGAATCCTACACAGAATCTTCAACGATTTCGGAAACATGGCCTGCTCCAACTTCATTGATGATCTGCAGAATGTTGTTACGGAGTACATGAAGTCCAGTTCGTATAGTGTAGGAGTGAGTGATCTGGTAGCAGACAAGATGACTCAGAACAAGATCATACAGGCGGTCACCAAACAGCAATTGGAGGTGCAGTCGCTAATTGATAAAGTCCACCTGGGAATCTTTGAGAATAATACCGCGCACACGAACTCGGTTGAGTTTGAGAACCAAGTGAATAATATCCTGAATAAGGCGCGCGATGAGTCTGGTCGCGTAGCGCGCGACAGTCTTAGCAAGGATAATCGTTTCCTAATGATTGTGAAGTCGGGTTCCAAGGGTAACATGTTGAATATTTCACAGATGATTGCTGGTCTGGGTCAACAGAACGTTGATGGAAAGCGAATCCCATACGGATTTGAGAATCGCACGCTACCGCACTTCTGTAAGTACGACGACAGCCCCACTGCTCGTGGATTCGTAAACAATTCGTATATTTCGGGACTCAAGGCGAAGGAACTATTCTTCCACGCTATGGGCGGTCGTATCGGTTTGATTGATACTGCGGTGAAGACGTCTCAGACTGGATATATCCAGCGCAGGCTAATCAAGGGTATGGAGGACTTGAAGGTGGAGTATGATATGACGGTGAGAAATAACATGGGTCGTATCATTCAGTTCGCGTATGGTGACGACGGAATTGATGCGACGCGTGTAGAGAATCAGTCTATCCCACTGGTCGGAATGAGTATTGAGGACATCTACATGCATTATGACATCAACGACATCACCAATGTGAACGCGATTTACACGAAGGAAGCTGGCAAACGCATGAAGTCGCAGGCGAAGACCGCTCAGGAAAAATGTGTGAAGTACATCAATAAGATGATCGCTAGTCGCAAGGAGATTGTAGAATCGGTTTTCAAACACAAGAACGAGGATGGAGTGAAGATGCCCGTATCGTTCGCAAACTCCATCTCCAATATCCAGGGACAACTGAGCCTCAATGCGAACTCTGTGGTTGACATTACTCCATTGGAGGCGTTTCAGATGATTGAGGAGTATTACGAGCGATTGAATTCACTGACTCTTGCGAAACCGGGCAGGCTGTTTGAGGTCCTGTACTTCTATTACTTGTCGCCGAAGAGCTTGTGCTTACAGAAACGGTTCCATAAGAACGCTCTCACTATGCTGTTGGAGATGATCGTATTGAAATACAAGCAGTCCATCGTGCACCCGGGAGAGATGGTGGGAGTTATCGCCGGACAGAGTATCGGTGAGCCTACTACGCAGATGACGCTGAATACGTTCCATTTGGCTGGAGTTGCGAGTAAATCTAACGTGACTCGCGGAGTGCCGCGCATTGAGGAGCTTCTGCGCCTCACGAGCAATCCGAAGAATCCTTCGCTCACTATCCACTTGAAGCAGATGGATGAGTTAGATAAGGATAAGGCCACCAAGTATGCGAACATGATTGAGTTCACCAAATTGTCGGATATTGTGAGTTCCATGCAGATCTGCTTTGATCCGAATGAGCGCACGACGATGGTTGAGTCCGATAAAGTACTGCTAGACCAGTTCTACGAGTTTGAGGACATGGTAGACGAGTGCAATGATGGAAGCGCTCCGGCCGATACGAGGATGCGTTCCAGGTGGATCATTCGCATGGAATTGGATGCGAGCATATTATTGGAGAAGAATATTACAATGGATGACGTGCACTACGCGATCTCCAACAGCGCATATGGAGAAAATATCAGCTGCGTATTCTCGGATTACAACAGTGATAAGCTAGTGTTCCGAATCCGGTTGTTTGATATCAACAAGAAAAAGAAGATTGTGGCGAATACTCTGGACCAATCGGATGAGATATATGTCTTGAAGAATATGCAGGATGTCTTATTGAATAGCATTGTTCTGCGTGGAATAACCAACATTGGTAAGGTTGCGCCGAGAAAGTTACAGAACATGGTATCATTGGAGGATAGTAAGTATGTCCGAAAGGATATTTGGGTTCTGGATACGACGGGTTCCAATCTACTACAGATACTTGGGTTGGATTACATAGATGTGATTCGCACCTACAGCAATGATATTCGCGAGGTGTATGACGTGCTCGGAATTGAGGCCGCGCGACAGATGCTTTTCAACGAGATTTCGGAGGTCATGGAGTTCAGTGACGCTTACATCAACTACCACCACTTGAGTTTATTGTGTGATAGGATGGCGATCAGTAAGAACATGGTTCCGATCTTCCGATCTGGACTGTTGAATGACAACATCGGGCCGATTGCGAAGGCAACGTTTGAGGTGCATACAGAGGTCTTGTTGGACGCAGCGCGTCATGCGGAACTGGACCAGATGCGCGGTGTATCCGCTAGTGTTATGTGCGGTCAGTATGGAAAATACGGAACCGGCGCTTTCAACGTCATCCTTGACATGAAGGAAATGGCGAACCTGGCGGCAGCTGTATCCAAACAGACGAACAATATTGATAATATGTTCGGAATCAGCTCTGATAAGAGCGATGGATGCGCCACGAATACAATCAAGATTCGTAACAATATCACTAACATTAAGAAGTCGGATGCGGCGGTGTGTGACGACGATTATAACATGGGATTCATGTAAAGCCACCTTTGGAAGAAGGTGGATCCAAAATCCACCTTTAGGAAAGGTGGAGCCAAATAATATTTATGTTAATTTTTTCTTATTACCTTATATGCTAACAAGAAATTTTTAAATGCTGAATAATGCCGGGCTGATTGTGCCTAATCCTGGTTCCATAGGAGACGTTTCGATTTGGAAATATTGTAGGTCGGCTTCACGTTGTAATTTGAATGCGCGTTCTTCTTCTAAATATGTTGGTACACATAGTTCGTCGTAAATTCTATAAAACTCTTTTAACATATTTTTCAAAATAATCCGAATCATTGGTTTTGCATCACTAAATACAACTTTTTCGCATGAATATATACCATCCAAACCGTGATCTAATATTTTTTCGTTACTTCGTATATGATGATAAAACCTTGAACCGTGCATGGCGTGTCCCATTATATAATTATAGCCAATATCAGGTAGTTCCTTGAGTTCGTCAGGTTTATATAAGCGTAACAACCCCGTAAGATGTTCTTTTACTGTTATTTCGAAAGAAGAATAATTAGGTAACCTAAATCGTTTATATTCGTATTCTAGAAATTCGGATAACAGTTCTTTATACCTTGGAGATTCATAATCCAAATTATTTACTGTCACTTCATGTTGGGCCCTTTTTATCCCAAAATTATATTTCGCAAGTTCATTTTTATTCTGATACATCTGATACAGTTCATCCAGTTGTAATATAAAATCGCTGCCGCTATTGGCGTATTTCCACTTTTCTAAAATCGTATCTAAAAAGGTATCTTCTACAGCAGAACTCATATAATGTAGTAAAACAATAGAATAACAAAAAAATAACGCACGGTGTTTTCGTTTGTTCCAAGATATGTATTTTTCAACGCAACAAAACGCTATTTTTTAAAATCTATGGGGTAAAAATTGAAATGTGTGCGCGCCCTGTATATTATGAATCACATCAACCAAAACATGTTTCCTGTTAACATCAAGATCAGTAACGAACTCAAGAAGATTATCTGCATTTACGCGGGTTGGATTCTGCTTCACTTTATCGCGTCACACTTATATACATATTTATGCGTCCCAATGACGTGGTCTGGGTTTATTCTGTCGCCGTTTATGGTTGCCACTCCACACTGCCAGGGATTACGTTGGGCTATATACAACGGCGGACTGACAATCGCTAACATGTGGTTAGTGTTTGGGGTGTGGATCAGTTCGTTAATTCTACGCGGGTAATTCTGCATTTGAATAAGGTTGTATGTATTTAGACTTGTCGGGTTCTGCAATATCGTATGTAATATTATTCAAATACGCATTCACACTAAAAACGTTCGTTTCATTTAAGTACGCCGAGTTAATTGCAGAGTCAAGTAGTAAAATCTCATCCGGGTTTATCTTATACGATACGTTGCTAATATTCAAATAATTTTTTGGTTCCAGCATGAATGAACGGACGCGTTTGAAACGAATGAGCTCGTCTGCAATTTTACCAAAATATATCTCACTATTTTTTCCGTTCGGAATAAGATAACTATTCATTGGTAACTCCAGTTTGCACTTATCTAATTGGCAGTCAAAATTAGCAGGGGTTTCTTTGAATTCAATTTCATCATCCATCAATTCATGGATCTTACCTTCTACTTCGGTCAGCTTATCATTGTATTTTAAATCATCGTTTTGTAATATCTTAATTAAATCACGCTTAATCTTGCGTTTATCGTATAATCCAAGTAACATACGTACCGTACTGCGAAACTTTGTATAGTAGTAACTTTCTTTATGGATATTTTGTATAATTGATACGCGATCGGCATCTTGAGGGAAGTTAGTAATAACCTTTATATCAGCATTCAAATAGTCACTGCTACTGATATCAATTAATTTCAACCCAAGCTTGGCGTCTGTTAAAACACTAGCATCTCTTGCTGTTGGTTCATCTAATTTTATGTATTGATTTGTTCTTGTCAACAATCCAACCACTTGATTTCTATCTATTACTTTACGACTAGGTATACAGTCAATTTGCTGCTGTGTCCTTGAGAAAACGACACTTAGCAAACGAATAGTAGTGTCATAATTCATCCAATTATCTTTGTCATCTTGGAATGTAAATCTAAACGAAGGGATAAAAGTAGACGGATAACATGGAACGAATACAGATTCTGAATTAATTTCAACTATAAATCCAATGGTTTTGAACTGATAATTTAAAACTTGTTCTCTAACAACAAAGTTACCTATGTCACGTAATATAGCCAGAGTTTTTCCGGCACTCAGCGCTTTTGTGTAATCATATACAGTATTACCCTTCTCATCCTTTGATTTCAGACTATTTTTCGGTTTGCACTGATTGGTTGTAATTTTCTGAATTCGCTTCAAAATGCCGTTCATATCAATCCCTTTGTAAGACTCTCTTGGATTGAACCACTTTCTAGTGTTAATTCTACCATCGTGATCTTCATACAAATAAACAGGTTCGTAGAAATCATCTTGTTTCAATAGAATAAACGTTCTCATGTTAATGATATCATATGAATCTGTATACATGTTGGTAGGGCATAATAATTCAATGTGATCGGTATCTCTTGTAATTTGTAATATAACCAGATTTATACCGAGATTCAGACCAACGTCATCTGTCATTGCTTTTAATAAAGGAAATAATTTGTTGCTTGGTTTTGTAAGTATGTCCCATATATAAGTATGATCTATATGTGCCTCCGGATCACTTAAAAACCGTTGGAAGTTCTCATACGCGCCAATCACTTCATTTCGTAACTGCACCTCGCGTTCATTTGCTAGATTAATTGATTTATAAAATGAGGAATTCTCATACTTTGATGTATCTGGTATCTCATATGTAGATGGTCTGAATATAATAGACAGCGCACTGCTATTGTACGAAATGAAATCCTCTAGCGTAATGGCATCTACTAATATCTTTCGCATTTCGGCAATCGTAGGAACCTGAGAGTTTGACATGTTATTTAACGCTGCATATATATCAGCGAAACAGCCGATAATTGACTGATCTACAGATTGTTCCACTCCATAACGCAGTAGGCAAGGATAATCGCGTTTTATGGTACTGGATTCAACACAGTCATTGTTGTCAATCCCGAAGAAGTCCTGTGCCTGTTTCGGTAAAAACCCCCAACGTTTTTTCTGTACTGGGAACTTATACTCCTCTGTTATATACGTATCCACGTCAGCGGATGCCACATTTTTCTCTTCCTCTTCCTCTTCCTCTTCAATTACCTGATCGCGTTTGAAACAACACGGGAAATCAAACTTTGATTTTGAATTCTTGATAAATCCAGGATAGTGTGGTATGTACTTTCCATCAACGAAATGTTCCTGTGGATGAGCGAATTCATATATGTATGCACCACTTGGGACGGTTTCTGCCTTATACGGTATCATTATTCCCTTTCCCTCACTATCTACTAGTTTTTTCACTTCATCTTCGGTTAAACTGCGATTCGTTTTTAGCGACCAATATCTCGGACAGATATACCAGAATTTTTTATCCGGATCAGTACTATACGATATCGCGCTCAAATAGGATCCTTTCATCGGTTCCAGGTAATCCCATATTCGCATGACGATGGATTCGCGTTTCGCTTTCATTTCACTATCAACATAATCCTCTATTTTGTCAGATGGTTTTTTTGCGTATAATTCGGTGAGAAAGGCATCTGCGTCGGCCGGTAGATTTTTATCTTTCAACCTCTTAATGTATTCCTTATCTATTTTTTTATTGAATGCCAAGGTTGAGTCGGTTTCTATCAGTTTTTTGGCGAATATCTCAAACTGTTTTTTATCCATCGGTGTCTTTTTATTACGCCATAGTGCATTTATATATGGTCTGAGATCAACCGGCGCTTCAGCGGATGCCGCTTCTAATAATTCACTCCAGTTTGTAAATTTGCCCTTCGCTCTATCACCGTCGTCTATGCGCTTCTTTTCCATTTCATTCAACATGACTGGGTGGCGATTTACTTCTCCTCTGCATGTACGCGAGAACTGGTTGGTCTTGCCATCTCCAGTTAATTTAATCAGTTCCGGATCGCGATCTTCAATTCGCTTTTGAAATATAGTCGGATTTTTTAGTTTCATACCATACGGATTAATGTCATCATCGTCTTCATTTTCATTTGCACCACCTTCCATATCAAACTCTATGCCGAATAACTCATCATCATCTTCATTGTATTCCCTCTTTGCCTCTTCTGATGTGGCCGCTATTGTTTTCATAAAGAATTCCGGATCCAGATCTATCGGCGGCGTTGGAGGCGGTCGTTCCACAACCTCTACCATTTTTTGTTCTACAACGTTGAAATTAATTTCACGTTTACAAGCGTCTTGTATATCCTTAATTGGTACGCCTGACGTTTTCGGCGAGTGATATATGCGTATTATGCTGTCAATATATGTTTTAATAATCTCTATATAGCGCGATGACGTCATATTATCAACACTAATGTGTAGTTTCTTATCGCCTTGTGAGATTCGTAAGTTAACTGGAAACCCAGTATTTTCGTTGACGGCCACTGTGTGCTTTGTGAAGAATTCAATGACGTGATTCCTTGCAATTTCTTCAGTAAAGTTGAATTCCTTTGCCAGAGATCGGATAATGTCGTCCACTTCCGCGTGCGTATTTTTTTCTACATTTATAAACTCATCCACCTGATTCATCTCCTGAAAATTATCAACTCGTTTGAATCGCAACTTTGCGCCATCCGATGAATTTATATCCAGCGTCTCAACTATAAACAAACTAGACAGACAGCTACGATAAGCATTGAGATTGAATTCCGATGGTTTCTTTATAGGTATACTAGATATGTACCCGATGTTATATACTTCAACTACAGAGTCATTTAAGCTAGTGAATTTCCTTATGTTATATCCTATCGGTTGAATGTACTTATTTATATCTGATATCACTGGATCCAGACCATTCACTAATAGTTCATTTAACTCGTCTTTTGAAATGGGTTCACTCAAATTTGAATGGACTCGTAGACTACCGTCTTTCTGAAAATCCACATATAGTTTAATATCCATGGTTTTGAATTTAAAATTCGTGTATAATGATACCTCACCAGACTTACCAGTCTCCTTGCTTAATCTACGGATTGTCACCGCATCCAAGAACGGTTTTCGTCTCCCATTTGCATAGATTTCCTTACTATATAGACGATACATGTTCTCTCTACGGAATCCGGGGTTGTATTTTATAAACGGTACGTTCTGCGTAGCATGTATATTTTTGAATATAGAATCTAATGGTAATAAGTTTACAAACTCCGTCTTCAATCCTATATCAAACTTGTGAATACCTTCATCTGTATATGGTAGAAAATCGTTATTAGCCTTAATTTTGCGAAACATATCTACTGTGTCATACAAACGTATGATATCGCTACTTATATTAAGCTTTGTTTCCGCTATTAGTTCTTGAGAACGTCCAACTAGATCAGACAATGCGTATATTCCCTTTGCAGATAAAAAAGGAAAATATGAATCACATACGAATTTCTCTTTTGTATCTGCGCGACCCAGTACATCTTTTGCCATACACGCATATATCACGTTCTCTTTTAATCGTCCTACATTCAAGAGAACTGACGCATCTGACGAATACATGTTAGCATCTGCATTTACGTAGGCTGTTGTATATTGTAACGGGTTAACTGAGAATAGATGATTAATTGAATTCGTAAATTCGCGACCTAATCCCCGTTTAATTGTCTGGACCTTTGTAAACAGTTCGCGTACAGCTTCAAATGTATATGGACCATCGTTGAATTCAACAATATCTGTGGTATAATTGCTATATAAGTGTTTTAACCTATCGTTTGATAGCAAATCGGTTTCATTAACTTCATCATATTCATCAGCTAGCTCATTATATATATCAAGTAACTTGGCATCCGACATGGGCTCAATTAAAAAATCTGCAAATAAATATAACTCACCATACGACGCCGTGTCTAATCCAAGTTTTATGAGTATTTTATTCTTAATCGCTTGGATTGTATCATCCAGATGTATGAGTTTGTCGCTAAATACGATAGTCTGCTGGATAGTATTATCCGGATTTAATACACATACTTTGAAGTTATCCGACATTCTATATTTACTAATGTTATATTATACCTATATCAAAAATATAATAAAACGTTTTGTGTTGAAGGTTTTGAAAATTGATCTGTTTTGTTTGCTTCCTTTCTGGTTTCATTCACAATCCAACTAATAACATAATGAGCTCCGTTGACAGCGCATCCACTTACTACGACGACGAGGACATGTCCGACTACTACGAGGTAACGACGGTGGGGGAATATACAGTCCTTACCACGATTCAGTACGGATACACGTACATCCTTACGTACGACCGCTACCATCGTAGATATATCGTGCACGGCACCACGAACCCTAACATCTTCCCGAAACAGTAATTACACTGCAAGTAGACATACACCAAAAATACACAGAAAAACACCTATCATGTGGGGTAACGTAATCGTTTCATCCAATACTAGATAACCTAGGATGACTGCTAAGGCCGGATACACTGACGTTATGGATGCAACTAAATATACCTTGTTGGTTTGTAGTAATCTATTGTAAAGGAAGGTAGCAATTATACTAGATATAACGCATAGTAATAACAAGGGATACAAAACCCTTTTTTTATTCATAGTAACAAGATCTGAATAAATATCTTCATATCCCATTGTAATTACATACAAGAGAACCAGTCCGAAATAAACTACATATGAAAATGCAATAAAACTTTTCACTTGTATATGCTGCAGTATATATTTTGTTACAATCGGAATTGAACCGAATATTATGACAATTAGAAGGCTTTCCAGTAGCATATAATGTATATATGTAAATGAGATAAAGATATATTTGTGATTACAGTTATGCAGAATATATGGGAGAACCTAGACCAGTCAATTCAAATATCCAATAGATATTTGGGCGTATTGCGAAGCGATAAGCTGATCGCGCATAATCCTCAAGTTCCGAACATTCAGCGGCTTTGTGATGATACTAAAGTAAGTGATATAGTTGTGTATCAATCTCATAGATTGAAACAGAGCGGGACTTGTAATTTTCTAGGGGTAATCAACATACATTTTTGTAAGGAAACTGGAGAACTTTATATAATAGACGGTCAACATCGCTACGAGGCAGTTAAACGCATTTGTCGTGAAGTTTGTAATTTCCCAGTGGCAATTGAGATTGTTATTGTTGAAACGCTGGACGAAGTAAAAGAGAACTATAAGATCCTGAATAAAAATACAACGTTGCCTGATTTTCCAGAAACGATTGATAAGGCAATTCCCGAAACGGTAGCGCTCTTTTTCAAAGAAAAATACCCGACTATATGGTCTAAGAGTTCGCGTGCAAGACGACCGCATATATTTTTTGATTTTTTCCAGGAAGCATTGGGTGTGCTAACGGAATATCTGGAGATTACTACATCCGCCGAATTGCAGCGAATGGTTGAAGAATATAATATGAAGTTGAGTAAGTGGAACCCAGAACAGTATCCAGATTCTAAAACGCTGAACGCAAATATTCTGGGTAAATGTAAGGAGACTGGTATGTACCTCGGGCTATTCAGTCATGTCTCCGACGAATATAGATATGACTGGGTTAAATCGCTAATACAAGTGGAAAAAGGTATCGTAATACGCAGACCGAAGAGCACAGCACCCAAAAAAGCGACCATACCTAAAAAGATCCGAGAGGATGCGTGGAATACGCATGTAGGCATGAATAAGAAATCGGCACTATGCATTTGTTGTAGAACATCAGAGATTGATGTATTTAATTTCCATGCAGGTCATGTAAAATCAGAAGCAAACGGAGGGGTAGTTAATGTTGACAATATACGTCCTGTATGTAGTAGTTGCAATCAATCCATGGGTACACAGAATATGGACGAGTATGTGAGAACATATTTTTTACATAATCTCACAAAATTCAATTCAATTACATATGACGAACCAAACTCGTCTAAAAAGAAGTGGAACTTAGGTATTTTCTCATGAGCGGGTTTTCAATAATGAACGAATCCACCAAGGGAGGGGTCGTAGGGGAACCGCAGGTTCCCTACAAACGTAGGTTCCCTGATTATTTTGCGTCATAATAAGGATTATCAGTAAGCTTCATAGAGCAATACTCGCCTGGTTTCTTTTTATAGTCTTTGGGTTCGTGGATTCCAGCTTCCTTTGCATTTTGTAACATGAATTTAAAATTATCCCAAAACTCGCTTTTGTGTCCTATGGACTTTGTCATTACGTGAGACAATTCATGTATTGCTACGAACATGAGTGTATGTTCGTCAATCAAATTGGTTGAATCATCCTTCTTTATATTCAAACAGAAGGCTAGTTTCTCGCCCTTGTTCTCACTATATGCTGTGTACTGGCTGGTTGGTAAAGTCTCCATGATTTTTTGTGGATTGTATCCCTTAACTAATCGCTTGACACGTTCGTCATTCGGGTGCTTCTTATCAACATACGCAACGAGTTTCTTACATTGCGCGGTAGTACGGGCCAGCAGATCGGCGGCAGCTTTCAGATTCGCCCTCTCGCGTACACAATACTTGTTGCCATCAACAGATGAAATTACGCACTTCAATTGGAAACTATCGGTATCAAAATATATATATAGGCATATTCCGATTATAAATAGTATTAATACGTATCCTAAAACGTCCAAAAGATTCATATGTCTTCTATATAATATAAGACATATATTAAACCGATGAAGATTTCAAATGGGACGCTTTCAGCGTCCGTTTGGAAACTTATCGGTCATAATCCTTAAGAATAAAATGGGACTTCAAGGGTTTAATCGCCTATTACTTCGCACAAACGTTGAACTTCTGGTAACTTCGGCGGATTTCCTCCAGAAAAACAAACGCTCATATTACGGCGATTGAAATATTTACGCGCTACTTGGTTTATTTCGCTCGTCGTTATTTGTTTATAGTGTTTCTCGTATAGCTTATTGTAAGGACATATAGTTCTATCGGGATATAATAACTCGGATGTGCCATTATGTATACACCTTAGTTCGTTGTCATCTAAACTCGTGTTAATGGTACCCTCTAAAGTATGTTTTGCCATGATAACCTCTTTTTCATTTACGCCATTTTGTCCTAGATCGCGTAACAAATCAATTATCAACGGAAATACACCCTTCTTACCCTTTCCATTCTGCATCATTTTTTTACTATCTGATTCCGCATAAAATGTCATATCTCCGTAATTTACATACATTGACACTGTTGCGCTGGAATGATAAGTCAGACCATTTTGTTCTCTCAATATTGTGAATAAGCGACCACTCATTGTGCCTCCAACAATAGTCTTTAATAACATTAATTTATAACGATCCGCTTCATCCACACGAAATCCAACGACCAAATTCGTCGTTACCTCGCTCTTTTTCTCTATTATTTTAATCAAAGTTTCCGTTTGTGGAGGCAAATATTGATCTAGTTTTGGATCGCAGAGAACACGGTTCTTCGTTTTTACAAAGAACGACGCCGCTACAATATGCTTGACGTGTTCGAACGGTAGATTTGATACAATACTTATAACCATTCGGTTGGGTTGATATCGCATTTTATGTATCTCATGCATTCTGGTACACGTAAGTTGCTTTGTGTGATATGAAGTATTATCTATCGGAAGTTCATATACGCTACCTTTATACATTAGCCGATCCAATTCTACAAATGCAATATCACTGGAGTCGTCGCTATTCTTTGAATTTTCTTCTATAACCACTTGTTCTTCTTTGATGCAATCATTTTCTTTAAATACCGAGTTTAACATCATGTCAGATACCAAATTCACCATACTCTCTAGATAATGGGTATCGCACTTCACTATATAACAGGTAAATAGCTTGTTTGTAAGCGCATTCATATACGCACCTATTTTATCGTAAATCTGCGTAAGTTTTATAGAATCCTTGACTGACTTTGTACCTTTAAAGCACATGTGCTCTATGAAGTGTGCGGATCCTTTGGCGTCGCTCGGTTCATCTGCAGATCCGAAATCGCAAAATGTTCGCACGTAGGTTACTGGTATATTTCCAGGCGATTTTTCATAAACCATTCGGAACCCATTTGGGAACGTGTACGTTTTTACGCTCATTATTATAATACGATATTATAATAATATATTTATTTAACGCTTGCCCTCACCGATCTCAAGCGGGACACGTCCGTAATCCGGCTCAATGGTGCTCTTGTGCCAAGGTCCAGTGTCAACAACGGGGATGATCGGATCCGAGCGCTCCTGGAGGTTCGCATTGCGAAGGCTCTGTCCGACAGTGTCTAAACCAATGTGGACGCCAGCCTGGAGGAGGTCCGGCATGTTAATGTTAGAGCCATTGAGGTTATTCAGCGAAGTCCACTTGTTATTCGCGTCCTTCGGCAGGAGGTCAACCGGATTGGCAGTGGGCGAAAGAGTGTAGCTGTTGTCGGATGCAATCGGAGCGGGGAGAACGGCATCACTGGGAGGAGCAGCCGTCGTGGCGGGAGGAGCAGCGGTAGATCCATCCTCAACACCCTCAAAACTGAAAATCTTGCTATTGGAGTAGTACAAGAGCGCGACGCTGAGTAAAACGGCCATAACTAAAACTAAAATTCGCTTAGGGGCGAACCATGTGGAAAGTCCTTTCATTACCTGTTGAAAATTTGTCGACATCCTGTTTATATAAACGGGTGATAAATTTATTTTCGTAAATTGCTAAATAAATTTAGTTTTCTATCTCTAGGTCTTCATCCAAATCACTGTCGTCGCTTAAATCAGTCAACATGTATGTATTTTTAATGTGCTTTGCTTCTAAATAACTTGTTAGCGCCAATTCCTTTGCAACGCGGGCCTTTTTCAGAGCCTCCTTATACATTTTATAATAAACGTCGTTGCGTTTTTTAAGAAAAAGCTTCTCATCCGATTCAATAGAATCTAGTTCTAGTTCTATTTCTTCTAAATCATCTGGTGATTTTAACTGCACTTCTATTTCCGGTTCGGGTTCCGGCTCAGGCTCAGGTTGAGGCTCAGGTTCGGATTGTGTTTCTTGTAATATTGTTTCCGTTAGGTTCTCTTCTGGTAGCGGCGCTTCAGTTATTTGTATATTCTCAGGTTGTACGGGCAATGACTTCGGTTCTTCTAAAGGTTTCGCCGGTTTTAATAATATGCATTTTTCAAATAGATCCACTGGTTTCAATATCAACAGTTGCTTCATCTCTAAGTCAATCTGGAACATGCGCGGAGAACAGCGAATGCCTTGTATTTCAAGTATGGTTGCAACGTTTTCATTCTCTTTCAATGTATCGCCGTCTACCAGGTTCTCGTTTTCATCATATATCTTAAGAGTAGTCTTACCGAGAGCGCTCGGTATATTGACTCGCGCAATATAAAACTTACCAGACTTGAATATTTTAAGTGGCGATGCAAATGAGTTCTCTATATCGTGTTCTTCTAGTTCCGTTTCAAACCATTTCGCACGATTATTAAAGATCAGCTTTCTACTATGGATTTCTAAATTTTCCATCCAACGAATGAAATTCTCGTTCTCGTTTGTAAACATCAAGTCGCAATAAGAACGCTTACCTGCCTTTATGATACCCTGTTTCAACTTACAATTTGGAGGTTGTATGTATAGCGGACGATCATTTAGCAAATATTTGATAAAATGATTGCCGCCAGAAACTACAACGGGAGATGTCATCGTCAATTTCTCAAATGAAAAATTATCATTTGGTTCTATAATCGCGTTCATTATGATATGATATACATTGAAATAATTATTAAGCTATAAACGCGTAGAGTGTAATAATAGTTTTTCTTTGACGTTTATAACAGAATGCGTAACGTAGTTGCGGATTTCTTCAAGAACGAAGACATCAAACGTGATATAAAAGATGTTATCAAACCTGTAGTAAAATTCATATATGATGAAATTTATATTTATTTGTGGTTCATTTGTTTGTATAATGTATTCTTTATTCTGGTAGTTTTAGCGATATTGTATCTAATCATACAACTGCCGCCAAAGATAAAAATAGCACAGGCGACGTTTTTATAAAATATATTTACAATATATATAAATATGCCTAGGAGATCTCAACAGAAGAAGGGAGGAGCTGTCGCGCTTACGCCCGGTGATTTCAGTGGTGGCGGTGGATGCCCGGTAGCGGCAGACCAAGCTGCTAGCATGTCCGGCGGCGCTGGAGCCGCTGATTGGGCGATTAGTGTGTTTGGTAACACGGATTCGCAGCAGGCTGTTGCTGGGTCTAACGTGATTGAGATGAAAAATCCGGAGGCGGTTGCGGTGCCTTCTGCCGACGCCGGTGTTAAGGGAGGTGATAACAAGAAGGGTGGACGCGGTGTTCTTACGGACGTCGCTGTCCCTGCGCTTCTCCTGTACGCTAACAACACATTCAAGCGCAGGAAGAGCATGAAGCGCGTTAAGAAGTCCCGCAAGAGCCGCAAGTCTCGTCGTGGGAAGCGTTAAATAATATATTTATTATTATAATAGAATGGATAATAATAAAACAAAGGCAGAATTCATCAACGACGTACAGAAGTGGGTTGCGATAGATACGCAATTGAAATCGGCTAATGAAAAAATCAGACAATTAAGAGACTCTAGGAATCAACTGACTACTCAAATTTGTGGGTTTGTAGACGCACAGAATATGCGCGACACAAAGCTAGAGATCAGTGATGGCAATCTCAAAGTGTATGACCGCAAAGAGTATGCACCGCTCACATTTGGATATATTGAGACGTCGTTAGATAAGATCATACCAAACAAGGAACACGTTGAGTACATTTTGAAATACCTTAAGGAGAACCGGGAAATAACAACTGTGCCTGATATACGCCGAAATATCACAAAATAAATATACAAATACTATATAGATATGCTATACGAAGACGCATTTTTAGATAAAGTTGAATTCGGTACTACGACATATACGGATTTCCAGGGTGGTGGAAGTGATGTGAAAGAGTGTGTCGCTGGGTATCCATTATTAAAGCATCTATCCATTCCAATGGGGTTAATCGTTAGACCATTTCCAACGGCGAATATCATAAATGCGGATCTTATTTTGGATGTTATGGAATCCGACAAATACGATGCGCTGTATGAAAAAACACTGGATACTAACAAAGGGCGGAAGACAAGGCGTGAAACACGCCCGGTTACAAACAAGCGAATCACTAAGCGCTCGCTTTTTTGAACCCTATAACGCCACACGCAACTCGTTCGCCTGCATTACCGGTTATTAGAGATTCAGGATTCCCTCCTAACCCTAGATCATCCTCGTCCTTATGGACCAGTGCCATTCTCCCAATAATACAAGCGCGGTGTCGGAGCCTTAATGAGAGAACCGACGACGTTAGCGATCCGACTGCTTTACCATCTTTTGAAATTACATTACCCAGATCTCCCGCATGTCGCTCTGTAGAATCTAACCCACCGTGCTTCTTATTATACGGATTAAAATGCGCGCATGCACTCTTGCAACCATCTGTTAAATCACCACACTCATGTATGTGGAAACCATGTTTGCCATCGGAAAGACCACTGATATCATAATCTACTTTCACTCCCTTAGCAGTTTGCGTAAAAATAATTGTACCATTTACCTCGCTGTCCTTATTCCCAAGAACCGAAACGGCTTGTATGGCGCCCCCTCCGATTTTTTTACAACCAGCGTACGGCGCGCAGGACGATCGCATAGTGAACCCTCTAGGATTTTCACACTGTTTTCTAGTAAATCTCCTAGGTAGATTGAATGTTTTTCCATCCGTTAGTCTCTTACAGGTCTTCGCCGTTCTATGAGCGGTACAACACGACATCTATATATATATATACATGTTAAAACAAATATAATTAACAAAACCAATTAAAATATACATTATTAATTATAATAATGTTTAGACGACCGAATATACCTAAATTTGTCCTCTCTGATCCGTTGGGATTGTTCTCTCGTTTGAAGCCAGATGAACGCATGATACAACAGGTGGCAAGAGATTATTGCCAAAAGGAGTTGATGCCTCGTATTTTAATGGCAAACCGCAATGAAGTATTTGATCGTAATATAATGAAGGAAATGGGGTCTATTGGATTACTTGGACCAACGTTACCTGAAAAATACAATTGCGCTAATGCCGGATATGTATCATATGGTCTTATTACGAACGAGATAGAAAAGGTGGATTCCGCATATAGAAGCGCCATGAGCGTACAATCCAGTTTGGTTATGTATCCAATTTATGCATATG
>Ga0247837_1003305_pt1 | contig 28474 bp, 14 predicted proteins | sample LaCtaG_2_FD_187115 | JGI IMG/M metagenome (GOLD analysis project Ga0247837, IMG submission 187115) | Freshwater microbial communities from meromictic Lake La Cruz, Castile-La Mancha, Spain - LaCruzMarch2015_14.5m | ecosystem: Environmental > Aquatic > Freshwater > Lake | place: Spain: Castile-La...
GAGGAGTTGGCGATCAACGGGCGGGAGTGAGCAAGGACGGCAGCAACTTGAGCATTTCCTGCTCGGCGACGGCGGCATCCTCGACCCCGACGAGGGCGAGTTGGAGCGAGGTCTGACCGGTGTTGCGGCGCCCTTCCCGCACTTGCTTGAGCCTTCGCTCGCGCGAACTGCCGTCCCCCATCAGGCCTGCACTGAGCCAGTTCCCGCCGCGGCGTCCATCGTCGATGCTGAAGAGGAGGTAAAACGTCTGGCTGCCTTTGCTGATGGTGTAAATTTGGTAGGGCAGGATGGTCTCCCCCACCTGCGTGGTGCGCAGTTCGGACTTGTGCACGACCGTGCGGCCGGCCGCTTTCTGGCAATAGTCCGGCGCGTGGGGGCCGGCGCTGGCATCTTTTCGCCCGGGTTCCCAGCGCATGTAGATCAGCTCCCATGACTGCTGGTTCCCATCCTGCCATTGACGGCGAAAACCCGTGTCATAGCCCCCCAACTTCTCGATCGCCTCGCCCAGCGGCTGGTCCCCCTCCCCGGGCCGCCCGGCTGCCGGGGCGATCCCCCAGGTCAGCGCCGGAGCCATGCTGCGCTCGTGGTATCGATACCAGCCCTCAGTTGCAGCCATGATGCCACCAAGGCCGATCAGCATCAGGATCGACGCGAGCGCAACTTGGCGGGAGATCATCTCGCGGGTGGTGCGCGCCGCAAGGGGAAGCTCCGGCGAGGTGGTGCCGGGAATCCGCACCAAGGCAAAGCCCGCCAGCCAAAGGAATCCGAGAGTCACGAAGAGAATGAGGAAGCCCGCAGGGTCATGCCATCGGGCTACGGCGTCCATTCCGGTGGTTTCCACCGCGAGGCAGAGCATGAGCATGCGCGCAATATTCAGGGCGTAGGCCACCGAGAGGGCGAGCAAGCAGAGCAAGACGCGCCAGCCCAGACGCAACATGAACCATTCCCCGAGGAGCATGGCCACCACGAAACTCGACTGGAATGAGCGGACACCGCTGCACGCATCCTCGACGCCCAGAATACCTGCAGCCACCTCGATCGTGTTGCCCTCACAGACCGCGAGGACGCCGACAAAGTTGAGAACCGCAGCGGTGATGCGCGCCGCGAGCATGCTCAACTCGACAGTCAACCAAGTCTCGAAATCATAGGGCCACGGGACGGCGAGGAGAGCGAAGACGAAGGCGAAGGCCAGATGCAGGCGCCAGGGCGCGCCGCCGGCCAGCTCGGTCAAGGCAAGGCTGGCCAAGAAGACCGCACCGACGAGCACATACATCATCATGCGCCAGTCCGGCGAGGACTCGAGCACGAGGTTCGCGGCTGCGGCCGGCAACAAGGCCAGGCCGAGCGCGAGCCAGGCGGCGATCCGGGTCCAGCCGGCGGGGGAGGCAGGGACGGGGCGGGTCGACCAACGATTCCAGAAAACCCAGCCGGCCAGCAGCGGAACAAGCCAGCCGTGCGAATACTGGGCGCTCGAATCCCAAACGAAAGAAAGCCGCCAAGCCACCAGCAGCCAGGCCGCGCCGAGCGCCGTGAAGTAGAGCAGGATCACACCCGGCGGCGCGGCCTTGCTCGTGGAAGGGATGGAGGTATGGCCAGAAACCGCAGACATCAGCGCGGGCGTATCTAACGCGGAGAACCGCGAAGCGCAAGCTGTCGGTCCAAACACCCCTCAACCATGGCTGCGTCCTTGACAGGCGGGCGCCCGTCCCGATCATCTGCCCCGCACTCACCCATGAAAAACTTCGTCCACCACGCACGTCCCGCACTCGCTCCCTTGCTGATTGCGAGTGCGCTCAGTCTCGCCCTGCCTGCTCACGCGCAGGTCGATGATACGTTGAAAGACGGCATGGCCGGCAGGACAGACGAGGCCGCGACCACGACGGAGGTTGTGACTGGCCCGCGCAACCTGCTTCACCCGGACTATTGCGAAATCATCGCGGCTCCCGACGACCGTGCCGCCAAGTTGCTGGAGGGCGGGTTCGACCTTCCGGCCGACGAACTATCCCAAGCCATTTATGGCTTCAAGGACGAGAAGGGTGTCACGCTCACGGGCATCCGTGTCTTCATCAATGCCAGCGATGATCAAGCGATCAAGTCGGTCCAGTTGCTCGTGAGCGACTCGCCGGACGGTCCCTTTGTGGCCGCCGTGAAGGCCGGCGACACGAAGAACTTGAAGATGTTCAAGACCAAGGGCTGGCAGGAGTTCAACTTTCCGCCGGCCAGCGTCAGATTCTTCAAACTTGAGGCCACGGCGCACAACCATGCCTGGGTCAAAGTCGAGAACGACGGGGCGGTCAACGGGCTGCAATTGATCGGAGAGCCCTGCCCTTGATCGGTGGCGGAGCGCTTTCGCTTCTTTAATCCCTTCCTCATCAGCTGTTTCCACCTATTGATCGGGTGGAGAGAAGTGTGACGAAAGATTAACAATATCCTCCTAGCCCTGCCCTCCCGCTCGCCTAGTGTTTGTTCATCTTGGCGGCGGAATGCGTCAAGACCACACCGATAAAATCACACACAACTTTCGCTACTGGATGGAGGGGACGATCCCAAAACCAGCGGCGGGAAAAAACAAACGACCAACCACCTCACATGAAATCCATCAAATCCACCGTCTTGAGCGCCGTTGTTGCGGCGGCGGCCCTCGCGGCCACCCTCGGAACAGCCCAAGCCCAAAACCCTAACTACGCCCCCGGCGACCTGGTGCTCTTCTTCCAGAACCCCAGCGGCACCACCGGCAGCACGCAGCAGTTGTTCGCCAGCCTCGGCAACACGGCAACCGTGTTCCGTCAGGCCTACGTTGACCAGGTCAACCTCTACGACATCGTCAACATCGGCAGCCAACTCACCAGCACGTTCGGCAGCGGCTGGGCCTCGGCCACCACGCTCTACGGCGGAGTCGGCGGTGTCTTCAGCGCCTCGACCGGAACCGGCCTGAGCAATGGCGACCCTGGTCGCACGCTCTACACGAGCATGCCTCGCAGCGTCGTAGGGACCGTTGGCGTGGCCGACAGCGCTACGCCCGCGCCCCCTGGCACCACGGCTATGACCACAACCGCCAACGCTATTATCGCGCAGAACCACATCTTCGAGACCGGCGGCAGCGGCAGCATCCTCTCCATCGCGAACGGGGTCGGGACCACCATCCAGTCCATCAACCCTACTGATTCATTCGGCGGTGGCAATAGCTGGAACAATCAGATTCCGGCCCCCGGCGTCCAGCAACGTGGCTCCGCCTCGAGCTTCGGAACCTTCGACACCATCAACAATGTGCAATTCCTCTGGGACATCTATCGCATCCAGGCACGCAACGATGTCTCGGGTCAGTTCGGCAACGGAGATCCGACCCGCACAGGCCTCTATCTCGGCACCATGGTCCTGACCAGCTCGGGCGACGTTTCGTTCGTCACCGCTCCCATTCCGGAGCCGGGCACCTGGGCAGCCATCGCCATCGCCGCTGTCGCCCTCGGGGCGGGGACCTATCGCCGGTCCCGCCGCCGCAGCGAAGCCGTAACCGCGTAAGGTCACGAGCGTTCACTCCAACCAAAACACCCGCATGGCAACATGCGGGTGTTTTGCTTATTTTCCGACTTCCTGCTTCCCCCGATCATGATGCAACAACCGCCAACACCAGCCGCTCCGGCGACCCGCCCCGGGCTGGCCCGCCGATGGTGGCGAGCCGCCAATGAGCCTCTCTACTATGACCCGGAGCGGAGTATTCTCCGACAAATTCTATGGCGAGCCTTGCTTTGGACCCCAGTCGTGCTGCCGGTGATCGCGGCGGCCCTTTTCGGCGCTTTCCACTTTCTGACCATCTGGCGGGCGCACAGCCTGGCTGAGCAGGCCATGGAGAGCGCGCGGGCCGGAGCCGTGGTCAAGGCCAGACTGCAGGCCATGTCGGCGTCAAACCTGCGCAAGAACGACCCCGAGGTGCGCCGTGCGGCGGTTTTTGTGGGCAGTAAAATGAATGACCCGCAGGCTCTGGAGCACTGGCAGAGCTTGAGCGAATCCGTAGAACTCACCGCCGAGGAGGCTGCAGAGTATGCCACCGTGGCCCTGCTTTTCGGCACCGGTGAGCAGTTCGACCGGGCCCATGGCTTGCTGGAGCGCGCGGGCGATCCCGGCAAAGCCGCATCGCTGCGAGCCGCCAAGGAACTCCGTGGGGGCAACATGTCGAAGTCGGTGGAGGCCGCCCGCGCGGCGGCTGCCTCGGGCGAACCCGCGAAGCAACTGGATCTGGCCCGCTTGCTCGTCGCCCGCCACGGACCGGCCATGGTCATAGCACGCGAGCCGGCGCCCGAGGACCTCAAGGGCGCGGAGGAAGCCACGGCGCTGATCGAAGGGCTCCGGGGCTCGCCCCAAGAGGCTGAGGCACTCGGACTGGGTTTGGCGCTGCTGCCGGTCTCGATGGAACAGGCCCGTTCATGGGCGGAAGCCGCCTTGGCCAGTGGTGACCCGGCCAGCCCCGCTCTCATCCCGGCCGCCCAGTTCCTGGCCGAAACCGACACCATCCCGGTCGATGATCTCCTCGAAAAACTGAGGCCGATCTTTGGTAAGGCGGGCGCCGAGCAAAAAGCAGCCTTCGCCCAGTGGCTCAACCGCCACGGGCAGGCGGCCGAGACCTTGACCCTGCTGACCGCTGAGGATGCGACCGGAAATCCCCACGCCTTTGCAGCCCGGGGCGCCGCGCTAGGCAGCCTTGGCCGGTGGGACGCGGTCATGGAGATGACCGACAAGGCTTCAACGGTGCCTGAATCGCTGCGCCTGACAACGCGCGCCCTCGCCGCAACACGGACCGGCCGCGCGGACCTTGTCCCGGCCCTCATCGCCGAGGCGATATCGGCCGGGGCCCGCGAGGGGAGGCTGCAAGAGGCCCTGACCGCGATCGACCGGATGTCCGGCCAGCAGGTGGCCAACGACTCGCTTCTCAGCCTCTGCGGCGACCCGTCTATTGCCCACGCTGCGTTCCCCGCCGCTCGCGACCGCTTCGCCCGCCTCGGGGAACTTGAGCTCCGGCGGCAGGCTTGGGACCTCGCACGCAGCGCCGCACCCGAGGCACCCTCCGTCCGAGACTTCGGCCGGCGGCTCGAGATTCTCGCCGGAAAGCCAGTGGACCTGCGAGAGACGGCGGCAGCCATGGTTTCGCGCGACCATTCTCCGCGACTTACCCACGCGCTGGCGCTTCTGCGCGCCCAGCGGGCCGGCGAAGCCCTCGACGTCGTGCGGGAAAGCGGCCTGCGGCCGGACCAGTTGGCCCCGGCCGACGCGGCGGTGGTGGTTGCCGTCTCCTCGGCAAACGACCAGCCGCAGATGGCGGCTGCCGCAAGGGACTTGACCCGGCCTGAGATGCTGGAGCCGCAGGAGCAGGCGCTCTTGGAGGCAAAGCCATGACGAGCAATGGTGCGGGCGGCCGTCCAGGCGGCAGCATGTAATGTGACAAAAGCTTCACATTCGTTCCGTTGTGCGCAGCTAGCTTCTGCGGTATCACCAAGTCGCCGAAAAAACTCCGACCTATCCCCCGACGACGCTTCATGAAAACGACCCAGTTCCACCTCATCACCGCCCTTGTTGCTATTACCAGCACCCTGACACTCCTTCCAACCTCCGCGCGAGCGCAAAATCCCGGCTACGCCCCGGGGGATCTCGTCATTTTCTTCCAAAATCCTGGTGGTTCGCAGGGCTCCGACATGCAGTTGTTCGCCACCACGGGCAACACCGCCACGGTCTTTCGCCAAGCTTTCGTGAACGGCCAGAACCTGACCAATGTCGTCAATGTCGGCGGTTTGCTGGGCACCACCTTCAGCACCAACTGGACTTCGGAAACCACGCTTTACGGTGGCTTGGGAGGCACTTGGAGCGCATCCACGGGCACCAGTCTCAGCAACGGTGACCCGGGCCGGACGGTCTACACCAGCATGCCGCGCAACGTTGTCGGCACGCCGGGCGTGGCCGCCAGCAGCGTCGCGGTACTTGCGGGCAACACCGCGATGACGGCCACTGCCAATGCCGTCATCCAACAGAACAACATTTTTGAGACCCTCGCCACCAACTCGCCTGCGGCCATCACCAATGGACTTGGCTCGACGATCCAAAGCATCAACCCGACAGATGCGTTCGGCGGCGGCAACAGTTGGAACAACAACATTCCCGCCCCCGGCGTGCAGCAGCAGGGATCAGCCTCGAGCTTCGGCACTTTCGGGCCGTTCACGAACGTCGAGTTTCTTTGGGATGTCTATCGCGTGCAGGCCCGGAAAGACGTCAGCGGCCAATACGGCTTCGGCGAGCCGATCCGCGAGGGCATGTTCCTGGGCACGGTGGTGTTGGATGCCAGCGGCAACGTGAGTTTTGTCGCGGCGGCGGGCACCTCCACGCCGTATGATGCCTGGGCAGCTTCTTACGGACTTGATCCAAGCTTAACGACCGGGGCAACCGCCGGCGACCGCACCGCCAACCCGGACGGAGATAGCTTGTTGAACTTCGCCGAGTTTGCGTTCGGCACCAACCCGACCATCGGCAGCCCCGCGCCTATCTCCGCAACCCGGAACGGAGGAAATGTGCTGGTCACCATGATTCAACGCAACACAGACATCACCTCCTATGTGCTGCAGACACGGGGGGAACTCGGCTCGGGCAGCTGGACGAATTCCGGCCTGAGCCCGACGGCGGCTGGCGACCAAGCCGGCGTGCCCAGCGGATACACGCGCGTTGTCTACACCGCCGCGGGAGGGCCGGGAAAAGTATTCTTCCGGGCTTTGGCCACGGAATAGCCTGCGCCTTCCGCCTCGCGTCTTCGCGGCGCTAGATCCGCCGCTTGCCGCCGCGGCTCATCCACCTCAGGGCCAAGACAGCAATACCAATCGCGCGTTGCGATGGGACCAAACCATCCGCGACCCAAGGTGGGGGCGGACCTCCCGCCTGCGCTCCGCCACGGCGCGGCAAGCGGGGCCGCCAGCCGGGAACTTCAGGAAAAATTCGACACGGCCGGTCCGGAGACCCTGCCCTATCTTTCGGCTAACGTCCGAACGCTTGAGGTCGCTGGCATAAATCCGGTGGCCTGCTGCCGGGCCGTGACGGAATCGTGACATCATAATCCTTGCTTGCGCAGCCGTGCCTCGCCCCCCGGCCAAGCCCCGTTGATGCTAGCTTCGCAGCGGATCCGCGCGCGATGGCGGCTTGGCAATCTACCCCTGCGCAGGGTTCACACTGCGTGACGAAAAGTTCACAACAAACTTCTGGGCGGATAACTGCTGCTCCATAAATTGACGATTGATCGGACAAGCGGTGGGTGAATCACTCGCGGCGTGGCCGAGCACTTAATCCAAACCAGCATCACCAGCAATAACCAACATTAGAACCAACCATGAAACTTAAAGCCCTCACCATCGCGGTGGCAGCTCTGGCCGTCGCCCACACGGCCTCGGCCCAGACCATCGTGAACATCACAGGCGCCACGGCCTTCCGGACCGCGACGCTCAACACCATCAAGGCCCGCTTCAATGCCAGCGGCGCAGCTTGGAAACTCGCCCATGACCAGAACGCCGGTAACAACCAGGCCTTCAACGGCGCAACGCTCTCGATTTTCGAGGGAACCTTCCCGGGGGTGACTGGCACGACGATTATCCGCACGAGCTTCAACGGCTCGGTGGAAGGCATCAAAGCCTTGGTCGACAGCCCGGCCTCCGACCCGAACTACCTCCAGACCAACGTGCTGACTTCGATCACCGCTGCGATCGGGGGCAACTCCGAGAACGGCGCCGGTAACGGCAAGGGTGGCGTCAGCACCCCTGTTGAGGCCGTGCAGTCCGACATCGCGTTTTCCGATGTGGCCAAGGCCGCGACACCGTTCAAAAACAGCAGCCTGCAGCCGACCACCGCGTCCGAAGCAGGCGTGGTGACGTTCACCATGGTTGGTAGCGAGAGCTTCCCGACCACGGTGACAAACCTCAACACCCAAAACTTCCGCGCCCTCCTGTCGGCCGGTTTCCAGCCCTTGTCCTTCCTCTCTGGCGACCCCGCTGACAGCTCCAAGACGGTCTACGTCACGGGTCGCAACGATGGCTCGGGCACCCGCACGACCTACATGGCCGAGACACTCGCGGGCATCACCACCACGGTGAACCAGTTCCTCGTGGGCGGGACTTCGGGAGACACGATCACCAAGATCTACAAGGTTCCCGCAGGCGGCGTCAGCGCTGGCCTGACAGGCCTTGTTACTGGTCTGGGTGCTTCCAACGCCTCGACGGTCTGGGGACAGGACATCGACGGAAACGGTGGCTACTCGTCCGGCAGCACCCTGCGCGGCGATCTGGCCCGCACCTCGACCAGCGTGACCGTCTATGACGCGGATGGCAGTGAGCTTGATTCCGGCGCCAACATTGCCCTAGTGTCATGGCTCTCCACCTCTGATGCTAACACCGCACGCACGGGCGGCGCGAAGATCCTCGGTTACAACGGTGTCCGTCTCGACGACTACGCAACGACCGGAACGCTGTCTGCGATCGACCTGCGCAAGATCACCAACGGCGCCTACACCGCGTGGTCCTACCAGCAGATGTATCGTCGCAATGACCTCATCAGCGGTGACAAGGTCGCCGTCTATAACGGCATCAAGACGAACCTCGTTCTCGGCTCGTCAGGGGTCGCCTCGACGGCGATGAACGCCTTCCGCGGCACGGACGGCGGCGTCGTCGCCCCGTAACACGACAAGCACAGCGCGGCACTACGTGCCGCGCGGCCTCAATCGACTGGCGCCGGTCCCAACCCGGCGCCAGTTTTGTTTCCGAACTTTATCTGTATTCCCACAACCCATGAACCGAACTCTGATTTTCCTACTCCTAGGCACTCTCGTGGCGACGCTTTGCCTACTCACCTTCCTGCAACCTGGACCGTCTAAACCGGATGCGCCGACGGAATCGGGGACGAGCGGAACCCAAACCGAGGGCGCTCCTGCCGCTGGGCTAGTTGCTGGCCCACAGGAGACCGCCACGCGTCCACCTATGGCTGCCGTGGGGCTGCCCGGCAGTCCTTCCCAGCCCCTGCCCATGAGGCAAAAAGCCGGCGTCAACCCCACCCGCCCCGAGCGCGCTGCCGGTTCAAGCCCTGCCTCAGGGCCAGACCAGGAATCCGCCAGGGCGTCCGGCGAAACACAAGGCGAAACCACCCCAGCCGGTTCCATCCGCCCCGCAACAGCGGCCGCTGGGGCTGCGGGTTCCGCAGCTACCGCAGCCGCCGTCGCCACGGTGGCCGAGTCGCTCGGGATCCCCGCGCAGGACACCTACACGCCACCGACGAACATTGCCTATGAAATCGAGGCCGGCATGAGGGCCCCGGTGGCGCTGCTTCCGCACGACCGGCCGATGAGTCCGCAGGTGGCCGGCGCTCTTGAGAGCATCCGACAGGACTTCGACCGCGAGATCAGCTCCGCGGCCGACCCCGCGGCGGTTTGGGATGACGCGCGCAAGCGCGCCGATGAAGCCTACAAGCAGATGTTCGGCTTCGAGGCCTTCAACCAGATGACCATGCAGGACGCCATCGACGCTTTGCAGTCGCGCAAACAAACGCCTTGATCGCCCCGCCTGCACTGGTCCATTAATTCTGCTGTCTCGCGGCGCCGGCCGCAAACCTCGCCGCTTCGCTGCGGGCCGCGGCCACCACCGAGCCGGAGCAAGCGGGCATGAACTGGCCGAGAGAATTCTTTGCCGTCGGTTCCCCTGCCTGCTCGGCCAGCAGCAGCCATTTCAGCCCTTCAACCCGCTGCTTGCGGTCATCGGCGGACGCGCTGTTGAGCAACGCGCGGCCGAGATTGGCTTGGGCCTTGGCATTCCCCGCCTCTGCGGCTCGACGATACCAAGTCACGGAGGCCTCATGGTCGCCGCTTTCGCCGAGCATGAAACCCAAGGCATTCTGAGCATCCACCACGCCAGCGTTGGCTGCCGAAGCAAACATCTGATGCGCCTTGGTGGTATCCCGCGCGATACCCGGAAGGTCACCGTCATGCAAATACGCGAAGCCAACCCGGCTCTGGGCCTCCGGCAAGCCAGCCGCCGCCGCCTTCATGATCCACTCCACCCCCGCCGCCGCATCGGTCTCGCCCCCCCTGCCCTGCAGCAGCGCGGTGCCGTAATTGAACTGAGCCTTGGCCGAGCCCGCCTCGGCACCGCGACGGAACCATTCCATTGCCTTAGCCAGGTCTTGCTGAACCTCGACCGAACTGGCGTAGAAGTAGCCCATCGCCCCCATGGCGTCCGGATGCCCCGCAGCCGCCGCGTCGCTGATCAACGCGAAGGCTTTTTTTGTGTCCTTCTCCACGCCCTCTCCTCGGAGCAACTTGCGGCCCAGTTCAAAGGTCTCCGCTGGCACGACCGCTTGCGCGGCGATGATGTTCCCGCCCTCCTCCGAGCAGAGCGCACCAAGGGGATAGAAGATAAGGCCATAAACCAACGCACAGGTCACAATTTTCATCGTTTGCATTTTTTCGACATTCCCCCCCTTGACGGCAAGTGACATTGTCGTAACGAAAAGGCTCAGGGGCGGGCGGCCTCGGAGCCGGATTTCTTACGCAGTGCGGTCAGCCACTCTGGCAGCTCCGTGTCCCCTGGATTCAGCGCCAGCGCGGCCTCGAAATGTCCAATGGCCGCGCCCAAGTCGCCCCGCTCGAACTCGTAGAGCCCTCGGGCCCGCTGCGCCTCGAAGGGCGTTTGGCCCGGCACGAATTCGAAAATACTCACGCGGACATCCTCGACGCCAAAGGCTTCGGGAATCGGGTAATGAATGGGGCGTGCCCAGGCGGGCTGCTCCTCGCCGGAAAGCACACGCGCCAGGTAGGGTGGTCCTTCCCGTGAAACATCCCCAACTCGCGCGAGCAGGCTGCTATAGGCTTCCAACTCTGAGAAAGAGTCCCAAGTCGGCAGCACCACATAGTTAATGCCGGCCTCAGCCAAGTGCTGGCGAGCCTCCTCCTCCGAACGAGCCGTGAAGATGCGGGCGGCACGCAGCAGTCCCGGCAGATTCTCCCAGTAGAGGGCACCAATCACCTTCAAGCCGCCATAAAAGGCGAGCTCGCTGGAGGACGTCGGGTCGGAGAGGACGACGGGAACCTGCGCGGAGGTAACGCGGATAAGTCGATGGGACACATCGCGCAGGAGCAGCGCGGGAACAAAGTTTTTGGGAGTCGGTGTCCCGCCCTCCTCCTCAAGAGCAATGGCTCCCCGCAATGCGGCGATCGGCGCAGGCAGCATGCCGAGGAGGATAAATGCAGCCAAGGCAACTCGCACCCATCGGGCGAGACGGATTTGCGATCGGTGTTGCCAGCAGAAACCTGCGGCAAGGAGCACACCGGCAACCCAAAGTGAGAGCGCCAGGCCGCCCCAGCGAACCTGCATCAAGGCCTCGAGTTGCGCCGCGAAGGCCACGCTGGCGGCGAGCACCAAGGGTGGCCATACGAGGGACGGCAAGACCGAACGACGCACAAACAGAAAACCAACGAGTATGCAGAAAAGCAGCGGCCACCAATAGAGGTCCACGAGCTTCTCCGCTAACCCCGGGCCGGCGAAGGAGGCCCAGGCGGAACGGAATTCGCTGATGTATTCTTGGTGAAGGGCAAAGAGAAAGGGATCAGAGACAACAAACACTTCCGAACGAAATGCGAAGATCGAGACGACCGGCGCGGCCAGCGCAACCGTGGCGGCAGCACCCGCCATCCACCCTCCGAGTTCAGCCGGGGCTGAGGCGACTTCCAAGCCACGCCAACGCGCGAGAAACGAAACCAGCCAGGCAAGCCACCAACCGCCACCCAGCCAGGCCAGGGCGTAGAGCGGGTGATTGACCTCCAGCCGCCAACCCATGTGCGAAGGAAAATATTCCAAAAGGTAAAAGGCCAGCGAGGTGGCGGCACCGGCCGCCGCCCAGAGGCGGAAAGCCCGAGGCCATACAACCACGCGAGAACCCGCTGCCACGCACAAAATGCCGAGCACCGCCCCAGGACCGCAGGCGGCCAAGACCGGCAGTGCGGTGGCGGCACTCACCCACAAGGCGAGACCGCCGAAAATTCCCCCGATCACATACCACCAGCCCTCTAACCGTGCCCCCCGGTCTGCGACTCCCGCACCGCCCGCGCCGAGGCAAAAGACAGCGGCCAGGCTGAACACGGAGGCCAGCCCATGATGGTCAACCTGGCCCGTGCGGAACATGTCCACGAACGGGCAAGCCGTGGAGAGGATGAGCAGAGCCAAAGCTGCGGGCACGGGACCGAAGCGCCGCCAGACCAGCCACGACAGCAGGGCGAGCATGACGAGAAGTGAGACTGGTCCGAAAGACAAAGCCGCGATGGAAACCTTCTCAAGAGCCAACCCTCCCTCAAGGGCGGCCAAGCTGGAGGCCCAGCCTGCCAGCATCCAAGGCACGAGGGAGGCCCAGTGGACTTCGCGGCCCTCAGGGGCATTGTCGAGGGATGACCACCGAACTCGCCAAGCATCACCGGAGAGGAATTTTTCCGTGTGAATAAGGAACCACTTTCCGTCCAAGGCTCCGGGAAGGAGAACGACACTTCGTTCGCGGGTCCCCGGAACGGGTTGCAGGCTGCGTTGGGCTGCATCCAAGGTGGTGACATCTGCGGTGCGACGGAGCAATTCTGACAGGCGGTAATGGTCGGCCCCGATCAGAATCAACGCCAAGAGCGCGGCGGCCACAAACGACATGATCTCCCACCAGCGGGAGCGCGCACGCAGGCGGGTCGTTGGCTTATTAGAGGACTTGGCCAATTTGCTATCGTCTGAAGAATTATTGCTCAACGTCAACCCTCACGCAGGGGAGGGCTTGGACGATCCACGACGGGTTTGTGCCTCCTGCGGAGCTTCATCCGGCACAACACGGGCATTCTCTCCCTCCGGCCTGTCCCCCGCTTGATCCCCACCTCCATACCCCAGCACCTCGACCGTGATGGTGGACGGGGCATCCTCGGTCGGTGCGGCGCTGGGTTGGGATTGCTTGGCCAGATCGGAGGCTGCGGCAGTGACGGCGGCAGTGCTGCTGGCGGGTGCGCTTAGGCCAGAGACGCTCGGGGCCGCCACGGCCGGAGCACTGGGCACGCCCGCAGAAGTGCCGGCTGCACTTATGTTGTCGGCATTGAGCACCGCGGCGGCCGCAACGGTGATGTCGCCGGAGGCTTGGATACCCGCATCTCCGGCATCAACGGTTCCCTGCGGGGCGATAAGAACAACGTCACTGGGCTCATCGGTCTCCCGCAATTGGAGGGTGCCAATGCCACCGCCCGTGGCCAAACCGCCGAGATCTGTGACGACCTCCGCGCTCGTTGTATCGATCGAGACCCGCGTTGGCGGGGCCGTGACCACGGTCTTGGGCGCGCTCCCGGCGGCAATGTCCCCGGTGGACGCCCAGATCGTGATGTCACCGCCTCGCAGGGTGAAGATGCGGGCCCGTCCGATGTCCACACCGGCTTGGGTCAGGATCGAAAGATCGCCCCCGGACTCGGTCACGATACCGGGCGGGGCCAGAGGGTTGCCGGTGATGGATGATGCCATTTCCACCCCGCCTCCCGGCACGCCGATGCGGATACCGCCACCCCGAATGGTGCGGATGTCGCGGGAGCGGCTGAAAAGATCCGCCTCCAGCAAGGCGTTGCCGAATACCTCCGCGATGGCAGCATAACCCGCATCGTAGTTTCCCGTCTCCTCGTAGGACTGCCCCACGGACTGGAGCCTGCGGAAAAATGCATCCAGCGCCGCAACAAAATTCGCCTCGGACGAAGCCCCCGCACTTGCCGTAGAGGGGAGAAAGCTACCCAGATTCAGGGTGCTTCCACCGAGTCCCAAGGCAGCCCCTCCCCCGGAACCGCGCATGCTGGTCAGCACCACCAGCCCTGCGCCGTCGCTGCCCAAAAACGGATTGCGGAGATTGCCGATGCTGGTGATGCCGACCCCGGTGCCATCGATCAGATTGGCACCGAGGCCCAAGTCGATGGTGCGACCGGCCAAAACCTCCAGCAATCCTGGACCGGCAATCTGGATGTCTCCAGCAAGCGCATTGGCTCTGGTGCCGTCCACCAACGTAACGAAGTCGGAATCGGCCACATAGTTGCCGAGGGCAAGCGAGTTCGCGGCAATACGCCGGACCTCTCCGTTGTTGTTGGGGAGGATGTCCCGGCCGGCCGAGACGATCGATACGTCCGCCGCCGAGGTATTCTGCAGGTAAAGAGCAACGTCGCTGATATCCCTCCCAGCGGTGAGCTGGCTCGCCTTCGCGGAAAAGACCGTCAAGCCAGAGATGTCACCGGCCAAGGCGTAAGCACGCAAGGGTGAGCCACCGGCCATGTGGAGGATAGACGGGTCGTGCAGGGCGGATTGGACGGCGATGGAAGCGCTGGTTCCGGTGAACGAACCTGTCTCGGAGAACGCGGCGCCGAACCCGGCCAAGGCGGCAGCCCCGCTGCTTCGGGCGGCATTGAGGTTACGCCCTGCAGAGGCTTGGTGCGCGGCGGGCGAAAGAACCCCGGGAAGCGATGTGGGCGGCGCATCGGAGAGATTGATCGTTCCAGAGGTCCAGACCGTGGCCGGTATCGGCGGGTTCTGCACGCTAGTCGGCGTGAGCGATCGCCCAGCCGGTTGCAGGCCCAGAATAGATCCCGAAGCGGCCAGTTCAAGCAGGCCCGAGGAGGAGGGGAAGAGATTGAGGTCTCCGACGATGTTGATGTCCCCCGCCAAGGCTGTGGTGCGCAGCACCGGCGGGGCAACCGACGCGGCGGTGGAGAATTGGGAAACATCCGTCTCGGCGAGCCGGAGCCATGGCTGATAGTGGGAAGCGTTGTTTGCGCTGCCCACGCCAACGAACAGGCTTTGCGTCCGCAGCCATAATCCCAGCACCGATTCAATGCCTCCGCCGGGACCACTGGCTGCCATCCGATGCGTGACGCTTCCTCCGGAAGAAAGGACGTCAACCGAAGCCGCCACGCTGTAGTTGTTGAAGTAGGTTTTATACCAGAACTTGTTGTTGAGCCCTTGGGGCATGAGCATGGTGCTGACCATGGGACCGAGAAGAATGTCCCCGCGGGCCGTGACCTCGAAGCTCGATTGACCGACGAACAATGTCGTGGGAAGCCACGAGAGCTCGTCTTGGACCGCTGGATACACGCTGTCGATGACCCGGGGGTCCTCGGACGATTGGCCGAGCAGGTAGAGGGATGGCGAGCGCGCCTCATTCGATTTGATCTCGCCCCCGGCGGACAATTCCCCGTGGCCGCGCTCGACATGGTAAACGCCGCCGCTGATATCTCCGCCGGCGCGAACCATAAGGTCCCCACCGCCGGTCTCGAGCAGCTTAGCCGGGTCAGGCGCGAGTGTTTCGCCCGTTGCCGGGTTGCGTCCGGCTGCCCGTGCGGTAGAAGGAACGACCGCATCGACGTTGACGATATTGCCACCGGCAAGCAGGGAGACGTCGCCACCACCCAGTGCGCCCACACCTTGGAAAAAGTTGCTGTAATCGACCCACCAAGTGGTCGAAGTTGCGGGATCGGTCAGCGTTGACCCCGATGTCGGGCCGTCCACCCCGCCCTCCGCTGAGAATCGCCCGGTGGCCGGATCAACGAATCCTCGGCGGTAGAGCCAGTTAGAGGGGAGCTGGCGCGAGGTGTCCAGGACCACCTCGCCCCCCAAGAGTGTAGTGCGCTTTATAGAATCATTGGCGCTCAGGAACACATCGCCGCCACCCATGGCCCACTGCGGCGTGTAGCGCTGCTGGATTGCACCCAAGACGCCTTGGGACGGATGCCGGGCGTCCGAAAGATTCACAATCGGAACAACGAAATCGCCCGCCTCGAAGACCTTCGTCGGATCGGGCAGCGCCACACCGGCTGTGTAAATGGTAGCCAAAACGTTGCGCAACTGGACGTCGCGGCCGGCACTCACCGCGATGTCCCCTGTGCCGGTCCGGATCACCTCGTAGCGAGTGCCCCGCTCGGTGCGGTCATTGCTGGTGTTGACGAACCGAATCTGGTCTGCGGTCTGGCCGCTGGGCCCGATGCCGGCATTGATGCCAGACTCGAAATTGTTGAGGATCGCCGGGTAATACTCGCCGACCAGCACTGAGCCCTTGCCGGCAGCCAACTCCCCGGCCGGAAGGACCCGACCGACGTCCGCCGCGGAGGTATCGGCCCCTGCGGTCAGATCGAAGCTCCAGGACTGCGTGTTGAACGGAAGCTCGGCGTTAACGGTCATCAACGGGGCCAGCCAGAGGCGCGACCACCCATTGTCGGCGGTTGCCGTGACCGGTGCAAAACCGTCGCTCAGGGCGTTGTTGAAGACCAAATCGCCTTTCGCCCGAAGCGTCAGGACACCGGGGGCGGAGCGCTCACCGTAGCGGAAGCCCGACAGGTCCCAATCGGCGGCGGTGAAAGCCTCCTGCCGCGCAGCGGTGGAGGTCGATCCGGTCGGGTTGGCCAAACCGAGCACCAGATCGCCGGTCGCATTGAGGATCTCGACGCCCGGCGCGACCACCAGCATGGGGTCCAGAATCGAAAGGTCGGATCGGCCCCCGATCAGTCGGCTGCGTATCGCTGCTTCATTTGCCCCCGCCACTCCTGCGGCACCGAGGAATGCGATGTTGTCGTTGTTGATCTGGTTGCGCAGCGCGGTATTCATCACCCCGCTAGGCACATCGTAGACGAGGAAGGCCTCGGTGAGGATCGATGAGCCCCCGACGATTGTGCTGCCGATCGGGGCGATGCGAACGTCGCCGGCGGAGCGAGGGGCACGCAGATGCAACGTGCCCTGGAACTGGCCCCTGAATGCGCTCGAGCCGGGCGTCGAGTAGTCTCCCGCAACCAGCGAGGCCACGGACAAATCCAATCGCGACCCGACTTGAAGATCGAGAAGGGCCGACGTATCGGCCGCGCCGTCGATCGTGCTACCCGCGGCCAAGAATATATGTCCGCCCTTGCCCGAACTGCTGAAGCTGTTGGCAGCCACGCTCAAAACGCCCGACGGGGCAACCGTCAGGTTGCCGCCGGTCGAGAGGGAAATCCGGCCACCGGTTTCCCCTGACGCATTGATGACCCCCGTGACCGTGATGTCACCCCTGTCAGCCGAGAGAGCAAAGTCCCGCGCCAGCGTCGTTCCATCGATGAGGACTGGTGAGGAGCGGATCCGGAAGGTTTGCGACTCCGTGAGACCACCTGCGATCAACGAATCGCGCAAGCCCGCGTAGCTGGGCAGCTGGTCGGCGTCGAAAATGAACGATCCGGCCTTGGCCTCCGAACTCCCGGCGCGACCTTCCATGGTGGCCGACGTAGTGAACAACCCCTTGGGCGCGCTGATCGAGATGGTGCCGGCGTCTCCCCCCCCGGGGGCACCCGAGGCGGTGAGACGGCTGCCAGGCTCCAGGGCGATGTTGCCCGTATCGGCTAGAAGTTCGATGCGCCCGGCTCCGGCAAACTTGACCAGATCCTGGAATACGGCCGTCGAGCCATCGACCGAAATGGAGCCCGCCACGCGCAGGCCGCCGGCGCCGCTGGCGCGCAAGGTCGCGGAACCGCTGGGCAGCAGGATGCTCGAGCCGGAATAGATCGAATCGCCGGTGATGGAGAGCGTTGCGCCCGCGCCGGGTGCGACCGTGGAGGAGCCTCCTGTCGCCAGAAGGCTCACAGCCCCGGCAGTCTCGACGGAGTAACGAGCTTGATCGACGGCCGTGATCAACGGCGTGACCACGGCCAACCCGCCCGAGACGCCAAGACTTCCGGACGCCGCCGCAATCAGGGCGTTGCCTGCAAAGATGTTCACTTGGCCGAATCCTTCGAGCCCAAACGTATTCGCTCCCAACGCCATGTTGTCGGTGACCACGTTTAGCACACCGGCAGGTGCCGGACTCGATGGAGGCAGCACCGAGGCTGTCCCGTTCCCGAACAGCACACTTGCTGCCCGAATGGTCGCACCGGAACCTGCCTGCCCGAACCCGCGGATCCCTGCAGCGGTCACGGAGATGCTGCTCCCCGTTCCCCCGCCGAAAACGCCGTCTCCGTAGATGTCAACGGTCGAGTAGCTGGTGAGATTGAGCACGGTCGCCGCCTGCGCGTCCGCCGAAAACCGCCCCTGCAGAACCAGATGCCGCGGGATCGTGCTGCCGACCAAGTCCGTCTGCGGCGAGAGCAATAGGCTGATCTGGCCTGCGGCCATGTTGAGGGTGTGTGCACTGATCGAGGCCCATGGGTCGATCTCGGCAGCGTAAGAGGAATCCAAGGTCACCCCGCGACCCGAGATGGATGCCCCAGCCCCCACGGCAAGCAGTGGTGCCGTCGAGCCGGTCAGGCCGGCGCGGTAGACAAACGCGGCCGGATCCCCGCTGACCCGCAGGGCTGTCCCATCCCCGGCAACAAAGTAGGAGTCATGCGTCGCCGCCCCGGTGGCGGCAAGGGACGAACCCGGAGCCACCAGCAGACTTTCGCGGGACAAGAGCGATACATCGGACGCTTGCAGCACGCCGCCGGGGTTGTCCAGCACCAGCGAAGGCGTGCGCACGTCAATCTGGATGGTCCCGGCCGACTCACGCCGCAGACCTCCGACGACAAGGCTTCCCGCTTCCCATGAGGTGAGGATGGCGGTGTTCAATACAGCGGTGGAACCCGCTGGTGCGGCGCCGTTGCCGCCGACCAGGTAGATCGGAGAGTCACTCGCGATGTCGATATCGGCCGCCTTCCCCGCACCACTGCCTCCGGCCTCCACATCACCCAGCAGCTGCAGGCCCGCGGTGCCGATGACACTCAACCGCGCGGCATCCTGCGGCAGCCTCGGGGGGCTGGAGGCCCCTTGGCGAAGGGCGGCTTCGGCGAGAAACTCGTTCGCGGTGTAAATCTCATACTCCGCGCGATCCGCTACGGCGCCGGGGGAGAGAACCTTGAACACATTCCGGATCGGGCCGGTCCTGAGCGAGCTGTTAAGGGAGTTGTGGGTGGCACCCAAAACCAGCGCGGAACCGTCCGCACGGGCTACCGCCGTCGCTTGTCCCGTGAGGAAGGCAGGCTCGACCGAGTTCTGTGCCACACCGCCGGGTTCGAGCGTGCCGCCCTGCGAACTGACGAGAAATGCCCCCGGCAAAATTGCGTAGCGGGCGGGAAGAAGCGTGTAGGAACCTCGTGGCAAGCCCCCTCCACCTTCCAAGCGAATCTCCTCTCCCAGGGGTAGCGACCTTGAGACGAGACCCGGGTCACCATCAAGCAGGGCGGCACCACTGCCGCTGGTATTGTAGGGGGCGTAGGGAGCAAAACCGGATCCGAACCCCGGCACCAATGCGTAGTAATCGGGAAGCGCCGTCCAATAGCGGTCATCCTCAGGACTCGGCGACTTGAGGAAGTCTTGGGGGTCGATGCCGACGCGCGCGCTGTAGGTCCGGCCTCCAAACTCGACCAAGTCACCAGCTTCGTATTCGCCTCCGGCGCCCCAGGTCGACTGGGGTGTTCCGAGAATGTCCACGGAGCCACCCGTGCCGGGAATCCACTGATAGGCAAGCAGGTCACCCCCGCCGCGCAGGTCGATCACGGAACCGGAGGCGGTTTGCACGACATCGCCAGCCAAAGTCACGCCGCGCGATGGCAGGCCGTTGAGAGTAATGTCAAGACCCCGGGGGTCCACCCAAGAAAGACCATCCGTGCTCAAACCGAAAGGAATGGTCGCGCCCTCCGAGGAAACAGACGTGAGACTGCCACCTTGCAAGGCGACAAGCGCGGCCACGGGAGGCGCAATGGCATCGAAGCGCCCGGCCTGCTGGTTGAACTGGAATCCGCCGACCGCATCCACGGGACCGTCCAAGGATGGCGTGGACGGATCGAGATCGCTTCCATCCCAGCCGAGAACAATCGATCCAAAGGGAGCACGCACCGTGCCCGACTGGTTGATATTGGACGCGTAAATGCGCAGCACGCCGCCCGCTGAGAGCGGGACGGCACCACGGCCAGATCCCACGATCGTCACTGATCCGAGGCCGCCGGGAGGATCGTAAGCGAAGACATCGAGAGCCGCGAGCGTGGTCGGATAGACTTGGGCTGCGCGCAGCGTCAAATCGCCGGCGATGTTGACCGTGCCGTTTCCTCGGATGTCACCGTTGTCCGCCGCGAGCAACGCACGACCAATTCCTTGAAGCGAGAGTGTGCCCAAGTCGATCAGATCTGCGCTGACGGTGAGGCTTCCGGGCCCGCTGGTGGGCGCGAAATAGTAGTCGCGTGAGCTAGTTGCCGGATTGGCCTGGCTAAATGGTTGGAAGCGTTGCGATGGGTCGCGGGGTTCCCGGAACTCTTGGCCGATCGAAACATAGGGCGCCTTCACGCTCACAGGGCCATCAGCCAGAACAACGCCTCCTCCGGCCAACCGCACGGATCCCGCGGCCTCAATGCTAACGCTCCCGCGGAACTCGACGTTTCCGCCGAATGCGACGCTGGCTGACTCGAAGAACTCATAGCCAAGGTCAAGCGAGTCGAACCCTCCCTCGACGAACTGGGAGACCGCGAAGAATCCCACACCGGGGTTGGAGGAACCCCGTTCATAAAGGTCCGACAGCCCATCCCCGGGGCTGAGCAGGCGGGACAACCCAGCGAGGTCTCCCAGTGCCGCTGCGTCGCCGAACTGTGCAGCACTTCCGGACTGCTGCACGACCAAGTTGATGTCCGCGCTGGTCCGGCTTGAGCCGGGAGCGTAGAAGCGACCGGACGAGATGGACAAAGTCCCACCGAGTGAGTCTGGTCCGCCCGCCGCACCGTTCAGATCGGCATCGGAATAGAGCATCTCGGAGCCGGTCAAGGAAATGGAACCTCCATCGCTGGAAACGCGGACACGACGAGCTTGGCGGCCGTAGGGAACGGTCGTGACGCCGGCCATTCCGTAGAAACCCGCGCGGCCGAGGCGCGATGGGTGAAAATCCAGGGACGCCGACGCGCCGGAGACATCAATCGACGAACCGGCTTCGGCAAGGATGTTCCCCTCCACCGACACACTGCCTCCGTTAAGCACGATGCCCGCCTGCCGCCCGAAAGCATCCGGCAGAGATACTGCAACGCCTGCAGCCGAGAGGGTGGCTTGGGGGCCGAGAAAAACCGTTGGGAGCGGAAAACTGACCAGCCTACTCAGGTCCTCAGGCACGGGAAAACTCGAGCCTCCCTTGAGAGAGATGCTACCGGCCGGCGCATCGATAGCACCCATGGCCAAGACCAGGTCGCCGGAGACGCTGACCTGACCAAGCGGCTCAACGGCGATGCGGGATCCGTTGGCGAGAGTGACAAGCCCGATCGCCTCGATGGCGTCGGTGGTGAAAGCATCATCCGCTCCCGTGGCCACCAGTTCAATGCTGGCCGGCGGCCGGACGCCAGCAGGCAGAGTGCGCGGGACGAGCCGGAAGTCGGTGGAAACCGAGGGGCCGAGATTTCGCACACTGGGGTTGATCACTGTGCCTTCCGTAACCAGCACGCCGGGGATCGCTTCCCCGGCTTGGTTCCGTCCGCCGATTCCTATGAGATGGTAGTCAGCGAATCCGCCTTGACGGAAAAACGCCGGCGAGAGCAGCAGCCCGCCGGGCGTCGCGACCTGCCCTCCAATCTGGATGCGGTTGGCTTGGATGGTCAGGGAGCCTCCGTCTTGCACCCCCGCCGCAACCATCTGAGCATCCAGCACAAGTTCGCCGCCAATGCTTGTGCCGAGCACCGGATCCCGGCCGGCGAGCACCGCGATCTCCCCGGCGTGGCCGAATTCCATCTGGCCGCGCGGCCCGATTCTTCCTCCGCCCGAGGCATCCAATCGGCTGCCACTCGGGAGCAGCACGGAAAAACCCTCCAAGTGGATGCTGCCGCCGTCCAATTCGTAGGGACTCAGTTCAAGCGGAGAATTGCCCGGACGAAGATCTACGACCTGACCAGAGGTGCTGATGCTGGTGCCGGAATCGAGCGAAACCACCCCTCGATCGGCTAGAGGAGAAGGAGCGGGACCTAGTCCGAACTGGCCGAGCGCGGATTGCTCCTCAAGAAGGAATGGAGAGTAGTTGTTCGCGATGAACGAAATGCTTCCGCCCGGAGCGCGCACGGGCGCGCGAACGAAGACATTCGCAGCCTGAACGGCGATGCTTCCGCCTGGCTGCAACTGGTGGCTCCCTTCACCCGCCAGCGTCACGGTCCCCTCGCGATTGTCGATGCTGAGGGCCCCGAACCCGCCACCCCCTTCGGCCAGAAGTTCCGATGAGAGCACCAGCGACGATGTGATCGTTCTCGGCACCGGTGCCGCCGCATCCCCGTCCAACACGAACTCCGGTGCCCCGATGGCAGGAGGCGGGGCTTGACCCGACGTTAGGATTATTTCAGGAGGAGCAGGCGAGTGGGTCATGAATAGGAACTCGCTGGGACTCACGTCCAACCGTTTTTCGCTGAGGAAACCCAGGGACAACTGCGCGCTGCCGGGCTGGTCGTTGAGTTGGCGCGAACTCTTGAACGTCCGGCCGAGCAGTTCACCCTCAAGCACCAGGCTGGCCGCCGTGAGGGAGAGGTCTCCCCCGGATGCACCCTCCACATGGGCGTCCTCGGTGTAGCCCCCGATGGGGGCCAGCGGGTTGGCGTAAACCTTGGGCAGCGTCCACTTGCTTGTGCGAGTGCTTTGTCCGGTAAATACGTCGTCGTAAGAGATGTCCGGAGTGGCGTCAGCCACATCAATCACGCGGGAACCGGACAGTAGCCGGGTGGTTTGAACCTTGCCCCCTTGATACTCGATAAGACCGCCGGAAACGTCCAACACCGCCCCACGACGCACCACGATAGACTCCCCGGCGCGCACCTTGATGTCCCCACCCGCCGATGTCAGTTGGAGCACGTCACTTTCCAAGATGTTGAGGATACCCGTCAAATCGCCCAGAGGCGTCCCGACCCAAAACCGTCCGTCCTGGTTTCCCGATCGGCGGAGATCCACGGTCAAGTCAACACCTCGAACGAACGAGTCTCTCTGCAACGGGGAATCGGCCAACTCATTGCCGCGCAGCGTGACCTCGACGACATACTGACCAAGGGAGACCAATGCGCTGGTGGTGCCACTGACGTCAACGAGCGATCCTTCGTCAAAGTAGACTTGGCCGCGGTCGTGCAGAAAGATTTGGCTGCTGCCGGAAATATACCCCAGGAAGTCCGGCCCCAGATTTCCGTCCGCCTCAAACACCGTTCCGTTCTGGTCGGTATCGGCGTATGGCCAACTGCCACTGCGAATATTGACTTCCCCTCCGGGGGCCATGAGCACCGAGCCACGTCCAAAGTAGACCGACAGACCCTCCACGTTGGCCTGCGAGCGTTCTGGAAGCGCCGTTCCGGGGATGGTCTGGCCATCGATTTGCGGCATGATGGTGGTGGTCGACCCTTCGCCGAAAGCCACCCGGCCGGTGAATTGGTTGAGAAAAGGGGGAGCTTGGAAGCCGATCTGTCCGTTGTTGTCGAAGTTGGGGTTGGCCACGGCTCCGTAGCTCGCCAAGATATCGATGCGCCCATTTAAACTGACCGAGGTGGAACTCTGCACGATGCCGTTCTGCTCGATGTTCCGTCCGGCCATGGTGACGCTTCCGGTGTAGGACTGGATTATCCCGCGGTTGACCACATTGCCGGCATAGTCCTCGACGCGGCCGACCCAGATGTCCAACCCGCGCAGGCTCGGGTCATCTCCGGAGTGAGCCATCATCGCCACTTGGTTGCCGGCAGCCAGAATCGTCTGTCCGGAGGGCGTGGAAATATTGCCTTCGTTACGAACATTGGCTCCGGCCAGCATAACCCTGCCGCCACCACCTTCCGGTGAAACCGTTGTCTGCAGCAATGCACCCGGCTCGACGACGATATCTCCCGGCCTCCCGGTTGGTGCGGCGGGGGGCTGAAATGGTGGGGTGCCATCGCTCCCACCGGGCACGGCGATGCTGGAAAAAATAAACTGGGCATCACGATTGTTGAGCAGGCCCTGGGTCACGAGGTTCTCGTTGATTGGCAACGCCGAGGCCACGAGCGCCCGGGTGTTCACTTGGCTGGATTCGCCGAAGACGATGCCGTTCTGGTTGATGATGTAGACTTGGCCTTGAGCGGTGATGTTGCCGCGGATCTGCGACGGGGCACCCGAAGGATCGAGGACGTTGTTAAAGGCGATCCAACCTCCGGCGTCAGCTCCACCGGCCGCCTGGTCGAAATTTACCGTAGTGCTGGTCCCAACGTTGAAAGTCTTCCAGTTGAGCACAGCTTGGGACTGGGTCTGCCGGATGTTGACGAGGTTGCCTTGGGTGACCGGGGCCTGCGCGCCCTCCCATCGCGCATTGGCACCGGTCAGCACTTCGAGGCCGCCGGGCACCAGACCGTTTGGCACGCTGCTGCTCCCCCCCGCCGCGGCCCGTGCCGCGGCCTGCGCCGCCTGCATGACGCGCAACGAGTCGGTGGTCCGGTTCAAACGCTCCTGCGCAATGGCCCGGAGCTTCAACGCTTGGGCCTGGCTGGAGGTGGCCATGCTCGCGGCACGGGTTGCGTCGGCACTGCGGGTGGCTCCACCGCGCAGGATGTCCCCGGCGAGCGACGGCGAACCGGGAGCGCAGACCACGAGTAGCACCGAGCATACGACGGCGCGGCACCGACGCATGGCGATGGCAGCAGGCCGGCGGGAGGGCGGGGTGACACGTGGCGATTGGCTCATTTTCAACCAGTGGTGCTGACGGGCACCAGAATAGCCTCCAAGGTAAAGCGCGGGCGGCCGTTTTCCAGCGGGGCCAGGTGACATTTTCGCCACAATTGGGCCGGCGGCCACCTTGAGGCGGGGACGGAGTGCCTCAGTCCTCGAGGTCCGTGTTCTGCATGCCCATGCGGCTGCTGGGCTCGGTGAAGTTGGAGTAACGCGAACCGCTGTCGGTCGGGTTGGTCGGATAGGAAGTTTGGTTGGTGTTTTGGCAGGCGGACAGGGCCAGAACGAGGACCAGGGCGAAGGTGGCGATGACGGTAATTTTCATGGTCTAAGGGCGTCAGAAAATCGGACGGATGACGAGGCGATTAATTGGCCGGGGCGACGGTGAGGGAATCGAGGGCGATTTCGTTGAGCGAGACCGGCTGACGATCGAGCAGGGTGGTCATGTAGGCCTCGCGGTTGAGCGCGGCGCGGCGCTCGCGCAGGAGCGAGGCCAGTTCGTTGCGGACTTCCTCGAAGGTGGCGGGCCCGGCCGCGCGGACTTCATCGACCCGCAAAATGTGGAAACCATCGCGGCCCTCGACGGCGGCCGTGATCTGGCCCTTGGTCAGCGGGGTGATGGCTTGGCGGATTTCCGGGGCGATTTTGTCCTCGGGCAGCCAGCCGATTTTCCCATCCCGCGCAGCCGAGACTTGGTCGCTGCTTTTCTCGCGGGCGAGGCGCCCGAAGTCATCCGGACGCCCCTTGAGTTGGGCAGCCAATTCGTCCGCCTGTTTCTTCGCCGCGGCCTTGTCCCCGGAAGCGGCGAGGAAGATCTGCGAAAGTTCGTAGCGCCGCGGCATGGCCAGCTTGCCCTTCTCGGCCTCGTAGGTTTTCTTGATCTCGTCCTCCGAGGGATAATCCGCCGGGACCTGGGAGACTTCGGCGAGGTAGCTTTCGACCAGATACTGGTCGCGCACCTGCGAGAGCGCGGCCACGACCTCGGGCTTCTTGTCCCACCCGGCCGAGGCGGCCTCATTGAGCACGACGTCGCGCAGGAGGATGAGACGAACGAAGCGGGCCAGTTCGTCTTTGTTCTTGGCCAGGGCGGCACGCTCGGCGGGACGGAGCGTGGCCAGATAGGGACTGACCTCGGAGGCTTTGACTTCGCGGGAGCCGACTTTGGCCACGACCGCATCGTCGGCTGCAGCCGGGTTGCTGCCGAGGATGGCCATGGCAAGGGTGAGGACTGGGATCATGGATTTGTTCTTCATGGAGTGATGGTGGCGGCGCGGATGCGGGTCTCGAGGTCCTGCATCATGGTCTGGAGTTTGGCCCGGTTGACGCTGATGAAGGGCTCGCGGGCCAGGACGGTCGCGCCCATGCTGTGAGCGGCGTAGCGGTCGAGGATTTCGTCGGCGGTTCGCTTCATCTCAACATTCTTGACCTGCTGCTCGGCCACGGTGCGCTCGAGGGTGCCGATGCGTCCCTTGGCTTGGGCGACCGCCGCTTCGGATTTGCGGGCACGCTCGACCATGGCGGCGTAGTCTTTCTCCCATTTGGCCACCTGGGCCTCGAGCAGGGTGATGCGGTCTTTGGCCTGCTCGAGGGCCGCGCGCAATTCGGCCGCCTGGTTGGCCGCGGCATTGCGTTCGTCGAGCATCTGCGCCTGCAGGGCGGGGATTTCTTTCTTCAATTTTTCCGCCTCCTGCTGGCTTTGCACCATGGAGGCCTCCATCGCGGCCGTCTTGGCCTGTTCTTCGCGGACCTGCAGCATGGTGTTGCGCAAGGCTTCACGCAGTTTGGTTTCGACGGCGGCTTCCTCCTCCTGCGCGCGCAGCGGGGCCAACAGGCCGAGGAGGAGAAGAAGTGAGCAGGCAGAAAAGAGCTTCATGGTGCGTTCAAAATTGGGCCCCGATGTCGAACTGGAAGATGTTCATGTCGAATTGCGGACCGGCAATGCTTTCCGATCCGAACCACCGCAAGCCCAGGTAAACTTGCGGCGAGAGAGCGAGACGGCCCGCCACGGTGAAGCCCTTCATGTTCGTGCCACCCAGGCCGAAGTCGGAGTCGTTGAAACCGTCGACCACCGCGTCCGAGCCGATCCAGCGGTAGCCGAAGGACAACTGCCAGGCCCCGCGCTTGTCCAACTCCTCATGGCCGACGGCCAGATCGACCAGCCACGCCGTGCCGCTGCCTTCGAAATCGCCGATGCCGTCCGTATCGATGTCCGGGTTGTCGGCCGCCACTTCGCCGCGGTTGTTGACCGCGATCTGGTTGATCTCGGAGCTGTTGAAAGCAACGTTTTGGATGACTTCGCCGATGAGAGAAATATTGACCGGCTCGAAACCGTCGTAGCTCAGCTTGCCGGTGAAGGCCAGGTTCTGGAAGGGCGTGGCCAGGCCGTAATACTGCCATTGATTGATCGCGCCGTAGTCGTTGTAGGGTCCGGCGATGATGTCGCGGATGGGGAAGTAGGTGTTGCCCTTTTGCGCAAAGGACGGACGGCTGTTGTCCGTGTCGCCTTGGTCCTCCTCCGTGTAGGCGTAGAACGGCGAGGAGAGCTTGCCCTCGATGTTGTAGAAATAGTAGTAGGCCGCCGCGACCTGCGTGGACCAGTTGCGGGCGAAGTTGATCTGCGTGCCGCCTTGGATGGCGAGGAGGTATTTGTCGTAGCTCTGGAACTTCTGCGGTGCGTTGGAGGCAAAATTCAGATCGGTATTGAAGACGGGAAACGCGCCGGCCACCAGCGTGGGGATGACGACGTTTTGATAGTTGTAGGAGAGACGCACGGCGGTGCCGTCGAATCCGAGGTCGTTGTCGAAGATCAACGGCGTCGAAAAGAACGGATTGTCGAAGCGTCCGACCATCATGGCCAACGCGGCCTCATCCTCGCCCCCGCCGAGGTCGTAGCGGATGTAGGCGCGCTCGAGCCAGATGGCGTAGTCGCTGAACTGTCCACCCTGCGCCTGGTTGGCCAGGCCGAGGGACTGGTTGGCCGAGACGGGCGAGTTGTTGTCGCCGGTGCCGATGCGGAGGCCGGCGCTGAAATTGTCGTCCAGCTCGATCCCGGCACCGACACGCACGAGCATGCGGTAGCGGTTGCGGTTCTGGTCGGTGTTCCACTGCGGGGCGAAATCAAAGCCGGTCACATCAAACGGGCTTCCGGTGTTGATCGCATTGAAGTTGGGGAACGCGCCCTCGTTGTTGTTGCCCGTGGGATAAAGGTCGGCCTCGTAGCGGAAACGGATCTCGCCCTCCGGCTTGAGCCGGGCCAGCAACGTGGGGAGCCCCGGCGGTGGCTTGTTTTCCTGACTCCCGCCGACGGTCAGCCCCAGCTCGCGCTTGATGTCCTCGGTGATTTGCGCGCGCACCGGGGCCGGGATGTAATTCACGCTCGTCATCATCTCCTGCCGCGCCGCCTCGAGCGGACTGAGCGGCTTCTGCCCGGAGAGAGCCTGATCGGTCATGGTCTGCACGGCCGCGACCTGCGCGATGGCAAACATGTCGGATTCCTGCTGCACCTTCTGCACCTCCGCCTCGGCTTGCGCCTGCGAAACCATGCCCTGCGCATCGTCCTTGGTGAGCACGCCCCGCTCGACGAGTTTGTTGATCAGGTTGATGACCACGTTGCCCGTGGGCGTGGAGGCGATGGCCTGATCCGCCGACGGCTGGGCAACGGTTGCGCCGGGAGCCGCGCCATCAAGCGCCTCCGCCGGATTGAGCGGAGCGGCCCCGGTGGCCTCGGGCGGGGCCGGCGGTGCAGGCGTGGCTGCAGGCGTGGCTGCAGGCGCTGGCGGCGGATTTTCGACTCCACGCACCGCCAAGTCCGGCTT
>Ga0247837_1003307_pt1 | contig 28459 bp, 24 predicted proteins | sample LaCtaG_2_FD_187115 | JGI IMG/M metagenome (GOLD analysis project Ga0247837, IMG submission 187115) | Freshwater microbial communities from meromictic Lake La Cruz, Castile-La Mancha, Spain - LaCruzMarch2015_14.5m | ecosystem: Environmental > Aquatic > Freshwater > Lake | place: Spain: Castile-La...
TCAGAACTTGTGGTCAGGGTGCACTAAGTGTGAGACGACTCACTTGATGGAGGAATGCTCAAGAGACTATAAAAACGACCGGACTCCACCAGCTTATGAGAGTGGCCCTTAGACTGTTTACAGACCGACATATTTCTTCTGATATTGTGTACATACCGGACTACTACGAAGCCACACCTTAAGCCCTAACAGTCTAAATAGGGTATACTCCCCCTAGCTACAGACCTTCCAAGTCAAAAGATGCTGAAAGAGACTGAGAAAGTCCGCCCTCAGAACTACCTAGTAAGGAGACTCATTCCTCAGAATGACGGACTTTCTGTGCGAAAAGACTAGTGGTGAAGTACTAGTGAAAGCCAGGATATACTAGCGTCTCTACATACTAACTGCAATGTGCAAGAATAGAATGAAAGCTTGGAGTAGTGATATAGCCAAGTAGTCCTTTCCCTACTCAAATCCATTAGTAGTGCCAATTAAAGCCCAAAAGCCTTTTAACCGCCTGCAAATCCCTCATTAATGAGCACTTTCCGAGGCTCAGTCCGCCAGCCCGAGTCCGTCCGTCTGCAAAACGACATAGAAGCATTAACGAAGGCTGTGGGTCTGCAGCAGCGCCGTGCTGCCAGCCTAGACGAACGAGTCCAGCACTATAGCAGGGAAATCAAGGCTAAAAGAGAGCGAATTCGGGCTTTGTTGCCTAGTGACGAGACGGAAATGATGCTCAGGAGCAGGTTGGCGGCGCTGGAAAACCACTTGCAGAGGGAAACGGTGGTGCTGAATCGGGACTTGGTGCAGAATCAGAGGATTAGGGAGAAAATTGATGCTTATAGACGTGACAAGGTGACTACCCTGGGTGTCTTCCACAGCATGCAGACTGACTCCAGTGCGCTGCAAGGCCAGGCCCAAGAGGCGAACAAGGCAGCCATGCGACTGGAGGGGGCGGATGAGAGGTGGAGAGAGCAGCTGCAGAGACTCAAACAGAGGTCTGAAAGTGCGCTGGGAGGACTGCAGAGCAGGGCGGAACTGCTGCAGGGAGAGTTGGAGCTGGATAAAAGACTCAGCAGGTCTCCGATTAGGGCGGAGTGGCTGTCTGCGGATAGCCGCATCTTCTACGACAACAACCAAATCCTGAAATGTCTCTACTCCAAGTGGTCCTCCCGCTGCAAGGACCAAAAGAAAGCCGTGGACCAGTACACTCGCTCCGTCCAGTACCTTTCCAACGCCTTCCGCGAGATAAAGGAAGCCACAGGCATTGCCCGAATTGGAGAAATGGTAACCGGCCTGGTGAAGGCTCAGCAGCAGGAACAGGTCTTGCTGGAAAACCTCAATAAGGTGATGGCGCTGGCGGATGGGTTGGAGGGGAGAGTGAGGGAGTTGAGGGGAAGGCGGGAGGACATGGAGAACAGCAAGGAAAGCAGTTTGGAGAGGAATCAGGAACAGTTGAGTGCTTTGAATGCGGAACTTAGGGGGTTGAAGTCCTTGTTTCAGAGGAAGGTAGCAAAGCAATCCCGTCTCCGCAAAGATGTGGAGTCGCTGGATGCGCCTATCCAGCACCTGCTGACTCTATTCAGGGAGTCTCTGCTGCGGCCTTCCCGGCATAAAAGTGGAAGAAGGGAATTAGACGTGCTTGGTGAGCTGGGTCGTTTGGAGAAGGAAATCTCCTTTCTACTGAAGTACTTGAGTCTGGGCAAGGGCGAAATCCCAGCGATCTTGGACACGGAGCTGCTTCCAAAGGACTTTGAGGAGGGCAGAAGCGAGCTGAAGGCGCAGGCAGTGGAGAGCAGTGGCAAGGAGGAGGCGGAAAGGCCCCTCTCTGCGAGGGAAATTCGCAGCAGAGCCAGACTCAAGTTCGAGCAGATGCACGAATAGCCTGTTTAGACAGTCCGCTTTAGTGCTAAGTGGGCTCAGGTATAGGAGGGGATAGGCGGACATTGGAATTTTGACGTGTTATCAGTGTAGTGACCTTCAAGTTTGCATAAACAGCAGGAATCTAATGGAATAGAGAGGGATTAAGACTGGTGCTTCTGGCTTGCGGCTATATGCAGCTAGGAAACCTTCCTTCCACTCCCTCAAGTCACTGTTTCCAGGCTCTGCCAGAAACCCGTTTCACACCGATTAAATATCAAACTCCTGGTCCCAATCGCCCATAATGGCAGGGCAGTACCTGTGGTGCTCGCAACCAGCCTACAACAAGCATGCTCAGGCCGATGGCCAAAGTCTGCACTGGGTCTCCTCCCTAACCGAGGAACTGCCTATCTTCATGCGCGGCTCAGGGATCGGCAGCATCCCGCCTGTGACTCTGTATGTCCATTTGGAGGAGTGTGCTAGGGTGGCAGGAGCGAAAGTGGCTTTTCGAGTGATGAGGAATAAGCACTGGCAGACGCACTCTTGGCAGCAGGTCTATGAGGAAAGCATGCAGGTGGCGAAAGCACTGGTACACCTTCAAGTCCAGGAAAGGACTTGTGTCAATATCATTGGATTCAACTCGCCAGAGTGGGTGTTGGCCTTCTTTGGCAGTATTGTGGCCAACACTGTGGCTGTAGGTGTGTACCCTACGAACCAGACGGAAGCCTGTTTGTACGTAGCGAAGCACAGTGAGACGCAAGTGGTGTTCGCGCAGAATGAAATGCAGGTGAAGAAGTACCTTCCGATTCTGGACCAATTGCCTAATTTAAAGGCGGTGGTGTGCTTGCTGCCCACTGCGGACTTCGCTGCACTGCGCCAGGGACACAGCAACTTCTATACTTGGACGGAGTTTTTGGCCTTGGGCAAGGCGGAGGATGACCCGATGCCTCGAGTTGCTCGGCTTTCGCCTGCGGCGGCTTGCACGATTGTATACACCTCTGGTACCACTGGTCCTCCTAAAGGCGTGATGCTCTCCCACGACAACTACCTCTGGACCGCCAAAGCCATCAGCTCCCTCCAAGGCTTCACCGAAGCCGAGGAAATGGTGTCCTACCTGCCCCTCAGCCACTGCATGGCTCAATCCGTCGACATCTTCATCACCCTAGTCCTGCACAGCACTTTGACCTTCGCAGACGACAAAGCGCTGCAAGGCACTTTGGGCCTGACGCTCAAGGCCATCAGACCGACCTTCTTTTTGGGCGTGCCCAGGGTGTATGAGAAACTGGAAGACGCAATTCGCACTACAGCCGCTAATAACGGGGCAGTCAAGAAGAGCATCGGCACGTGGGCGAAAGATGTAGGGTTCAAAGCGTCTATTGCGCAGCTGAAAGGAGAGAGTCCGCCCTGGGGCTACTGCCTCGCGAATGCACTGGTACTGAGGAAAGTGAAGGAAGCGCTGGGACTCGACAGGACCAAAGTCCTCATAGCCGGAGGCGCGCCTATAGCCAAAGCCACTCTGGACTTCTTCATTTCCCTCAACCTGCCCGTCTTCAACATGTACGGCATGTCGGAAAGCAGTGCGCCCACTACGGTCAACCACCAGGGCAGGAACAACCTTTGGTCTGCTGGATATGCACTACCAGGGACGGATTTGCGCATAGTGGATACGAAGAACAACCCTTTGCCTGCGGGGACTAGGGGGGAAATCTGCTTCAGAGGCAGGAATAAGTTCCTAGGTTACTTTAAAAACCCGAAGGAAAGCAGGGAAACGCTGGATGGCCAGGGGTATATTCACTCTGGGGATGAAGGGTATTTGGATGCGCGTGGGTTTTTGATAATTACAGGGAGATTCAAAGAGCTCATTATCACTGCAGGCGGAGAAAACATCCCTCCAGTCCTAATCGAAGACCACCTCAAGGCAACCACAAAGCTAGTCAGCAACGTGCTGCTGGTAGGCGACGCCCGCAAGTACCTAGCAGCCCTCATCACTCTCCGCTGTGCGCTCACCCCTGAGGGCGCGCCCTCGGACGCCCTGTCTCCAGAGGCGCTGGGTATCCTGAAAGCAGTGGGCTGCAGCGCGGAAACTGTCTCTGCGGCTGTTACTGACCCGAAGGTACATGCTTTGGTCCAACAGGCTGTGGACGCCACTAACAAACTCGCCACTTCCAAGGCGCAGTTCATCCGCAAGTGGAAACTCGTGCCCAGGGACTTCTCCCTGGCTGGCGGGGAACTCACCAACACGATGAAGCTCAAGAGAAAAGTGGTGCAAGCGATGTATAAGGAGGTAATCGAGGCTATGTACCACGAGCCGAAGCTTTAGATAGGCGTAAAGTCGCTTCTAGGGGCGAATTTGTCACTTTTAAGGGGCAAAGTTGTGACTTTTAATGGGAATTTGGGTAGTTTTTGTATACATTTCAGACTTAATTAGCTCTTTTCTGGGCTTTCCCCTTGGCTGGCCGCTTCGCCTTCCTCCTTCTCACCCGAATCCGTCTCCACCAAGCCTGAATACACCTAATCGCAGCCCTAATGTTCCGATACAGCCAGTAGCACTGGTACTTCCTCACTTCCTTCTGAATTACCACAGCTGCAAGGACCTGCTTCCTTACTTTCGCCCGCTCCAAGTAGCCGCGTAGGCAGCTCTGGCAGCGCAGGAGGTGGGAGGGCTGCAGAGGGACAGGGGAGGGCTTGGAGGGAGCGGGGAAGAGAGTCGTTTTCAGGTCCTTTTTGGGAGCAAGTCTAGGCGGCACTGAAGCGGCCTTGGGACTGCCAGGGAGGGTGGAAGTGCGGGACTTGCGCTGGCCCTCCATATCATCCACCCGCTTCATCAGCTTGCCGAGTTCACTGCCCAGGGCTTTTACCTTGTGTTCCAGGCCTTTGGGAGCGTTTCCCTCCTTTGCTCCCTGCTTGTGGAAGACTTTGCGGATGAGGCCAGGGGAAGGAGCTGGGTTCAGACCCTTCCTGAGCGGAGAAGCAGGCTTCGGACTGACTTTAAATGCCATTTTGAACATCGGTCGTTTCCTTTCCCCAGTGATAAAGCGCACATCGCCCCCAATCAGCGAGCGGTTGGCTCTGTAGCGCTCCGGAGAGGGCAGTAGCGAGGACAGCGGGTTTTCCAGCGTGCGGGACTTGACACCTCTGCGTCCCCGAGACCTGGACTGGGGACTAAAGTGTCGAAAGGTCGCAGCAATGCCGGCTCTATGGCCGTGTCCTTTCTTACTGGGGTATAGCGCTTCGCGACTGCTTTTTCCGTCTATCCGCTCTTCCAGCAGGTGGTAGTACGCTCTGCACAGTGACTCGGCCAAAGGATGCGTTTCCCCGAGTTCATGCTTGGAAAACTCCCACCCGACCTTGAACATATCCAGCGCTTCTGACAAGCGACTGAGGTGCTCCAGTTCAATCCCTGCATTGTGGTAGGCGATAGACTGGGTGGTCGCACTATTAGGCGTGATTTCCGGGCTTTGCGCAAGTATATCCAGCGCCTTCAAAGCCTCCTGCAGGGCGGTTTCATGCTTCCCCAGCAGCGAGCGAATCGCACATATATTGAGATGCGTGCCTGCCAAGTTGGTGTAGTCCACTGGCGGCTTGGCTTCCAGCTCCAGTGCTTGGTGCAGGTACTTGAGGGCGTACAGAGGCTGGCTTGTGCGTTTATAGTAACACCCGAGGTTGTTGTAGGTGATAGCCAGCAGCTTGAGCTTGCCGGTAGGGTCGCTCGAGTCGTCTAGAATTTGCTGCGCCTCTCTCAGCAGCCTCATCGCCGCTTTATGGCGATTCGCCCTCAGCTGGTCCATCGCCTCCTTGTTCCTATTCAGCACCAGCGTATTCACTTGTTCACTTGTCAGACTTACACGAGACATTAATGTAATGGACGCAGAAATGTGTGAGGAATTGCTGCGGGCTGGGAGAAATACGCGGATTTTGGCACTTATGAGGACTACGATGCAAATTTCACCTAGGAAAAGGAAGAAGGAAGTTGTTCGCATACGGAATAGGCTGGGAATTATACCACAGTCTGCGGGTACGGGGAAATTTCGCAGTTTAACAATGAGATCTTCGCCGAGGAAAAGCACAGTTCAGGCCTGGAAGCCGGTTGCAACTTCCCCCACTAAGAAGACGCAGCCCCGCCCAGTCTCTCCACACTCTCGTCTGCACAGACACAGTTACGTCAAGTACCTGGACGAAGTGAGTTCCCATGACTCCCTCCCTCCAGACCCCAGTCCCGACCTGCTAATGCCCTCCCCTATCCTTTCCCCCTCTCCCCGTAAGGACACTTCCCCTGCCTACCGCACTCCTTCAGTAGACTCCAGCAACCGTCCAGCCAGCATCTTTTCCCTCGGCCCGAGAAGAGCACTGTTCAACTTGGACTACCTGGAAAGCCCTTTGGAGGACCGGTATGAAGCGGACCTGGACTTCCTTGCGCCCAAGGAGTCTCTCAAGCCGCAGGCCAGACCTGCAGTGCCTGCGACTGAGGTGAGCAGGGTTGGTGGGGAAGTGTATCAGGACTTGTATCTGTTTCGGAAGGCGGCGCCCAGTAAACTGCCCACTCGCAGACTGAGGAAGCTGAGTGGACTGAAGAGGTTCAGTATGGACCGGACTTATAGTCCGAAGGAGGAGGCAGGGGCGGTTTCTTCCTTCCTTTACCCCACTTCTGAGGTGGAAATTGCCTCTTTCCGAGCCCAACTCATGAAGCCGCTCAAAGCCCGCAGTCAACTCCAACCCTACCGCAAGACCTTCCCCCAGCCCCACCTCTCCCCTGCCAGTTACGGCCCTGTCCGAGTGACGACGGTCCTGCCCAGTCCCCAAGTCCTAGCAGACCTGTGAACCGCTATAGAGTCAGGATATGGTCTTAACGTCTTTGGTAATGAATGAACTTTCGAACGAGGACTTCGCTCAGGCAGTGGAGCACATGTCTGGCTTGTTGGTGGCGGAGGAGCTGATTCGCACGCCGGATGATGAGGCAGCGCTGTTGACTGCTATGGAGCGGATTGCGCGGAAGTTGGCAGCGGATGACTTGCAGCATCCGCCTGCTGAGAGTCGGTTTGGACCGTTGTCTTCTAGGGCCAGAACGCCAAACGGAGTGAAGAGCAAGACCATGGATCGAATGGGCGACTTCCGAGCCAAGTGTGAACACAGAATGGATGCAGAAAGGAGGAGGCAGTACCAGGCTGTTATCTCCTCAATGCAGGACAAACCCACGATAGACGCGAAGTCCAAACGCATGGCAAAGGACCAAGCGCCTCTTTACCAGCGTGCTCGAGAGCTAGTAATGCGGAGAAAGGAGAAACTGAGAGATTTACAATACAAACAAGCCACAGAAACGCTAAAAAAGGAACTGGGAGACAGCGGCTTCAAGCCCCACCACACCTCCACCCGCTCTCTCCACGACTTCCACTCCCACACCCTGATTTGGCTTCAGAAGCGGAACTCCAACTTAGCGGCTTTGCAGCAGGAAAAAGTGCTGCAGGAGCAACAGGCCCTGCAGTCCAGACCTTCCATTTCCCCCTATAGCCGGAAACTGTCCACGAAGGTAGTTCCTATGCAGCTAGACAGGCCGGGAGATGTAACGGAGAGATTGTATAGAGGAGGGAGAAGGGAAAAGGAAAAACCGGAGTTGCCATTCAGACCAGTCCTGAGCAACTCCACTCTCAAATTGACCAAATCGAGGCCGAAAACGCCCGTTCATGAGCGACTTTATTCCCTTTGTATCAAGCCTGAGCAGAGGTCTGCCACTCCCGACATCAAGCGCAGCCGCAGTCCGCTCAGACCTGGAGCAAGCTGCGACCTAAGCTTCGAAAAGACTTACAAAATTAACGTGAACCGAGGACTGGCGGGGGAAAGAACGAGCCCGGGGAATAAGATTGTGTACGCAGGGAAGTTGGGCTTCCTGTGGAGGACTGTAGGGAAGAAGTCATAACTAAGTTTGTCTAGAATGTCCATCTGTGTGCACCCATTTGACCCGGAAAGCTTTAACTACAGAGTAGCGGAGTTCACGACGCTCCAAGCCCTGTCCTATGGCCTGCTCGCTCCTATGTCCTGCTTCACTGATATCCTCCTGATGTGCCTCTATGCTACTAAGTCTCTCCTTCGCGAGCCTCCAGGAGACGTAATCCTCTGGCAAATGATCGGCCAACTAGTGCTGGATTTAGGCTGGATGTACCCAGGCTTCCACTTCTACCTCTACCAAAACATCGGCGACGGTCCAATCTGCAAGACCATCAGCCTTTCCTCCATCTACTCAGTCACTATTTGCTGTGGGTACAATGTGGCCCTGGTTTTCGAGATCTTCCAGAAGATAAGTCAGCCGTTCAGCATGAGCTACGACCGAAGGAAGTGGGGCTATCACTTGCTGACACATGGAGTTGCTGTGCTTTGCACTCTGTCTGCGGCTGTTACCGGGTCAGTGGGCGTGACAGGGGCCCAGCACTGCTTCCTGCAGCTGACTCCCTACGGACAGTAAGGCCTACACAGGAACTTTTGGCTGGCGGAAGGTCCCATTTTCCTGCTAATTCTGTATGAAGCAGTAATGCTCTGGGTCATCGGGTACCTGATTTCCAAGCTTTTCACCATGCGAAACAAAGCGCAAAGACTGATAATTCTAAAACTCACCTTTTTCGTGCTTTCCAGCGCCATTGTATCCGCAGGCTTCCCCGGCTACCTAATAATGCAAGGCGTAAACCATACAATATACCGATACGAATCGACCTTTTTCAACCAAGTCAGTCCGCAACTCGACCAAATCGCGTCTCGCTGGGAGGTACTGAGCAGTTAGAACTTCGGAGTACTGATGGGGTGCTTGGCTGGGCTCATCCTGTCGACGCTGAGGATGCTGGATTATCTGCATTCGTCGCGGAAAGTGAAGCAGATGCAGAAGGTGGAGGGGGAGGCGAGCATTAATGGAGACGAAGGTCCAAATGTGCACGCAGCCTACTCCACCCTCTACTCCAACATCCTCAACGAAGTACTCTTTCCCTAGTCCGTCAAGTCCGCACTCCTCTCCCTCCACCTCATTTTCACCCTCAAGTCAATGTCCCATTGCTCGAAATCAGCAGTAGCGCAGATTGCGTCTAAGGGCAGAATGGGCCAGGCGAAAATGACACTGTGGGAACTGAGAAGGGTGCATCTGTGGCAGGTGCTGGGACCTATTGAGGGGTATGGGGACTTGTATGGAGTGTATAAAGCGGGAGTGATGGAGTACTACCCGGACTACTTCGAGGGGATAAGGAGGAAGGTGGGGCTGGATTGTGAAGTAATGAAGGAGTGCTTTTCGCCTCTTCAAAATCTGGCCACTATCGAGGCGAATGCTGGGAATAAGGGTGGCCGCAGTACTGCCTTCCTTTACTTTACCTACAACCGTCGTCTGCTCGTGAAAACCCTCAAACATTCCGAATTGCACTACTTGAAAAAGACCTTCACAGACATGCACAAGTACTACACGTCCCAGGAGGGGGAAAAGTCGCTGATAGCCAGGCCACTGGGCATGTACACGCTCTACTTCACCTGGTGTAGGGCTATCCACGTTGCCATCTTCGAAAACGTGATGCCGCCTTCCTCCACTCTCTCCGCAATCTTCGACCTCAAAGGCAGCACCGTGAACCGCAACACCCTGCCGCCCTCTACATCCATCTCCACACTAGCAGACCTGCCTGCAGGGCCGATTTACAAGGAACTAGACCTGAAGCGCAGTGGGAAACTGATCGGAGTTTCCCCTGCGACCTTGGAATGGGTGCTGGAGCAGGTCAAAAGGGACTCTGTGTTGCTGCGGAATATGCGGTCTATGGACTATTCGCTGCTACTGGGGTTTTCGACGCTGGAAATGGACCAAGTACCCAAGCATTTGGAGGGCAGGACGGTGCTGGATCAGTTCACTAATAAGGCTTGCTTCTTGGGGATTATTGACTATGCGCAGAAATATACACTTCGGAAGCGGCTAGAAAGCTTAGCCAAAAGAACCTCAACCCCCCGACTCTCCCCTGAAGCCCATTCCTGCGTCGACCCTGATCTATACCAAAGCCGCTTCGAAGCCTTCGTAAAGACCCTCTTCTCCCTCGCAAACCCAGAAGACCCGCCCGAACTGCAAGAAGCACCCCAGGCTATTTAAACCCCACAGGCACAGGAAGGCAGGAAAGCCGAGTGGTGAAGTAATAAAAATGGTCTCGAAGGTCGTCTTCCTGGCTTTGCTGCTGGGCTGTGTTAGCGCTGGGCCGTTGGATGGGCTGACTAGTGTGATTGAAGGCTTCTATGAGACGTATGTGGAGCAGCCCTTCAACTCTGCGTCCTGCCTTCCTCAGGCGTTGCAGACAGATTTGGTCTTGGAGGCGGAGGCCTTGGCCGGGGACTTCATTGATGAGCACAGCTTTGCACTGGCGTTCGCCCACGCCATGGCAGTCTACAGCGACCTGGAACAAGTCGTGAGCGGCTGCGACCTGCAAAGAGTCATCACCTACGTCAGCAGCTTCATCGCTAAGGAAGGCTGGTCTGTCTTCGTAGGCACCATCCTCAAGAACCAGACGATACTCGAGGGAGTTGTGATGCAGACAGCTCAGGATGCGCTGGTGCACGACTGGGACGCTGTGGGGAGCGACCTAGGCACTTTCCTGGCCATCATAGTGCCGCCGATGATCAATTAGATCTAAAGGCTCTACCAGGCCGTAGAAATGATCGTCTGTCTGCAGCGTTCCCAACGAGAGTTTACAGTCAGCAAGGGAGAAGAGTCGCTCACTGTATGGCAACTGAAGAGAATAATCCGAGAAACCAGAGGGTATAGCGAGGAAAAGCAGACCTTGTGGAGAGGGGGCAACATACTAGCAGATGAGGAAGCAGTAGACGAAGGAACTGGGCTGAAGCTGATTCTAACGCTTGAAAAGTACCCAGTTTCCATCACTTTCCAAGAGAAACCCGCTCTTTCTATGCAGGTTTCCGCCGATATGACTGGCCTAGAGCTTCTCCATCTCTCCCTTTCCGCCTACCAAATCCCCTGCTCCGGGGGCCACCTCCAGTACACCACTGAGTACAGAAGCCTGGCAGATGACGAGGAAATCGGGGAAATCAGCCCAGAAAACCCACTGCGGCTGTACCCTGCCGCCAGAGTAAGGCTCTGCTCTCCTCTAGGCACTGTCATTAGGGAGAGCTATCTGTGCACTTGCAAGCCAATTCAGAACCTGGTTTCAACTACTGCAGAGAGATTGCGACTTCACCCCAATATTCGTATTAGAACTGAGTCCGGAATCTTCATCCAAGGCCGGGAATCGCTGGAAGATATCGGAATTATACGCGATTTGCGGCTTTTCCTGCTATATCCCACTCCAAATCGCTCTAAATAGCCTATAATAAGCATGTAGAAGGCAGGGTTGGGCGCCATATCCCTATTAAGATATACTGTGATGCTAGAGTGCCTGCAGCTCTGCGGGATTCGCAGTTACAGCCCGAAAGTAAACGCTACGATCAACTTCGACCCCAAGTTGACGATCATTCATGGACACAATGGGGCGGGCAAGACCACTATTATAGAAGCTTTGAAGTTCGTGACTTCAGGTGCCTATCCGCCCGGCTCCGACGGCGGCCGGGCCTTCGTCTTCGACCCCAAGCTGGCCGGAGTGCCCGAAACCAACGCAGCAGTGCGCCTCCGCTTCCGCACCCACGGCGGGAAAGTGGTAAAAGCGGCCCGACTAGTCAGCCTGACCCGGCGAACCGCCAAAGTGACTATCAAGAGCTCGGAGTGTCAGCTGGGAGTCGTTAATGAAGCGGGGGGTACGGAGGTGAAGACTATGACTGTCAGCGCCTTCGAAGCTTTCATCCCTGAACTCCTCGGCGTTTCCTCAGCCGTCCTGCAAAACGTGACTTTCTGCCACCAGGACAAAACTTTATGGCCTTTCAGCGACTCTTCCGAACTGAAGTCGATTTTCGACGAGATCTTTTCAACCGAAGTTTACACGAAAGCCCACGCAAACCATCGGAAATTCCTCAAAGCCAAAGAAGCGATATTGGTGGAAAAGAAGCGGGAAGTGGAGGTGCTGAGGGAGCGGGAGGCTGCGCATGAGGAAAAGAGAGCTGCGCTCAGAAGGATGAGGGAGGAAATTGAGAAAGCGGAGGAAGAGCGCAAGGAAATGCGGTTTCACATAGAGATTCTCCAGACTCAGGAGACGGAATTAGCGAAAAAGGCCGCAATTTGCGCTGATTTTTCGCAGAAAAGTCAAAATTTAGCATCTTTGGAGGCTTTTTTGAAGCAATTGCAAGCCCAATTACCAGTCAATCCGCCCCCCCTGCCCTGTGCTTCCCTCCCTGAGTCTCAGCTTTCTGCACTCATGGTGGAGTTGAAAGATGCGGAAGTGAGCAGGAAAGCGGCTCTTGGGCAGTTGAGGAAGGCGGAAATCCGCAGGGAGCATTTGAGGGAGTTGACAGGGGATATAGAGGAGCGAATAGACCGCAAACAGGCAGAAATGGGCATTATTTGGATTGAATTTAGTGAGTTCGGACCTGGGGAAGATGTCACAGTTCTCGAAGAAAAGGTGACGAATCAGTCCAAAACACTCCTAAATGACCTGGAAATCGCCCTAAAACAAGCCAAAAACAGCCACAATGAGCGACTTTCCGCCCTCAAAACCACCCAAGCCGCCCTCTCCCAACTCCGCCTCCGCCTCGCCTCCAAAGACTCCGACAGCTCCGAAACTCAAACCGTTTCCCTTACTGCCAGCCACCGTCTCAGCAAACTCCAAGCCAAAATCACTACCAATCGCTCAGATTCCCTAACCGTTCAGCTAGAACTAGAGGCCATAGTGCGAGATATCGGAGGGATATCGTATACAGCGAAACAGGAAAAGCAGGCTTGGGACGTCTATAGATTCTATGAGTGGCTGAGAGGGGTGGTAGCAGGGACGGAAGTGGTGAAAGGGTATGAAGGGACTGGGGAAATTGGGGAAGTAAGGAAGAGGCTGGAGAGGGAGTGGGAGTCCGGATTGGGAGAAGCAGCTTATTTGAGGGCGGAATTGCAGCGAATTCAGGCGGAAATTGCGACTTTGGAGCGGGATATTGTCCAGATGGAGGCAGAAGCAGGGCAAATAGCAAGCGAAATAAGCCAATTTCAGGGGGACGGAGAGGCCGAGGGGTCAGAAAGTGTGCAGGAAATGGAAGAGCGACTGAAGACTTTGGAGTTGGGAAAGGCGAAACACGAGGAAAGAGCAGAAGTCTGGGGCGGGATTTTGGCCGCGGGACTGCAATTCGGAGGGTGCGGAGTCTGCGGACAGGCAGGTGACCAGGCCGAAAGGAAAGCCACCGCGGCAATAGCCTCCGCCAAACTACAAGAATCGCTCAAATCCCACGAAATCAGAGCGACCCAGGCCACTCTCTGCCAACTAACCACCAATCACTCTCAGCTTTCCCACAACTTCCACCTGCTGCAGCGCCAGGCAGAGCTGACCGCCACTCTGTCCACTGCTCAGGCCTGTCTGGATGCGAAGCGCTTTGGATTCGCAGGGTCTGCCAAGCGACTTTTCGCCCTGGAAGCCCAGTGCCAGGCTTTACGGTCTGATGCGGATATATGGGACAAGCAAGTACTAGTGAGGACTGCTGAAGTGGCAGAGTACCTTAATTGCCCTTTGGAAGGACCTCAAATCAGCCCAGTTATCAACACTTATCAACTAATTACCAATTTAACAGAGCGGAAAGAGGCTCTGGAGACTCAGTTAGAAGCGCTGAACCGGAAATACGCAGAAATGCAGACTCAGGCCGTGGAACTGGAAAGAGAACTGCACCGACTTTCCAGTCTAGCCAGTGCGCAGGACCACACAGCAGTGGAAATTGCCGCAATGCAGGGGGAACTCAGTCAGCTCCAGCAGCGGGAGAGGGGGGAAACAGTCGCTGAGGCCTGCGCTCGGCAGGAAATCGAACGGATTGATAGAGAATCAGCGGCTGCGCATAGAAGCCAGATGGAGCGGGGAAACGCTGTTGAAAGGCTCAAATCAATAAGGGAGGCGGTGCACAGGGACAGGGCTAAAAAAGAGGAAGTGTTTGCAGAAATACAGACAATTGATGCAGAAATCAGCCAATTAAGTGCGCAAGGCCAAGCACTTGATATGAAAATAGCCGCTTTCGAGCGGGATTTGGAGGCGCAGAGGCAGCTGCAGGCCGCCACGGCCCTGAGTGACCAGTACCAGCGGCAATCACTGCTGATTGCGCAGAAAAACAGCGAATTCGCAGAGCTTTTCCAAGCCATAACCGCCCTTCAGGCCGAAATGGGGGACTATGACACTGATGTGCACAGGGAAAACACTCGCCAAATTAACTGTTTTGCAGCCTCTATTGCGGAATTATCGGGCAGAATTACGGTTCTGCAGGCGGAAACTGCAAGGCTGGAAACGAATATAGGAGCGCAGGACTTCAGCGCTGCGGTGAATACAGCGGAATTGGGCGTTTCTCGGCTGACTATAGTGCTAGAAGAGCACAAGTCCTTCCTCAAGCTCCTCGACAGCGCCATAATGGCCTACCACAGTCTCAAAATAAACCAAGTAAATGCGCTTTTGAGAGACTATTGGCGTTTGACCTACAGAGGGAAGGACATAGACTGTATTGAGTTGAGGGCGGAGCCAGACACTACACGCAAGGTGAAGAGTTACAACTATAGGTTGGTGCTGCATGGGGCGAGCACGGATATGGATATGCGGGGGAGGTGTTCGGCTGGGCAGAAAGTGCTGGCGTCGTTGGTGCTGCGGCTGGCGCTGGCTCAGGCTTTCTCAGGAGTGTGCGGAGTGATTGCCCTGGACGAGCCCACTACAGCGCTAGACAAGGACAACACCCAGGGCCTCGCAGAAGTACTCGCGGAGTTCGTGCAGCTGCAGAAAGTGCAGTTGATAGTGATCACTCACGACATGGAGTTCGTGGAAAGTCTGATGCGACTGACGCAGCAAGGAATGTTTTATGAGGTGGAGAAGGTGAAGGAGGAGTCCAGAGTGAGTGTGAGGACTGTTAGGTAGCTGAAAGTCGTACAGACTTAGCATGGACTTTTAGTGTGTATAGCACTGCAGGAGGGTGTAGCTATGCTGTCTGTATACAATTGAGCTTTCCCACGCCTGAATAAACCGATGACAAGCCACTACGATACAGAGTTAACACTAACCATGAAGTTAGACATCTCCATAACTATGTCCCTGGGACTAATAGCTACGGCATGAATATCACAGGGAGTTACTGACTAGTATTAATGGCTTACCTGATATCCCTACATTTCCCGTCCTCTGTATGCTTTGTCTAGTATCTGTACGCTGAAAGAGGGAAGAGAGGCCTGCGTTTGATTCCAAACACTGTAGGGTTTTCTTCTTTCCAGACTTGCTGGTAACTTCTCCCTGTGCATGCTACATGTGTCAAGTAAAGGGTGGATAATCTGATTAAAGTTGTGCATTGAAGAGAAATATCTGTGCAGACTGCATACTCCTTTCCTCTCGATCTATCCCTCGCTGTGGGCCTCATCGTCTATGTCTCCGGAAACTCTATGGTCTATCCTCTCACCCACTTGCATACTAATTCGCTTCTAGCAGCTTCCAGCTTCAACAGAAGGAGAGCTGCGCTATAATAGAGATGATGGAGTCTGTGAAGTCGTCCTTTCAGACACTAGTGGAGTTGGGACTGCTGCAGAAAGGCAGAGAGCCGCAGAGTCAGAAGCCCGCAGCCACCAAGCCGCCTCTTGCCCTGAAGCCTAGTCAGCTGCCCAAAGACGACACATCGTCTATCGACCTTAACGACACTCAGCAATCCAAATGTTCCTCGATCAAGGAAGAGCTGAAAGAGCTGCTGGACAATGACAGCAGGCTCCAGGCTATCTGTCACTCCTTCCACTCCAAGCCTGCACCTCAGTCCTCAGCCACTCCGCCTCCCAAACGTCTCCTCACTCCTAAGAAAGCCGCCAAACTCGGCACACTGCTGTACGAGCGAGGGCAGGACATGATGAGGAACCGGAAGCTACACGCGCAGGAGCTCTTCGACAGAGAACACCCCTTCAAGCCCCATATCGACCCCAACTCCTCCAAACTCGTGGAACAGCCAGGCGCTCGCAGGCCACTGTACAGTCCTCGAGTAGTGACTGAGGACACAGTCTCCACCCAGGAAGAAGAGCCAAGACAGACACTCACACCTACCCGTCTAAAAAGGTTCATTCTGCGTAACTACAACACTCCAATAGAAAAACGCAAAGGACAGGTTTCTCGAGCTCAGGTGCTCCAGCCTGACCTTGAGTGTACCTTTTCTCCCAGAGTCAACCCTGCGTCTACGGACTTCCCGCCGGTATGCGCTACGCAGCACCCGAAAGGGTCCTTGTACAACAGAGCCATGGACTACTTGCAGAGGAGGAGGGAAAGGAGTGAGAGTGGGGAGCGCAGCAAGGCGGAGAGAGAGGTGAAGGACTGCACTTTCACTCCGGAGATCAGTGGCAGGACTACGCCGAAGAAGGAACGCAGTGACTGTGTGCGTAGCCGCAAAGAGCCAGTGGACATCCGCGAAGCCCTGCGCACAGTGGAGCGGCTTTCCAAGAAGCTGACCCAGTGAGGCTAGCGGTTATTTATAGGGCACCACTTCCCCATCCCGGGTGATAACTTTGCCCTTTAGCACTTTGTCGAGTTTGCGTAGCATAGTGAGGAAGTCGGGCTCGTCATCACTGCTGGAGTACTCCTCATACACTTGCGTCTGCTGTGGGGCTGGCATAGGCTTCTTTTCCGGCTTGCATGCAAGTTTGCAATACATCTTGCACTTCCGGCAGTTCTGGGAACATCGGCGATCCGCGCCTTTGGTTAGCAACAAACGGATGAAATTGAGGTGCGCGCCCTCTGCAGCCTGTGTGAAAAGTACAATGTGCAGCGGAGTTCGACCTAAACTGTCACGAACGTTAACGCAGGCGCCATGTGCTATCAATGCCTGAGCGCAGTCAACGGCGCCTGTCTCTGCGGCTCGGTGTAGTGGACATATCATACTAGCGTCCATCAAACTGAAAGCGTTTGGATCAGCGCCAGCCTGCAGTAATTTGCACAATCCTTCAGTGTCGTTTTGAGAAGCCAATTTGAAGATTTGAGGTTCCTGCGCTGCACGATCGGCCGACGTTTGCACACGGCCGCAGCACGGACAGCGAGTAACAAACCGCTCGCTCTCCATATTACTCCACTAGCAAGGACAGCAACCACAAGCTTCAGCAAGCAGCATCACAAGTTTCCAGGTGCCAAGCGAAGGGAAATAACTCGCACAGTGGCTTGATTGCGTGTAGTCACTGGGCTGGAATACAGGTCCTTAATCTACTTTTCTCTTGGAATCGCTCTGCCGACCTTATCTGAACAACCGTAGTCTCAAGCAACGGAGTAGTTCAGGAAGGAGATCCTGCAAGGCTGCAGTGCAGAGTGAGGCTTGAGGAGGCCTGGAAGCCACTCAGTTGACCGAGGAAAGTTCATACTACACTGAGGTGAATGTTTGGGTGCAGCTACTGGACACCTTTCCTACACAACTTCCTTCCTATGTGCATTCAACTCATCCTTGAGCAATCCCTATAATAGCCTATGTCCACTGGGTCCTTCCCGCGCTTTCGCTTTCTACCGACTGTCACCAACCGCCTTCAGCGCGATTACGCACGTCACAAGGCCAGACGCACGGAACGAAAGCAGGGACTCACCACCAATGAAGAGGAGTACTTGGACTCGTACGAGTATCAGTTGACGAAGGTGTGGGAAAACTGCGGCGCAGCAGGACTGGATGACGTGTTTAAGGACTTAGCAAGTGTATTGGGAGTTAACGAGACGGAAATCAAAACCCACTATAGACCGTTGGTAGCGGAACTGAAAGACCCGCCTTCCAAACGGCCCACTATCACCAGAGACTCTACTGGCCTGCACATCACTTTCAACCTGGGCGACCTCATTTCCAAAGAGGTAGATGCACGTCTCAGCCAGCTCACTGCCAGAGACACGCCCTGCAACACAGCGATCCAAACCATCGACTTGGCTGAAGAGGCAGAGGAAGCGCTGGGAGACTCGGATAGTGTGCTGTCCATCCCGAGTCCAAGGAGAGTGGCAGGGCAGTGGGACTTGCAGCTGGCCTCAGTGCAAAGTGTGTCCGGTACATATGTGACTGTGTCCTATGTAAATGACCTGGACACCGCGCCTTTCCCCACGAATTGGCGGTTTCTGTACCAGAACGAAGGCAGTGAAGAGGTGCCAGCACGAGCTTGTCGCTGCAATCCTTCCGCCACCAACTGCCGCGAAAGTCGCACCTGTCCCTGCGCCCAACTCAACCTTTCCAGCAACCCCAGCGGCTTGTCCCTCTACTCCGGCAAAGGCACACTCAAAAAGCTAAGTCCCGCTGCGAAACAAGTGCTGTATGAGTGCACAGTGAATTGCACCTGTGCGAAGGAAACCTGTCCGCAGAGCTATTTGGTGGATGAACTGGAGCAGCTGCAGGAGCGTTCCTTTGCAGTGGTGAGGAGGGACGGACCTACTTGGACGTCTTTGGTAACGCTGGAAGCCATAGGGCGGGATGAGTTTGTGCTGGAAGTTACGGGAGAGGTCTTGTCCTCTGAGGAACTGGCCAAGCGAGAAGCCCAACTAGCAGCCCCGCTCTTCGCAATTCCCCTGCTCTCCAAGTTTCTCGACACCAGCGCCAAAGGCAACCTGAGCCGCTTCCTCAGTCACAACTGCGAGCCTTCCCTCACAGTCACCCGCACAGCCGACCAACACAGCCTTCGCGTGCTTCTTTTCTCCTCACGTGCTCTAGTCCGCGGAGACGAGTTGACAGTGAACATGGCTCAGCTGTGGCTGGTGAGAGGCAGACTGAAGTGTGAGTGCGGGGCGAAGACCTGCAAAGGCTTCATTGGGACAAGTTAGTATAGGGTCTTGCCTTGGCTGTCTGGCTCTTCGTGCAGTACGATGTCTGCCTTCTGAGTGTCTTGGAAGGTCGAGGCGCGGGACATGGACTCCACTGACGGTATTCTCTCGATGAACTCAATAAAGGACAGTCCCTTTCTACTGTCCGTGCTTCCATGTCTGCTGCAGAACCCCAGCGACTGCAAACTCGCACTTGTGCATCTCTCCAGCGCATCTGTTCTATAGGCGTTCACAAGTTTGAGTTCCTCTCGCAACTGGTGCGCCCTCAGCGCCAGCATCCCGGCTTCCCCCTCCTCTTCCAACATCACTATCAGCTCCTCCAGGTGCTGTCCGCACAGCACAGCGAAGGAGCCGGTTGCCTGACTCTTGTAGGCCGCCATCACTTTCGCTAGGTTCTTAGGCCGGACTTGGTGTTGCCGCATCAGCTCGGCTGCTACGTCGGTGCAGTGCTCATACGATCTTTGTCTGTTGAGGAACTGGGCGGCTGCCGTTACCTCGCCGAGTCTCTTGCTCAACAGCTGCTCTGCCGCCTTTATCAGATGGAAAGGAACATTGGTGCCTGCAGATCCTTCTCGAAAGGCGAACTTGAAAGCACTCAGGGTGTATTTCGCCTGCTTGGCCAGGCGAGTCTGCAGCCAGTCCTCAGCGAGTGGGGCCATTTCCAGCACCTTTTCCGCACTCAGAAAGTACCTTCCAAAGACACTCTCCGCACCTGCAGCCAGCAAAACTTCGCATTGGTCAGGCGGAAGCGCTGTAGTCTGCCTGCGTGTCAGCAGCTGCAGGTCTGTGTACGTCCTTTCTGCTGCGTCTTCCGCGCCTATACGGACGGCTGCATAGCAAGCGCCCATATTAGACCAATGCTACTTCGGCAGTGCCTGCGCAGGTGCATTGGCAACCGCCTGGGCCAGCTGTCAGAGTGGCAGTTTCGAGACGCAGAGGAGGCGAAGAGCATTCACACGGAGCAGCAGCTGCCCAAGGTGTACCAACAGATGCAGCACGAGTGGAGGCATGGACTGGAAGTCAAGCGCAAACACAAGGAGCGGCAGGCACAGCGAGAGGCGGAAATAGTGCCGATGCAGGAACAGACGCCCAAGTTGGTGCTGCACCAAGTCAGTGCGCAAGTGCCTCAGCCGCTGGATACTCAGGTCTTCGCCGTGGTTACGTTGGCAGGCCTGCAGTACAAAGTCACCAAAGACGACGTGCTCAAGGTGGAGAAACTTCCCTACGCAGTAGGGTCGCAATTCGCAGCAGAAAAAGTTCTTCTGGTGGGCACTCCCTGGTACACGCTCCTGGGCAGACCACTAATTCCCCAGGCTAAAGTGTACTTTTCAGTGGAAGAACAGACGCAGTCCGAGAAGTTACTGGTGTTTAAGAAGAAGCGCAGGAAGGGCTACCAGAAGTCCAAAGGCCACCGACAGGAACTGACCATCCTCAGAGTGGACAAGATAGAGCACGTGGTGGAGCCAGGCCAGGCTGCGCTCCTCCCAGCACCGTTACAGCCCCGAACTAGCTAGTAGTAGCCTATGGAAGCCAGAGCAGTGTGTTTGGCGGTTGTGGTAACTGGCATGTAGCTCGTGGCCCTGGGTCCTACTCCCTTCCTTGTGTCTATGTACCAGGAACAGGCTTTGAGTCTGGGATGGAGACTATGGGTGCGCCTGTGTTCCTTTGTAGTAGTGGGAGTTGCAGGGACAGTGACAGCGTTAGCTGTACACTGTAAGTGGAGAAGACTACTCAAAGTGGTGAGAGACATGTAGGGCAGAGGCTTGTTACTGTTGGGACAGTGTATGGTGCTTTACAACGTCCTCTTTGGACTGTTCTCCGCCGCACATACAGTCTGCACAGGCTATCTAGAGGCTTTCTGCATGGAGTCCAGTCCTTGTTCGATCGGCTCAGCAAGAAGCTGGGAAAGTGCGGTTTTCTCTATCAGTCTGTGTGCCCTGCTCTGTCTGCAGCCAGTCGCCTACTCTACCTCAGTCCTACGTCTCTCCTCAGTCTCTATCAACAGCAACCTAGACGAAAGCGCGTACATGGCTGCAGTGGAAATTGGTACCCGCTATCCAGTCACTATATCCAACGTCCCGAAACTCGAACCCCGCCATGCCTTCTAATTGTTGCCTATTTGAGAAGCGAAGGACTGCGTACGACTAGCGCTTTCAGCAGCGGTTTCAGACCTTTAACCGGCAATTCCTCCCTATCCACCGCTCCGCGGCGTAGTTCTTCATACACTTTCTGCACAGACTTGGCTTCCGCGGCTGTCAAGTGCTTGTCCGCAAGTGGCAGCAAGCCTCTAACAGCCTCCAGTCTTCCCAGTTCGAGCTGCAGAGTGATGAGGTTGGAAACTGCGTCAGGAGTGGGCTTGGCTGCGAGAGAGTCGGTGAAGGCGTTTAGAGCGTCTTCGAAGAGTTCCATGTTTTTGAGAGCGCAGCCCAGGTTGTTGAGGGCGTGGCAGTCCTCAGGACTGATTTCGAGTGCTCGCAGGTAGGCGCCCACTGCTTCTTCCCAGTTCCCCATGTGAAAGTGGACGTTGCCAACACAAGTCAATGCTTCCGAATTCTGCGGCAACTGTGCAAACGCATTCAAAGCTTTATCGTGTACTGAGGTCCGCAAGTAGCAGGTGCCTAAGTTCTGCCAAGCATTGTGGTGCTTCGGGTCAGCATTGGTGGCTTTGTAGTAAAACTCAATAGCCTTCGTGTAGTTCTGTTGGGACTGGTAGCACATCCCGATGTTGAAGCAGAGGCGGCTTTCAGGAGCCATTTCACTCTCCAGCATCCGCGAATACCAGTCCACGGCGTCCGCGTACTGCCCTGAGAGGTACAGCATATTCCCCATCTCCTCATACAACGGACTTTCCTCAGTCCTATACACTCTCCGCAGAGCCTCATGCGTGCTTTTCAGCATCATGAAGCATTCATGCGAAAGGCCATTTCTGAGCAAGAATCGGCCCAAGTAGAGTACTGCCTCGCAAAACTCCTGCTGTCCGACCTCCGGCTTGATATCAGTGAGCAGTTCAAAGGCCTGCGTGCGTCGGTCCTGGGCCAGCAGGTCGTACACTCTGCGCTGCAAGGGAGATTTGCCCGGAGGCTCGAGTTGCACTTTGTAGCGGGGAGGCAGGGAGGAGGGCTTGGCGTCTGTGGGAGCGCCTTGCAGGAACTGTGTGGGAGTTACGCTGAAGACGGAAGCGTTCTTTTTGATGGGCGTGCGGGACATTTATCTGCACTACAGTTTCCCTTTCCCTCTCTACATGCAAGAGAAACTAGCTGTCTAGAGGCTGGGAATGTGTATAGCAGTCTCAGTCAGTCACAGTACGGCTTTCCTCAGTCTCATCTGAGCATGAAGATTTTCTTCTCTTTCACACAGAAAGTACATTGCCTCGTTAAAAACATACCTAACTAGCCAAAAATAGCCTTCGCTTTTGAGTGCATACATCCTGCAGAAATCCCTCCAACTTAACTAGAACTAGTTTCTCCTTGGAAACTGGAAGTGTGACTACACCAACATTCAGGTCCTGCATAGTCGCGACCTTCCATGCTTGGGCGCTGAAGAACGGATAAGGTAGTAATCTTCTCAGGGTCCGATATCAGCTTTTTACATAGCAGCTCTTCTTCCTTCCAGATAACTGCCCTCAATAATGGACTCTGAACCCTGCAGACCGCAGGGACGCGAAAACTCCACCAAGCAGCCCCCTCAGTCCACCCACAGCTTCTTCGACTGCGGTAGCCCTGAACTGCACTTCGACCCGACGTCTGAATTCTACGACCACTACCGAGTGCCGCCTGACTTCCGCCTGGTTCAACTCCACGCTGTAAGTACTCCGCAGAGGGCTTCGAAAGTGGGACAAACGCTTGGCAAGTACCAAGACAACAGTGAAGAGCAGACTTGTCCTTGTTGTAACTACCCGTTGCAGTCCCAGCGCTTTCCTCTATTGGTGGACACGAAGGAACTGAGTGAGTTGGGCGAAGGCTTTCCACTCTACTTTGATATGGTTCGCTGGCTCACGTACATGACAGTGCTGGTCTTGCTGGTTGCCGGGGTCCTGTGTCTCGTCCAGAACTACGAGGCCGAGCATATCACAGAGCACGACACTCGTCTGGACAGTAACCTAATGCTAAGAGGTACACTAGCCAGCTTCGGCACTCAGCCACGAACTTCACTTGTGCAGCCCTGGGTGCATGTCGCTGCACTGTGGCTGCTGCTCTTTGCTGACCACGTGCTCAATGTCCGCCACAAGCGACTCATCAAAGTGCTGGACTTCGCAATGATCACTCCTTCTGATTATACAGTAATGGTAAAGAATCTGCCGCTGGAGCTGAATGTGGAGGAACTGAGCAGGTTTCTGGAAGTGAACGGGAGACCTGTAGATCTCATGTAGGACGGCCAGCCCTGCAAAGTGGTCAAAGTCAACCTCGTGCACTACATGTCCCGCTACGTCGAACTCAAGCGCACAGTGGAGAAGTACCGTCTGCGCATCGCTGCAGTCACCAAAATGACTGAATTAGGCCTGCAGCCACCGTACTGCGGCTTCTACTGGAAGGTCCGGCCCGCCGCCTACTTCCAAGACTTGCTTGCAAAGGCGGAAACTGAACTGCAGCAGTTGGAAAGTCGGAAGTTCGACCACTTCACTCAAGTAGCATTTGTTACTTTCGACCAGGATGAAGAGGCTAAGAGTGTGGCGAAGTTCTTGCATAGACAGGCGTGCTCGACTCTGTGGCAGGCGCTCAGGTCTGCGCTCTGTCCACGCTTAGCGCCCCGCACCAACCTGTTTCAGGGCAGGGCTTTGCAGGTGCAGCGTGCTCCAGAGCCCACAGATATCGTCTGGGAAAACATCGGCGTCTCCAGAGGTACAGAGCTTCGCTGGCGCATCGGAACATGGACAGCCACGGCCCTGGTACTCGCTGCAGGCGTAGTGGTTGTCACACTTTCAGCTACAATCAGGAGCAAGCTAGCGGAAACACAGGAAGGGTCGGAAGTATCAGTGCAGAAACAAGTGGTGGCTTTCCTGCCCACTTCTCTAGTGGTGCTGGTCAATATGCTGCTGGCGTTTATCATCAGGACTTTTTCTCGGTTTGAAAAGCATCTCACAGTGACTGACTACAACACCTCTGTGGCTCTCAAGCAGACCTTGGCTCTGTTCCTCAACACTGCAATGGCTGCACTCGTAGTGCACTGGGGAGACTTCTACTCGGCCAAGGGACTGGCAGCGGAAATGGGGGACATCATGATTTCCAACGCAGTGGTGCAGCAACTGGCCTACGTCTTGAATCCGTATTGGCTGGTGCGGTGGGCCTTCGGTCGCTTGGAGAAGCGCAAAGGACCCCACTGCATGCTGACCCAACAAGAAGCTAACAAACTGCTGGAAGCGCGGAAACTGGACATGCCGCAGCGCTACGCCACTCTGCTCAAAACCTTCCTACTCACCCTGGTCTACGCACCTATGATGCCAATTGCCCTGGGCTTTGGAGTCGTGGCGCTGGTCTTTCAGTACTGGGTGGACAAAGTAATGCTGCTGCGCTTCCTTTCTAGGCCGGAACGCCTCAGTCACAACCTGGATGACGCCATGCGGAGGGTAGTGCCAATCGGCCTGCTGCTATACGCCATCTCAAACTGGATCTTCTTCTGGAACCTCGTGGAAGGCAGCTACGTCCCCGGTCTGACAGGCGTGGTTTCCGCGGTGCTTTACCTCCTTTCCCCTTGGAAAATGGTCCTGAAGGTCTGGAGGTACCGCCACTTTTCCCGAGTCGCCAACAACGTGATTGAACTTTCTGAAAGTGACAAGTGCTACGAAGACGTGGCAGTGGACTTCATTGACGACTACGACCGCGCCAACCCTCTGACCTCTGCTGAAGGCAGCGACTACTGGGTGCAGCTCATCCGCAGGAAGCGAGGAGCTCGGGCCGCAGACCTCATGGCAGAGGCGCTCAACCGCGAAAACTCTCTAGACCACCGCAAGCTGCAAGTTCTCAAGCGACAACATCAGCTGGCTTTAGTGCTGAAAAGCTTCATGCATGGACGACTGCACCGCAGACATGTGGTTGAGGAAAGCAAAGAGTCCCTCAATGAGTCTCAAAAGAGCGTGCCCGGCGCTGTGCCGTTCGCTGCCTTTTTGAAGGCGGTGGCGCTGGGGAAGGAAACAGCGGACTAGTTGTAACACGAGAAAGTACACATAGACAGTCTAGTCCTTACATGAAGGTTATTTTGGACCGTTTGGGCCTGGAGTGAGTGGGCGGCGGGGCCCAGGTCTTTTCCAGCAGTTTACTATACTCCGCTTGCAGCGCCCCCAACTCCTCGTCCTCCAGACTCAAGTCCGGCCCCGACGACTCCCCCCCGGTATACGGCTCCGACCCCAGCCGCTTCGCCACAGGCTTACTTGCCTTCACAGGGCCTTGCGAGGGGAAGAGCACGATGGAGGGACGGTTGGTGAGGTTCAGGTCGTCTCTCACAGGCGAGTTACTGCGGGCTCTGCGTTGGAAGGGCAGCCAGCTCTTGTCCTCGTCCAGTTCTGGAGACGGTGCGCGAGACTTGTTGGGGTTTTTCTCGGGGATTTGGAGGTTGCCGAGTCGTTCGAGCTCTTGGCGGAAGGACTTCTTGAGCAAGTCTGGGGGCGAGGGCTTGGAGCGAGAGGCGAGGAGTTGGGAACGGCGGATGACTCGCGGTTCCACGGACTCGTCAGTGTCTAGGGAATCAGCTTCGATGCTGGGACGCAGGGAGAACTGGGTGGAGCGCTCGCTGAGGTCGGAGGTGCGGCCTTTGGGCAAAGTCTCCATCTACAACTACTGCACGGAGGCCTCACGTGGGTTTACTAGGTCGCCTTCTTGGCAGGTCGCAGGCTCACATTGCGCTGCAGAGACAGCTCGCTCAGCTCCGCCCAGCCTCCGTCCTTGCCCAGGCGCCAGTGCAAGAACTGCTTGTTGAGGATCTTGTTGGAAACTGCGATGGCGCCCTGCATAGCGTGCTGCTGGCGTCGGGAAAGGAAGGTCGCAGACACTCTCAGTCGCTTGCGCAGGAAGCGGAAATCCCCATTGCAGAAAATCACGCAAAGGTGAATTCCCAGTCCAGCCGTCACAAAGGCGATGGCTATATAGGACAGCTCCGGACTGTCCACATAGTAGCCACTGAGTATAATTAGAATGAAGAAGACCAGAAAGAGCAGTGCAGCCAGACCGAGGCACCATGTAGGAGTCCGGTCCACTGTATAGTCCTGCGTTTCCTCCTGACTCTCATCTCTGCCGGTTAAAGCTTGAGAAAAGGCCCTGAGAACTGAGTTGAAGCTGCTGACTTGCACTTCCGCCCGCTCCAGCATTGCAAGTAAAGCCGTCTGCAGCTGTTCATCTGGTAAGACGTAGTGCGTGCAGGACTCATCAAGGACGAAGTAGAGCTTCTCTGCAGTGTTGGACGGAGGCCGAACTGATAGCAGTGGCCGCGCAGTGAGGATTGTTTCCGCCTCTTCGGTCTGCACATGCTTGGTGCCACTGGTTTCCAGGTTATCCATTATCTGCTGCAGTCCAGGGAAAGGCGTGGAAAGTGACGGTTGCCATTTCGTAATTCAAATGAGCAGAGGTATTGAGTACTCTGAGCGCTACAGCGACGGCTCCTACGAGTACCGACAAGTGGTGATCCCAAGAGAACTGGCTGCGGAACTCAAGACGCAAGGACTGCTCACTGAGACGCAGTGGAGGGCAATGGGCATCACTCAGAGTCGAGGCTGGGTCCACTATGACGTGCATAAGCCTGAGCCCCATGTACTGCTGTTCCGCCGTCCTCTCGGCACTGACCCTAAAACAGGCCTTGTGGATGCGAAGCTAAAAGCCCAGGTGGAAGAGGAAGCCACTGCACGACTCAAGGCCTACGGGCTCAGCTGTTAAGGACCTAGTAGGCGACTAAGTTCGCCTTTCACTGCCTTTAGCTTTTCGTCCACAGCGGCTTGATCCACTCGTTCAGTAGGCTTGCCGGCGGACTCCAGGGAGTGAATCAGGGCAGCGGTTTCCTCGTGCAAACGGTTGAGTTTGTGGAGTGTGTCTTCGGTGTTGCGCTGTTCTTCGTCCTGTGAAAGCAGTGGCTCTTCGCGAGTTATGAGACGTTTGAAGGTATGTCGCGACTTCTTCTTGGACTCCATGCGAGCAATTTCCACGCCTTCCGGCTTTGCCTTCGGCACATCTTCCTCTGAAGACTCATCACCCCTTCTTGGAGGCTTCGTTTTCAGCGAATAAAAGGCCTCTTGTATGATCGCGATGAAAATGTTGTGCACGCAAGCGATGAAGAAAATAATGAAGGACAGCACGTACAGACCTCCAAAGAACCCAGCAGTGTCCATCGATGCCATGAAAAGATCATAGATATTGTCACCGCACATGACTGCGTAGAGCGCTGCAATGGCTGAAGGCACGTCGTTAAAGTAGCCTGTGCCTGTGAGGAAACTCATGCCCAGCATCACGTATCCAATGAACACTGGCGCTACTCCTGTGTAGAAAAGAAGCAGTATGCGTCCTGCTCTGCGTACTGTATTCGTCAGAGTGTACAACTCTGAGGCGCCTTCGAAGTAGCGGATTATCGACACCCATGAGCAGAAGCAGCCCAGTCCCATCAAGCCTGCGTGCTGGCTGTGCACCATGCTCACGTCCACGAAGGCTAGCACGCTGCCGAAGAACTGACTCAGGTTGCCCACTGTGGTCACCAGCAGCCACAGGGGGAAGAATCGCAGTTTCTCTGAAATTTCCAAGTGACTCCACAGCTTGCTAGGGTTGTCCCCACGAATTTCCGCCACTATATCGATGCGTGTGAAGAAGGAGCGAATCGTCATAATGAACGCAAGTATAGCGAGTAGCATTACCACGACATGCAGCCATCCATACTTTTCCGGTAGATGCAGAATCTGTGCGTTACATGCTTCGTACTGCGAGTCCATGGAGACAGTCATAGGGCCCGAGTGCTCAAAGTTGAACCTCTGCATGAGCGTCCAGCTAAAACAGCGCCCTTTTGGAATCGTATGATCGACTTTGAATTCCAAGTAGAAGTGCACGACTGAGTGCAGGAATTTCATCGCGTCTTTATTAATCGAGCCTAAGTCCTCCTCTGTGACTTTTTCGTGAATGACTTTGGAGATGTTGTCATATTCGTAGGCGTGCAGACTGATTTCGTCCATTAATGTATAGTTGCCACCAAAGGAGTCACGATCGATCTTTTTGAAGTTGGAGATGGTCTTTTGAAGCATCTTTTGAAGTTCTGCGACGCTGTAGATCTGCGGCGGATCAGGCACGAGGACTTTCTCCCACAGTCTGAGTTGGTTCTGGGCATAGATGTTGTTGGGCGTGACGATGAGAAGGAGCTGAGAGGTAGTGAAGACGAGCAGCAGGACATCGATGAGGAGACGCCAAGGGTACTTGCCGTACTTCTCGTAGCGCTCGACTGGCAGCATGTAGAGTCGGTCGCGGAGAGGCATGCCTTCCATTTCCCAGGCTTTTAAGTATTACTCACTGGATATACGCACGTTCTGGGCATTCAGTGAAGGAAATGGTCTGACGTCGTTTGAAGGTAGAAGTTTAGTTGGAATAGAGACTTAAACGAACTTATCCGCATCCAAACTTCACTTCTCCACATTCGCTCCATTGACAACGTAGACCTGACTGCAGCAAGGCTTGTCCGTAGTTGACACACAGCAATGGGCGTCATACTCTATTTTCCATCAGGCTATCTTGTTGACTAAAGTCAGTAGAGAGAGTTCCCTGTTGACCACGAAAGAGATTCTATTGAGTCCTTTGCAGCTCTTAGAAACCCCCCTAAGTCTT
>Ga0247837_1003314_pt1 | contig 28408 bp, 25 predicted proteins | sample LaCtaG_2_FD_187115 | JGI IMG/M metagenome (GOLD analysis project Ga0247837, IMG submission 187115) | Freshwater microbial communities from meromictic Lake La Cruz, Castile-La Mancha, Spain - LaCruzMarch2015_14.5m | ecosystem: Environmental > Aquatic > Freshwater > Lake | place: Spain: Castile-La...
TCTTGGTCGAGCCCACCGATAAATTGCCGAAGCTCAGGTTGCCCGAAAGCCCGATGATGCGGGAGGGAGCCGCTGTTGCCGTCCCATTGATGGCAGTGGTTGAACTGCCCGAGGTGGCATTTGATTCGACCGTGATTGTTCCATTGTAGGACTGCACTGCAGTCGGTGCAAAGGTTACCACCACATTCTGCGAACCCCCGGCCGGAATGCTTCCGCTCCAAGCACCTGAATAGCCCGCCGGGTAGCTGATCGAGGTGACATTCAGCGCGGTGTTGCCCGTGTTGCTGATCGTCAGATTGCCCTGAGCCGTCGAGTTGACGGTGACACTGCCAAAACTCAAGTTGCCGGAGAGCCCGATAATGCGCGTGGGTGCCGCTGTTCCCGAGCCGTTGACACTGATTGTTTGACTGCCTGAGTTTCCGTCCGTGGTGCTTACTATGATCGCGCCGTCGAAAGATCTGACATCATAAGGTGCGAACGTAACGTCCACATTTTTTGAATTCCGAGCCGGGATGCTACTGCTCCCCGCGCCACTGAAGCCCGCCGGGTAGCTGATCGCCACGTTCAGGGTGCTTCCTCCGGAATTGGTGATCGTCATTGTTGACGTCTTGGTTGAGTTTAACGGGACGCTCCCGAAACTCATGTTGCCGGAAAGTGCAAGGAAAATGTCAATAATTCCAGCGGGGTAGCCGTTCCATGTCGGCGAGGTGAAGTCCTTTGCGCCGGGATGGAATTTCACGGCGAACTCGCTGGCCGGATGATAGAAAACGTTGTTGCCCATACTCGGGGCGCCGCCCAGAAATTCAGCAACCTTCAGTCCGGTGCATGAGAAAAATGCATTGTTTCCAATGCTGGTCACGCTGCTTGGGATCGTCACCTTCGCCAGCCCCCTGCAATCGTGGAAAGCAGATACTCCGATGCTGATGAGGCTGCCGGGGATCGTCACGCTCGTCAGCCCACTGCAACCGGCGAACACCAAGTCGCCGATGCTGGTGACACTGCTTGGAATCGTCACGCTCGTCAATCCACTGCAGTCACAGAACGCCCATTCCCCAATGCTGGTCACGCTGCCGGGAATCTCCACACTCGTCAGCCTGGAGCACCCTCTGAACGCATGGCCGCCGATGGAGGTAACGCTTGCAGGGATGGAATAGGCTCCAAGCAATCCTGCAGGGCATTGAATAAGAACGTGCTGAGATTTGTCGAAGAGGACTCCCCTGTCGCTGCTGTATTTTGTATTGGCGGGATCGACAGTCAAGGAAGTCAGCCCGCTACACCCTCGGAACACTTGAGGTCCGATGTTCGTGACACTCGCGGGGATCGTCACGCTCTTCAGCAGAGTGCAATTGTTAAATGCCGAGGCCCCGATGCTGGACACTCCCGGGGAAATTACCACGCTCGTTAGTTTGTTGCATTCCGACAGCGCAAAGTCCCCGATGCTGCCAGAGAGGAACGTTGCGCTCACCCCGCTGCAACCTGACAACGCCGAAGCCCAGATGTTGGTTACGTCGGAGAGAAACGTTACGCTGAACCCGCTGCAACCCTCGAATGCCCCCCCACCGACGCTGGTGACACTGCTGGGGAGGGTCACGCTCCTGAGCCCGCTGCACCCTTTGAACGCCGAGGTTCCGATACTGGTGACGCTGCTGGGGATCTCCACGCTTGTCAGTCCGCTGCAACCCTCGAACGCCGAGTCCTCGATATCAGTCACGCCTGAGGAGATCGTCACACCTGTCAGCGCGATGCAACCTTTGAGCGCCGAGTCACCGATGCTGCCCGAGAGGAACGTCACATTCAAACCGCTGCACCCCTCGAACGCAGAGACCCCGATGTTGGTCGCGCCTGAGGAGATCGCCACGCTCCTGAGCCCGCTGCAATCCCTGAACGCCGAGTTTCCGATGTTGGTGACGCTGCCTGGGATCGCCACGCTTGTCAGCCCGCTGCACCCCTTGAATGCAAAGCCACTGATACTGGTCACGCCTGCAGGGATGGAATAGGCACCAACCAATCCGCCGGGGTATTGCGTCAGAGCGTTTTGAGATTTGTCGAAGAGCACGCCTCCGTCGCTACGATACCTCAGATTCGCGGGATCGACCGTCAGGGAGGTCAGTCCGTTACAAGCGACGAAGGCTTGGTCCCCAATAATGTTGACGCTGCCCGGAATCGACACACTTGTCAGTCCGTTGCACCCTTCGAACGCCGAGGCTCCGATGCCGGTCACTCCTGGTAAAATCGACAGGCTCGTCAGCCCGCTGCATCCCTTGAGCGCCGAGTCACAGATGCTGCCCGAGCGGAAGGTTACGCTCAACCCGCTGCATCCCGACATGGCCGTGGCCCAGATGCTGGTCATATCGGAGAGGAAGGTTACGCTCAACCCGCTGCTACCCTCGAAGATCCCCGCCCCGACGCTGGCGACGCTGCTGGAGATCGTCACGCTCTTGAGTGCGCTGCATCCCGCAAACGCCCCGCCCCCGATGCTGTTGACTTTCTCGGGGATCGCCACGCTTGTCAGCCCGCTGCAATCCCTGAACGCCGAGTTTCCGATGTCGGTGACGCTGCCTGGGATCGTCACGCTTGTCAGTCCGCTGCACCCCTTGAATGCAAAGCCACTGATACTGGTCACGCCTGCAGGGATGGAATAGGCACCAACCAATCCGCCGGGGTATTGAGTCAGAGCGTTTTGAGATTTGTCGAAGAGCACGCCTCCGTCGCTACGATACCTCGGATTCGCGGGATCGACCGTCAGGGAGGTCAGTTCGTTACAAGCGACGAAGGCTTGGTCCCCAATAATGTTGACGCTGCCCGGAATCGACACACTTGTCAGTCCGTTGCACCCTTCGAACGCCGAGGCTCCGATGCCGGTCACTCCTGGTGAAATCGACAGGCTCGTCAGCCCGCTGCATCCCTTGAGCGCTGAGTCACAGATGCTGCCCGAGAGGAAGGTTACGCTCAACCTGCTGCATCCCGACATGGCCTTGGCCCAGATGCTGGTCATATCGGAGAGGAACGTCACGCTCAACCCGCTACAACCCTCGAAGATCCCCTTCCCGACGTTGGTGACGCTGCTGGGGATCGCCACGCTTGTCAGCCCACTGCAATCCATGAACGCCCAGTTTCCGATTCCGGTGACGCTGCCTGGGATCGCCACGCTTGTCAGCCTGCTGCACCCCTTGAATGCGTAGGCATCGATAAGGATGGTGCTATCGGGAATATCCACGCTTGTCAGCCCACTGCACCCTTCGAACGCACAGCCACCAATGTAGGTAACCTTATCGGGGATCGTCACGCTCGTCAGTGCGCTGCAACCGGAGAACACCGCATCCCTGATGATGGTGACGCTGCTGGGAATCTCCACGCTCATCAGCTTGCTGCAACCGGAAAACGCTGATCGTCCGATGCTGGTCACGCGGGAGCTGATCGTCACGCTCGTCATTCCGTTGCAACCAATAAACGCCGCTTCTCCGATGCTGGTGACGCTGCTGGGGATCGTCACGCTCGTCAGCCCAGTGCAATTCTTGAAGGCACCCTTTCCGATGCTGACGCTGGTATCGCTCCTCGTGAGGATTGTCACACTCGTCATTTCGCTGCAACCAGAGAATGCATAGTCTCCGATGCTGTTGACCCTGCCAGGAATCACCACGCTCGTCAGCTTGCTGCACCCCTCGAACGCCGAAGTTTTGATGTCGGTGACACTTGATGAAATCGACAGGCTGTTGAGTTTTTTGCAATCCTTGAACGCCGAGGTCCCGATAATGGCCGTGGTGGCCGTGGTCGGTGATCGGATGTCTACCTTCTCGAGTGCGCCGCATCTTTCGAACGCCGAAGTCTGGATGCTGGTCACAGTGCTGGGGATCTCCACGCTTGTCATCTCATTGCACCCGCGGAACGCATCGATGCCGATGGAGCGGACGGTTTCTGGCCAGCCGTCGACAGTGATAGAGGAAGGGATTTTCACCGAGCCCACAGGACTCTCCACGAAGCCAGTGATTACTATAGATGATCCCGCCACAGAGAATCTGAAATTCCCAGAAACTCCCGCCGAAAGCGATACGGGGACACATGTTAAGATCCAGGTTGCTAGCAACCAAGCCCGGTGCCGAAGAAATCGAGAGATGAATTTCAGCAACAGACATTTGATTGGTTCAAGAGAATTCCAGTCACGACGCTGATTTCGTGGGGAAAATCCCATCCCAATACCAGCTTCGACAAATTCAAATCTCCAGTTCATGCGCTGTGGACTTTTGCAGCCGGAGGGGGAGCGGGGAAGAAAGAAAAATCTACATAAAGTAGATCAGCGCAACGCGCTCATTTGGGCCGTTTTGCAAACGGGCAGCGGTCGCTGTTCGAGCCGAGGAGGTCGTGGAGGGGGGAAGGAAACATTCGACTCATCCCGATTCACGAGGCGCTCCCGCGCTGGTTTTGCTCCGCTGGCGCTCCGGTATCAGTTGATTCGCGCCGTCCCCGGCGTCTCACCCTCCGGGTCAACCTGCGGTTGATCTACCGAGCGGCTTCCCTCGCCGCCTGGTTGTGCTCCCTGCACCAAACATTCGACTCATCCCAATATACGAGACGCGTCCGCGCTGGTTTTCAGCTTTCGGCTTGAGTAATCGGGGATCGCGCATACCGTTTCGCATATGAAGGCAGAGCTTTTGTCGAGAATTTCCATCAACCCGGAAATCTGCTTTGGGAAGCCGTGTGTTCGCGGGCACCGGATCTGGGTTTCCCTGATCCTCGATATGCTTGCCGATGGGATGTCCACTGAGGATGTTCTTTCCGAATACCCCCAGCTTGTTCGGGAGGACATTCTGGCCTGCATCGGATACGGTTCCGAGATGAGCCGTGAACGCTTCATCGAGGCGTTTGCATGAAGTTGAAACTCGACGAGAACCTTGGCGCGCGCGGCCGCGAGTTTCTTATTGCGAACGGGTTCGATGTTGAAACCGTCTTGAGCCAGGGCCTTTGCGGTGCAACCGATCATGTGTTGATCGATGTTTGCCGAAGCGAGGGGCGGTGCCTTGTGACGCTCGACTTCGATTTTTCAAATCCTGTTCGGTTTCCGCCCGACAAATATGCCGGCATTGTTGTCCTCAAACTGCCAAAGGATCCCGCCATCAACGACATTCTTGACTGCCTTCGTGCTGTGGTGCGGGCAGTTGATCCGAGCGACCTTGCAGGAAAACTGCGCATTGTGAGCAAAACACGCATCAGGGAGTATAGCCCCTTGCAATAGCCAATCTGCAAGCCATCTTGGTCATCGGCGCATCTGGCCGGGGTCCTGAAGTGCGATGCTCATTCCAAGCGTTTTGCAAACGGGCAGCGGTCGCTGTTCGGGCAGATGAAGTGCTGGAGGGGGATGCCGGTGTATTCGGTGATGAGGGCGAGGTTTTCTCCGGAGGGGAAACGGTGGCCGGTTTCCCAGTGGCCCCACGTCGAAGCAGCGACGCCGAATTCGGTCGCGACATCGGAGATTTTCCTTTTCCGGGCCTCCCTCCAGCGCTGCAAACCCGCCGCAAAACGCCCCAGGATTTTCTCCTTGCCCAGCTTGCGCAAAGCCTCCGATCTCACCCAAGAATTGCCGACCATGATGTTTTTTCCAACCGGGCCTGAAAGCTGACAAGTTTCCAATTGTGAAAGTCCCGTCACAATCACAATTTTTTCCGGGTTGTCACTTGGGGGCGGCGTTCTTGATCTCGCACCTCGGGATTTCACGTCGGCTCCCCAAGGTTTTTTATTGCAGACCTCCCGCCGCCATTTCACATTCCAGCGATGAGCCCGATAAATGCTTTTGAACCACGGAGTTCACGGAGAACACGGAGGCAAATATTGCAAAGAAAAGCGGGTAGAAAAATTCCGCGGTTGATCTCCCTTTTTCTCCTTGGCGGCTTCGCGCCTTCGCGGGCAATCGCCGATGCCGGGATGAAGTGCCTTCCTCCGATCGCCCTGTGTTTGTTTCTTCTGGCTGCCCCCGCATTGGCGGGAGACCGTGAGGAAGTTGCCGCGGCGACCGGCGAGTGGGAGCGGGCGGTCGATGCGCGGGACGCTGCGAAGATCGCCTCGCTTTACGACCACGAGGCGTTCCTCTTCGCCACGTTTCAGACCCGCCTGGACAGCCCCGCCGGAATCCTCTCCTACTTCGAGAACCTTGTGGAGAAGGACAACCTTCAGGTGGATTTCCACCGCCGGGATATCCGCGTGTTCTCCGACAACTGCGCGATCAACTCCGGCCTCTACACGTTTTCCTACACCGAAAAGGACAAAAAGGTCTCCGTGCCTGCACGGTATACCTTTGTCTACCTGAAGGAAAACGGAGCGTGGAAAATCATCGAGCACCATTCCTCGGTGAATCCCGAAAGCCATTGAATTCCGCCCTCCGTCATCTCCTCTTCCTGACGCTTCCCCTCTACGTCGCAGACCAGGCGACAAAGTGGCTTGTGCTCCGGAATATTTCCCCGGACGAATTCATTCCGGTCATCCCGGGCTTCCTCAATCTCGTGCAGGTCCACAATACGGGAGCCGCATTCGGAATGCTCCCCAACAACAACGTCTTTTTTATCGCCCTCGCTTCGGCGGCGCTGGCCGTGATCGCGGTTTTTGCCTGGCGCGGTGCCTTCGTTGGCTCTCCCATGCGCATCGGGGCCGCCCTGCTCGCGGCGGGTGTCCTTGGCAACCTGACCGACCGGCTCCTCCACGGCTACGTCGTGGATTTTATCGATGTGATTCTCCCGTGGTATGGCCACTGGCCGGCCTTCAACATCGCGGATTCCTGCATCTGCATCGCCGCAGGCCTGTTCATCGTTGCGGGATTCGTTCCAGAGAAAAAGCCTCTCTCTTGATTCCTGATCAAGCCGGAAGCGACCGCTCGACAAGTTCGGGTGAGGAGTATCACTCGAACCGGACGGCCTGAGCGGGCGGGATGCGGGAGGCTCGGCGGGATGGCAGCCAAGCGGCGGCGATGGCGGCGGGAACGATCCAAAGCGGGGTCCCGGCGAGCACATCGAGCGGGTAGCGGAGCTCGATGGTCCACCCGAAGAAAGCCTTGTTGATAACGAGCGTGAGGATCATCGCCATGGCCGCGCCGCATGCGATGCCGATCCCGGAGGCAAACAAGCCGATGAGTCCCGCCTCGGTGAAGACCAGCCAGCGCACCTGTGCTGCCGAGGCTCCCTGCGATCGGAGCACGCCGATCTCCCGCTCCCTTTCGATAACCAGCGCTGTCAGGGACAGGAGAACTCCCGCCGCTGCCACCGCCACAGCGATCGCCCGCAGCACGGACGTGACCGCGAATGTCTGCTCAAAGATTTTCATGACCCGGCCCCTGAGGTCCGAGTTCGTGTAGATCGAGAATTCACCCTCCCGGCCGAACATTCTGCGAAACTCCTCCGCGATGGCTCCCGCTCCCTCCGGATTTTTGAGGTGGAGGGCAAGAGAATGGATGCGCGGGTCGCTCCAGGATCTGTCGAAATTTCCGCGGTCCATCATGATGAGCCCGGCGTCCCGGGTGAAATCCTTGATCACCCCTGCGATCCTCACCGGCAGGGGGCCGCCTGGCGAAGCGATGGTCAGCATGTCTCCGGGCCGGGCCCCATGGCGGCCGGAGAAGCTTTCTGATACGAGAACATATCCCGGGCCCCGGAAGAGCGCCGCAGCGCTGTCCATCTGTGCCAGAAAATCCCAGTCTCCCCGCGCTTTTCCATCCACAACCCCCATCGCAGCAACTCCGCTGCTGGTCGACACATTCATCTCCCGGAATGTTCCGGTCTCGCTCACCCCGGGATGATTCCGCGCCCAATCCAGCGCAACCTGCGGGATATAACTTTGCAGTCCGACAATTTCATTCGAGGCGGGAGCGATGAAGAGGTCGGCGACCAGTGTTTTCTCCAGCCATGAGGAGACGCTTCCGCGGAACGAGTGGATCATCACCGAAATGCTGATTGTCATGGCCGCGGCCACGGCGAGCGCTGCAATCGTGATGGCGCTCCGGTGAAGCGATCGCACGAGCTGCTGCAGGCCAAGGCGCAGCATCCAGCCTGGAAGCTTTGCGAACGAGGCGCAGAGTTTGACTGTTCCCGGGACAACAAGCGAAAACCCGGCGATCAGGATTCCGACCGAGGCGAACCCGAGGAATTTTCCGCCTCCATGAAAGGCGACCCATGCGGTCGCACCCGCTGCAGCCAGCAACCCGAGGCCGGAGAGAAACCAGTTCCGGGAACGGAATGAAAATCCCTCCATCGCCGAGCCCGGGTGCAGGACCCGGGCCGGATCGCTAGCGGCCGCCTCCATCGCGGGGAGCCAGGATGCCGCCAGAGAGGCTCCGGTGCCGGCGGACAGGGCTAGCAACGCCTGCCCGGGAGAAATGCCGAAGTCTCCGATCCTCACAACCGTATAAAGCGACGAGACGGTTTCTCCGACCGGACCTGCCAGAAGGCGTGCAAGCGGCCCGGCAATCCCGATCCCGAGGAGCGAGCCGATGAGCCCGCATGCGAGTCCCTCTCCGACAAACAGAGCCGAGATTTCAGGTTTTTCGGCGCCGTTAGCGCGGAGGATTCCGATTTCGACCCGCCGGCGGACGACGGTTGCGGACAGGCTGTTATAGATGAGAAATCCTCCGACAACCATCGAGACGAGGCTGAGCGCGGCGAGGTTCATTTGGAAGGCCGCAAGCATTGCCTCGGTTTCAACTCCGCGACGCGATGGCGGTGCGATGGTGGCATCCGGGGGAACGACGGACCGCAGGGATTCCGAAACCGCACGCGCCTGGAGCGGATCGTCGAGCTCGATCTGGATCGAGGTCAGGCGCCCCCGCATGTCGAACAGGTCCTGCGCCCAGCCGATGTCCATCGCGACGATACGGGGGTCCGATTCCACAGCCGCATCGCGGGCGACAAACGTGAACACAGGGTTGAATTCCACGGATCGCCCTGCAGCAAGGACGCGGAAGGGACCTGTCCGGCCCGGGGCGGCGGCGATGGCCAGCGGCTCGCGGAGCCAAGCCTCGAGATCCAGAGAGGATCCGTCCGGTGCCCCGAGATCGAACGCCCTCAGCCGCTGCCCGGTGAAAGGATCCACCCCGATCACGCGGAGATACTCGCCGGGCTGATCCGGAACGGTGACGATGCCTTCCACCAGCGGGGTGGCCGAGCGGATTCCGGGAAACTTTGCGACGTCCGGAAAAACGGTGTCCGGAAAATCCCCCCGGATTTCAAGATGCGCGCGGCCCGCAACCAGGCCCACGGCATTTTGAAAGCTCGCCAGGGCCCCGCGATTGGCGATCTGAACGGCAAGAAAAACCGATACGCCCGCCGCGATGCTCAGGATATTCAACGCCGGGAGCAGCGGATGGCGGGTCCACGGACGGAGAACCTGACGGAAAAACAGGCAGCCGAAGCGGGAGGTCATGCGAAGTCGGAAGTGGGAAGTCGGAAGTGGGAGGTGGGAAAATCCCGCGCGAAGCGCGGCACTCGGGCGCATGCGCCCCACTTCCGCCTTCCGCCTTCGCCCTTGCGCATTTTCTTCATCATCCTTCCTTCACCGCCGCGCGGTGGAGGAGCCGCTGGAGACGCTTCAGCGCGGCCGGCTCATCAATTTTGCAGCCGTCCTTGCTGTGGATGTAGAAGGTGTCCATCGCAACATCCATCTCGGTCGTGATGCGGGAGAGCTCGATGATGAGTCCGGCCGATCCCATCGCGCGGAGCAGGTCGTAGAGGAGTCCGAGCCGGTCGGGGGTCTGGATGTCCACAAGCGTGTAGATCGGGTGCGAGGTGTTGTCCACGTTGATCCGGGTCGGGAGGTCGAACTCCTGCGAAAGCCTGTAGCTCCGCAGCACGGATTCCTTACAGATCATCGGGGTGAAATCGAAATCCACCACGCCAAGGGATTCGGCGAGGCGGGATTCGACGCGCGTGATATCCCGCTGGCTTGTGACTGGTTCATGGCGCGTGCTGCCGACACGGAAGATGTCGAGGGCCAGGCTGTCGCCGCGCGTGAAGATGTCAGCGCTCAGGATATTGATCTGTGCGGAGAGGAAGGCGCCCGCAATCCTCTCGAGAAGGCGCGGCCGGTCCCATCCGCACACCCACACCTCGCTATGGCCCTGCTCGGGACGGGCCACCCAATGGAAAACCGGGGAAAGGGCCACCGCATCCTCCTTGTGCTGATTTTCAAAAAACGTGTGGAAGAGCCCCATGTGGGCTGCGATATCCTCGGGTCCGAACATCTGGAAATACCGCTCGGGAAGGAAATGAAAGTGGGCTTCCGCCTCGTCGGCAAAGTCCTTTCCGAGGATGCGGATGACGTTCTGCCGCTGCTCCTCCCGGTTGCGCCGGAGCTCCTCCGCAGCCACGGGGCCGCCCTCGAGGAACTGGCAGGCGCGCCGGTAAAGCGTCCAGACGAGCCCCTCTTTCCAGTCCGACCAGTTCTGATCGCTCGTCCCCATCCCGTCCGCGAGGGTGACGAGCATGAGCGCGTCGAGATTCGGCCGGTTCTGGATGATGCGGGAAAATTCCTCGATGGTGGACGGGTCCTCCAGATTCCGGGTCTGGGCCATTTTCGAGAGGACGTAGTGGGAATCGACGAGGGTGATCAGCATCCTCCTTCGCTCGGGGGAGAGCTGAAGCCGGCGGGCGACCTTGTGAGCGAGCACCGCGCTGGCCTCCTCATGGTTGCGCTCGTTCGCAGCCTTGCCGGTGTCGTGCAGGAGGAGCGCAAGGTAGAGGATCGCAGGATCCTCGATCTTCTGGAAAAGCTGGCGGTATCCGCTCAGCCTTTCCGAATCGGCAAAGAGCATCCCGTCGAGCTTTTCGATGCAGACCAGCGTGTGCTCGTCCGCCGTGTATCGATGGTAGAATTCATGCTGGACGAGGCAGTCGAGCGCGCCGAACTCCGGCATGTATCGTCCGAGAAACCCGAGGTTGTGCATGAGCCGAAGGACAGGACCGACCTCGCCCTTTCGGGAGAGGATGGCGAAGAACGTCTCGCGGGCGGCGCTGGCATATTGGAACGTCCGGTTCACGAGCGGGAGGCGCCGGCGGATCAGGTCGCTCAGCTCGGGATGGAACTCGAGCTGCCGCACCTGCGCGTGCTGGAACGCCCGGATCATCCGGTAGGGGTCGTCGTTGAAGATCTCGCGCGACTCCGGCTCGAGCTTTCCGTGCCGCGCGATGAAGCCGTCGAATTTTTCCGGCTTCGGCTTCGCCCGCAGGAGCGCAAGAAAGCCGGCGGGCTTCTTCGCGGGGAGCGCCTGCATCCGCTCCAGCGCGGCCTCGGTGAGAAGGTGGATGTTCCGAGTGTGGCTGTAGAAGTCGCGCATGAACGCCTCGACTTTGCGCAGGATGCTTTTCTGCTGGTAATTGAATGCCACGGCGACCCGGCCCTGAAGCTGGAGGGTGAGGGTGTCCACCCCCCGGTCGTTGAGGTAGTGCATCTCGGTGCGTGTGCGCAGGAGGAAATCGTAGCCTTTTTCGAGGAGCCTGCGCTCGGTCTCACGGAGGATTTTTGCCTCGACGAGCTTGGCGGTTGTCATGACGCCGAGCTTGAAATGCGAGATCCAGAGGAGGCTCTGGTAATCGCGCAGCCCGCCGATGCCGTTTTTCACATTCGGCTCCTGGAGGAAGACGCTGGAGCCATGCTTGATGCGGAGCTCGGCCTGGTTGGCAAGCCGCCAGGCAATGTATTCGTCCTCGCGCCCCTTCACGGAGGCGTTCTGAAACCGCTCCTTGAACAAGCCAAAGATCTCGCGCTCCCCGGCAAGAAACCGGGATTCCAGCATCGAGGTCTTTGTGATCATGTCCTCGTTTGCCTTTTTGACAGCCTGCTCGACGGTGCGGGTGGCATGGCCGACCTTGAAGCCGATATCCCACAGCAACACGAGCGTCTGGCGGATGATTTCCTCGATGTCCTTGTCCTGCTTCTTTGTTCCGCTCAGGAGGAAGAGGATGTCGACATCGCTCGAGGGGGTGAGCTCGCGGCGGCCATACCCCCCGAAGGCGGCCACGCAGAGCCTGCCGGCGAGGCCCTTCTTCGGAGCAACGGAATTCACAACCCCCAAAAAAAGTTCCCGGAAGAGAATATCCACGAGCTCGGACCTCTGGCGCGCGACCTCTCGTCCGCCGCCGCCGGCGTTATGCCACATCCTCAGCCGCTGCTCCTCGATCTTGCGAAATCCCTTGAAGATCGTGATCGGGTCGTCGGGTTTCCTCCGGGTGCTCTCGGAGAGCTCCCTGGCGGTCTTTTCGAGCTTCCTTTCGCCCGGGGAAATCATGGGGCGGCTGAGCGGATCACAATTTCAACCCGGCGGTTGATCTGTTGCTGTTCAACCGTCCCGCCGGAGGGAGCGATGAGGCGGGATTTGCCGTAGCCGACGGTCTGGATGGCATCCTCCAAAAGGCCCATGTTTCCGGTGAGCCATGCCTTGACGGATTCGGCGCGCTTCCTGCTCAGTTCGAGGTTGTATCCATCCGATCCGAACGAGTCGGTGTGCCCCTCGATCACGAAGCGGGCTCCCGGGTTTTTCTGGATAAGCATGCCGAGCTTCCGCAGGCTCTCGAGCGCTTCCGGCCGCAGGTCCGGGGCATCGTAGTCAAAGAGCAGATCGGTCGGCATCAGGATCGGAGCCGTTTCGGGAGTGAGCGGACCGGTCTGCGCGAGCAGGTCGTCGAGATTGCTGAAGCCGCGGGTGCCGGCATCTCCGCCGGATTCCCGGAGTCCGCCGGAAAGCCCCGGCTTCGGCAGCTCAATGGTCGAGGTTCCGGTGACAGCGGGTTTTTCAGCCAGAATTTCCTCGGTCAGCGCCATGTTTTCCGGGAAGGCGGCCTCCTGGGATTTCACGGTGTGGAGGGCGTTCTCCAGCGACGGCATGGCAACCTGCGGCGTTTCGGAAAGGATCGCGCTGGCGAGGTTCGGTGCGGGCTGGAGGGCCGGGTTCGGGCCGCCGCCTTTTTCGAGGGCAACGCTTTCGTCCGGCAATTTGACCGCGACCGGGGCGGCGGCTGGACGTTCCACCTCGGCGGGAGCGGGATTCAGAAGCCGCGGATCCAGGTCCACGCTTTCGAGCTGAAAGCGTCTCGGCGGGGAAGGGTCGTAATCCACTCCGCTCAGCGGGTTGATCTTGATCCGGTTCGACCAGACCAGGAACCCTCCATGGAGGAGGAGCGAAAGGATCAGCGCCGGCAGAATCCATTTCCTGATTCCCGTTGCCGATGACCCCAGATCCAATTTGTGTGCCCGCTGGTTCATAGATTCCACATTACATTTGCGGACCGGCAATTTCCATGAGCCGGTGAGAAAAAGAAAACCACTTCCCTCCCTCAATCGCGACAACAAAACGTTTCAAAGATTGAGCTTTGCGGCAACGAGGAGCCCGCGGAGGGTGAGGAGAGGGTCCACAGCGGTAAAAAGCGGCAGCCCGGAGGCGATGAGTTCGGCGTCCCCTCCCGTGACCACGACTTTCGGGCGGTGATGGGGAAACGCCTCGCGGCGGACCTGGCGGATGATTTCGGCGACCAGGCCGCGGTAGCCGTGGACTGCGCCGGAGAGCATGGCTCCCTCGGTCGATCGCCCGACGGCGGCCCCCGGCTCGCGAAGCCGGATGAGAGGGAGCAGGGCGGTGCGGTCGTGCAGGTATTCGGTCATGGCGTTAAGGCCCGGCGCGATGACCCCGCCGATGTAATTTCCCTCAGCAGAGATCACGTCGAATGTCACCGCCGTTCCAAAATCCACCACGATGGCGGGAACACCGTAGTGTGCAGCGCAGCCTGCTGCGTTGGCGAGCCGGTCGGGGCCGATGCCCTTGGGGTTCGGGTAATCGATGCCCACGCCGAGCTGCACATCCGGTCCGATCCAGCAGACGCCTGGGCCACAGGCGGAATCCACCTCCCGGTTTTTTTTTGGAACCACCGAGGCCGCAACCGTGCCAGAGAGGGGGTGCCCGGCGGCAATTTCCCTGATTTGCGAAGCTTTGAGCGATCGGGTCGGCAGCCGGTGGACACGGCCGATGCGGCCTTGATTTGCGACGGCAAGCTTGACGAACGAGTTGCTGATGTCCACCAGCAGAACCCGGCCGGTCATCACTTTTTCAGGCTCTTCTTGATCTCCTCGACGGAGGTTTTCGGGCGAAGGGCCGGCTTTTTGCCGAGATCGTGGTGATCAACGTCATCGGGAACACCCGCGGCGTTGGCAAGGCCTTCCTCTTCAGGCGGCAGGAAGGGTTTGAACCGCTGTTTGTCGATCGCCTTCATGTAGGCCTCGTGGGCGTTGACGGCTCCGCTCATGAGCTGCTCCATGATGGCGTCGTCCATGAACTGCATCCCCTCCCCTTTGCCGCCGACGATAACGTCCTGGAGTTTCTGGGTGGCCCCTTCGCGGACGATGGCGGCGACCGCGCTGTTGACGACGAGGATTTCATTGACCGCCACCCGGCCGCCGCCGTCCTGCTTTTTCATGAGGAGCTGGGCGACGACCCCTCTGAGCGAGGCGGCGAGCATCGTGCGAACCTGCGCCTGCTGGTCGCTGGGAAACACGTCGATCATGCGGTCCACCGTCTTGCGCGAGTTGTTCGTATGGAGGGTGCCGAAGACGAGCAACCCGGTCTCGGCGGCGGTGAGGGCGAGCGAGATCGTCTCCAGATCACGCATTTCACCAACGAGCACGATATCAGCATCCTGGCGCAGGGCGGCCTTGAGACCGATCGGAAACGTGGGAGCATGCTCCGGAACCTCGCGCTGGGTGATGATGCTCATCTTGTTCCGGTGAACGAATTCGATCGGCTCCTCGATGGTGACGATGTGCCTGGAAAAAGTGGAGTTGATGTAATCGATCAGCGCGGCAAGCGTCGTGCTTTTTCCTGATCCGGTCGGGCCGGTCACGAGGACAATCCCTCCGCGCATGTGCCCGAATGTCTTGATGACCGGCGGAACGCCGAGCTCCTCAAGGCTTTTGATCTTGGTCGGAATGATCCGGAAAACCGCCCCGTAGCCGTTCGTCTGCTTGAGGTAGTTGCACCGGAAACGGTTGTTCTCATCCATTTCGTAGGCGAAGTCGAGGTCGCCGGATTCCTCGAATTTCTGCCACCGCCGTTCGCCGCAAATCTCGTAAAGCATGCCGGATATTTCCTCGTGAGTGAGGATTTCCTCGCGGATGGGAACGATTTCGCCGTGGCGGCGGATTTTCGGCGGCTGGCCCTCGCCGAGGTGGAGATCCGAGGCGCCGGTGTCGATGAGAACCTGGAAAAACTGGTTGATGTATGGCATGTCAGACGCTCCCCGTGATCTGCAACATCTGATTCTTTTGCTCGGCGCGGTAAACCGCCTCCTCCGCCGAAATGGTCCCGGCCTCGAAGAGGGCCTGCAGGGAGTCATCCATGAGCTGCATGCCGAGCTTGCGCCCGGTCTGGATAATGCCGGGCAGCATGAACGTCTTGGATTCACGGATCACATTGCCGACGGCGGGTGTGTTCATGAGGATCTCGATGGCAAGGGCGCGCCCGGTGCCGTCCGCCCTGGGTACGAGCTGCTGGGAGATGACGCCCCGGAGGGATTCGCTGACCATGATCCGGATCTGGTCGCGCTGGTCGGTGGGAAAGACATCCAGAACGCGGTCGAGCGTCCGGGCGGCGTTGCTGGTGTGAAGGGTGCCGAGCACCAGGTGGCCGGTCTCGGAGGCGGTGATCGCAAGCTGGATCGTCTCCAGGTCGCGCATTTCTCCGACCATGATCACGTCCGGGTCTTCGCGAAGAGCTCCCCTCAGGGCGTTTGCGAAGGACTTGGTGTGGGTGTGAACCTCGCGCTGTGTGACATGACATCCCCGCGAGGGGATGACATATTCGATCGGGTCTTCGAGGGTGATGATATGGTCGCGGCGGTCGCGGTTGATCTCGTCCACAAGCGCAGCCAGAGTGGTGCTCTTGCCGCTTCCGACTGACCCGGTTACAAGCACCAGGCCGTTCTGATACTGGGTGAGAAGCTTGAGCTGCGATGGAAGTCCGAGTTCGTCCATCGTGCGGACCTTGCTGCTGATGATTCGGAAAACGAGGTCGTAGCCGATCCTCTGGCGGACAACGCTCGTCCGGAAGCGGCCCAGGCTGTTCGAGTAGGCAAAATCCACATCCCCCCGTTCGGCAAGCTGCTGCTTTTGCTTTTCATCCAGAAATCCCATCGCAAGGCGCTCGGTATCCGCTGCTGTCAGGATGGGGGCCTGGCGCCAGATTGGCTCCAAAATGCCGAATCTTCTCCAAATGGGTTTGGAGCTGACGCTCAGGTGAATATCGGAGGCATCCGACTCCTTCCCAACCATGAGGTATTGGTCCACATGGTCCAGCGTGTGGACCTCGTGTTGGGTTCCGTCTTCGATTGCAGGTGTATCCTGACTCACCATCCGATGCGTTTATCAGCCGCTGCGATTCCGTCCAAGTGATTCCTTCCGGCTGATACGAGACCAACCGGTCCGGACGGCCTCATCCGGTGCAGAAAAACCATGATGCCCGGGTGTAAAGCTCCCTATTTTACTGCAGGGATGGCTTCCGGCGGCGTCAATGCTTTGGAGAGAGAAGCGAGCCCCTTGTATTTTTTCCCGGTTTTCTTGACCATTCCGCGGGAAACGAGGTTCTGGAGCTTCTCATAAGCACGAAGGCGGAGCATTTCCTCGCCGCCGCTGGCCGCATTCCGTGCGCGGAGGCGCTCGTGGACAACATCAAAAAGCTGTTTGAACTCGAAGGAGCTTTTTTTGGAGAGTACGGCGACCAGTTCCTCGGTCACCAGATCGGGGAGGCGCCGGGAGAACGCACTTTTCCTTTGCATAAGCATAAGGAAGCCAACGTAGCACGCATTTCCTGTTTGGCCAGCCAATTTTTTGGTCGGGCTTTAAAGCGGGTTTTCGAGGTTTTATAACGGTGGAAATTTGGGTTGATCAGAAACCGGAACCCGATACGTTTATTTTTTCGACTGCGGGGTCTTAGCTCAGTTGGTAGAGCGCCTCAATGGCATTGAGGAGGTCAGGGGTTCGAATCCCCTAGGCTCCACCAGAACTCTTGGGTGGAGTGTTTGAGAACCAAAAAAATCGAATGCGGTTCGGCTGCCTGAGCACCTTCTCTTCCCGCGTGGCGAAGTCAACCAAACCTGCAGAGAGCAGGAACATGCTGCGATAACCAAATGGTTTCCAATAGATTCCGCGACACACATTGATTTTTCCGGATCGCAGAGCCCCCCCGTCAGGCCTTGCATGCCTTGCCGGGCGCGATGGACCTCAAGGCAAATCCCGTAAGGAAACCCGCGGCTCCCCCCCCAGCCCGCAAGGTTCGGACGCTCTGGAAAGTCCGTCGTTCAGTAAATTGGTCGGCGGGCTACAGGATTTCTTTTTCCATCCGCTCGCTGAGCCACTGCTTGATCATGCTCTGGTAGTTGAGGTAGCGCGAGCGGGCGAGGCGCTTGATGCGGGCGAGCATGCGGGGATCGAACCGGAGGGTGATCGTGGTCGAGTCGCGGTTGTCGTTTTTCAGCATCGAGCCGTTCATCAACCGGGGGTCGAGGGCGGTCTGTTGCCAGTATTCGATCTCCTCCTCCTCCGAGGAAAACACCGGGAGATCCTTCCATTTGGTGAGCGCGCGCATGATCAGTTCGGGTCCGAATTTTTCCTGTCGTAAAACGTTTCCTCCTCGGCCGTCATCGGGCGGGAGAAGACCACGCGGTAGAGTTTGCCGTCGGTCCAGAAAACCGAAAAGATCGGGTGGTTGGAGATCGACCTGCCGAGGATAAAATACCTGGCCTCCCGCGCGGCCGCCTCATCGAGCTCCGGCATGATCCGGATGCTGAACGGATCTTCAAACGATTCCTCGATATCCTTGCGGGTAACCGCCTCCGGTTCGAATGCCGATCCTGTCCAGTCGAATTCCATCAAGCGCCTTTCATGTGCTGGATGAGTTCGACCTCGTAGCCTTCGGGTGCGTCCACAAAGGCGATGACCGAGCCGCTCGACGACTGGTGCGGGCCATCGCTCAGCGGGTATCCGAGGGAGGCCGAGTGCCGGGCAAAAGCCTCGATGTCATCGACCTCAAACGCGAGGTGCGTGAGGTCGGGTCCAACATGGACCGGGCCGCTCGCATCGTATTTGCAAATCTCAATGAGCTCCTCGCTGCCGGGGGCCTTGAAGAATACCAGCTGCGATCCGCGTCCGCTGGTGATCCGGCGGACTTCCTCCAACCCGAGCACGTCGCGGTAGAACCCCGCGGTTTTTTCGAGGTCGGAAACCCGGTAGCGGGTGTGGAGGAGCTTCGTGACCATCCCCAACCCTTATGCGAGGCAGCGCCTTTCGGGAAGCCGAAAAAGGCTACCCCTGATAAGATCCTTCAACGCGTGCAGCGACGTCTCGATATCCGTAGTCCACCTCGTAGATCTGCTTCATGCACTCGATGGACTTTTCTTTGTTCCCCATCTTCTCGTAAACGAGCCCGAGATTGTAGACGACGTCCTTCTTGACGTTATCCATCGCGCTAAGCTCGGCGGCGGCATCGGAAAAGGTTTTGGCAGCAAGGTCGAGCATGGTTCGTGCCATGAAGCACTGCCCGAGGAGGCCCATCGCCCGGATGCGCACGCTCGGGTTCATCCGCGCCTTCTGCAGCTCCGGAATCGCCTCCTGGTAGCGCTTCAGGCTCACCAGGATCTCGCCAAGCTCGAAGCGGAACATGAGATCGGTCGGATTCCGTTCCACGCGCCTGCGGGCATCTTCCAGCAAAAGTTCCGCGCGCTGGATTGTGAGGGACTCGACTTCGGCCCGGTATTGAGCCGCTTCGTCGCTGCCTGTGTTTTCTGCGATGAATTCCTCGCGGGCTTTGATGGCGACATCGAACTGCCTCATGTGCAGGTCGGTTGCCTTGCGGACGAGCGACTGGTCGGATCCGCCGCTGAGTTCCGCAGCATACTTGAACCAGTTCGTCGCGCTCTCGAAGTCCTCCTTCTGCTCATACAGCTCCGCGATTTTCCGCGAGGTATCGACGCTTCCCGGCTCGCGCTCGGCTTTTTCATGAAGCTCGGCCAGCAGCTGGTCGATCATGTCGTCGCTGCGCACGACGCGGGACTGCTGCTCGAGGGAGACCGCCTGCCCTTCGTCCTTGAGGAGGTCGCGGTAGGTGGTATCCTCCCGCTCCCATCCGCCTTTCTGCATCGAGGAAGCGGCGGATGCGTCCTTGCCGCCCTTGATGGCAGCAAGGTCGTTGGGCATGATATCTGTGATTTTTCCGTAGATCTCCACCGCCTTCTGCGGGTTCCCCTGCTGGATATGATGCCTGGCTAGCTCGTGCATCGTCTTGGTATCGCGGGGGTTGCCCTCGATGATGGTTTCGAGCGCGAAAGCGGCGACCTCGGGAATGCTCGCGGCGAGTGCAGCCTCACGGAGGAGCTGGTTGACCTGAGCATTGTAAGGCTCGTTCTCCAGAATTTTCTCAGCCGCATCCATCGCGGCAGCCGGGTCTTTCTTGATCAGGCTCTGCACCTTCATCGTGCTGAACGACGCGCTCGAGAGCCCGCCGAGCATGCTTTTTTTGCCGGCGTTCTTGGCGACCGACGCCTTGCGGGCGAGCTGGCGACCGGGCAGAAATTCCGGATGGGCCTTCAGAAGAGGTTGGAGAAGCTGAACGGCATATCCATAATTGCGGAGCTGCATCGCGCTCATCGCCTTAAGCCAGGTGGCGCGGAACTGTTCGGGGAGGTCCTTTTCGGTCTTGACTGCCATAAGAGTCGGCAATGCTAACGGCCCGGAGGCTCTTCATCAAGTCCCGCTCTCGGGAGATTTCGTCCCGACGGGGGAGACCAGCGGGGTTACGGTGTCCACCAGGCGCGTGAAATCCTTCTGAACATTCGTCAGGTAATCGTCCGGCCCGTGGTCGAACAGCACGACGAATAGAAACGTGAAAGCGGCCAGAACGGCAACACGGATGACAAGGGTGAGGAAGGATAAGATCATAGAGTGATGGAAAATCCCCTGAGCAACCGCCCGAGCGGGGGAATCGTCTGGATGCCCGCCTTTTTCTCAAAGGGCAACGGCGGATTGCTGTCCGGCAGGCCCCAGCAGGGTTCGATGCAGACAAAATCGTCCGAGTCGCTCCAGAACGTCACATACGGCACCTCGGAGAAGTCAAGGGTGACCGAGCGGCCGGCATTCTCAAGGCGGAAAATCCGCGAGGGAACCCCCTCGATTCCCAGGATGAACGATCCGGGCAGTTCGCTCTTCGGATAGGGAAAATCTCCTCCGGCGAAAACGAGTGCCTCGGTGCGCCCGTCCAGAAAATTTCCCGGGGCAAAATGCCGCACATATCTTCCCGGCGGCATCAGGATCCTTGTGTCCCGGATGGATGAAACCGCGAATCCGGGATGGAGGCCAAAGCTCACATGTGCCTCCAGAACCGGCTCCTGATTTTCAAACGAAAACTCCACCCGGACAGCACCATCTGCGATCCGGTAGGCCAATTCAAAGCCGACCCGCAGCGGGTAGGCATCGGGAGGCACCTGGTCGGAGGGAACGCGATAAAGCAGCCCGTCCGCCAGCTTCAGCGGCTCCTCAAAGTCGAAGTGCCGCAAAAACCCATGATTTCCGCCGCGCAGGATTTTTCCCCGGTAAACCGACTGCTCCTGCCAGAGCCGGTGGAGGAAATACCCCATGACCGTGGCGTGGTTCGCCCAGCCGGCCGCAGGAGGAACTGTCTGGCCGTCCCGGTGGAGAAAGCCGGCGCCGTCACGCACAAGACTCACCATCTCGGCCCCTTTGCGGGAGATGAGCAGGCTGAGCCCGCCGGACGATATTCCGTCCAGCGTGATGCCGTTTTGTTGGGTGGTGCTGAACTCCATCAGGAGGCCACTTCATCACAGGTCTTGCGAAATGACAAACACGGCGTGAAAATCCCCGCCATGCCGCACCTTCGCGATGAGGATATCGTCGAGCAGTTTGCCCGCTCCAGCGGACCGGGCGGCCAGCATGTCAACAAGGTCTCGACCGCCGTCACGCTCCGCCACATCCCGACAGGGCTCGCTGTGACGGTCACGACCTCGCGCTCGCAGGCGATGAACCGGGCGGAGGCCCGCCGCCGGCTCGCAGAAAAAATCGCCGATGCGGCGCGGGCCAGAAAACTCAGCGCCCTTGCCGAGGCCTCCCGCGACCGCCGCAGAAAAGCCCGGCGATCCCGGGGCACAAAGCGAAAGCTGGTCGAGTCCAAGCGCCGCCGCGGGGAAACGAAAAAAATGCGGGGAAAAGTGAGCGGCTGAACTCCAGGCCTTTTCAGGACAGAGAAATCCCCGATCTTGATTTTGAACCCCCTCTGACACCACAATCCCGGCATGGCACAGGCAATCATGGATCCCGAAGAGGTGCGCCGCTTCGCCAGCGAACTCAAGCGGTTCAACGATGATGTGCAGGTCCGCGCCTCCGCCCTCCAGGCCCGGTTTACATCGCTGGGTGGCACCTGGCAGGATCAGGAACACGAAAAATTTGCAGGGGAATTCATCGCCACCATGAAGGTCCTGAAAAAGTTCGTGGAGGTTTCCGAGAAGCACACGCCGTATCTTCTTCGCAAGGCTCAGCGGATCGAACAGTATTTGGATCAGAGATAGCCCAATGGCAGAGCAGGCCCAGATCACGTCGTTTGATGCGCTCGAAAGTTTTCGGACGAACCTCATTCTTTTCCTGCACAAGGCGCATGCCCGGGTGGACGAGGTGGGAGACGAGATCCGGCGGACACGCGGATGGCTCCAGAGCGACCGGCGTGTTCATTGGGAGGGGGAGATCCGCCGGCGGCGCCGGGCGCTGGATCTGGCGGAACAGGAACTCCTCAACGCCAGGATGTCATCCCTCCGCGAAAACCTGACACGGGAAATGGTGGCTGCCCGCCAGGCGAAACAGGCGCTCGCTGAGGCGGAGGAAAAACTGCAGAACGTCAAGCTGTGGATCCGTAACTACGAGTCCCTCATTGCGCCGCTGCAAAAGAAACTGGAGAGCCTGCGCGGCGTGCTCGATCACGACCTCCCGAAGGCGGTTTCCTACCTTGTTCAAACCCAGCAAAACTTGGCGGAGTATTCGGAATCCGGAGCGCCGCGCGAAGCGAAGAGCGGCCCGCCCGGACAGCAGGAAACAATTCGCGAACCGGAGAAAACCTCCGAACCATGAGCGCCCGCACCAGTGCCGCCCAGCTTATCCAGGCCATGAAGGAGCTCTCGGTGGACTGGGATCAGACGAAGGAACACTGGCGCGATGTGAAGAGCCGGGAGTTTGAGGCAAGGTTTCTCGGCGAGCTTCCTGTGCAGATCAACCGCGCGGTAGCTGCCATCGAAGAAATTGAAACTGTCATGAGAAAGGTCCGGAACGATTGTGAGTAGCCCCGTTGATCTGCAGGTGCACCGCAGCCTCGGGATCATGGCCCGCTTGAAGGAGGCTGCCGTGGAATTCGCGGAAAAAGAATCCCGCCTCGCGCGCGACTCCGCCAGGCTGCGGATGGACGAAGTCCGGAGGCATCGTGAAACAATGGCCGGGCTGGACAGGCGGCTTGCGGAGGAGACGGCCGGGGTTGAGAAGGAGTTTATTGGGAGCGAATCACGGGCGCGGGCGCTTTACGACGGCCGCCGCAGGCGGATCGAGGAGATCCGCCGGAAAGGCGTGGACGATCTTCTGGCTCAGGCCCGGATTGCGAAAGAACGATGGCTCGGACAGCTCCAGATGCGCCACTTCAACGCGACGAGGAATCTTCCGCTCGAACTGAAATCCGAGGACGAGGCTTTCGAGTCATTTTCCGCGGAGGTTGCCGCCAAGGGTTTGCTTTTCGAGCGGCTGCAGAGGCGCATCCGCCGAGCCTTCCGCGGCTACCCGGCATTTTTGAAGCTCGCCAGGAGCCCGCGCGAAATCCGGGTTCCGGTTTCCGGCGACCACCTGAAATTTTACGAGGAGTTCAGCAATCGTATTCCGGGGCTTGAGGAAAGCCTTCACGCCTTTGAACATTTTCTGATCCCCCGTCTGTTCCGTTTCGTTCCGCTCTATGCCGCCGTTACCGCTGCGATCACGATCCCGTTGGCGTTTTCTCTCGGTCGCGGGAACATGGCTGTGATGGTAGCCGGCGTTTCGGCCGCTCTGTTGACGGCTGCTGTCTTCCTTCTCCACCGCGCGGGAGCCCGTCGGTCCGCGGAGGCTGCCGGGAATCTCGCTGCCCACCTGGCGGAAGCGAGGAGCCTTTTCTACTCATGCACCGCGACGGCCCGTACTGGGCACGAGAGTGCCCGCCGGAAGCTCCAGGAGGATTACGACCGGCTGTGCGAAGAGGTCAACACGCAGTGGGCCCGCGGCGAAGAAATCGAAAAGAACTTCGCCATTAAGATCCAGGAAAAAATCGAACGCCAGGCACCACGTCTAATGGAAAAAAACGAGCGGCTTTTTCACCCGAAGCTCCAGCGGTGCGAAGCCGCGCGGACTGCCGGGCTCGAGGAAATCCAAAGGCGGGAAAAGACCCTGAAGGAAGAAGCCCTGTCTACGCACAACTCGGCGATAGCAACGTTCGAAGCGGATGAGGAGACCGGGTGGTCGGAACTCAGGGCTGCCTGGACGGCTGCCATGGATCCCCTCTACGAGGCTGTCGCCGCGATGAACGGTCTGCTCCAGCGGTTCACGCCGGCATGGAGCGCGGAGGCCGTGGAGAGTTGGGCGCCTGCTTTGGAATTTCCTCCCGGAGCAAAGTTCGCCACCTTGTGTCCCGATCTGTCTTTGATCTCTCCCAAAGATCCCCGGCTGGCGCTGCCCGGTCCGGCAAAGCCTGCCATCCCGCTGGCGCTGACATTTCCCGCGCAGGGGTCCCTGCTTTTTGAAACACCGGATTCCGGCAGCCCGGCGGTCATCGATACGCTGAATACCGTCATCCTCCGCATGCTCGCGACGATCCCCCCCGGAAAACTGGCCTTCACGATCATCGACCCGGTTGGTCTCGGACAAAACTTCGCCGGGCTCATGCATCTGGCCGACTACGAGGAAACCCTCATCAACCGCCGCATCTGGACCCAGCGCGACCAGATCGAGGAACGCCTCGCCGAGCTCAACGAACATATCGAAAAGGTGATCCAGATGTATCTGCGAAACGAATACGCCACGATCACCGAATACAACGCGCAGGCCGACAGCGTGGCGGAGAAATACCATTTTCTCGTCGTTGCGGACTTCCCGTCGAACTTCAGCGAAACCGCGGCCAAGCGCCTGCAGAGCATCGCAACCAGCGGGGCGCGATGCGGGGTGTTCACTCTCATTCACTGGGACCGCCGGCATCCGCTGCCCGACGGCTTCGTCCCGGATGAGTTGAGGAAAAGCAGCATCTGCCTCCGGGAGGAAAGCGGCGCTTGGGTCTTTGCCAACGAGGGAGTCAAGGTCAGGGAGGAACTCGCTTTCGATCCGCCTCCACAATCCGAACTCGCCATCGAGCTGGTCCACCGCATCGGCCGGAGCAGCATCGACTCGAACCGCGTGGAGGTTCCATTCGCACAGATCGCCCCGAAGGATGCCGACCTGTGGACGAACGACACGACGAAAGAGCTCCGGATCGCCATCGGCCGCACCGGCGCCACAAAGCTTCAATACCTCGCGATCGGGAAAGGCACCCGCCAGCATGCACTCCTCGCCGGGAAGACCGGATCCGGAAAATCCACGCTCTTCCACGTCATTATCACGAATCTCGCGCTCTCGTGCAGCCCGGAGCAGGTCGAGTTTTACCTCATCGATTTCAAAAAGGGCGTGGAATTCAAATGCTACGCCGAGCACCGGCTCCCGCACGCACGCGTCGTGGCGATCGAGAGCGACCGCGAGTTCGGGCTCAGCGTGCTCCGTCGTGTGGATGAGGAACTGAAGCGGCGCGGCGACATGTTCCGAGCACTCGGCGTCCAGGATATTGCCGGATACAAGAAGGCCGGCGGAGGGGAGCCGGTGCCGCGGACACTGCTCATCATCGACGAGTTCCAGGAATTCTTTGTTGAGGACGATGAGATCGCGCAGACGGCGTCCCTGCTTTTTGACCGGATCATCCGCCAGGGCCGGGCTTTCGGCATCCATGTGCTTCTGGGTTCACAGACCCTCGGCGGGGCCTACACGCTGGCGCGCGCCACCCTTGGCCAGATGGTCATTCGCGTCGCGCTCCAATGCAATGAGGCCGATGCCTACCTCATCATGGACGACAACAATCCTGCCCCCCGCCTGCTCTCGCGGCCTGGCGAGGGCATCTACAACGATGCGGCGGGAGCCATCGAGGGGAACAGCCCGTTCCAGGTCGTCTGGCTTCCGGATGACGAAAGAGACGCGCAACTGGACAGGGTCCGCGCGCTGGCGGAAAAACGCGGGTTCGAGGGTAAGGGCCCGATTGTTTTCGAAGGTAACTCCCCGGCGGATATCCGTGAGAATGCCGCGCTCCGGGCACTGCTCGCCAATCCTCCCCGCACATCATCCCCGGCCTCCCGCTGCTGGCTCGGCGCTCCGAATTCGATCAAGGGTCCCACCGAGGTGGTGTTCCAACGGCAGAGCGGCAACCACCTTCTCATTGTCGGGCAGCGGGACGAAACCATCACTACGATGCTGGCGGCTTCGCTGGTCGCCCTGGCGGCCCAGCATCCCGCCGGCACTGCAAAGTTCGTGCTGTTTCACACCGGAGGGCTTGGCGGCGGAGATCTCCTTACCGGGGTTTCCGCAGATTTGTCCGGAAGGGTTACGGTTGTTCAGCCCGACGACATCGCGCGCGCGATGAACGACCTCGCCGGCGAACTCCAGCTTCGTATGTCAGGGGAGACTCAGACCCATCCGATCTTTGTCTTTATCCACGGGCTCCAAAAATTCAAAAAGCTTCGCCACGAGGACGAATACGATTTCTCGGGAGGCGACGATGCCGCGGAGAATCCAGGCAAGCAACTCAACGCGCTGATGACCGAGGGCAGTAGCCACGGAATCCACCTCATTGCGACGTTCGACACATTCAACAACATTGGCCGTGCACTCAGCCGCAAGGCGCTCGGCGAATTCGAAATGCGCGTCGTTTTCCAGATGAGTGCCAACGACTCGGCAAGCCTGATTGATTCTCCTCAGGCAGGCGACCTCGGCCTCCACCGCGCTTTGTATTACAACGAGCACGAAGGGTATCTTGAAACGTTCCGCCCCTATGCGACTCCTCCACCGGGATGGCTCCGGGCGGCATGTGCCAAGCTGGTTGCACCTGTGGTCTGACTGACGTTACTGGAGCGAAAGGTTCGTGTTCCCCTCGAGCACAACCGGCGCAGCCGGTTCCTGGACTTTGATCAGCGCGGGGCGGTTGAACGAGTTGCCGCGGAAAACAAGGTCCGAGCAGGCTTTGAACACGAACGACGGAGCCCTGGAATTTGCGGAGTCCTCGGGCAGCCTGACTTTGTTCCCGGAAAATTCCAAGCCGTCCACGCGGGCCGCCTCGAGAATCATCGGATCTGCAACCTCGATGTCGTTGTCGAGGATCCGGATGTTGTGGTGATAAGGTGGGAGGCTGCGTTTTTCACCCGGCTGCATCGGGCCCAGTTTGAACACCGGCGTGGCCGGGGCCTGCGCGACGAATTTGTTGTTGCGGATTGTGACATCCTCCACCCCGCCGGATTCATACCAAAAATGATTATCCCCCTCGATGAGGATGCTCGCGGATGACGGCCGCTCGAAAAGGTTGTTTTCGATGACCACTTTTCCTCCCGAGGTTATCAGGACGCTCCGCGCCCGGTTGTTGCGGACGGTGTTGTTCCGGAAAATCACATCCGGCCGGGCCGTCAGATTTTCGACGCTGCTGTCAGGCTGAAGAATATCCTTCACCGGCTTGTCCAAACTCAGGACATAATAGTCTTCATTGATCCGGGAAATCCCGGTGACCGTGCATTCCGCATACCCGAGCAAAGTATCCCTCTTCAACAGCCGCAAGCGGTCGCCCGGCCGCGCAAAAACCGTCCCGAGCTGCTGAAAATGGCTGAAGCTGATCGCCAGGCGGTCCGGTGCCTGCAACCCCTCGACGATGGCGTAGACGCCATGTACATTGCACGAGTCGTCGAGCATGTTCTCGAACAGGCAATCCTCCACGCGCACCGTGCCGCGGCAGCCCATGAAATGGGTGGCATCGGCGGTGGTGGTCACCAGGCTTTTTGAATCCTTGTTCAATTCCACCCTGAAGCCCTTTGCCGTCACGTCACTGCAATCCTCAACCACCATTCCCATCCCCCCGGAGCGATGCACGGTGACGTTCTCGACCAGCACGCGATCCACGCTCGACAAATGGATCGCCGGCGAGAGCCGGTTGGGCCGGAGCATTCCCTTGCAGACCATGACTGAACCAAGCGTTGGAAGAACATCATGCGCGTTGCGAATCCGGAAGCGGGTGGGAGTGACCTCGGTTACTCCGGCAAATGAATGCGTCTTCGGATTCCAGAGTTTCAACGTCGGCTGCACGGCAGCGGCGGCTTTGGATTGTGGATCTATCCAATAGTTCCACCGGATATCCTGACGGGCTTCCTTCGGATTCTGCTCTTCCCCGAAGAATCCCTCGGCCATTCCGCCGAGCAATTTTCCGTTCCGAATCTCGGCTTCGCATTCCGGCAGCATCTCCACCTCGAAGTAATCATCGCCGAGGGCCACAACCGAACCCTCAAGTTGGAAGGGCTTCTCCCAATCGATCACCAGATTCCGCAGGGTGATATTTTTTGAACGATCGACCACTATCGGCATGACAACGCCGTGGCACAAAAAGGTTGATCCCCGGCCATCGATTTCGAAATCCGAGAACCCGTCCAGATGCACCCCCATGCGCCGGTAACCGGCATCATGATTGGTGACGTGGCGGAACTCACCATCCGCTTTTTCCGGATAAATGTTCCAGACCCCCTGTTCCAACACAAGTCGGTGAATCCCTTCCGCGCGGCACTTTGCGATGGCTTCGCGCAATCCCGGAACGGCATCGCTGCCGTCGGGCGGCAGCGGAAGTCTGAGTTCAGAAGCCCGGCAGATCATCAAAAAGCACGCCGGCAGGATGAGCAACAGGATGGCCCACATGGCGCGAATCCCGGACGGACGGTGCCGGCTTGCTCCGATAATTGAGATTCCCGACATGATACGCATTGGGAAATGAGGACTTCCGGTATCCGGCGTGTCCTGCGCTGCAAGGGAGGAACCCCGCCAGTTCGTCTCAATCCCTTCTCGAACGGAAAAACAGCGCTCCCAGAAGGATGCTCAGAAGAAAACCGATGACCCCGGCAATGATGAGGTGGTTGGTTGTGATGTTCTTTCCGCACTCACAACTTCCGCCTTCCCATTTTCCGGTCGTGATGAGTGTCTTGACGGATTCGAGGCAGGGACAGGTGTTCATGGAAATGAGCATAGCCGAATTTTCCCCTGATGGCGAAAGGAAACATGCGACGATTGTATG
>Ga0247837_1003315_pt1 | contig 28403 bp, 26 predicted proteins | sample LaCtaG_2_FD_187115 | JGI IMG/M metagenome (GOLD analysis project Ga0247837, IMG submission 187115) | Freshwater microbial communities from meromictic Lake La Cruz, Castile-La Mancha, Spain - LaCruzMarch2015_14.5m | ecosystem: Environmental > Aquatic > Freshwater > Lake | place: Spain: Castile-La...
AATGTCACCCATTCTCCTGGCTCAAAAGTGCTTAGATAAGACCTTCGATCTTGCTCTCTCTTTTTTCCTCAATTTGTCAAAGAACTGGGCCACTTTTTTTTCCTAAAAAAGTGTACGCCTAGAAAGTTTAGGGAATAAGTTGGCCCAAATTGATCCTTCAGGTAATCGCACCAACCACATTTAACATCTTGTAATCGCCCGTTTCAGCGGGTGGATTCAGGCCTCCCCCACCCTTCACATCTATCATCATTCCAGAGGCTACATCAAAAAAATCTTGATGTGCGCGCTGGACGGATGATAGATGTGAAGGGTGGGCACCAGACCCCGCCGATAAAGCGGCGGGTTACAATATGATAGATGCATTTGAGCGCTGATGGATTCGATAATTTAACCTGAGTTCGGGGATTCCCGAAGGGAATTTATGTTTATAGCAAATCAAAATGGATGTTTTTATCAATCCTGAAAGATTGCATGTGAAAAAGTTTCAACATAAAGTCCCTTCAGGACTTTGAAACACCTAAACCGCTCAGCTATAAACATAAAATTCCTTCGGAATTAAACGGGAATCAGTTGATTATTTAATAGCTAAATCCCAAATTCACGTTAACTTACTTTCTTTAGGCAGGCGCTAAAGCGACACAATGGCAGCACGGAGGACGCGGATGAAGCGGATTTACGCGGATTTTTTCTCGCGCCTGCGGCATCACCGAGGAAATGGTGTCTACAATCCAAGATTTGCTAGCTATAGACAAATTGGAGGAGGCACTGGCTTATTTGGAAACACATGCGCCTAAGGAGAGTATTTTGCTCCAGGCGCAAATCACGCGGTCTGCCAAAAATACCCAACAGGGTCTTGATGGCACTGAACAGGAATCTGCCATCAGGCAACGAACGATCAGCGCTATTTTGGCGTGGTTGGAAAATGAATAACGCTCATTACGCATTTAACCGCAGAGTAACGGAGTTGACGCAGAGTTCCGCGGAGTTTTTTTAGAGGCACCTTAGGTGCGGAGAGGCCGCGGAGGTCGCCATTGTTTAAGATTGGTTCGTTGACCTAAATCAAGTCCTAGCAGTTGATTTAGGCACGATACTGCTGGAGCACGATCTCCAGCCACCGCAGGTGGCAACCTCCTAAATACTAAAAAAACTCAGCGAAACTCCGCGTCAACTCCGTTACTCTGCGGTTAAATGCGTGTGGTGAGTCAAAAATTAAATCTTGATTGATTTTGTGTGTAATCGACAAATCTAAAGTAGTAGAAAATCACAACAGCAAAGTTGCCTGCGTAATGTGAGTGAATAACTCCCCTTTAGCAAAGAAACCTTCCCTTGTATCAAGGATGTTTTGAGGGAAAAGCGTAAATTTGAGTCTATTCTCAACAACTTTACAACAATTCCCAACCGATGAAAAAAATTGCATTTTTCTTGCTGCTGTGTGGTGCTTGCCTGCAAGCTAACGCACAAACCCAGATTGACACCTACATCAAAGAAGCCCAAGGCTTTCTGGCGAAAAAAGACTACAAGCAAGCACAACTTAGCCTACAAGATGCCTTGAACGAGATCAACAACCTACTGGCCAACTCGGTGGCCGATTTGTTTCCCGCTGAAATCAATGGGCTGAAAGCCGAAGGGGAAGCGGATACCAATTCGGCTGGCATGGGCATGCTGGGTGGCGGCATGCAGATTTCGAAAAAATACCGGAACGAAGCGACCAAGCAGGATGCTGAAATTCAGATCATTGCCAATTCGCCAATGCTTGGCTCTTTGAACATGTTTCTGACCAATCCGTCCATGATGGGCAAGGAGTACAAAAGTGTACGGGTAGGTACCAACCGCGCCATTCTGAAGTCTGAATTGGAAGACGGCAACAATGGAAAAAAAATTCGCTCCACTGAAATTCAACTCCCACTTGGCCAAACCCTGATCACCATTCGCACCAATGGTTTTGCCACCGAACAGGATGAACTCGCGTTTGCCAACAAACTGGATTTGGAAAAAATCAAGACCGCGCTGGGCAACTAGTGCATCAATAGAAAGAAAGCAGTCATGGAATCCATGCCTGCTTTCTTTCTAAATAATGAATGGTCTATATCTTCAAAATCCTTTAGCGCCACCGAAATTTAGCTGAGGATTGGTTTAAATCACAACTTCCGATCAATCTCCTTAAATACGATCCCGTGCTGCTCCAATTCGCTGAGTACGGGTTCGTATACTTCTTTCATCACTGGAATTTGCACCCCGCGTGATTTGATTTTGCCTTCCACCACCAGTTTAACAAAAATGGCCATTGGCAAACCCACCGTTTGAGCCATGGCGGTATCTTCGGCATTGACGCCCTTTTTGGACATCGAGGAAATGCGCATGCGCTTTTCGCCTTTTTTCTCGTACTCGATCTCGTGGTGCATTACCACCATGTCTTTGTCATTGGGCTTTAGCTTCCATTTGTCGCGCAACAAATGCTCCAGAATCAAGGCTGGAGTAGCATTGGGCAATTTGATTTTTTTCTTGCTGAACACGCCCAACCATTCCAGTTTTCTCATCACTTCGGAGTTGATGTCTTGTACCAGCAATACGGCTACCCGGTCTTTCAGGCTGCCACCTGCGTATTGGTCTACGTAGGCATCCATGAGTTCGTGGTAAGTGATTTCGCCAGAATGCAGAATGGGGAAATCCGCATCGGTCAATCCAATCTGGATCAGTGCATCCCAGGCTTCGCAAAAACCATCGTAACGAAGGGTGCCGCGCAGGATATTGGGGATGTCGGCAAGGCCATATGCCTCGCGGTACAACAAGGAATCGCGATTGGCGTAAGCCTCCATTTGGCCAACCTCAGGAATATCGATGACCCGGCGCTCTTTGTACAAGCGGTGGTAAGGCGTATAGCGCAATTTGCCGTTTTCGAGGTATTGGGCGGTACCCTGACCCGCCAAAACAACGTTGCGAGGGTTCCAGGTGATCTTGTAATGCCAAGGGTTGTCATCGCTTTCGGGCGCAATCAAACCACCGGTATAGGAACGAAAAGCGGTGATTTTACCGCCACTTTCTTTGATCTCGTTGATCACTTTCATGGCCGACATGTGATCGATGCCCGGGTCGAGTCCCATTTCGCCCATAAAAATCAGTTCCCGGTCGCGGGCTTCGTCGCCAAGGCGGTACATTTCCTGCGAAACATAGGAAGCCGTGATCAGGTGTTTTTTGAGTTTTACACAATCGTGCGCCACTTCAAGGTGCAAATGCGCCGGAAGAATCGACACCACGACATCTGCCCGACCAATCAGGTCACGACGGTCGTTGACTTTCATCACATCCAACCATACAGCCCGCCCGTTGGGGTGGTTTTTCACTTTCTTTTCTGCACTTTCTAGCTGGGCATCGGCAACTGTAACGAACCAAGACCGCTCTGCGGCTTGTTCTAATACATATTTGATCAGTGAACTGGAAGAAAGTCCCGCTCCGATGATCAGAATGTTATTCATGTTGTATAATTTTGAACAGACTGTAAACTTAAATTGCGCTGATGGTAGAGTTGAAATTACAGGTAAACTATCGTTGTTATGCTTCAACGACAGAACTTCCGGTTGAGTATCAAGAGCTGTTGGACTGTGCTAAAAAAGCCTTGAGCAAGTCCTATTCGCCGTATTCTGCGTTCAAAGTTGGAGCAGCGATTTTATTGGAAGATAGTACCCTTGTGCAAGGGGCCAACCAGGAAAATTCCGCTTATCCTTTGTGCTTGTGCGCCGAAAGAAATGCCTTAGCCGTGGCAAATATACAGTATCCTTCCCAAAAAATTAAGGCAATGGCCGTTGTAGCCGAAAAAGAAAGCATTTTTGTGTCCCCTTGTGGGGCTTGCCGACAAGTGATTTGGGAAAACGAATTGCGCAATGAAGCGCCCATTTTGCTCTTCATCCAAGGGCCTAATGGAACTGTGTACCGCTTTGATTCGGTGGCAGATTTGTTGCCCTTTGGATTTACTGGGAAAGACTTATTGGAATGACGAATTGCCACTCGTCATTCGTCATTCCAATAATTCGTCATTCCCAAGATCTATACTAAGCTGGTTAAGGTTGCGTTGAATAAGTGCACTCATAATCCATGACCCATGAACTATTTACGCATCTCCTTGGCTATTCTGTTGTGTAGTTTAGGATCTTCCATTTTCAGTTATTCGCAAAATCAAACCTACCTGGGGTTCAGCGGTTCCGGCTGGCCCAGCAATTTGCAAGTCCGGGGTGTATTTCAGGGGTCATTTGAGAAAAAAAACATTGGCCAACAACTCGAAATAGGCTATGTTCGCCGAGAAAACTTTACCATTCGCCATCCGCTCAGCAATGGAGCTTACTATTTTCAGCCACTGATTGGGGCAGTTGAACTCAGTACCTTTTTTAAAATGAGCATCAATTTTGAGCAATTTCGATTGTTTGGTCTCATTGGGCCGTCCCTGTCTCATGGCGTGGAAGCCGAAGCATTTATTGCTCCCGAAGGAGGTGGCGATGTTTATCGGGCTGTAATCCCCTGGCACGAATTGGGGGTTCGGCGTTGGGAAGCTGGTGCGTATACGGGTTTTGGGATAGAAAGCATTGGCAAAAGGGGCGTAAAAATATTGATTGATTACCGGTATTATTTTGGCTTGACCGATTTGCTAACCGGAGATGTCTCAGCCTACAATCAAGGTTCTTTGTTGGGAATCGGGATTGGTTTACCACTCAAGCGGCAGAACATAGAATAGTCAAAGGGGACTTGTTTATTATAATTCATATTACACATTGTAACCGCAGAGTAACAGAGTTGACGCGGAGTTTCGCGGAGTTTCGCGGAGTTTTTTAGGGGCACCTTCGGTGCGGAGAGGCCAAGGAGGTCGCCGTTATTGAAGATTGCTTCGTTGAACTAAATCAAGTCCTGGCACTTGATTTAGGCACGATACCACTAGAGCACGATCTCCAGCCACCGCAGGTGGCAAGCTCCTAAATACTAAAAAAACTCCGCGAAACTCCGCGTCAACTCCGTTACTCTGCGGTTAAATGCGTGCGGTGAGTCAAAAATTAATCTTGATTGATTTTGTATTTAATCGACAGACCTTAGGTGGTAGAAAATCACAACAGCGAAGCTGCCTGCGCGATGTGAGTAAATAATGAGAAAAATTTGCATCTTAGCCCTCCAAAAACATCAAAAGATACGCAATGAAAAAAACATCCAGGAGGAAGTTTGTTCAGCAATTGGCCTTGGCCGCTCCCATTGCTGCCATTCAGCCTTTTCACCTGATCAAAAGCATGAAAGTCAGCCCAGCCGACAAGATTCGGCTCGCTACTATTGGCATGGGCATTCAAGGGCATTTTGATACCCGGGCGGCACTCAAAGACACCGGAGTAGAATTGGTAGCCGTTGCCGACCTGTATCAGGGTCGCTTGGATCGCGCCAAAGCAGATTACGGCAATCAACTTTTTGTGACCAGAGATTACCGCGAAATCCTGAAAAGACCCGATATCGATGCCGTGATCATCGCTACTTCCGACCATTGGCATGGCCGCATTTCCCTGGATGCGTTGGCAGCAGGCAAAAACGTGTACTGCGAAAAACCCATGGTCAAGCAGATTTCGGAAGGCTTGGGAGTCATTGATGCCTGGAAAAAATCCGGCAAAACCATGCAAGTGGGCAGCCAGCGCATCAGCGGCTCGGATGCCGCCGAGGCTCGCCGCATGATCGCTGCTGGCGATATTGGAGCCATCAACTACATGGAATCCAACAGCGACCGTTTTAATGCCATCGGTGCCTGGAATTACTCCATCCCCCCAGATGCTTCGCCAGTTACCGTGGATTGGGATACTTTTTTGGGCAATGCACCCAAGCGCCCCTTTGACGCTACCCGCTTTTTCCGCTGGCGCAATTACCGGGATTATGGTACCGGGGTGGCCGGAGACTTGTTTATCCACCTGCTGACCAGCACCCATTACGTCACCAATTCTTTGGGCCCAACGCGGATTTTCTCCTCCGGGGGCTTGTACCACTGGAAAGATGGCCGTGATGTGCCGGATGTACTGGTTTCGGTGATGGATTATCCACAAACCGCTACCCATGGGTCTTTCCAAGCAGTATACCGCGTCAACTTCGCCAATGCCGGCACCATCAACAACAGCACCCGCATTATCGGGGATGAAGGCGAAATCCTCTTTGGCAACGGTCGGATTACCTTGACCAAGAAAAAACTGCCTACAGCTCCTGGTTACGGCAATTACGACAGCTTTTTCACTTTCCCGGAGGAAACCCAAAAGGAATTTGTGAAACAATACGATGCCAAATACCCGGAAGATACCCGCAAGGCCGAACCAGCCAAAGAAATAAAATTTGAGTCCCCCAAAGGGGAAGATGCACACGCCCTGCACTTTCTCAATTTCTTTGACAACATCCGCAAAGGCAGTCAAGGTACCCTGGAAGATCCCGTGATGGGTTTCCGCGCCGCCGGACCAGCCCTGGCTTGCAATGAGAGTTATTTTGAGCAAAAAGTCATCCACTGGGATCCAGTAGCGATGAAGCTGAAGAAGAAGTAAAAGGAATAGTCTACGTGTCTGCAAATTGTGGACACGTAGAACCTTAGGAACGATTTTCAAAGCAAAACCCGGAGAATGTAGCGCGTTCATCCAAGTTATATCCAGGAAAATCGAAAAATCAGGCTTTTTTGTGTATAAAAACCCTTAATTTGCGCCAACTAGAAACGACACTACCCATGCAAAAAAGTTTGAAAGCGCTTTTTGGTGTTCACCACGGATTGGACGAAAAAAGCGTTGATTTTTTGACCCAGGCACTTGAGAAGAACAATCTTCCAGGCTTTGATTACATCGAGTTCAAGCAATCAATTGGCAACCTGATTGATTTGGGGATGGACGAGCCCACGATGTACAAGTCTGCGTATGCAACTGCAACTACAGTGGGTTTGACAAAGGAGAAATTGCTAAAAACTGCCGACCATTATAAAAAGATTTTGACCAATGAAAAATCCCAGTTCGACGCTGCCATGCAAAAGCAGGTGGAGCAGCGTGTGCGGTCAAAACAATTGGAGGTAGAAAAACTGCGCAAGCAAATTGAGGAGTTTCAGACCAAAATCAAGGAATTGGAAGCCAAAATTGTCGCTTCGCAAAGTACCATTGACCAGGCCGATGATTTGATTCAGGGGGCTTTGGAAAAAATCGAGAGCACCAAAGATGGTTTTGAAGGCACCTTGCGGGCGCTGATGAACGAAATTGATCGCGATATTCTGAACATTCAACAATATTTGTAATTTTGAGTGTACTCGGAATTGAGTACCCACAAAAACTCACCTAAACATGGCTGAAGTTAAATTTGAAAATCCCGAATTTAAGCAAAAATCGTTCTGGTCTCGACCAGAAGGCACCACTGGTGCTATTTTTGGTTTGGCGGTATTGGCAGGATTGGGTTATCTGTTTGTAACCTACCTTCCGGTTATTCTTGCATTGGCTCAAAGTACACTCTATTTGGCATTGATGATTGTAGGCATCGTGGCCATTCTTTATATGGTACTTGATCCCAAGATGCGGACTTTGATCTGGTACATGTACAAAAGCATCATGCGCTGGGTTACGGGAATGTTTGTTACCATTGACCCCATTGGTATCCTCAAGAACTACATCGAAGACCTGGAGGACAACCTGACCAAAATGCGCAAGCAAATTGGTATTCTGCGCGGCCAGATGCGTCAAATGTCTACGCTCATCGAAGACAACAACAAAGAAATCGATGCCAACATGCGCTTAGCAGCAGCAGCCCGCGATCAGGACAAAGACCAGCAAATGCTGTTGGCGTCTCGCAAAGCTGCCCGTTTGCGTGAAAGCAACGAAAAATATGCTGCGCTGCACCAAAAGATGGAAATCCTGTACCGGATTTTGTCCAAGATGCACAGCAACTCTGAGGTGCTGCTGGAAGACACCAAAGACCAGGTTAAAGTCAAAGAGATTGAGCGCAAGGCAATCCGCACTTCTCACTCGGCCATGCGTTCGGCCATGAGTGTCATCAGCGGAGATCCAGACAAGCGCGCGATGTTTGATGCCGCTATGGATGCCATCACCGAAGATGTAGCCAACAAAGTGGGTGAAATGGAAAACTTCATGGAAATGTCTTCCAAGTTGATGGATTCTATTGACCTGCAAAATGGCATGTTTGAAGAACAAGGCATGGCCATGTTGGAAGATTGGGAAAAGAAAAGCACCTTGATGCTGATGGAAGGAACGGGTAAGACCTCTACTTCTGAATCACTGGATTTGGACAGCTTCAAAAGCCGACCAGAGAAAGAAGCGCGTGGTGACAACAACGACTACAGCAATCTTTTCAACAACTAAATAACGCAGAAAAATTAACTTCCCGATTTTGGGTTTTGAATAGGAAGTCGAACGGTTCATTTCAAGTGAGCTTCCTATTCAAAACCCTCTAAAAAAATCGGGAAGTAATTTTTTGCGTCATCTAAGTGAATAGCAGGAATTCATATTTCCCCCGGAAGGATGCTGTCTTTTCGGGGGATTTTTTTTGCGTCAGACTTAATGAATGATCAACTTGCGAGATAAAGTACCTTTTTCCCCTTTCAGCCATATCCAATACATGCCAACTGGCAATTGAGCCCGTAGCCGGACATCATTGTTGCCTACATTCACCTGCACAGGTTGCTGGTACACCTCTTCTCCCAGCGCATTGACCAAAGAAACCTGCAAACTCATGCGTTCTTCGGCATCAAAGCGCAATCGAATCGCTTCACCTGAGAGAATGGGGTTGGGAAACAGCTCCAACTCATGAATACTGTTGAGCACAGGCAATGCGGTAGCTTGATTGATGGAAAAGGAACGCGATGCGGAATAAGTCTTGCAGGAAAACAAGGCATTAAATGGCCTTACGCGCCAATAATAGGAACGTGTACTGGTCAGGTTGCCAACTTCAATGGAAGTTCCGTAGGAAATTCCGCGAAAAACCACGGTTCCAAAATTGGCCAGCAAACTCACTTCTACTACATACCCAAAGGCATTTTCTGCCTGGCGCCAATTCAGCGCCACTTTGCGGTTTGGTGCGTTCAGCACTGCTTTATTGCTCGGAAATTCGAGAATGTTCGTTGGAGATCCCAGTTCTGCACAGGGAGGATTGACCATAAAATAATTGTGCAATTCTTCCGACAAATAGCTGTGCATGGCTCCAATTTGGGAAGGTGAAAATTTAGCGGCGCAATTGTCCATCGAATACGACATGATATAGGAGCCATCCGAGCAAAAGTTGGTTCCATTCGGATCCATTTGTTTGATGCTGCTGATGCCTTTGTTGTCGCAATACCAGCGGCCTGATAAATAATCAGCTGGTGTATCAAAAAAACCATCTCCTGCATAGGTACTATTGCTGCTATCGGCCATTTCAACCTCAACACCCATTTTAGTCAGGTACGGTGCAGGTTTTGAAAAATCTGGCGTTTCCATTTCCCATCCAAAAAAAGTATGGGGCAGCGCCAGGTAGTGTCCCATTTCGTGTGCCCAATTCGCATCTTTGCCATTTGTACAATCATTGCTCAATACAATGGCCATGCTTTTGCCATTGGGCATATAATTGTAGCCACATGCACCCATTGGATCGCCAACAAAATAGACATTGATTGTACCTTCTACATTGTTTCTTGAAAACAAATTGGGAATTTTGGGAAAGGTACTTTTATCGTGCGCATAAAGCAAACTGTTGTCGATGTAGTTGAAACTTCCTTTGATAAAAAAATGGATATCTGCAGGTGCAAATTTTTCATTGAGCATGCACAGTGCATCAAGAATCGTATTTCCATTCAGGTATTCTTTGCCTTCATCTGTACCAACGATGTGAATCGTCACAGCGATGTATTTCCTGTCCTCTGATCTTAATTGTGGAAGATGCTGGCGATTTTGAAATTGAGACAACCAGTCAGATTTTACAGCTGGTGTGGCACAAGGAAACACACCAGAAGGGAGCTGAGCCAACAGCTGGGATAGACTCAGGCAAATAAAACACAATAACAACGTATGGCGTACAAAACGCATACCAGGGGAGTTAAGTGGTGAAATAAACAGGCCTCTCAAAATTTCAATCAAAAATAAGGGTGAAGCTAATAAGAATCGGTGGAAATTGAAAGTTTTGCAAAAATTCAGTAAATCTTTTGTCCGCACCTCAACAAAGCAGAAATTATTCCCTATAATTGCGGGGAATCCTCATAGGGCTTATTAACTTGGTCTTTCTGACTATTTGGGTGGCTCTTTTCACTCCAAAATGGCTTTTGTAAAAAATCATAAAAGAACATAAAATGAGCAAAGTAACCGTTGTTGGCGCTGGTAACGTAGGAGCTACTGTAGCCAACGTACTCGCACACCGGGACATTGTCAAAGAAATCGTTTTGCTCGATATCAATGGCAATATGGCAAAAGGCAAAGCCCTGGACACCTGGCAGCAAGCCCCCATCGATCATTACAGCACTTATCTGCGCGGCACCGATGATTATGCCGATACCGCTGGATCAGATATCGTGGTCATCACAGCAGGCGTTCCACGCAAACCAGGGATGACCCGCGACGACTTGATTTCTACCAACGCCAAAATCGTCAATAGCGTAACCCGTTCTATCCTGGAGCACTCTGAGGCACCAATCATCATTGTGGTTTCCAACCCCTTGGATGTAATGACTTACGCGGCTTTCAAAACAGCAGGTTTGCCTGCTACCAAGGTGTTTGGTATGGCGGGGATTCTGGATACAGCCCGTTACCGCGCATTTTTGGCCGAGGCTTTGAATGTGTCTCCTAAAGACATCCAGGCGGTGTTGATGGGCGGCCACGGCGACACCATGGTTCCACTTCCTCGGTACACGACTGTGGCAGGTATCCCGGTAACCGAGTTGATCGACGACGAAAAACTCAATGCCATTGTAGACCGCACCAAAGTTGGTGGTGGCGAATTGGTCAACCTGATGGGCACTTCTGCCTGGTATGCGCCAGGTGCAGCAGCAGCTCAGATGGTGGAAGCCATCGTAAAAGACGAAAACCGCATTTTCCCTTGCTGTGTCAACCTGAGTGGCCAGTACGGATTGCACGATACTTTTGTGGGTATTCCCGTCAAATTGGGAAAAGCAGGCATCACTCAAATGATTGAGCTGAAACTCAATGCCGACGAAATGAAGTTGTTGCACGATTCATCTGTGGCTGTAAAGTCAGTGATGGATGTGTACGATGGAATGGGACTTTAAGTTTTAGAATGCCCACGATGTTGCAATAAGAGCAACATTGTGGGCAACCTAAAATTTAAAATCCAAGAACATTTTCCTCTCCCCATTGTTTCATCTAAAATTTCCGTTTTATGATTCCGTTTGGAATGCAAGAAGAAGTTTTGGATCAGATGGTCACTAATACCGGAGAAAGTCTCCAGAAAACGGCAGCCAGCGCACCCGTGCTGCTGGTATTCCTCCGCCATTTCGGTTGTGTTTTTTGTCGGGAAGCCCTTTCCGATATCTCCAAACGCCGCAAAGAAATTGAATCTACCGGTACGCACATCGTATTTGTGCACATGACTGAAAATGATATAGCTGAACGCTATTTTACCCGGTACAATCTGGAAAATGTAACCCACGTCAGCGATCCTGAATGCAATTTTTATCGTGCTTTTGGCCTGATGAAAGGCAATTTCAACCAACTCTTCGGCCTACATTCCTGGATTCGCGGATTTTCTGCAAGCGTAGTTGCAGGTCATGGAGCAGGGCCACAAATGGGCGATGGTTTTCAAATGCCCGGCGTATTTGTGATTCAAAATGGAGAAATTCGGGAAAGCTTTATCCACCAACTTTCTTCAGATCGCCCCGATTATGAAGAACTGCTCAAGTGCTGCGTGATGGATTAAGTTTTCATCAGAAATGAACATTTCCTGCAGATTTTTCTTTACCTTGAGTAAACCGAATGCCCCCTTGGTGGTGTTCCATATTTTTGGCTATTCTGCCGCACATTTTCAATGAAAAAAGGTTTCCAATGATTGGATGGAAATTTGGTCAATACATACCCGGCCCAGAAGGAGGAACACCTTTTGAAAAGCTGCTTAAAATATTTCAGGAACTCTTGATGTACACTTCTGGTGACGTCAGCGAGTCACTATCCTGGTTGACAGAACTGGACAAAGAATACAAATTGACGGATGAAAACTACGGCATGGCCGATTTCATCCAGGACTTGATTGACAAAGGCTACATCAAGCCACCCGCCGAGCGAGAAGATGGATTTACCATTGCCGCCAAAATGGAGATTGCCCTGCGCCAAAAAGCTTTGGACGACGTATTTGGCAACATCAAAAAAGCCAAACAGGGCAACCACAGCACCAAAGCAGAAGGCCGAGGCGACGAAGTAACCTCGGAATTGCGCCCTTACGAATTTGGCGATCAGTTGGACAAACTCGCCATCTCTGAATCCTTGCGCAATGCCCAGATCAACCACGGCATCGAGGACTTCAAATTGGCGCAGGAAGACCTGGAGGTGCACGAAACTTTTAATCAAAGTCAGACCAGCACCGTGCTGATGATCGATATTTCGCACTCGATGATCCTGTACGGCGAAGACCGCATCACTCCTGCCAAGCGGGTAGCCATGGCGCTTTCTGAATTCATCACCACCCGTTACCCCAAGGATACCCTGGACATTATCGTTTTTGGCGACGATGCCTGGCAAATAGAAATCAAAGACCTGCCTTTTTTGCAAGTGGGGCCTTACCATACCAACACTGTTGCTGGCCTGGAACTGGCCATGGATTTGCTGCGCCGCCGCCGCAATCCCAACAAACAGATCTTCATGATCACCGACGGTAAGCCGACTTGCATCAAGAAGGGTAAAAAATACTACAAAAACAGTTTTGGCATCGACCGCACCATCTTGACGCGTACGCTCAACCTGGCGCAAAGTTGCCGCAAAATTGGCATCCCGATCACTACGTTTATGATCGCCCGCGATCCCTACTTGATGCGTTTTGTGGATTCTTTTACCCGCGCCAACAACGGCAAAGCATTTTACAGCAGCCTGGATGGACTGGGTGAATTTGTATTCCGGGATTACAAAACCAACAAGTCAAAGCGAAGCAGATAAATCAATTTTGGTTTTCCTTACAACACCTTTTGCGTTTTTTGGTCTGCCCAATTCCAGCCTTGCCAACCTTGTATGGATTTGCGTTTTTCAAATCGTTCTATTTTATAACATTGCAGCAAGGCAAAGCCCAAAAAGCGCAATTCTCTGGCTTGCGCAAAACCCAGCAGCAAAAAAATTGATACAACGTGTGCAACCTGTGCCAACAATGAGTGCTGCCAAACCACCGCCAACGCACTCAGCATCACTCCCAAAGTAAGCAACCACAAGCGTGGAGCAATGCGGTACTCCGGGTGCAGCAGCCACACTACCCCACTCAAAAAGCCCCCAAATAGCAATGCATTTAGTCCTAATTCTGCCCGCCAAAACAGTACGGTGTACAACCCCGCGCCTACGGTCAGCAAGGCATTGATCAGCAATTGACCGCTTAGGGTTTGGATTGGCCAATTTAAGTTTTCGTTGATTGTTTGATTTTTCATTTTAAAGTACTTTGAATTTCAAAGTTATAGTTAAAAAAAAAGCATTACGGCTTAGTTTCTTCATTTTCGCTCTGTTTTTCGCCATTTGTAGAACGCAGATTGATCAATTTTTCAAGTGCATCCAAATGATCGTTGAAGGCTTTTCGGCCTTGAGCAGTAGCGCGGTATGAAGTATTCGGTTTACGGCCTATGAATTGTTTTTGCACTTCAATATACGCTTCTCCTTCCAAAACTTTGAGGTGGCTGGCCAGGCGACCATCGGTCAGGTCAAGCATGGTTTTGAAACTCGTAAATTCCACCCAGTCATTGACCATCAACATGGACATGATCCCCAGTCTTACCCGGTTGTCAAAAGTATCGCTCAGGCCATCAATGAGTACTTTCATCTCCTTCAGTCGTTATGAGCGTTCGTATTTGTAGTACATGTAGAGTCCATAGGCGATGTGCAACACCCCAAAACCCAGCGCCCAGCTTTCGAGTCCGAAACCGACGTTGAAACAGGTGATCAGGCCGAGTACAATCTCGATATAGCCCAATTGCCGCACGTCATCAAGGGTATATTTACTGGCGTTTACCAAGGCAAGGCCATAAAACAGCAAGGTGCAAGGTGCCACCAGCCCTACAATACCTTGGTACAACAAAGCCAATATAAACACACCTCCTGCAATCAAAGGAATGGCCAGACTCCACAACATTCGGCGGGAAACGGCATCCCAAATGGGAAGTCCTTTCAACTTGGCTTTGCGGGTAGTGAAATAAATTGCGGATACTACGGCGGAAATGAAAACCAATACCGCATCGATCAACAAAAAAACGCCAGCCTTGATGCCCCAACGCTCGATTTCAAAGAAGTTTTCGTAGTTCAATTCTTGTGTATCAAAGCGCCCCAAATAGATCCCGGCTACCGCTGCACCAATCAATGCAAAAATACCTGCACTTACCCCGGATAAGCCGCTGAGTGATATAAAGCGGGACGAGCGCTCCATCAAAGAACGAATCTCTTGCAGGGTATCCAAGGGTTGCTGATGCTGTGGTTGGGTCATTTTGAAGTACTTTGAAATGCAAAGTTAAATAAATTTTGGGAAATGTCAAGAAATTCCAAAGAAAACATGGGTTGTTTTTGTACTTGAACCTCAGTTTGGCTTTTAACCAGAAATAAACTAACTTTGTTTACGGAGTAAAAGAATAACAATGGCAAATGCAACCGCTACCAGCACGGAAAATACCCACGGAAAGGCCAAGGATGGCCTGATTTCTTGGGAGGTTTTTCAACGCAAATACCTAAGCCGCGAAGACGCCTACAAATATGAATGGCTGAATGGTGTAGTGGAAAAAACCAGACGAACTGTGGACTACACCCAATTTTACATCATTCAAAACCTACAAAATTTCTTTTATGGCCTCCAGTCGCAAGGTTTGGTGGATGGAGCTTTGATTACCGAAGGGGATGTTTTTTTCCTCAACAAACACCGCCGCCCGGATATTGCATTTTTCAGCTCTGCACAAATTGAAGCTGCAGCGGAGGGTGTTCGTCCAGTTCCGCAATTTGTCATTGAAATCATTTCCAATCACGATGCCATCAATCGGGTTTTCCTTAAAATGCAGGATTACCGTGCGGCAGGAGTCCAGGTAGTTTGGCACATTCTACCTTTGACCGGTGAAGTTCACGTGTTTACCGGAGGAGTTCTACGGAATATGATGGTATTAACGGCAGAAATGCGCTGCTCCGCTGCTCCCGTATTGCCAAGTTTTGAGTTGTCGGTGGCGGAGGTATTGAATAAACGAGGATAGGAACACGATTCATCGCGTCCCTATCCCCATTCCGAGCTATTTCAACGGAATCGCCAATACAGGAATGGCGGCATGGTTGATGGTATCTTCCGTCAAGCTACCCAGCAAAATGTGGGACAGACCGCGGCGCTGGTGTGTTCCCATCACGATCAGGTCGGCGTTGTGTTCTTTGGCAAAGTCAAAAATGACTTGCTCTTCGTTCAAGGTAAAGGTTTCGGACTTGAAGATTTCCGCATTTTTCAAACCGCTAGATTCAAGCAATACTTTTTCGCGGGCTTCAATATCGGAATCATTTCGGTATGCACCAGGGTTGTTGATGTACAGCAGGTAGAATTTGCCACCAAAGATGGCTTCCCACTCGCGCAAGCCTTCAAAAAGTTTCTTTTGATCGGATTCAAGGGTAGTTGGAACAACGATGGTTTTGAATTCAAGCGTCGCATTGTCATGTACTGCCAGCACCGGGCAATTCACGATGCGCACAATCTTTTCGGTATTGGAACCCACAAAGAATTCCTTCAAACCAGATGCTCCTTTGGTACCCATCACAATCAGGTCAATGCCTTCAGTTTTCACCACATCCTCAACAATCGTTGAGAAGGGGCCACCGATCACCGAGGTACGTACATTTTTGTTGTCCAGTTCAGCGGCTACCTCTTCCAAGAGTTTTTCCAGGTTTTCGTGTACCATGTTGAGGTATTTTTCCTCAATGGATCGATCGTAAGTGTAATAGTATTCGGATACGGGTAGCGCTGCACCGATTTGTTCGTTCACGTGGAGTAAAACGATTTCAGCGTCGTTTTTTTTGGCAATATTAACGGCAACGTCCAACGCTTGGCGGGCATTGTCGGAAAAGTCGGTTGGAACAAGGATCTTTTTCATGGCTAGGTTGATTTTCTATGCCAAAGTTACCGGGAGGTATATGATCCTGCGTTGATGCAATAGTATACTCCTTAATGACTTTTGTCACTAGAAGGAAGAAACACTCCATTACTTATGAAATCTTTCGAGCAATAAATCAAGACTGCGTGTATCCCTTGATGACTTTTTCAAACAGCCCTGCTGGAAGCAGTTTTTTCAAGGTAAGCGAGAGTTTCTGGTAAGTCTTGCCTACCGGATAGATTTTTTTCAGGACTGGCTTTTCCAGGATTTTGATGATCTCTGTGGCCATGAATTCCGCCGAAGATCCCATGCTTACGCCATCGTTCATTTTTTGGGCTACTTTGGCAAATACCTCCCCATAAGCGGGATGATCGGCAGCGTATTCCATGATGCGGTGTGCCGTGATGGCCGTTTGGATGTCTCCCGCCTGAATGGCACAAACCTGGATGCCAAAGCGCCCAACCTCCAGGCGCAGGGCTTCCGTAATGCGGTCTACCGAAGCCTTGGTGGCACTGTACAAGGCCCGGTAAGGCAAGGCCACTTCGGATGCAATCGAGCTGATGTTGATGATTTTTCCAGACTCCCCTTTGCGCATGTGTGGCAAAACCGCTTGCGTAACCCGAACCAAACCAAACACATTGGTATCAAACGCTTGCTGGATGCTTTCAATAGCCGTCACTTCGAGTGGCCCTGCAATCCCAACTCCGGCATTGTTGATCAAGACATCGATCTGCCCTTGTTCAGCGATGATTTGCGCTACAGCCGATTGTACGCTTGCGGCATCTTGCACATCCATAGCCAGCATAGTAAAGTGGTTTTCCTGGGCTGGCTTACGGCTGGTTCCGTAAACGATGTATCCTTTTTGTGCCAAAATAGTGGCCAATGCCTCTCCAAGTCCAGAAGATGCTCCGGTTACCAAAACTACTTTTTTCATGCTTAACGGGTAAAATGCTTTGCGGGAATCAGTTCTTTTGAACCAGGGGTATATTGATAAAAACCTTCACTGCTCTTTACACCCAGCTTTCCTGCGGTCACCATATTGACCAACAAGGGACAAGGGGCATATTTGGGTTGACCAAATCCGTCTTGCAATACTTTCAGAATCGACAAGCAGACGTCCAACCCAATAAAATCAGCCAATTGCAATGGCCCCATCGGGTGCGCCATGCCCAATTTCATCACCGTATCGATCTCGGTCACACCGGCAACTCCTTCGTACAAGGTATAAATCGCCTCGTTGATCATGGGCATCAAAATGCGGTTGGCCACAAATCCGGGGTAATCATTGACTTCTACGGGAACTTTGCCCAAGGATTGAGCAAGCTCCATGATGATGCGGGTGGTATCGTCACTGGTGTCAAAACCGCGAATTACCTCCACCAGTTTCATCACGGGTACCGGATTCATAAAGTGCATCCCAATTACTTGTGTAGGGCGCTTGGTGGCCGCAGCAATTTGGGTGATGGAAATAGACGAGGTATTGGTAGCCAGGATGGCAGCGGGTGGTGCAAAGGCATCCAGGTCTCTGAAAATCTGGAGTTTCAAGGTGCTGTTTTCTGTAGCTGCTTCCACGACCAAATTGGCTTGGGAAACCCCTTGCTGGATGCTGGTAGCCGTATGGATATTGGCCAAGGTGCGGTCTTTATCGGCAGGTTGGATGCTTTCCTTTTTGACCATGCGGTCCAGATTGGCGCCAATGGTGGCCAACGCTTTTTCCAGGGCTGGCTCCGATACGTCGATCAAGGTAACCTGATGTCCGAATTGAGCAAAAACATGAGCGATACCATTTCCCATGGTACCTGCTCCAATCACACTGATGTTGTTCATTGCAATAAAATTAGCCGGGCTAAGGTACTGCGAACTCCCGCATTTTTCAACGTTGGTTTTGGAAAAGCCGGGATTTGTCGAATATTTCAGCGGGGCTTTCCGGAGGCACATAGTTTTGTTGCCATAAAAAACCAACAACCCTGATGGAACTAAAATTCAAACTAAATGGACTGCTAGGCTTAGTCTTGGGATTGAGCCTTTTTGCCTGCAACAATTTGAGTACGGAGAAAGCGGCCCGCGAAGCCGAAAAAGAAGAAGATGGATTTCACCTGAGTATTTCTACCAAAGATGGCGATGTAAAAATTGATGCCTCCGGAAAGGGCAACAAAAAGAACGGCAAGGACAAAGGTGGTTTCCACCTGGACATTTCAAGCGATGAAGGTAAGACAGAATTCAACGGCAAGGACCTGGAAAAAACATTCGATGATTTCGAACTGAATTTTGATGGTTCAGGCAAAAAGCTGGATGCTAAAGTACTGCGCAACATGTTCCCTGAACGCATAGGATGGTTCAAAAGAACCGAATACAACTTCCAGAATGCCATGGGACTGGTATCCAACGCGGAAGTAGAATACACCAAAGGCAACCAAAAAGTAGCGGTAATCGTGGTGGGTGGCGCAATTGGTAACATCGCTGGTTCTTTCAGTGGGGTATTCGAAAATGAATTTGACATTGACGACGACAATGTACGCCAAAAAACGGGCGAATGGAATGGCTTAAAATACGTGGAGGGCTACAATGAAGCCGAAAACCAGGCCTTCATGCACACGGTTCTCGACAACAAGGTCATGGTCATGGTGGCCGCTGAAAACATGTCAGAGTGGAACTTCAAGTGGTGGTGGAAAAGGATTGACTGGAAGAAGTTGGAAAAATAGGGATGCTTGTTTTTAGGCCTACTATTGTAAAAGAATGTGTGCTGCGAGATGCGAAGCACACACTCTTCCTATTTGACAATCTGAGCTGAAATGCCTATTTTTGTACAAAAGCAAAAATTATGACTGCCATTGCCAGTAAGTTTGAAGGATTTGTGGCGCTCAACTTTCCAAAAAGTAGGATGAGTGATCAGGAGTTTTTTGAATTTTGTCAACTGAATCAGGAATTAAAGATAGAGCGCAACTCGAATGGAGAAATCATTATTATGTCACCAACAGGAACCAGAACAGGTGCTCGGAATGCAAGGTTGACCATTGCACTGGGCATGTGGAATCTTAAAGACAACCAGGGAGAAATTTTTGACTCCTCTACAGGCTTCAAACTACCCAATGGCGCAACCTACGGGCCCGATGCGGCTTGGATGACCTATGAAAAATGGAACGCCCTCACGCCCGAAGAACAAGAAGGATTTGCACCTGTTGTGCCCGATTTTATTGCTGAAATTCGCTCCAAAAGTGATGCATTAAAACCCATTCAGCAAAAAATTGCCGAGTTTATAGCATGTGGTTGCCAACTCGCCTGGTTGATTGACCCCATTTTGCAAAAAACGACTGTTTATCAGGCGGATGGCACTGAGGTAGTAGTGCCTTTTGATCAACCTTTGAGCGGAGGAAGTGTCTTGCCTGGTTTTGAAGTGATCATCGCCCAATTGTTCCAATAACTCTTTCGGATCAATCAGCAAACGGATCAAATTCAGTTGATCTGTTTGTATTTCAGCCGAATCGCATTGCCAATCACCACCACGTCCGAAAAACCCATAAACAAGGCCCCCCACATGGGGTTCAAATAGCCCATGGCGGCCATTGGGATCGCAACTATGTTGTAGGCAAAAGCCCAATACAAGCTTTGCTTGATGGTCAATACCGTATGGCTACAAATCGCCAAAGCGGTTGGCAACCGATCCAGGTTTCCGTTCAGTAGTACAATTTGGGCCGATTGGATGGCTGCTTGAGAAGCATTGCTTAGCGAGACCCCAATGGTGGCTTTGGCCAGTGCTGGCGCATCATTGATGCCGTCGCCCACCATGGCGGTAGGCGCTTGTTTGCTCAACTGTTCGATTTGCACCAGCTTTTGGGCAGGTGTTTGTTCAGCAAAAAAATGGGGGATGCCCAGTGCATCTGCCACCACGGCCGTCTTTTCCTTTTTGTCTCCACTCAAAATGTAGGCTTCCACATGTTTAGATTTGAGGGCATCAATGCAAGCTTTGGCTTCTGGTTTGAGGGTATCGTTGAGGGTAAGTTCGGCGATTTGGAGGCCGTTTTTGCGCAGCAACAGGGTTCCTCTGCCATTTTCGGAGGCGCCAAACGCAAAGAGATTGCCTGCCTCATCGAAACCAGTCATTCCTTTTCCTTTTTCCTCCTCTACCTTGGTCAACATCGTTGGGCCCATTCGTTGCCCATTGAGGCTGATGCGGGGTTCCATTTCCAGCACCAATGACTTGGCAATGGGGTGCGAAGAATGGAGCTCCAGGTCGTAGATGAGGTTGCACACCGTTGACTCCTGCACTTCAGGTACGCAATCTATGCGCTCCACGACGAATTGTCCTGTAGTCAGCGTTCCCGTTTTGTCAAAAACAATATTTTGGATGCGCGCAAAAATCTCCAGGGTTTTGCCTCCCTTCACCAAAATCCCGTTTCGCGCCAAGCGCCCTACCCCAACCATCACCGCGGTGGGTGTAGCCAGCCCCATCGCACATGGACAGGAAATGACCAGTACTGCAATGGCGTTCATCAAGGCATTCTTGAAGGCTACGTCAAAAACAAAATAGCTCAACAAGAAGGTCAATACGGAGATACTGATGACGGCAGGAACAAAAATAGCGCTGATTTTATCCGCCAAACGCTGGATGTCTGGCTTGTCTTGTTGGGCAGTCTTGATCAATTCGATCATTTGACCCAACACTGATTTTTTGCCAATGGCACTTACTTTCAATTGAAAATTACCGCTCAATACCAGCGATCCACCAATGACCTGATCGCCCAGATGTTTGTTGATGGGCAGGCTTTCTCCGGTCAGCAGCGACTCATCTATGCTGGCCTGGCCGATGAAAATTTCGCCATCGGCGGGTACTTTATCGCCTTCATTGACTTGTAAAATATACCCTACCTGGATTTCAGGATAATGAATGCCAATGACTGTTCCGGAAGGCATGACTCTGCGCGCATGCTCAACCTGTAGTTCCGATAAGTCGGTGATGGCCGTGGTCGTTTGCGCCACTGCTCTTTTTTCGATCCAGTTGCCGAGCAACACAAGGGTAAATATCGTGGCGCAGGTCTCGTAGAAAATGTACTGCATCTCGCCGCTCAATGTCCCCACCAGGCTGTATACAAATGCAGCAGTCCCCCCCATAAAAATGAGCACATCCATGTTGGGCACACCATTGCGGATAGAACTCCAGGCGCTTTTGCCAAAATGCCACACGCCAATAAACAGCACGGGCAAACAAATCAGGAGCTGCAACCAGGCATTGTGCATGAACGCCAAATGAATGCCCAGCGACATCAACAGATGCCCCAGCAATAGAGGAAGGGTAAAAAAAACAGCAATTAGCAATTTGCGTTCCAAAGTCCAAAAATCCAGCTTTTGCTCGGGTTCTACAACGGTATAACCCAGTTTGCGGATGCCGCCTTTGGCCTCTTCAATGGTAAAATCTTCGTCAGCCAATCGAAACCGAACCTCTCTCGTCTGAAAATTGACGTATACATCTTCCAAGCCCTTGCGCTCCAAATAGCGGGTGATGCCCGCCGCACAATTGGCGCAATCCATTCCCTCAACAGTCAATTCGATCAGTGGTTTCATTGGTTTGTGGTTTTGGGGTGTAGAGACGCGATTAATCGCGTCTCTACACAAGACATTATGTCAAATTACGCCTTAGCCGCGTTGTATCTTTTTTCTACCTCTGCCCAATTCACTACGTTCCAAAAGGCTTTGATGTAATCTGCTCTTTTGTTTTGGTATTTCAGGTAATAGGCATGTTCCCATACATCGAGTGCGAGAACGGGTGTACCCAATGGCTTTTTAACAATTTTGCTCATCAAAGGGTTGTCCTGGTTCGGTGTAGAAGAGATGAAGAGCTCTCCCTTGCTGTTGACACTCAACCAGGCCCAACCTGATCCAAACCGACTGGTAGCCTCGGTAGTAAAGGTTTCTTTGAATTTGTCGAAGCTGCCAAATTTAGCAGTGATTGCAGCGCCTACGTTGCCAGTGGGGGCACCGCCACCCTGTGGAGACAACAGTGTCCAGAACAGGCTATGGTTGAAATGGCCACCACCATTGTTGCGGATGAGAGGGTCCTTGCTGGTTACATTGGCAATCACTTGCTCAATGCTCATCGTAGCAAATGGACTACCTACCACTGCTTTGTTCAGGTTCGTGACATAGGCATTGTGGTGGCGATCATGGTGGATTTCCATGGTCATTTTGTCGAAGTGTGGTTCCAGTGCATCGTTGGCAAACGCCAATGGCGGAAGGGTAAAAGGGCCAGGTGTTTGGTCTTCTTCATTGAAGGACCCTTGCTCCAGCGGAGAGTTAGCCCATAGATTTTGAGGTTTAAACAGCGATGCGGCTGTAACAAATAAACCCGTTCTTAGAAAGTTTCGCTTATTCATAGTTAGATCTTTTGATGGAAACAGTACCGATAGCGCAGGAGTTCGTTTCCATTGCTAAATATAAACAGCCTGCCGATTTCATTCGATTTTTACTAAAAAATTCCCGGGAATAATTTTGCTTCGACTCAACCTGAATCATATTTAAATTTATTTTTTCTTGTATTTTCAGGAATTTATTTTGATAAAATAAAAATAATCGCTATTATTAGGAATCAATTTTGGCTAAATCAAAATTTAGTCTTTCCCTCAAATATTAAATCTCTCTTTTATGCTGTCCGTACGCCGTTTACTAGATGACAAACACAATTACGCTGTTTGGAGTGTTCGTCCCGACGACATGGTTATTGATGCTTTAATGCTCATGACCAAAGAAAAAATTGGTTGCGTTTTGGTAATGGAAGGCGAACAGCTCATCGGCATTTTTTCAGAACGGGATTATGCGCGCAAAGGAATAATTGTGGGTAGAAAAGCCAAAAGCACACCCGTGTCTGAAGTAATGACCCCCAGTGTGTTTACGGTTACCCCCCAAATGAGCATCGAGGATTGTATGACGCTGTTTTCTGACAAGCACATTCGCCACCTTCCGGTTGTCGAAAACCAGAAAGTTATCGGCATGCTCAGTATTGGCGACATCGTTACCGCCATCATCCACGCACAAGATCAGCAAATTCGGCACTTGGAGGCCTATATTACGAGTCAGTAATGCTGTTTGTTCAGATTGCATGTCATGTTAAAGGAAGGTATTGAAAATTAAGTTTGAGGTACACCTACACTAATTTCCCATACCTTTCTTTAACTTAGGACCAGTTTAGCTCCATCTTTTATGAACCAATTTGGCCGGCTGCGTTACATTTACTTTCTATTGGAACACCAACAATGGGAAGAAGCCCAGGATTTGCTCTCGCAAATGCCGCTACCTGATGTCATTGAACCCCCTAAAGAAGCTTATATTGCTGCCTTTGCAAATCTTTCTGATACCTACAATAAAGATACCCTTGAGCAAGCCGCTTTGGCGCTGATCAAAAAACTAAACGCTATTTTAGGTGCGGATTCGCTTGATGAACACGACGAAGGACGCACTTACGTTGCGCTTTATCAAATCAAACATTTACACGAGCTCATCCAGGAAAGCCAAGCCCACCCTGCCGATCGCAAAAAAGCACTTTTCGCTTTAAAACTTTGGCCAAATACGCAACAATTTGAAGGTTACCGCGCCTGGGGAGTAATGCCTGGTCATACGGCACACCACGAATTTTTACCCCATCGGTTTTGGGGCTTGTACAACATCCGAACCCAGGCAGACAAACCCGTTTGGTTGAGTTGGGACGCCTGGGATCAAAAATTGGTGGTCGTCAAGGAACTGCGCCCAGGTTTAATGGATCCAGATAAATCCAATCGCATCAATTGGGAGTCAGAGATTTTCAATGACTTTCGAGATCTCCAAGATCGGCGGGTGCAAGGGGTGGTTCCGTTGATTGCCAATGGCAAAAATTGGTTTGCCGCCGCCCACGCCCAGATGGGGTCGCTACAATGGTGTTTTTTCACCCCCCCGCCTAAGGATGAGCCAGGCAATGATCAGTTGTTTCATTTCATTTACCCTGAAAACCCTTTTGAAACCCCAATAACGAGTCGAAATTGGAAAAAGGTCAGGAATTATTTCGTCAAATCTGCCAAAACCTTACACAACTTTCATTTACAAGGCATTGTACACCGAGACATCCACTCCGACAACCTACTGGTCAACCACCTGGAAGATGAAAAAGAGATGGAAGCCTGGATCTGTGATTTTGATCGCGCCCGCAACTACCAGGACATTTTCCTCCCCCGTCACCTCAATGTTCCAGCCGAGGGCGCATACATTCCTCCCGAACGACTAGAGAAACCGGTGCACAATAGCTCATCTTTGCGCTTGAGTGCCTACTATGGTTTACCTGAAGGGGATGTGTACTGTTTAGCGGCTGTTTTGTGTGATGTAGTTTTACAAAGACAGCATGAAAATGCCCACGATCGGTACAACGCCCTTCAAAAAAGCAGGTTGATTCCCAGCTCCTTGCGGCAATTGTTACTGGAAGCCCTGCACGCCGAGCCCAGAAATCGCCCCAATATGGGTATTTTTGCAGAAAGACTGGAAAAAATCAGTTGGCAAACCACCCTGAGTGAGGTTCAAATTCCGTTAGCCGTGGCTGGCTTGATGCTGATCTTGATGGTGATTATTTATTTTATCATTTACGAAAGACCCAGCCTTACCATCGATTGCTCCCCTTATACCTGTTTGAGCGGAGAACTGAAGGGGGATGACTTGCAATTGGAACGTGATAAAATCTATTTGCTCAAAGGCATGGTCTTTGTCAAAACAGGAGTGCTACACATCGAAGCCGGTACCAAAATTCTGGCCGATAGCGCAGCAACCTTAATCATCGGCAGCAATGCCCAAATTCAGGCTGTTGGAAATCCGGAGCAGCCCATCGTTTTCAGCAGCAGCAAACCCCATCCAAAGGCTGGAGATTGGGGAGGAATCGTAATTTTAGGAAAAGCACCAGTGCAAGGAAAAAATTACCTAGAATTTTGCACTTATAGCCAACTGAAAAACCAGCCCGAACTTTGCTATTTCGGCGGAAATGACCCCGAGCACTCTAGTGGGAAATTGCAATACATCCGCATCGAATACGCGGGTGATGTATTGGTAGAAAATCAGGAAACCAATGGATTGACCCTGGCCGGAGTAGGCAGAGGCACGGTGATCGATCACATTCTGGTATCTCATGTCAATGATGATTGCTTCGAGTTTTTTGGGGGGACATTTGCTGCCCAATACCTGGTATGTATTGACGCAGAGGATGATGGATTTGACTGGGAATCTGGTTACGATGGGTTGCTTCGCAATTTATTGTACATAGCCGGAAAGCACCAGTACCGCAGTTTTGATGAAAAAGGGCGCTTTGCCCTGGAGGGAGGAGACGCAAGTGAAAAAAGAAAAGCCACCACTGGCCCCGAAATCAGCAACCTTACCGTGTATTTGGAACGAACGGATTCCGTGAATCTTTTACCCAAAGTTGCTTCCTGGAGCAACGATACCCGACCCTTTATCCACAATCTTTTGGCATTGGGTTATCCTCCAGAGCTTTGCCAGCGCCCCAGGTATTCGCAGGTGAAATCATGGTTGTTTTATCCCAAAGAAAGTCCAGAACTGCTAGAGCAATTTCAAAATGCATTTGTACCCAAGTCGAGAATTGTAAGCAACGACCTGTCCCGCAGCATCGCACCCTATTACGGGGCATTTCGCGATTCAAGCGCAAATTGGATAAAAGGAAAGTGGGGAAAATCAAGTCAGGAATGAGCATAAAATAAAAAAGCTGCCCTCAAACGGACAGCCCCCAATAGAACACTGTAAAATACTGTAACACAAAAATAGAACAAGGATTCTATTTTGTCAAGCGTTTCTTATCAAGATTGTGTATTATTTACACAAAGATTAGCATATGAAAAATTACTAGATTAGGTAAAACATAGACAATCATTGAATTGAACCAATAAAGTCCTGAAAATATTTTTTTTTAAAAAACCACCAAATTTTTCTCACAATCAAGTGTTGACAAGTATCATTTGGGATAAAAGGATTTTTTTTTTAGTTTACACCCTATCAAATGAAGCACACCGGTATAAAGAACACCCGTATGAAAAAGATTCTCATAGCCAATCGAGGCGAAATTGCATTGCGTGTAATGCGAACCGCTCGGAAGATGGGCATTCAAACTGTTGCTGTTTATTCGGAGGTCGACCGCAATGCACCTCATGTACTTTTTGCAGATGAAGCAGTATTGTTGGGGCCTGCGCCTTCCAATCAATCTTATTTGAGGGGGGACAAAATCATCGAAATAGCCAAATCCCTGGGCGTAGATGGCATTCATCCCGGGTATGGTTTTTTGAGCGAAAATGCAGTTTTTGCTCAATCCGTCACCGATGCTGGCATGACCTTTATCGGCCCTACCCCTCACGCCATAGAAGTAATGGGCAGCAAATTGGCCGCCAAAGAAACCGTCAAAGCCTACAACATCCCAATGGTACCCGGGGTAGACCATTCCGTGAGTGAAGTGGAGGAAGCAAAAACCATTGCCCAAACGGTTGGCTATCCGATCCTGATCAAAGCTTCGGCAGGCGGGGGTGGAAAAGGGATGCGGGTGGTGGAAAACGAAGCAGAACTAGCCGAACAAATGACTCGAGCGATTAGCGAAGCAACTTCCGCTTTTGGGGACGGCTCGGTATTCATCGAAAAATACGTCATCGAACCCCGGCACATTGAGATACAGGTTCTTGCAGATGCGCACGACAATGTTGTTTACCTGTTTGAACGCGAATGCAGCATCCAACGCCGCCACCAAAAAGTAGTTGAAGAAGCGCCTTCAGCGGTACTTACGCCTGAAATTCGCAAAGCAATGGGCGAAGCTGCAGTGAAAGTGGCCAGATCTTGTCAATATTTAGGTGCGGGTACCGTCGAGTTTTTGGTAGACGCCAACCTCAATTTCTACTTTTTAGAAATGAACACCCGCTTGCAGGTTGAACACCCGGTCACCGAATTAATTACCGGCCTGGATCTGGTGGAACAACAGATCAACATTGCCCGTGGCGAGGCCTTGACTTTTTCACAAGAAGACCTGCGTATCCATGGCCACGCCATCGAGTTGCGGGTTTGTGCCGAAGACCCTCTCAACAATTTTTTGCCCAGCGTAGGCACATTGCAACGCTACCGTCGTCCATCTGGCGAACACATCCGGGTAGATGATGGCATTGAAGAAGGGATGGAAGTACCTATTTATTATGACCCCATGCTGGCCAAACTAGCGGTTTGGGGAGTAACCCGCGAAGCAGCCATCAAACGCATGCTCGAAGCCATTCAGCAATACCAAATTGAAGGAGTAGCCACTACCCTACCCTTTGGGCGTTTTGTTTGCCAACACGATGCTTTTATAAGCGGAAAATTCGATACGGGTTTTGTCAAAAACCATTATACGCCTGAAGGAATTCAGGATCAACAGCAAGAAGAAGCCGAAGTAGCTGCTCGGCTGGCATTGGAGGTCTTGTACCACCACAAAAGGCAATTGGCCGTACCTGATCCGGGTGGCGTTGAGTGGTATACAAAGCGCTAAAGCAAAACCCTGCTATATTTTTCCATCTTTGCTTGTTGCGCTCAATGTAGGACATGATCTGGGCTTCGCGGCCGCGTACACACGAGGTGTAACACTTGAAAAAAAAATTAAAAACATTTTATTTTTTATTTTATTTATTTTAACATTTATTTTATTTTTACACAAAAAGAGACATGCCTAAAAAGCCGTCAAAGCCGCATGATGAATTTTTCAAGGCCACTTTTGGCCGGTTGGAAATCGCCCTGGACTATGTGCAGAAGATGCTGCCAGCAGCGTTAGTTGCAGAATTAGATACCAGTAAGCTGACCCGAGTCAATGGCTCTTATGTTTCTAAGGCATTGCAAGAGTATTTTTCTGATTTGATCTTTGAGTTACCCTTTAAAAGACAAGATTTGGAATGCAACATCTGCTTGCTCTTTGAACACAAGAGCGAAGTGCCTACCTATCCCCATCTTCAACTTTTGCGCTACATTCTGGATGGTTTAGAAGAGCAATTGAAACAAAAAAAGAAGTTATCACCAATTGTTCCCATTGTCATCTATCAAGGAAAGAAGCGCTGGAAAATACGCGATCTTTCCACGTATTTTGGCAAATCCATTCCTGAAAGCCTGCTGCGCTATTTACCACGATTCGACTATC
>Ga0247837_1003319_pt1 | contig 28384 bp, 21 predicted proteins | sample LaCtaG_2_FD_187115 | JGI IMG/M metagenome (GOLD analysis project Ga0247837, IMG submission 187115) | Freshwater microbial communities from meromictic Lake La Cruz, Castile-La Mancha, Spain - LaCruzMarch2015_14.5m | ecosystem: Environmental > Aquatic > Freshwater > Lake | place: Spain: Castile-La...
CGAGAAACCCGCTCCGGACGCCCGGGCCGCTCCTCCCGAGGCTCACGAGTCGCTCATCAGCCGGAAGACCGGTGCGGAGGTGCCATTGACCGGGCTATCCTTCGGCAAAACACCGCAGGTATAGGGAACCGGGAATAAGCGAGTTACCCGTTCGGATAGTTCGGCTATTCCCGCCCGCTTGTGCCCACGAAAATAGCAGTGTTTTCGTTACCCGCAGTGGCGGCGGGCGAACTCGCGAGCCTGGGCACGCCGAGAGGCGTGGCTTTCCAACAGATAAACGCCGCGACTGACCAGCCACTGGGCCAGCGACACGCGGAGATGGCGAGCGCGGCCGTCGGGCCGTCGCTCGTAGAGTTTGAGGATGACCGTGCCGTCGGGCATGAATCGCACATGCCGAACGGGACGGTCGTTGAAAGTGGTGATTTTCACCGTGGAACCTTCCGTGAAAAAAAGAAGGCAGGGGCGGCGCCCGAAGGCGCCGCCCCTGCCGTGATGAACCTCGATACAACCGCCGGCTCAAATGCCCAGCGGCGCTTGCCGCCGACTGGCGGAACGAAGATGATGTCGACAGACGCGTTGAACCTGCTTTCGACCTGGTGAAGCTATGCCGACTCTTTACGTGGAAACGTCAATCGTCAGCTACCTTCGTGGGCGACCGAGTAGTCAGGTCGTTGCTGCGGCGCGGCAACTGTTGACGCAACGGTGGTGGGGTGCAGAGCGGGCGAACTACGAACTCGTTACCTCGCAGTACGTGCTCGACGAGGCGGCGGATGGTGATTCCGCCCTGGCCCAGAGTCGACTCGAGACGCTCGCAGGTGTCCCTATCCTGCCTGTTGAGGGGGCAATCCTGGACATCGCCGAAGAGATCCTGCGAAAGGCGATTCTGCCACGATCGGCGAGTGTCGACGCCTTGCATATCGCCATGGTGGCTCATCACCAAGTAGACTACTTGTTGACGTGGAACTGCACGCATATCGCGAATGCCCGAATCCTTCCCAAGGTTTTTGGCGTACTCGACAGCGCGGGACTCGCGAGGCCGATCATCTGCACGCCGGAGGAGTTGCTGAACGATGACACAGAAATCTCCTGATCGCGACACGACGATCGAAGACATTCACGCGACTCGACGACGCATCGCGGAAAAGTTTGGACACGATCTCGCGGCCATCGTCGAGGACGCCCGGAATCGGCAAGCCGCCTCCGGCCATGAAATCTGGCGACCGAAGCCGAAGCCTTCGGAGGCGTCCCCGAGTTCATGACGTCAGGAAGCCCGACGGCGTTTGCCGCCGCCCTTGCGGTCGCCCGCCTTTAGCCAGTGCTTGCTGCACCACTGCGACACCCGGTCGGGCTTCTCCGTCAGCCGGTGGTAAGGCTCGGGAATCCCCGCGTCCTCCATCAGCCTCCCGATCCGGGCACAGTTCCGCATGTGGTCCTTCGTCATGTCCAGTTCCTTGGCGATCTCCTTGTAGGTCTTTCCCGCCAAACGCCGCTCAACGATCACGCGGGCATGCTTCACCAGCTGCGGTTCAGCGAACGCATTGACCACGAGCGTCCGCTGGAGCATCACCCAGGGCTCGTCCTCCGCCACGGCGGCAGAGAGCCGCTCGATCCCCGCCACGAGCCTCTTCTCCTCCTTGTAGAGCTTCTTGAGTTCGGCAGCCACCGCACCGCCTTTCTCATGGAGCTCCTTCACGCGAGCAAGCACCGCATCGCGGACGCCGTCGAGCGAGACCACCTCGTTCACTACGGCCTCGAGTACGGCGGGATACACCCGCTCTCGCATGCAGTAAACGCGGTTCCAGCACTTGCCCGTCGCCGAGGCGGAGCAGCGAAACGAGCCGTCCGTCTTCCCGTAGGAATACATCGGCGATCCACACACGCCGCAGTTGAACACGCCGGCGAGCAGGCCTCGCCGCTGCCGGGTCGTGCCGCGGAGTGGATGGCCGGCACCGCGAACCGGCTTCTGGAAAACGCGTCGCTTGTCGACCACCTCGTTGGCCCTGTACCAGAGGTGATCCGACACGATCCGCAGATGCAGGCTCTCCCGCGTCTGGATCTTGTCCTCGTCGTTCCAGACGTACTCCGATTTGCCCGTCCGCAGCTTTCGCTTCGCCTTCTTCTTGCGGAAGGTCTCGAAGCCCCGGTAGATCGTGCGGCGGATGACCGCGTTGACGTTGCCCGCCGTCCACTTCGCCTGTCGAGACCACTTGGCCTTCGCGAACTTGATCGAGTCGAGCCATTCGCCGACCTCGGCCGCCGTCTCGCCGGCGGCGATTCGTTCGAAGACCTCGCGGATGACCACCGCCTTCTCCTCGTCGATCTCGTCATAGAACGGTCCCTTGGCGGGTTCGGTCTCAGTCGCCGGCATGGTCGGTCGACGCTTGTAGCCGATCACCGTGTTGCCGACGGCGGCACCACGGGCCCACAAGCCGTCATGGGCTCGCTCGATCCGCTTCCGGGTGTAGAAGTTCGAGCGGGCGTGCTGCATCTGACTCATGTGCAGCCGATCGGGCCAGTCGTCGTCAGCCGTGTCGATGTAATCCGACGTGCAGATCACCCGCACGTCGGCGTCCACCGCCGACTCGAAGAGCTCGCCCGCCTTCGTGTGGTGGCGGTAGAGCCGGCTCGATTCTTCGGCGATGATCAGGTGCCATCGCTTGGCCTCGATGCCTGCCCAAACCTGATTGATCCCAGGGCGGTCGGCGATCTCGCCGCTGACCTCGGGCTCGGCAATGACGTCGATCTGGACCTGCTCCGGCTTCCAGCCCTTCGGCAGGTTCGACTCCAGGAACGTCCGGCAGGAGGCCACCTGGTCGTCGATACTCGACTGCCGCTGCTCCTCCGTGGAGAACCGGGCGTGGATCAGGGCGCGGAGCGGCTGTTCCTTCGGCAGCAGGATGGGTTGGCGGAGGTGCATCATGACGCACCTCCTTTCACCGCCGCCGGCGGCACGATCGCGATCCCCCGGGCGGCACCGCGACCCCGAGCGGAGAGGCCAACCCTCTCCGGCATGGCCTCGGAAGACTTTGCTGAAACCTTGCTGAAGGGTCCCGACTTTGCCCAAAACGGGCCGCTCCGTTCCAACACCAGCCAACGATCACAAGTCGTTGTCGGGCATGGACCTTGCATCAGAAATCGCAGAAAATCCGAGACCGTCGAAAACAGCCCCGAAAGAATCCCGCCCTCTCCGTTTGATGTAGAAGTTCGAAGCGAATATGCCCATTATTGGAACCAGTTTCCAGGGCTTCTCGAAAAGCGAGTCATGGTTTCCCACCGTGACTTTGCTGGAACTCTGCTGAACCCCTGCCGCCCCCGGGCGAGTTTGGCAGGGCGGCCTGGCGGGTGGATGACCTCGCCGCCGCGACCGTCGTGCCGAGGCGGGTCGCATCGCCATGATGGTCGCTCGGAAGGCGGGCCCCGCAAGATTCGTCGACCGCTCCAGCTCGACCGCTCCAGTCAGAGCAGCTGCCAGCCAGCCTTGGGCGTCAAGCGGTAGCGTGCTCCCGCATCCTCGACCACCAGCCGAAGCCAGCTGTGGGTAACGAGATCCCGCACGCCTGAGTGCCGATTGAGAATGTCGGCAACGCGCTCCCGGCTGGCCTCGATGATGACCGTGAGCCGCAGCGGCTCATGCTGCAGTTTGGTGCCATCGTAAACCGCCTGCCAGGGGAGGCCAACCCGCAGGTCGCCACCGTTCCCCTCAAGGATGCCAAACTGCCCCACCACGTCGTGAATGACTTTGCTTCCGCTGCCGAAGGCCTGGTTGTCGACGGCGGAGGCAAAATACTGCAGCCCAATCCAGCTGGTCACGACCAGCGGGGCGGTCATGATCAGCTCGAGCACCTTGCCCTCGGGGTCTTTCGCCGAGGAGTACTCGTGGAGGAAACAGCGGCCACCGAGGTTGAGCCCTACCGTTCGGCTGCGGTCGGCAATGACGAAAGCGGCATTGCCCGCCAGCCCCCATTCGGGCCGAACCTCCGCCCAGTCGCGGGCCCGAAAGAGCACCGACTCATCGGTGGCATTCCCCAGCCGCCTGCTCCGTTCAAGCCGCGTTGCCTTCCCAGCGGCGGTAGTCCAGGCAAGGATGTCCCGAAACTCGTCGCGGTGCGTGGCAGGACAACCCGTCGGACCAAAAAACTCAATCTCATCGGTTGTGGTCCGGTGCACGGCCGCCACGAACCAGGTGTCGGCAGGGATCGCGATACCCCGCTCGGCCAGTGCTGAACGGACCTGAATGTCGTTGAGAATGGCGGCAGCAACGCGAGCATTCGGCTCGCCGGAATGGCCACCACAGGCGCCGCAGTCGTAGCCCGCACGGTAGGGATTGTTGACCATGGAGGAGGCATGGCCGCAGATGGCGACGATCCTCGCAAACCGATCAGTGAGCCCGAGGTTTCGCAGCATGCCTTCGGCCAGACCAATCCGCTGGTCGAGCGGGAGGGGATCATCCGAGCCATCCAGGTCGGGGCCGAGCCGTCGCTGCTCGTCGCGTGAGAGGCCGTCGTTTCGCGGATCGGACACGGGCCGCGTAAAGCCAAGCGAGTCGGTGAAAAGCTTCGGCAGATAGGCGAGCCCCAGCGACTCCACAAAGCTGTAGCAGGAGATCGCTGACGACTGAAAGCCCTTCCAGAGCTTGCGGCCCTTCCTGAGCAGCTTCCGGTGGTCGATGGCCGCCTCGACCCGCTCTCCCGATGCTCCCAGCAGCCGCTCAAAGACCGGAAAAGTCGGCTGCAGCAGCACCGGGCAATGAGCGGCGCCGTACGCGGTGCCGAGGCGAATAAACTCCAGCGGCATCCCGAAGAACCCGGCAAACCCACAGGTTTCGACCAGCTTGCTCTGGGCCTCGAGGTGGCGTCGCAACACCTCGCTGCGAACATCGATGCAGAAGACCATCTGCAACGTCGGCCGTCTGGTCGCCGCCGGCTGTTTGTCCGTGGTAATGTCGGACAGCAGGCTGCGGCGATGGCTGACCTCGCCGGCAACCTGCATCAGGTAGCGTGCCAGCACAGCCGGCAGAGGGTCGGGCGGCTCGGGATCTGTCGGCACCAGCCCCTCGGGCAGGTCTGTCGAACGGCTCGATTCGGCCAAGGCCACGTCACAGGCCAGTCGGATAGCCAGCAGCCCCGTCAGGTCGTCAGCAACCGATGGTGGTTCCTCGGCATGCCAGGCGAGATAGCGAATAAACGAGGCCCAGCCGGCGACCGAAAAGAGTTCTGCCAGCAGAAATCGTTCGATGTGCGGCTCGGGAATGGCCAGCCGGGCCAGCAGGGCGGGGATTGCCTCGCGAGGATCATCCGGCAGCGCTGCGACCAGTTGCCGGAATCCACGGATCCCAAGTTCGTCGAGCCGGTGGCTCAGCTGCGCCCGCTGCCGCCACGCCTCGTAGAGCGGCAAGCTCAGCCAGGGACTCAGCCAGCTGGCCTGCCCTCGATCGAAGTGGCCGGCACAGTGCCGGGAGATGTCCGTGACGATGTGGCTGGTCCAACGGGTACCGGTCCGTTCGTCGACCAGTTCCGACACGGTTCGGTAGCGGCGTTCGGCCCCGACCGCTGCCGGCTTGTCGTCGAGCAAGGCCCGGCAGGCTTCCACCGTGAGGCTGGCAAACCATTCGGGGTGCTCCTCCCGGCACTCGGCCAGGGCGGTGTCGAGGTCGGCCGCCGTGATCGCCCCGGTGCTCAGTCGCTGTCGAAACCATTCGGCTGTTGGCAGAATGTCACAGACGCGAACATCGGCGAGCAACTGGCGAGCGACCAGAAAAGGCCGGTCGGCAAGGCCAAGAAACGGGTTGACTGCCACGTAGTCAGCCAATGGCCAGACCGGCGGAATGATTGCCTTAACGGCTGCGAGATGCGGCGCCAGTGCCGAGGGCGCCAGTGCCGAGGGAGACAGTGCCGAGGGAGACAGTGCCGAGGGAGACAGTGCCGCGGAAGTCAGTCTGGTCGTAGCGGTTTCACCGCTCGTCGTAACTCTGGTCATCAGCTGGGTGCCGCCTTGGAAGACACGGGCTACGAGACGGCCGCCGGCTGGCCGTAGATCCAGCCGGTCAGCCGCCGGAAGGGAATGTCGAGATAAAAGCCGTTGTTCGCATGCACGTAAAAGACCTGCACCCAGCCCATATGCGAAAAGTTCTGGATGAAGTTTTGCACGATGAAAATCGCCACAAAACTTGCCACCGCCACCACATGCACCGCCCGATCGAGGAGCGATCGCTCCAGGGGCTGTCGCGACATCGTGGCGGCCAGAAGGCTGTCGATGATCTCGAAGCTCGCGAAGTAGGCGAACGCCACCACCACCGCCGCCGCAATCCCGAGTAGGGACAGGTTCCGGACCCGCGTGGCGAAGAAGGTGGAGAGCAGGTTGGTGAGAGCCAAGAGCAGCACGAAGCCGAGGACGATCCCGCCCGGTTTTTCGGTGATCTTGATCCCAAAGCAAGCGAGAGTCAGCCCGAGGATCGCCACTGCCCCGCCGACGGCCAGGAGGTCGGTGACCAGCACCGCGCGACCACCGCGGGCGCGTGCCTGGGTCAGCTGGGTGCGGGCGGCTTGTTCCAGCACGCTTCCCGAGCTGAGAAAGGCATGGGCCTTGTAGAGCGAGTGCGCGACGATGTGGAGCAAAGCCGCGGAAAAGCCGCCGAGCCCGCACTGGAGCATCATGAAGCCCATCTGGGCAATCGTCGAAAACGCAAGCGAACGCTTCACGCTCGTCTGCGAGAGCATCACGACGCCACCGAGGAGCGCGGTGATCGCGCCGATAATCGCCAGCAGGCTCAGAGCGGCGGGCGAGAGCACCAGCAGCGGGCTGAGCCGGATCACGAGAAACCCTCCGGCATTGATAATACCAGCGTGCATCAGGGCGGAAACCGGCGTGGGGGCTTCCATCGTATCGGGCAGCCAGCTGTGAAACGGAAACTGGGCCGACTTTGTCATCGCCGCCAGGACAAACAGGCTTCCGATGGCCCAGACCATCATCGAGTTCGGTGCCGACTGCTCCCGCAGGGCCACGGCCTTGGCGAACAGGTCGGTGTAGTCGAAGCTGCCGAGGGTGACATACGTCACCGCCAAGGCGGCGATCAGAAAGGCGTTGCCGAGCAGACTGATGAGGAGTTTTTTCCGTGCGGCCCAGAGGGCCCAGGACCGATGGCGGTGGTGGCAGAGGAGTTCATGGAGGCCAAGGTCTGCGAAGAGCCAGGCGGCAGCGAACTGGAGCAGGTTACGGGAGGTGACCAGCAGGAGCACCGCGCCGAGCGTGAAGAGCATCCAGCAGAGGAATCGCCCCTGCTCGCGATCGCCGTCGAGATAGCGGACCGCATATCGGCAGATGACCGCACCGATAAAGCTGATCAGCAGCAGCATGATCGCTGCGAGGTCGTCAAAGTAGACGCCGAAGTTGAGGGTGGGCGTGCCGGGCACAACCGCCAAGCGAACGTCGATCGGTCCCCTGAAGGCCAGCCCCACAGCAACGACAACAGCAAGCGCCGCGGCCGCCACGGTCGCGGTTTTGGCCAGCCGACGCATGAAATCGAGGTGCTCGTTCGCCCAGTCCCGCGGGATGAAGACAGCGGCCATCAGCATGAGCGCGGGAGCGGTGATCGTCCAGGCAAACAGGCTGTCCATGTGTGGGAATCCATGCAAAACGAGCTTGGCACTTCCGCGGCCGCAGTACGATACTCGCGTGTGCGGAATATTACCATTTGCCGGCTCTGCCGAAAATCTTCCCGAGCGACGCCCGATACAGGCCGCCGATCCCAACCGAGGAGTGCAGCGAGACCACCTGAGCCGCCTTGCCGGCAGACGTACCCGTCGGCCAGACGGGCCCTCGCCTCATGGCCTTCACGAACGCTCCCCAGTCGGTCGGCGGGCCATGGGCCGGCGAGACGGGAGGCGGTTCGAGCGGTTCGCCGAGATGCGTGAGGGGCTGACTGCACGCGGACGAAGCCGTCCCAGCGTGAGCCGGGGGATCGGGAACAGGGAATCCCGTCGCTGACGCTCAGGGCTTGTATACGGGCAATCCCATACAAGCCCTCGGCGTGAGCCGGGGGATCGGGGGCACGAATGATTCCTGACCCTTTTCGCGACTATCATATCGGCGTTGGGAATCGTGGCTGATCGTGTCGCCAGAGGTTGTTTGTTGCATGAGCATGAGACTGCTTTCTTTCGGGGCTCTCGTGACGGTCGTCGGTTCGATCGGCAGCGGGCTGGCTGCCGCACCGATCGTGCCCGGCTTCGAGCGGTTTGGCCGCGAGGCAGTCGCCCACCCGGCGAGAGTCGAAGCCGGGCTTCTGCTGCTCGGCGAACTCGGCTGCGTGAACTGCCATGCCGCCGACAAACAGCAGGCTGCGCACCTGATGCCCAAGCGGGGGCCTTCACTCGACAAGGTCGGCAAGCGTCTCAGCCACGAGTGGCTTGTCGACTATCTGGCGCAGCCCCATGCCGTGAAGCCGGGCACGACCATGCCCCATGCGCTCGCGGGACTGCCCGACACCGAACGCGCTCGCGCAGCCACGGCGATCGCCCATGTGCTTGCGGCGACGGGATCCTTTGACGACGGACCGCTCCCGGAGTCGGCGAAGGCGAGCGCCGCAGAAGGGCTGAAGATTTACGAGCGGGCCGGCTGTGCCGTCTGCCATGGCTCACGCATGACAGATGGGAAGCTTCTGCCCGACCAGATGCCGCTGGTCGATCTCGCGAGGAAATGGTCCCCGCGTGCGCTCGACGAGTTTCTGAAAGCCCCGTTTCATAGCCGTCCATCGAGCCGCATGCCGGCCCTGCCACTGAAAGATCAGGATCGCCGGCACGTCGTCGCAAGTCTGCTCGGTGGACTGCCGCCTCCTCGCGACGAGCATCGTGAGCACATCGCCTTCAACGGCCGTGCCTGGCCTGTGGCTGTGGAAACCCTTCCGGCCATCACAACACTCGGATCGCCAGCGAAGATCGGCTCGGTGAAAGGCTTCGATGTCGTGCAACTGGCGGGCATGAGCGATGGCTTCGTGGTGCAATTGGACGGTTTCCTGCACGCCCCCACTGCCGGGACGTATCACTTTTTCCTGTCGAGCGATGACGGCAGCCGCCTTTTTCTCGGCGACCGGCCGGTCGTGGAAAATGACGGCATCCACGCCGACACGGAACGCCACGGCGAGATCGTGCTCAAAGCCGGAGTCCATCCCATCCGGATCGAATACTTCGAGGCCAGCGGCGGCGAAGCGCTCAACCTCGACGTGATGCCGCCACGCAGACCGCGGCGGTCGGCGATCGAATACGTGACGCCCACCGCCGACGACAAGCCGCTGGCTTCGATGGACACGCTGGATGCGGGAGCCTTGTCTGCCGTCGAACCGGCGCTCGTGGAAGAGGGCCGGGCGGCATTCGCCGCCGTGGGCTGCGCCAGTTGCCACGAACTCAAGCGACCTGACGGCACGCTGATCACGCCGGTGGCGACACCGAAGCCGCTCGCGGCACTCGCCGCTTCGAATGCAGGCTGCCTCGCCGCGGGCAGCCCTCGTGCTGGCGTGCCGCAGTACCAGCTCGACGGTCTCCAGCGGGCAGCGCTCAAAGAGGCGGTCGATTGGCTGACGTCGTCGGAGGCCGCTGCGCCGCCGGCCCGCGAACAGGCCATCGACCGCATGCTCACGTCGCTCAACTGCTACGCCTGCCACAACCGCGACGGCCGCGGAGGAACCCTTCCGGCGGTCGCCACCACCGACGACGACGGTGAGCCGATCCTGAAGGACGCCGCCCGCGATGCCCTCTTTACGAGTGCCGTGCAGGAACTTGGCGACGAGGGCCGCCTGCCCCCCACGCTCACCGGCGTCGGCGACAAGCTCGCCCCAGGATTTCTCCGCGAGGTGCTCATCGAAGGGGGCAAGGATCGCGGAGTGTACATGCACACGCTGATGCCGAAGTGGCATGCCACCGTGGTCGATCCGCTGGCCAAGCTGCTCGCCGACGACGTGAAGACCACGGGGCCGACGCCCGCACTCGCCGGCCACTCGGAGTCTGAGGTCGAGGAGCAGGGCCGTGCTCTCGTGGGCTCCAAGTCGCTCGGCTGCATCAAGTGCCATTCGTTTGCCGGCGACAAGGGACAGAGCCTCGGCGTGATCGATATGGCAAGGATGCCCACACGACTGCGGCACGATTGGTTTCTCGCCTACGTGGCCAATCCGCAGCAATTCAGGCCCGGCACCCGCATGCCAGCCAGCTGGCCCGAAGGAAAGACCTTCTATTCTGACGTCCTCGATGGCACGGCTTCGGGGCAGATCGAGGCCGTCTGGCGGTATCTCAGTGTCACGAAGCCACGTCCGCCAGTCGGCGCCAGCGCAAACCCGATCGAACTGGTGCCGACCGACAGGCCGATCATCTACCGCAACTTCATCGAGGGGGCCGGTCCCCGGGCGATCGGCGTCGGCTATCCCGAAAAGGTGAACCTCGCCTGGGATGCCGACCGGCTGCGGCTGGCCTTGGTATGGCGTGGCCCATTCATCGACGCCGGAAAACACTGGACCGGCCGTGGTCAGGGCTTTCAGTCGCCCTTGGGGGAAGGCGTTTTCTCACCCGATGCCGCCACGCCGCTGGCCCGGTTTGACGATGTCGCAGCCGTGACGAGTGCCGCCTGGCCGCCGGGTTCAAGCCGCAATGCCGACGGCCCCGCGGACGGGCATCGTTTCTCGGGCTATCGGCTCGACGCCGACGGCAGGCCGGCATTTCTCTGGCGCTGGGGGGATTGCAGCGTGCAGGAGCGATTCGAACCGATCGCATGTACCGGCGACGCTCATTCACCGCGCGGCAAAACAGTCGGTCTGCGACGGATCGTCACGATCACCGGGCCACCGCAGCCAACGGTCGCCGCATGGCGTGTGGCGACCGGCAAGGAGATTGAGGCTGTCGATGGTGGATGGTACGTCGTAGATCACGCCTGGCGAGTGCGTGTGGGCGGCGTTGCCCACACGATCGTGCGGCGCGAAGCGGATGGGCTCGTGGAACTTCGGTTGCCGCTCGTGTGGACGAGTCAGGGGAAGGCCAGTGGGGCCGTCGTCGAGGAGGAATTCGCATGGTGATGTGGAGCCCGATACGCGTGCTGACGTTCGTCGTCGCCATGCTGTCTTGTACCGTACTGTCTTGTCTGGATGGGTTGTTGCCAACCCTGGCGAGAGCTGCCGAAACGGCCGCACCAGCAACAGCCGCACCAGCTCAGGCCGACTTCTGGCGGGTCGAACAGATCCAGATGCCGTCCGATGCCGTTCTTGAAGTCGGGGCTCTCGAGTGGATCCCCGCGGAGTCCGGAGCGGCCGACGACCGCCTGGCAGTGGCCTCTCGCCGCGGTGAAATCTGGCTGGCGACGGGCGTCGAGGGTGACCCTGCGAAGGTGCGGTGGCAGCGATTTGCCGAGGGACTTCACGAGGTGTTGGGACTGGCCTGGCGGGATGGCTGGCTCTACGTCACGCAGCGGGGCGAGGTGTCGCGGCTCAAGGATGAGACCGGTGACGGAGTCGCCGACCTGTTCGAGACGGTCAGCGACGCCTGGGGAATCAACGGCGACTATCACGAATACGCCTTCGGCTCGAAGTTCGACCGCGATGGTGTCATCTGGGTTGTGCTCTGCCTGACCGGTTCAGGCGACAACAAGAGCCGGTTTCGCGGCTGGTGCCTGCGGGTGGGCGAGGACGGTACGGCCACTCCCACCTGCAGCGGCATCCGTTCACCCGGCGGCATCGGCATGGATGCCGACGGCGAGGTCTACTACACCGACAACCAGGGCCCGTGGAACGGAACCTGCTCGCTCAAGCATCTCGTGCCGGGTGATTTCATGGGCAGCCCCACCGGCAACAGCTGGTATGCGGAGGCCCCCGGCATGGGGCCGCGGCCAGAGGATCCGAAGAGCGGGTCGCGGATCGCGACGGAGGCGAAGCGCATCCCCCGGCTCCGTCCCCCGGCGATCCTTTTTCCCTACGGCACGATGGGGCAGAGCGCGGCAGGCGTCGTCTGCGACACGTCGCGGGGTGCGTTCGGGCCGTTCGCCGGCCAGTTGTTCGTCACCGACCAGAGCCACAGCACCGTGATGCGGTGTGCGCTCGAGACCGTCGACGGCGTGAGGCAGGGGGCCTGCTTCCCCATGCTCGCCGGGCTGAGCAGCGGCACGCTCGTGGAGCAGTTCTCGCCCCGCGGTGTCCTCTTCCTCGGCGGGACCAACCGTGGCTGGGGTTCCCGTGGCGCGGGCGACTTTGCGCTGGAGCGTGTGACGTGGACCGGAAAGACGCCCTTCGAAATCCTCGCCATGCGGGCCGTGCCCGGTGGCTTCGAACTGGAGTTTACGGAGCCTGTCGATCCTCAGACGGCGTCTGATCCCACGAGCTACACGGCCAAGGCATTCAACTATATCTATCAGTCGAGCTACGGCAGCCCGGTCGTCGACGAGGAGCCGTGCCCTGTGGAAAAGGCGGAGCCGAGCGTTGATGGCCGACGGGTGCGGCTCACGCTTGGCAATCTCCGCGAGGGCGTGATCCATGAACTCAAGGCGGGGGGTATTCGGAATGCGGCCGGCCTGCCGCTCCTGCACGACACCGGCTGGTACACGCTCAATCGGCTCCCTCGATAGGCGGCGAAACAGGTTGCTTGTACGGGAGGGTGCGTACAAGCCCGAAGCGGAAGCGATGGGATTCCCGTTTCGTGGCATCCGATCCCCCGGCTTACGCCGAGGGCTTGTATGGGAGGGTCTAGCAAGTGACATCATCCCCTTCGCTACTGTTCTGGCGGGTTTTGCACAGACTCTGGGTCGGCTGTCCATCGATGGTTGGTTCCATGTTGGCTTCGAGGCAACAGATTCGTCTTCCATCCTCCGCCGCGGGAGTGTTATCAAACTGCCTTCCAGACCGGATCACATCGAGGAAGCAATGAAAATGAATACCGTGCACGGAATGAACACAACGACTCAGCCGACAACGAAGAGGACGAATATTCAGAAACTGATACCGGTCATGGTGGCGATGGCCATGATCATTGGAGGTGCTGCCACGGCGCACGCAGGACCGCCCTCACTCAGCACAAACCCCGGCAATCTCGCCATTTTTCCCGCCAAGGGCCAAAGCCCCGACCAGCAGAGGGCAGACGAGTCTGCCGCCTATGACTGGGCCACGAGGCAAACGGGATGGGATCCCTACCAGGCCAAGGCTGCACTCGATCAACAGACCCACGCCGCTGCCGACGCGGCTGGTGCCGCCCGGGGCGGCGCCGTGAAGGGTGCGGCAGGCGGAGCGCTCGCGGGAGTCGCCATCGGTGCCATTGCCGGCGACGCCGGAAAGGGCGCCGCCATCGGTGCGACATCTCTGGGGCTGACCGGGGGCGTGCGTTCCCGCCGGGCCATGCATGCGGCGGGGGGCAACTCCGCCGCGGCCTCGGCCGCCTATCAGCAGCAGTTCGCGGTGTGGAACAGAAACTTCATGGCGGCCATGGATGCCAAGGGCTACACGGTCCGGTGAGGCGCACTCAACAGTCTGCTCAACGGTCTGCAATGAATGACTTCAGGACCACGCTCAGCACACACAAATACTCTCTCTTCCAATCACGAGGAATGAACCCATGACGATGCAATCGATGACGATGATGGCTTTGAACGTGGCCATGTCCCTGGCCGTGACCTCCGCGACATTTTTGGTGGCGTGTGGCAGTGCCATGGCCGGTGAGACATGGCTCTGTTCCGTTGCGTCAGCCGTCGCCGTGGACGAAGACGGCACGGTGGGCCCCCCCGAACTGGGCGACCGTGAACGTCCCACGTTCTTCCGCGTGGATGCCGCCAAGAAGGAGTTGACGCTCCTCGCGCCCGATTCACGCCGTGGCGAGGTGACGAAATTCGATACGGCCACAAATGCCGATGGCCTGCGGGTTTTCTCCGCAGTGGAGAATGACCGCGGTGTGAGCCTGATCATTACCCCCCAGGGCCGCATGACCCTGTCGATCATCAGCGACGGCGTGGTCTGGTCGGTCTTCGGCCATGCGTTGCCGGAGGACGCGGCGAAATAGCGACCGCGTCTCACGAGCCCGGCAAGGATGTGAGACACAACCGGCCCCGGACGGCCCGCGCGGGCGGCATCATCACGCCCGCGCGTGCCGCAGCGTGTCCGACGGCAGTTCGCCGAACTGCCGTCGGTATCGGGCCGCAAACCTGCCAAACTCCCAGATGCCATGCAGGGCGAGAACATCGGCCACGGTGGCATTGTCGGTCGCTCCGGTCCGCAGGATACGGCGAATGCGATGGAGTTCTCGGAGCATCAGGTATTGCTTCGGCGGCAGTCCATACGTTTCGTGAAACGTCCGCAGCAGCGTGCGATCGGTGACGCCAACAATTCCCGCCAGCGCCGTCGTCGTTGGGCTGGTTGGGGCGGTGTCGATCGCCGCCATGGCTCGGCGGACGATGCCGGCTCGATCCAGACGGGCCCGGCCGATTGGCGTTGCCCCTGACTGAGGCGGAGCGGAGAGACAGCGAACCGCCGCATCGACAAGGGACCGGCCGGCGGCCCGATGGGCGGCAGTGACGCCAGGTTGTACGGCGGGTTGTATGGCAGCTTGCACGCCGGGTTGCATCAAGAGCGAACGTGCGATCGTCCTCACGATCTGCGTGAGTCGGGCGACCGTTCCCGGGGGGCAGGTGATTCTCCTGCTCGCCGACGATCCGATCGACGGATGCAGTCCCTCGATCGGCAGCGCGATCGAGCACCAGGCATGCGACCGCCGCCGAACACAGATACGAAAGTCCGCGCCACTGGGGATGGCAAACAGCGAGTCTCCGTCGAGCGACTCGCCGTTGACGACCTGCTCGGCCACGCGAGTGAGCGGCACAAAAAGGATCGGTCCGGCATGGGTGTTTGCCCCATAACAGAGATTGCCTCCCCCCTCCGACGCCATCTGGAGCACGACACCGCCGAGGTCGAGGAGTCCGAGCGTCCAGACGCCCGTCTCGACCGCATCGCAGGCAAGTCGGAGCGCGGCGCCGCTGACGGCATCACCCCAGGCATCGAAGTCGTGAAAGGTTTTCATGGGGCGAGCATAAAACGGCCCCAGCCGCGTACACAAGAGACTGGTTCGTTTCTTGTGTCTGAAAAAACACATGATCTGGGTAAACCATACGGCCACCGCAGCGACGGGGAAATCCGGGGTGACTCAAGCCTTGCATGCCGGTCAGGTAATTCGGCGAGGACACGCCCGACCTTTTCTCCGGTCCTGCCGAGGGCGAAGGTTTTGCCGGTGATTCCGCCGATGCCCATGCTGCCGGTCGGACACGGGGAATCGAGGTGGTGGACGGATTGTTTCGTCCGCGAATCCCTGACTCCGGCAGGGGGAATGTTCAGGGGACATGCATGCGGCTCACTCGGGGGTGGTTCATTCGGGGTGTGCTGGCCCGTGGCTGGGGGCTGGCGTTTGTGGCTCTTGCGATTGGCCACACAGCGACCGGACAAAACGCGACCGGACAGGAGCGATCGTTCGTCGGAACACCCGGGCAGGCAGGATCGTTTGAATCGAGCGACCCGGTGCTCACCGACGAAGTGATGACGGGCATGATCCCCTCCGGTCAGGACTGGTTCCTCTTTGGTGAGCCCGACCGCGGCGGCGTCTACGGCTGGCTCGACGGCGGCTTCGTAGGCAATTTCGGCACGCCGGCGAGTAAATTCAACGGCCCCTACAACGCCGTCGACCGGGCGAACGAGCCGATGATGAATCAGGTCTATTTCATCGGTGAGCGAACACTTCCCACCGACGGCTCCAACGGCGTCGGGGCACGGGCCGATGTGCTCTACGGCGAGGACTTCCCGCTGGCCATGTCGCTGGGCTGGGAGACAAATCCGGGCCCGACCGACTGGAACAGCGGCGAGTATTACGGCTTGGCGATCCCGCAGCTCTATGCCGAGGTCGGCAACCAGGACCTCTCCCTCAAGCTCGGACACTTCTACACGATCGTCGGCTACGAGGGAGTGCCGGCGGTGGGCAACTTCTTCTACATGAAGAGCTACAGCTATCAATTCGCCGGACCATTCACCCACTGGGGCGGACTCGTCAACTGGAACGCCACCGACAACCTCGAATTCAACGGCGGCCTCGTCAACGGGTGGAATGGCCTCGCCTCGCCCTACAGCAACGCCAACTTTCTCGGTCGGGCCCGCGTCAAGAACGACGATAATTCGCTCGCCACCTCGTTCGCCATCGTGACCGGCGACGAGGGCAACGACTTCTCTCCGCTCTTTCAGCCCGCGCCGCCCCTCACCTCGGCCAACCGAACACGCTACAGCCTGATCGTCGAATACCGTCCCACCGACAAGTGGGAGTATCTCTTCCACCAATGGCTCGGCACACAGGCCAACGGTCTCAACAGCGGCGGAACTGCCATGTGGGCCGGCATCGACCAATACCTCTACTACCGCGTCAGCGACACCTGGCTGTGGGGTGCGCGGTTCGAGTGGTTTCAAGACACCGATGGCACCCGCGTGGGCCTGAACCGGCCGAGCAATCCCAATCATGTGCCGCTGCCCGGCAACTTCTACTCGCTCACGATCGGCCCCAACTGGACGCCGACCGGCAACTTTCTGGTGCGGCCGGCCTTCCGCTGGGATTTCTTCGGCGGCCCCTATGGCAGTTCACGTGCTCCTTACAACGACGGTATCAGCAACCAGCAGACGATGCTCGGCTTCGACCTGATCCAGAAGTTCTGACGGCAGTCTCGGCGGCTCGTCAAGCGAGTGCCCGACGAACCCGCCCGCCCCACTCGAGGTGTGACCCGCCAACAAAGTGAAAACTGCATCCCTCGCTCCGCCGGGAGGGTGGCAGCAGGCCGCCTTGAAAGAGGCCGACAGGGCCGTCCAATGCGACCGTACCGTGCCGCACAACCCACTTCGCAGGAAGGACGTTCCTGAACGAAACCTCCGCCTCGGCAGGACCGATGCCGACGGGTTTCAGAACGTGCAGGGGCTCGGCGTACATGGCCGGCGTTGCCCGATCGAGTGGCAGCCGGTCGGATTCGACGATAGGTTCACGACCGGTCGTGAACAGTGCCTCGACATGGGTCACGCCCTGATGGATGGCCCGGCCCCTGACATTCGACTCTCCATCCTCTGGGAGCGGCGTCACCTTGATGGAATCGACAATGCACTTTGGAAACCCGAGGTGATGACCGCCCAGCTTTGCGATCCAGGTCGTCACGGGCATCGTCAGTGGAAACCAGCCTTCCTGTTCGCGACGCCGACTTCTCAACAGGATCGACCACTCGCCATAGCGGCTCAATGGCCAGGGAGCGACACGCAAGTAGTCTGTCATGAAAAACAGTACCCGCGGCCTCAGCGGCATCTCGAGGAGCGGGCTGAGACGGCGGCGGTATTCCTCCCGGCAGGCAGGCTCAAACTGGCAACTGATGCCGAAGAATTCGCGAAACTGCCCTTTCATCGGCCGGTAGCAGAGCCATTCCAGGGGATTCATGAGGCCCGCTCGTAGTGGGGGTATTTCGGGAGCACGGCCGTCGCACCTGCTCAACCAAAGGGGAGAGGCATAGCAGTCTTTGCGGCCAAAGGCGACCGCGTTTTTCACCATTCGGCCCTATCTACGTCCCTATCTTCAGCCCTATTCTTCGGCCTTAGCTTCGTCCCCGGGACGCCTTGAACGAGGGCTTTTTTCGCCGCCGCCCGGCGGAGATGCCGTTGTGGCAGGTGGGTTGATTGTCTATTTCTCGCCATCATGGCCAACAATCGTTTTCCAGCATCTCCCCGCGTTCTTCACATCACGCCCTGGCGGGAGCCCTGCGGCATCGCCGGCTATGCCGAGTCGCTGGTCCGCGGGCTCGAGCAACGCGGCATCCAGAGCAGCGTTCTGGCAAACAATGCCCGGCAATGGCGCTACTTCGTGGGCCGCGACTCCAAACACTTCTTCGACGCAGTCGCTCGTGCGGCGACGGATCACGACGTCGTCCACATCCAGCATGAGTGGTCGTTCTTCACCGGCTCGAGCAGTTGTGCTTCCATCAGAAACTATGGCCGGCTTCTCGAGGTTCTGCGCCGGCGTGGCATCGCTTCGTGCACCACCTTCCATACAGAACCCGTCTTCGTCCCGCCCCAGATGCTCGGATCGCACAAACAACTCACGCTCAAGCGCTGGCTCGCGAAACGATTCAGCCCGCAGTCCTATGCCTGGAACCGCTGGGTGGTGCCGCATTTCAAAAAGGGTGACGTCCCGTGCCGCGCCGTCGTGCACACGCCGAATACGCGGGCCGTCTTCGCACGGTCGGGATTGCCGACCGATTCGATTACAACGCTTCCCATGGGGTTTGAGCAGCTTCCGCATGTCGTTGGAGGGGATCGCATCGCTGCCAAGCAGTCACTGGGCCTGCCCGACGACATTCGACTGGTCTCGATCTTCGGTTTTGTCAGTAACTACAAGGGGCACGACGTGGCCCTTGATGCCTTGAAGCAGCTGCCGAAACGCTATCATCTGGCCGTGGTGGGGGGAGCGCATCCCCAGGCACAGGACGGTTTCTTCTCGCACGTTGTCGCCCGCGCGAAACGGTTCGCCGGCCGGGTACACGTCACCGGCTATGCCGACCGCACCACGGCCGACACCTACATGACGGCCTCCGATGCCTGCCTGGCACCGTATCATCAGTGGAGCGGCCTGGCCTCGTCTGCGGCGATCACCCGGTCGATCGCCTCGGGGAGGCCTGTCATTGCCAGCAAAATCGAGGCCTTCAGTAATCTCCAAAAAGAAGCCGACTGCCTGCTCATGGTGGCCCCTGGGCAGAAGGCCGAACTGGCCTGGGCCATCGAACGAGTCTGCGATGATCCGCTCCTCCAGCACACACTCGGGCAGCGCGGGGTATCGTTTGCAGCTGAATGCTCTTGGGCAAACGTCGCCGAGCAGACGATCGGCCTCTATACGGACGTGTTGGACGAAGCGACGCAGGGTAAGGCACGGTCATCGACACGGCGAGACGCTGCCGCTGCGGCTGAGCCCGCCTACGCATTCAGGAGCGGCGCTGGATCGCATGAAAGCGATGTCCTGCCGCTGCGTCGCGTCGCATAACGGTCGACAGCCGGCTTCCCGAACCCCGGATCGACGTCGGGGCTGGCATCCGCGGAGCCCGGCTCCGCGCAGGGCTCTTGACGTTTACGGAGACTCAAAACTATAATTTTGATGTGTCAAAATTCATGTTTTGAGTCTTCTAAATGTCGACACCTCCGACCGGCCGAGTCCCTTCACGCCGCGAGGGCTTTAGCCTCGTGGAACTGCTCGTCGTGGTTGCGATCATCGGCACGCTTGTCGGCCTCCTCCTGCCGGCCGTACAAGCGGCCCGAGAGGCGGCCCGGCGATCACAATGCGGCAATAGCCTCCGACAGATGGGCATCGCACTCCACACCTATCTGGATGGACGCCGACATTTTCCGGCCGGCTACCTGGCTACAACATCCGATCCCGCCCGCGACCCAACCACTTTCGATGCGTTGCCCGGCACCGGATGGGGCCTCGCCATAGCTGCCTTCCTTGAGGAAGCAGCCTCGACCGCGACCTATGACTCCGCTCTCGGGGTCGCCGCCGCCGCCAATGGGCCGATCGTTTCGCGACGACTGGCCACCTTTCTCTGCCCAACTTCGACCGGGCCACGCGATGCATTCGTCGTACTCGACGGCAACGGCGATCCACACGCGTCGGCGGCCCGCCTCGGCCGGAGCGACTATGTGGCCAACGCCGGCCACGAAGACCCATGGGATAGCCCGCCTCTGTTGGACTGGCGGGCGGTGTCAAATGGACCGCTCTATCGCAACTCACGACTACGGCCAGCCGACATTACCGACGGACTCTCGAAAACCGTATTCATCGGCGAGCATTCCCAGGCCCTGTCGCAGAAGTCATGGGCCGGCGTCGTGGCGGGCGGCTGGAGCCATCCCGCCGAGGCCTACCGCGGCACCGCCACAGCCGAGAATGCAGCCGCGCTCGTGCTTTCCCACAGCGGTCCAACCGCCGGAGAACAGGGCGTGATCCACGTGCCGAACGATCCGGCAGGTCACCCCGACCAGATGTATTCGCAGCATCCGGCCGGTGCCAACACCGTCCTGGGGGACGGGTCTGTTCGTTTCATCGACGCGGCCATTGGCCGCGATGCATGGAAGGCTCTGGTCAGCGTGAACGGCGGCGAGATCACCGGCTCTGGCGACTGAATCTTCTTCGGAAGGCGGCCTGCGTTCCCGTTTTCGGGACTCAGAAAGCTGGCTGCACGCACGGGGCAGCGGGCCATTTGCGGCGGCGATCCCAGCACTCCTCCCAGCGCTCCTCCCAGCACTCTTCCCAGTGCCAATGCCCAGTCTTCATGCCACGCATCCGTGCCAAGTGTCCATGCAACACCTGTCCGCCAGACAAGGGTAGATCCAGGCCTGACAATCCGGGCCACGATGCGATTGATCACGACGGCCGCAGCCCGGGCCGACGGCAGTCCCCCGACACGCCGGCGTAGAATTCGATCCAGGCAACGTGAACTTTTTTACGCCGCCTGCGTACAGAACTGATCTGCGTCGCTGAAAAAGAATGCTCGACGCAATCCTTGGGGAATCGCCACTTGGCTGCGATGTTCTCCAGAGGACGTCCGACAGCGGAAGGGAGGTGCGAGGTGGGGCAGCGATGCTCTCCGATGCGGCCTCCGCGGAATCGTAGTGGTTCCGCGGTCGATACACCGGCCAGAGTCATGGGGTCGTTTTCACAAACCACCCTTCCCGCAGGCCTTCGCCGCAGCCATCGCGGTTCATGCTCATCGGCCTGATCTCCCCACGCGCCTGGTGCGCACGGTCGCCTCGCCTTGGCTCTTGCCTTGGCCCTGATGGCTGCCGCGTCGCACGCAACCCTCACAAGACGCGCTGACCGGGGACTGAAAGGGCCACGGTTCAGGACGACCTCATTCTTGAAGGGAAACTCATCATGCGACACTCTTCTCTCCGCCGCGGCTTTACGCTCGTCGAACTGCTTGTGGCGATTGCCATCATCGGCACGCTCATGAGTCTGCTACTCCCGGCCGTGCAGAACGCGCGGGAAAGCGGCCGACGGATCACCTGCACGAACAACCTCAGCCAGCTTGCCAAGGCGTTTATCAGCTACGACGGTCAGCATCGTGTGCTCCCCGGCTGGCGGAACACGCATCCGGCACTGCGGAGCGGCCTGCGGTCTTCGAACCCCGCCTTCGCCGCCGTGCTCGATGCCAACACGCCGTCGTGGCCCGTCCCTCTCCTGCCTTTTCTCGAACGGCTCGACATCCAAAAGTCCTGGCAAGCAGTCACGCAAACGCAGCCCGTCCCGACCGAGACGCCTACGATGCCAAGCTTTCTCTGCCCGACCTCGCCCGCTGATGGCAGGTCACTGGCCCAACTCGCCTACGTCGTGAACGCCGGTGCCGGCATCGTGAGCCCTCCCAGCCCGCGACGACAGTACCGGGCGGACGGTGTGTTTCTCGATTCGGTCGGCAATCCACCGCCGGGCGTCTCGGGAACCACCGTCTACGCCCCGGCACGCACGAATCTCGACGTGCTCACCGGCGGCGACGGCGCCGGCAACACGCTGCTCGTCGCCGAAAAGTCGTCGTCTCGCATCACGCAGGGTTCGTGGAACGCCGTCGTGCCGCTGCCGAGCATTTCCACGACGTCCATGGCCAATCAGCCGATCGCCACATTCAACTCGACATCGAGCTCCGCCGTGCCGGTGTTCGGTCTGATCGGCACGGTGCCCGCCGCCGCCCAGAAGATTGTCAATCTCCTGGAGGGTGCGCCCTCATCCAATCACCCGGGCGGAGTCGTTGTCTCCTTCGCCGATGGCCAGACGCGGTTTCTGAAAGACACGCTGTCGCCCCACGTCTATGCCCAGCTTGTGACCAGCGACAGCGAGTGGGTCACAAGCGGAGCAGGCGGCAGCTACGTCGCCAATTCCGGGGTCGCCCAGAGCTGGCTCGGATTGGGACCGACGCCCTACACGCTCTCGTCATCCGATTACGACTGATACGCGCAGACACCGAGCAGATCCGACAGCAACGAAAGATGGCAGCATGAACACCTTCGGAAACACGCGTCTCCTGCTGGGCGGTATCGCGGCGACCCTGCTGATTGGACTCAGTATCACAACTGCAATCCGCTCCTACACCGCCGCCGAGTCGCCTGCCGATCTCGCACGGCAGGCCCTGGCTGCGGCCAGCCCGACGGACCAGGCGCAGGCCTCGACGCGATTGGCAGCCCTGGCCGGGAAATCCCCGTCTGCCGATCGCCAGGAGTTGATCGCCGGCCTGCGGGATGCGTTGGCCAACGGCCGCACCGCCGAGGTGCGGGCCGCCGCCATCGTGGGCCTTGCGCGGACGGAAGACCGTGCGCAGTTGCCGCTCCTCGTTGCGGCGATCGAGGATGACGACATGTTGGTGGCGGGCCGGGCCGTGGCCGCCGTGCAGCAATTGCTCGGCGTTCGCTACGAGATGACCGGACGGCCGTTTGACAAGGAGGAACGCCGGCGTCTGGCTGGAATGGCCCGCGAGGATGCGACCGCCCTCGACGGCGCCGGGCTGGGGTGGTGGAAGTCTCACACCCTTCCCGGAGCCACATGGTAACGAGACACGACCACCTCGCCGGCCTGGAGAACACGATGCATTCCACCCCCCCTTCCACTGACCCCATTCGGCCCGCCGACCCCAGCAGGCGAGCGTTTTCACTCGTCGAACTTCTGGTCGTCATCGCCATTATCTCGGCCTTGGCGTCGCTCGGCCTGCCTGCCGTGCAGTCAGCCCGCGAAGCCTCACGGACGGCTACCTGCGCCAACAACCTCAAGCAGATCGGCATCGCCCACGCGGGCTACGTGGGAAAGTACCGGAGCGGCATGCCGGCCTATGACTGGCGGGGCAATGTGTTGCCGGAGATGGAGAACAACCGCCGAGCACTGCTCTGCCCCGGCGACACCCGCACCGAGCTCTACGACATCAACGAGTATGCGATCTATATCGTCAACAATAAACGCACGATTCCCCTGCAGCCTGGCCCCTGGTGCGCGATCGGTGAACCGAAGTTCTGCGAGGAGTTCACCAACGTCAAACGCCCCACTTCCGAGAGCTACTTCCTCGTCTTCGAAGACATGGCCTACAACACGCCTTTCGACGGCGTCATTCTGGTCGAACCACTGGCTCAGGGCGGCTCGAAGCTGACGCATGCGGGGGGCAATCCACATTCCTACATCCATCAACTCCGCGACCCGAAGGGGGCCATCATCGCGAATCCGTTCGGTAAGGGCTTCAGCTGGACGGTGCAGGGCATCCGCACGAGCTATGCGATCAACTCCCGTTCCGCCCGGTTCACGACCGACCAATTCAAGGTGCTCGCACTGGAATACGCCACCCCGGTCGCGGATGTCGTCGGCCCGACCGCCACGGGCACGATCACCTGGTGGAAAGACGTCGGTTCGCGGCACGTCGGCCGCCTGAACGTGGTCTACGGCGACGGCCGCGTGGCCCTCGTCGATCCCGCCGAGATCGACCCGACTGATGCACGCATTCACGACTTTGCCTGGTGCCCGCTGATCGATGAGAAGCTGCAGCTCACATCGCCCTGACGGATGCAGCACCGCGGCGCAACCACCCCGGACTCGCCTCCCAGCGGCCGCGTTTCCGGAGAAATTTGCCGCATTTACGCCATGGGGCAGCGGCGGTGACTCCCCTACATTCAGATGGTGGAGTCCTCTGTTCAAATCCGTCCCCTTCGCGAGCAAGCAGAAAGCCCTCTGTGAGCACCCGTCTTTCCGGCGTTTACCCGATCGCCAACACGCCCTTCCACCCTGATGGCGCCGTCGATTTCGACAGTCAGGACCGTCTCGTCGATCACCTGCTCGAGCAGGGGGCGCACGGCCTCGGGCTCTTCGGCAATGCGAGCGAGGGCTACACCCTCTCCGCCGCCGAGCGGATCGAACTGATGCGGCGGATTGCCAGGAGAGTCAACGGCCGCGTGCCGCTGGTAGCCTCCAGCGGCCACACCGGCACCGACGCCGCGGTCGAACTGAGCAAGGAGATGCAGGATTTGGGGGCCGACTGCCTCATGGTGCTGCCCCCCTACTTCCTGAAGACCGACGGCGACGGACTGATGCACTATTTTGCCGCCATCTCCAAGGCAGTGAGCATCCCCATCATGGTGCAGGACGCGCCCCTCATGACGCAGGTCGCCATGCCACCGGCCCTCCTGGCCCGCATGGGCCGTGAGATCGAGCGTGTGGAATACGTGAAAGTGGAGGCCCCGCCGACACCTTCCAAGATCACTTCCCTCATCGCACAGGCGGCCGGTTCACTGACGATTTTTGGTGGCCTCAACTGCCAGTTTTTCATCGAGGAATGGCAGCGGGGCGGCCGCGGCCAGATGCCCGGCAGCGACCGCACCCGTGACTTGGTCGACATCTGGAACCATCTCGAAAACGGCCGCCGAGACGATGCCTGGGTGATCTTCGCCCGCATCCTCCCGTTGCTGCGGTTCGAGCTCCAACCCGGCCTTGGCGTCTCCGCCCAGAAGCACAACCTCGTCGCCGCGGGCGTCATCGCCTCGGCACAGGTGCGGCATCCGACCGCCAGCCTCGATGCCGAAAGTATCGTAGAACTTGCACACCTGCGCGACCTCGCCGACCGGGCATAATCCTTCGCCGCCAGGCGGTCGGCACCGATGCAAATCCCGCACCTTCGCTGGTGGATCGCCGGCCTGCTGTTCCTCTCGACGGTCATCAACTACGTCGACCGCCAGACGCTGTCGGTCCTCAGCCCGGTGCTCAGTCGCGAACTCAACATCTCGCCGGTCGAATATTCCAACATCCTGACGGCGTTTCTTGCGGCCTACACCGTGATGTACGTCGGCTCGGGCTTGCTGGTCGATCGCTGGGGGACGCGGTTGTCGCTCAGCGTGTTCATGGTCTGGTGGTCGGCCGCGAACATGGCCCATGCCTTCGCACAGGGAGTCTGGTCGCTGGGGTTCCTGCGGTTCCTGCTCGGCATGGGCGAATCGGGCAACTTCATGGCCGCCTTCAAAGCGGTCAGTGAATGGTATCCGGCCCGGGAACGGGCGCTCGTCCACGGCATCATCCAGAGCGGCGCCGCCATCGGCGCCATCCTCGCGCCGCCCGCCATCACCTGGATCAATGCCCGCTATGGCTGGCAACCGGCATTCCTTGTCACCGGCTCGTTGGGGTTCATCTGGCTCGTCTTCTGGCTATTGCTCTATCAGACGCCCGAGCGGCATCCTTGGATCACGCCGGAGGAACGCGCGATCGTGCTCGCCGATTCCCCGGTGTCCGCCGGCGACGCCAAGGTGTCGTGGCGGCAGGTCCTCGCCTACCCGCAGACCTGGGGCCTCTTGCTGGGACGGTTTTTCTCCGATCCGGTCTGGTGGTTTTACCTCTTCTGGCTTCCCAAGTATCTGGTGGAGCAGCGGGGCTTCACGATGGCGGAGATGGGCATGCTCGCCTGGCTGCCCTATCTCGCCGCCGATCTGGGGGCACTCGCGGGAGGCTGGCTGAGCGGCCGACTCGTTGCCTCCGGCACCACCGCGATCGCTGCCCGCATGGCCGTCATGCTTCCCTGCGCGGTTGCCATGCCCCTGTCGCTGGCGGTCAACCACGCCCCCTCGCGCACGCTGACGCTGGTGCTCATCTGCATCGTGACGTTCTCCCACATGGCCTGGAAGACCAACCAGAATACGCTCACCAACGACATCTTCCCGAAGCCGATGATCGGCACGGTGTCGGGGCTGCTGGCCTTCGGCAACGGCCTCGGAGGCACCCTGTTCATCTGGACGACCGGCTACATTGTCCAGTGGTTCGGCTATGAAGCGATCTTCATGCTGATGGCCGTGCTCCATCCGCTCGCGTATCTCATCACGCGCCGCCTCGTGCGACAGCCGTTGGCGACGTCACCCCTGAGCGTCGTCCCCACACGTCTTTCCTAAAGACGTCTTTCCTCAAGAAGGCCCTGGTCCGTTCATGCAGATCGAATCCGTCACGGCGATTCCCATTCGGCTCCCACGAGACTTCGCCCACGCGCAGGGCACGGCCGGCTCGCCCACGACTCTTTCCGGTGCGGGTGGCTACCCTCTTTCCGACACGGGTGTCTATCGTTGGTCGACCGCCTATCCGACGCTCTATTCGGTCAACTTCGAGACGGCACTCGTGCGGGTCGAGCTTTCGAACGGCCTCGTTGGCTGGGGCGAAGCCCAGGCACCGCTCGCCCCCGAGGTCGCCGGCACGATCGTCGAGCGGCTGCTGCGGCCTGCCCTCGAGGGCCTCGAATTCGATGGCTCGACAGGCCGCATCACCGAACTCTGGGACCGCATGTATGCCACCATGCGGGTCCGTGGACAGACCGGCGGCTTCATGATCGACGCCATCAGCGGCGTCGACATCGCCCTCTGGGATCTCGCCGGAAAACTTGCCGACAAGCCCGTCTGCGAACTGCTCCAGACGGCCCCCAAGCGGGTCATCCCGGCCTATCTCAGCGGCACGTCTGGCGCGAGCACCCGGGAACGGGCCGAGTTTGCCGCCCGCCATGCCGCCGACGGCATCGATCTGGTCAAACTCTATTACGAGGCCGACTGGCAGGATCTCCTTGCCATTGCCGACGCGTTACCGGCGGGGATGCGATTTGCTGTCGATGCCCTCTGGCACATGCCGCCCGCCGAAGCCATCGGCATGGCCCGCGAACTCGATGCCCGACAGGCCCGCTGGCTCGAATGCCCGCTCTATCCGGAGGAAGTCGAGGCCCATGCCCGGCTTGCGGGGGCGATCACAACACCGATCGCGCTTGGCGAAAGCTACCGCACGCTCCACGAATTGCAGCCATTCCTGGGGATCGCCAAGATCCTGCAGCCCGACCTCGGTCGCTGTGGCATCACGGGATCGATCCGGATCGCGAACGCCTTCGCGGGCGAGGTGATACCCCACCTGAGCATCGCCATGGGACCGCAGATCGCCGCCGCCCTGCACTTCGCCGCCGCGACCGACACCTGCCGGCTCTGCGAGTTCAACCCCAACGTGCTCGAAACGGCCAACGCCTTCCTGACCGTTCCGCTCGTCTGCGAGGGCGGACGGTATCTTGTTCCCACCACCCCAGGTCTGGGCATCGAGTGGAACCAGCGTTTCCACGCAGCCCTGACATGACCGAGGATCACGCCCCATGAGCCACGCCACCACGCCCTCCCTGATTGCACTCGACTGGGGCACGTCGTCGCTGCGTGCCTATCTGATGGGGCACGATGGGTCTCTGCTCGAGCGACGGGCACAGCCCTGGGGCATTCAGCACCTGCCCGAGGGGGGCTACGTCGCCGCCTTCCATGGCGTTGCCGGTGATTGGCGGGAACGCTGGCCCACGTTGCCTGCGATTGCTGCGGGCATGGTCGGCAGCCGCAGCGGTTGGCGGGAAGTCCCCTACGTCGCATGCCCTGCCGACCCCGCGACGATCGCCGCGGGCCTCGTGCCCTTCGACGGCGGCTGCGGCACGCTCTATTTTGTGCCCGGGCTCATGCAGGGCGGAAGGCTGCCCGACGTGATGCGGGGGGAGGAGATGCAGATCATCGGCGGCCTCGCCATCGAGCCATCGCTCGCCGTGGAATCGCTCTTCGTGCTGCCGGGCACGCACTGCAAGTGGGCGGAGATCAGGGGGGGCCGCGTGGTGCAGTTCACGACCTATCTCACCGGGGAACTCTACGCGATGCTTCGGGACCACTCGATCATCGGCAGGCCCGCGAAGGAGAGCGGTGCTGCGACCGCCACCGCTCCGGCAGCGACAGACGCCGCCTTTGGCCGTGGCCTGCAGACCGCCCGTGAGAGCGGCGCAGAGGGGATGGCAGGCAGGCTCTTCAGCACGCGAAGTCTGTTTTTGATGGGTGAACTATCGGCCCCGCAGACGCTCGACTACCTCTCGGGACTCCTGATTGGCGAGGAGATTCGCAGCGTGATCGCCGGACTGCATGGAGCGGTCTGTCCGCCGCTGGTGCTCCTCGGCGATCCGGGGCTCTGCGACCGCTACCGGGTGGCCCTCGCGGCCTTCGGTATCGATCGCGTCCGTGCACTCAATGAGACTGGGCCCGCCGGCCTCTGGCAGATCGCCCGCACTGCGGGCCTGCTCGACTGACTCGTGGCCGCGAGTTTTCAACTTGCGGAATCCGCTCCCTCCTTCGTGGCCGCTCCCTCCCTCGTGGCCGCGAGTTTTCAACTTGCGGAATCCGCTCCCTCCTTCGTGGCCGCGAGTTTGTAACTTGCGGAATCCGCCCCAGTGCATCGGACAAGTTAAAAACTTGCCGCCACGGGGGAGGCAAAACAAAGCCCACCAGGCGACTATCCCTTGTGGCCGCCCCATCCCTCGTGGCCGCGAGTTTTCAACTTGCGGA
>Ga0247837_1003320_pt1 | contig 28377 bp, 23 predicted proteins | sample LaCtaG_2_FD_187115 | JGI IMG/M metagenome (GOLD analysis project Ga0247837, IMG submission 187115) | Freshwater microbial communities from meromictic Lake La Cruz, Castile-La Mancha, Spain - LaCruzMarch2015_14.5m | ecosystem: Environmental > Aquatic > Freshwater > Lake | place: Spain: Castile-La...
TCCAGCAGCTCCAGCACCTACTGCTGAACCTACTGATAAAGCGGCTCAAGGTGCTACTGGTCAAGAGTAATTTTTAGGTAGTAATTAGTATAAAAAAGCCCCATAAATTTATGGGGCTTTTTTTTGATGTAAATTGAAGTGGAAACAAACTAACTTTATTATATTTCTTGTTCGTTTTCTTTTAAATCGTCGATTAATTGCATAATGGAATAGCATAAAGGCTCAGTACCTTCTTTTTTAATCGCAGAGATAGTAAAGTATTTATCTTTCCATTTTAATCCTTTAATTATCCGATTTATTGCTTTTTCTCGGGCTTTAAGATCAGGCAACATATCTATTTTGTTAAATACTATCCAGCGTGGTTTATTTAGTAACTCAGGGTTATAAGCACCTAATTCATTAATTATAACTTTTGCCGCCTCTAATGGATCACTGTCATCGAGAGGGGCTATGTCAATTATATGTAACAAGATACATGTGCGAGATAAATGCTTAAGAAATCTATGTCCAAGGCCCGCTCCTGTTGATGCTCCTTCAATAAGGCCTGGTATATCTGCCATTACAAAACTTTTATGATTAGCGACACTGATTACCCCAAGTCCTGGGTGAAGAGTTGTAAATGGATAATCTGCTACTTTGGGTTTTGCACTAGAGACTGCACGAATTAATGTTGATTTTCCAGCATTTGGTAAGCCAAGCAAGCCTACATCAGCTAAAACTCGTAATTCTAGGCGCAAATGTCGCGATTCTCCAGCGCTGCCTTGGCTAGTTTGGCGCGGTGCGCGGTTTACACTAGATTTATAGCGAGTATTACCAAGACCATGAAAACCACCTTGAGCAATTAGGAGCTTATCATTTTCATGCTTTATATCGCCTAATAATTCGTTAGAATCGACATCGTATACCATAGTTCCAACTGGTACGTTAATAAATAAATCATCACCTTTTTTACCAGTGCAGTTAGCACCAGCACCACATTCACCATTTAAAGCTTTGTAGCTACGTTTATAACGGAAGTCAATTAGTGTGTTAAGTCCCTTGTCAGCTACTAAGTAAATTGAACCACCATCACCACCATCGCCACCATCAGGTCCACCAAATGGGATAAATTTTTCACGTCTAAAGCTTAAGCACCCATGACCACCATTCCCAGCATCTACTTTAATTAGAGCTTCATCAACGAATTTCATAATTTTACATCTTCTTAAATAAAAAAACCCCGATAGGCGGGGAAGTTGGCATTGCTGCTTGAATATATATCATCATTTCCGAATTTACGAGAAGTTGATTGTTGCGTGGATCTTATTTATTTGTCATTCTCGCGTAGGCGGGAAACTATCTAACAAATTGGCACTGAGCCTAATTCAAAGATGGATTCCCGCCTTCGCGGGAATGACAGATATTATCTACGTAATAACAGATATTATCTACACAACAGTACCTTTCAGCGCTATAAAAAATGATGATTTTATTTTTATTAACCTTCTTGTTGTTGAACAACAGTAGGGTTAATCATTACAAATTTACGATTATTGATACCTTTAGTTTTAAAAGTAACAATACCCGCAACACGTGCGAAAAGGGTATGATCACGCCCTAATCCTACGCCTTCACCTGCGTGAAAACGTGTGCCACGTTGACGAACAATAATTTCACCAGCATTTACTAATTGGCCACCAAATCTTTTCACACCAAGATACTTTGGGTTCGAGTCGCGACCATTACGTGTACTACCACCTGCTTTTTTATGAGCCATTGCTATACCCTCTTCTTACTCTTAACCGATTGCGGTAATTTTTACCTGTGTATAATTTTGTCGATGTCCCATTTGTTTCATATGGTGTTTACGACGTCTAAATTTAATAATTTTAATTTTCTTATGACGACCATGTTCAATAATCTCAGCCGTAACCTTAGCTTTTGCAATAAAAGGTGTGCCGCAAGTAACTTTATCGTCTTTGCAAAGCATCAATACTTCAGAGAAATCATAAGTACTGCCAACTTCTGCTGTAATTGACTCTAGCTTAATTACATCGCCTTCTTTAACGCGGTATTGTTTACCGCCGGTTTTAATTACCGCATACATAATTTTTTCTCCAACTCTTATAGCTTAGCATTTATGGTTTAACAAAGTGGCATATTCTAATAAATATCAGCGAAGACTTCAAGTTGATTTTAAATTAATGTACAATGCGCCTTCTTTGACTGATAATTTAGTACAAATTATGGTCGGAATTGTGTTTAACCTGGTCGCAAGGTTAATTTTTTACTTTGATTATGGAGACTATTAATGTCAACAATTATGTTAGAAGCAGAAGATAGAACGGATTTGGGGAAAGGTGCGAGCCGCCGCCTACGTCGTCTTGAAAATAAAGTTCCTGCCGTATTATATGGCGGTGATAAAAAACCTAAATCAATTCATTTATTACATAATAAAGTATTGAAGGCTTTTGAACTAGAATCTATTTTTTCTAGTGTTTTTGAATTAAGCGTAGATGGCAAAGTTGAGCGTGTTATTCTTAAAGATGTGCAACGTCATCCATACAAGCCTGTTATTTTACATATCGATTTCCAAAGAGTGTCTGCTAAAGATGTATTAGTTCGAATGGTACCTTTACATTTTATCAATGAAGATAAGGCTCCAGGTGTTATTGAAGGTGGTGTAGTTAATCACACGATGGTACAAGTTGAAATTCGTTGCCAAGCACAGCATCTTCCTGAATATATTGAAGTAGATATCGGTGGCCTAGCAATTGATGATGTTTTACATTTAACAAATATCAAGCTACCGAAAGGCGTTGAATTTGCTATTGATCCAACTGAAGGTGGTCATGACCATCCAGTAGTTAGTATTCATGTTAATAAAGCAAGTTTAATTGAAGAAGCTTTAGCTGCTGAAGAAGCGGCTGCTGCAGCCTTAGCTGCTGCTGAAGCTGATGGTGAAGCTCCTGCTGAAGAAGTAGCTAGCGAAGACTCTGCTGAAGCAAATGAATCAGAAGAAGATAAAGACTCTGTGTAAATAAGTAAATCAGAACGTAGGGTAGGCAAAGAGCTGCGTGCCCACCAACAGAGTTATGATTATGGTGGGCACGCTAGCTCTTTGCCCACCCTACATTATTACTTTGTGTTGACTAATAAAATAGAGTTTCTTATTCATGGCTATCAAATTGATTGTTGGCTTACGTAATCCAGGCCCTAATTATGTAAATACTCGTCATAATGTAGGCGGTTTATTTGTTGAGACTTTAGCAAATCACTATAATTTAAGTTTTAAAGCGGATAAAAAATTACATGGAGAATTATCTCAATTAGAGATAAATCTTAACGAATGTAAATTATTATTGCCTTTAGTTTTTATGAATCAAAGTGGACTGTCAGTTAAATCTGTCTGCCAATTTTATCGAATTCTGCCAAATGAAATCTTAGTTGTGCATGATGATCTAGATTTACCCTCTGGGCGTATTAAGTTAAAAATCGGTGGCGGTCATGGCGGGCATAATGGCTTACGTGATATTATTAGCCATTTAAGTAGTAGTGATTTTAATCGTTTACGGATTGGAATTGGACATCCTGGTCACAAAGATTTAGTTCTAAATTATGTATTAGGTAAACCATCACAGCATGATCGGCAATTGATGATTGATGCAATTGACCGAGGTATTGATGTGATGCCACAGGCATTATCTGGTGATATTTCAAATGCTATGTGCTTACTAAATGGTTGAATAAAGCTTGCTATAACGGAGATTGTATGGGATTTAAATGTGGTATTGTAGGTTTACCAAATGTTGGAAAGTCGACACTTTTTAATGCGTTGACTAAGGCTGGTATTGAAGCGGCAAATTATCCTTTTTGTACTATAGAGCCTAATGTTGGTATGGTAACAGTACCTGATCAGCGTTTACAAGCCTTAATAGATATTGTACATCCGCAACAAACAGTACCTACTGTTATGCAATTTGTTGATATTGCCGGTTTAGTAAAGGGAGCTGCAAGCGGTGAAGGCCTTGGTAATAAATTTCTTAGCAATATCCGTGAAACAGATGCTATTGCTCATGTTGTTCGTTGTTTTGATAATTCTGATGTTATTCATGTTGCAGGTCGAGTTGATCCTATAAATGATATCGAAGTAGTAAATACCGAGCTGTTATTAGCTGATATGGATGTAGTAGATAAGGCACTATTTAAAGCAGAAAAATTATCTAAATCAGGTAATAAAGAAGCAATGCTTGAAAAACAAACACTAACGAAAGTAAAAGAACATATTGATGCTGGTAATTTAGTACGAACTTTAGATTTAACAATAGAAGAGTTAAATGTTACGCAACGATTATTTTTATTGACGGCAAAACCAGTATTATATATTGCTAATGTTGATGATAATGGTTATGAAAACAATCCATTATTAGATAAGGTAAAAGCATATGCCGCTTTAGAAAATGCAACAGTAGTTGAATTATGCGCAGCAACCGAATCTGAATTAGTCGAGCTTGATGATAAAGATAGGCAAGAATTTATGGACGATTTAGGTCTTAGTGAGCCAGGATTACATCGTGTTATTCGCGCGGGTTATGATTTATTAGGTTTACAAACATATTTTACTGCAGGCGTTAAAGAGGTCCGAGCTTGGACAATTAAAAAAGGAGCATCAGCTCCGCAAGCTGCTGGTGTAATTCATACTGATTTTGAAAAAGGTTTTATTCGTGCTGAAGTAATTGCTTATGATGAATTTGTTAAATGCAAAGGTGAGCAGGGTGCTAAAGAGGCTGGTAAATTAAGGCTTGAAGGTAAAGAATATATAGTATGTGATGGCGATGTTATGCATTTTCGCTTTAATGTTTAATAAGCGAGCTGATGTATATTTAGACGAATTGGGCTAAATAGCCCAATTTAACACCATCGATAATTGTGCACTGTTAGTTTAATATTGAAGCATTATAATTTGCTGGTATTCTAAAATGAATAATCTTTCTTTAAGTGAAATAAAAAACATTATAAGCCAAATAGAAACAATTAGATTGTTAATTGACGAAAATAATGTAGAAACTATACCCGATAAATTAATTCAATTTGAAAATAAATTAACGCTTGCAGAGATAGAATATTGTCTAAGCATCAAAGAAAAAGACAATCTTTCTGAAAGGCTTTGTGCTGTTCTAGCACAAAGATGGGAGCGTATTCGCACTAGTAGTATGAGTTATACTGAAAACCCATTAAATATAGTTAATCAATTCTGTTTAGATTTAGCAATAATACTTTATCCAATCCCTAAAACTGAAAAAGAAATTGATGAATTACCAGAGTGTGAAGGTCCGTATTTTATCCTTATGCCTAGCTTAAGGGCGTCAACAGATGTTATAGGTAGTAATATTCATAATCTATCCTTTCAGCAATTTATTTTATCTAACGATGATGATATTTTCATCCCTTTATTACCAGTTCTTGAAAGAGCCACTATTTCAGATAATGGAGAGTTTGAGCATTACGTATCTTTGAATGGGGCTTTTCTTAAATTAAGTGATGAGGAGTTAAAGCGTCTTAAGCATCATTCAGCAATAATTGAAGAATATGTTCTTGCAATTGAGCATTTAAATGAATTTAGAATTAAAGGTGAGGGCCTTGGCGCTAATTTGCAGCGTTTAGTAGTTGCACTTAGAGCAGGTGGTGCACACGGTGGTGGCGATGGTCAAGAATATAATGCAGGAAGTCAAGCAAATATAGGTATTTTTGAGTTTTCAGCTTATTGGGATAAAGTTCCTGCAGCTTTAAAAAGTGACTATTTAACGCAGTATCCTGAGTTAAATGATTTACTTGGTCGGTTATTTCGTCCAAGAGATGCAGATTATGAGTCCACAATTTATTGTGTAGAGCTTATTGCGCAGGCCATTGATACTATCATTCAAAATTATAATTTATCTATTCATTCTTTGGAAAAACTTAAAATAGAAGTTGCGAATAAAAGAGAAATAATTGAGCGAGAGATTAAATCAGACAAATATCAACTTCTTCCATCTAGGGCTAGTTTACCGAAAATATACGCAGCTCTTTTTGCATTACCTATTGAAGAACAAAAGGTTATTTTTTCTAATTACTCAAACATCTGCATGTTTCTATTAGAAAATGATCCATCATCTTTATTTGAAATTAAAGATCTAATTACAGAAGAAATGCAGCAAGAGATCACTAGAACAAGATTTATTGGTAATAAAACCCCGCTGATGATTGCAGCAGCTTCTGGTTCTAGTCAATTAGTAAAACTATTATTGGAAATGAATGTAAATATAGATGAAATAGATTTTAATGGAGATACTGCACTTATGCATGCGGTAAGTTCTAATAAACGAGATGTGGTTTTGTCTTTGCTTGAATCTGGTGCAAGAATTGATATTTTAAACTATATTGATTTAAATCCTCTAACTTTAGCTGAACGTAATAATCAAGAAGATTTATTAGAAATTATTTTTCTTCATGCAGTTAGTTTAAAGATTGATACGCAGAGAGAATTATTGCCAGCAGCTTTTGGTCATAATACAGTTTTTTCTTATGTGGTCGAAAGACATTTTAATTTGAGCACTACAATTTTGCGTAAAATAATTGAGCTAAATGATAAGGATTCTTTGGATGGAATAATTCATTTAGTAACGGTTGAAGGTGTCCAAGATTTTATGACAGCTCTTATGATAGCTGCTGTAGAAAATCAGGTAGATCTAGTGCAAGCATTAGTTGAAGATATGGGTGTTGATATTAATGAAAGATATCTAAATGGGAATAATAAAACAGCCCTTATGTTAGCGGCCTTTCATGGTAAAATTGATGTAGTTAATAAATTGCTATCTATGGGTGCAGAAATTGAATTAAAATCTTCACAAAATCATACCGCGCTCAATTTGGCCATTTCTAGAGGGCATCGTGAGGTGGTCGAAGTATTGCTTGCACATGGTGCTAGTCTTTTGACTAGAAATAATAATCAAGATAATTCTCTCGATATTGCTTTAAAGTATAGACCTGAACTTGTTGATATATTGTTGCTAAAAGCTATTTCATTAGATGCAGTTCAGCAGCAAGAATTTTTGAGGTATAGGTTTACTGATGTAGAAGATAAAACCGTTTTTAATTATATTTTTTACAAAAAACCAACTCTTATTATTCCTTTTATAGAAAATGTAATATCTAATAATAATCGATCATTATTGTATGCTAAATATCAAAATTCAAAGACTTTATTAATGATTGCAGTTTTATATGGAAATAATAATACAGTTTGCAGGTTAATAGATGAAAACAACCTTAGTATTGATATGCAAGATAATTTCAATAATACAGCTTTAATTTATGCGTCAGAAGCAGGGCTAGTTGATATAGTTTCAAGTCTATTAAGTAGAAATGCTAATCTTGAACTTAAAAATAGTTTAGGTAACACCGCATTAATTTCTGCAGTAAAAAATGGCCATCTCCATGCATTTTATACTCTTCTTGAAAAAAATCCTATATTAAACACAAGAAATAATAAGGAACAAAATTTATTAGATATTGCAATTATTTATCATCCAGAGTGTATTGAATCAATTTTATTGCATGCGTCTAATTTAAGTTTAGAATGCCAAATAAATTTATTATCTAAAATTGATGGTGGGCAGCATAAGACAGTTTTATCTTATGCCGCGTGCCATCATCCAAGTTGTGTAGAGCAAATATTAAATAAAACAATAGAACTTAAGAAACATGATATTTTAAGCGAAAAAATATGGGTAAACGAAATTCATGAGATGCAATTGGTGACTTATATAATTAAAAGCATGAAAACTAGTAGAGAATGCTTTTTGGTTTTAAGACTAATTGATGAAGGTATCGTTGATATAAATCAGCAGGATATGAATGGTAATACAATACTTAATTTAGCTATAGAAAATTATAAAATCAATCTTATTAATACATTGCTAGAAAAAGGGGTTAAAATAACTACCAGGAATTTATTAGGTCAAAATGCACTAGATTTGGCATTTAAATTTAGAAATTTTTTTGCAATCGATGATATTTTATTGGCTGGAACTAGATTAGAATCTTCTATGCAACAAGAATTATTAGCAAAATTTGGCATTTTTAGCGATGTACTCACTTATGTTTTTCTAAATAGACCAGATTTAGTCATGCCTGTATTTAAACAGATACAGCCTGATAATGAAAAATTAGAAGCATATATTAAAAAAATTAATTTGCTACAGCATATTGAGATTATTAAATTAAAATGGCAAGAAATGGTAACAAAATCTAGATTAAATCCTAAATATATAGAAGCTGCAAGAGTAGCGGGGGAGCTCACAAGAAATTTGATGATCGAAACATATTTATTACTAAATCATGATACAAATCTTGAAGGAAATGATAATAAAATTGCTAAATTTCAATCTAAATGCCTCTTGTATATTGAAAAGGCAAAGCCAATATTGGAGGAGCATCGTGGTGACTTATGGAAAAGAATACTTGGAGCATTAATTATTGCCCTTACCTTTCCTATTTCATTAACTATCTATGCTTTAGGATTTTTCTCAATTAAGACTGATTCAGCAAGGAAGTTAAATGGCTTTGAAAAGGATTTAAGGCCGGCCTTAGCCCAACAGAATAAGATTTAGTGCCATAACCTTTTTGGGCCAAGGGCCTACCTGCATTATTAACTTCACTATATAGCTAATGTTTTCGGTTGATAGCAAAATTAGCCAGTTTGGTAAGAGCCTCTTTATATACTGACTCAGGAAGAACTTGCAGAGCCAAAATCGCTTTATCAATTTCAGAGCTTGCAATTTTTTGAGTGTACTCTATTGCCTTTGTTTCTCTAATAGCTTCAATGATTTCAGGAAAAGTTTCTATTTTTCCTTGAGTTATACTTTCTCTAATCATTAATTTTTGGTTTGCTGTTCCATGTTTTAAAGCAAATATTAATGGTAATGTTGCTTTTCCATCAGCTAAATCATCGCCAATATTTTTACCTATCGTTTTGGCATCAGAACAATAATCTAAGCTATCATCAATTATTTGGAATGCATTTCCCAAATGTAAGCCATAAGCATACAAACTATCAGTTATGTTTTTTGGTGATTTACTAATCATTCCACCAAGTGCTGCCGAAGCTGCAAATAATAAAGAAGTTTTAGCTGATATTACTTCGTAATACTCATCTAAAGTTATATCCGGATTATTCCTATTACCTAGCTGTTGAATTTCACCGCATGTAATTTTATGACCGGTATCAGATAATAAAGTCATGATATCTAAATTACCAACATTTATCATGAGCTGCATATAAAGTGTTAACAAATAATCGCCAACTAAAATGCTAGCTTTAGAGCCCCAAATTTCATTGGCGGTTTCTTTGCCACGGCGAAGAGTTGATTCATCAATTACATCGTCATGTAATAAAGTAGCTGTATGAAAAAATTCAACCATTGCGGCAAGGGTTATATGATCATTGCCTTTATAATTACAAGCATTGCTTGTGAGCAGCACTAATAATGGGCGAATACGCTTTCCACCGCTTTGAATAAGATGGTTGGCCAAATTAGATATTAAATCAACTTTAGATTTGATTTTTGTGTAAATTAACTCATTTACTGCATCAAAATCATTTCTAACTAATTCTTGCAAATGGTTTATTTCCATCGCGCATCCTAAAGCAAATAATAGTTGAATGCTAAGTCTCGAAAAGAGTATTGTCAAGTTCTACTGGTATTCAATGAGGGCCGACACACAAAAAATTAATTAATATTTATATTTAGGGGTGACCGCAGGCCACCCTAATGTTGGTAAAAAATCATCCATTACCAGGAGGAAAAAGATTGATCTTTTTGCAAAAAAATGCCAGTTTTAATTCCTAATCCTGAAAAAGATAAAGTAAGTTCTCAGTTGCAACATTACCACTAGCGCCTTGGGCATATGGACAGCTGCCAAGGCCTGCGACGGAGCTATCAAAGCGGTTTATTCCGCATTCAAGAGAAGCGTAGGTATTAGCTACAGCTTGACCGTAGGTACCATGAAAATGCATTGCGATATCTGAAATTGGCATGATGGCGGCATCCAGAAGAAAGTCAGATTAACAACATCCTAAATTCATTTCACCAATCTATTAGATCTATTGCATAACCCCACGATTTGATTGGACTTCTTACTTTTTGGCAATGATGTCTATGAAGTTCGAACAGATCAAAGACGAATCCCAAGAGGGATTTCGCAGACACACAGAAATTAAACGTACAACGTTTGATGTTATGATAACGAGCTAGTTGACACAGTTTATTAAACACTACCTTAAACACTACCACCAGTTATTTTAGATTTCATTATCTACAGTTTAGTGACCTTCTTTCAGCATCGTCATCCGTTGATTCTTCTAGGGATTGTGGGTCTGATTCTGGTGAGGATACCGATGATTGACGTGAATCTAGTACTAAATCAGGGTCATGTTTAATTACTATAGTATGCCCAAGAGCTTCCACCATGCTTGTAATGAGTTTGCTGGCAAGCACTTCACGTTCATCTTCTTCATTAATTAATAATGTATATTTACTATTAGGCGCAGCTTTGTCAATATTATAAAGCCATTCTTGATTATCTAACCGTACAGGTTTAGCTGTAAGTTTAGATAACTCTTCTTCTGCATCAGTCTTCATCTTGATAACTTTAAGCTTAAAATCTATGATCTCTTGTTCTGGATAATGTAAAATCTTGCCATACAATTCGCAACTATATAGAGTTCGTTTTGTACCATCTATTCTTTGTTTTAGTTCATATGCTTTTTTGGCATCTTTCCCATATAACTCTGGCTCTAATTTTAAAAGTTCGTTTTCATTCTTAAGCCGCTCATTCATTATTAGTTGTGTATCAAAAGCTTTTTTGGCAAGATCTTTGTATTCTTCTCTATATAAAATTACTCCCTTATCTTTATCCACCATTAGCTTTAAAGGATGTGGTGGCGAAAAATGAGAAAGGACTTTAGCAATAGTTTGCATTGATTCTACATTGCTTAAAAAGGCTATTGGCCGTTGCCCATTAAAAATGCTTTCTATACTAAGTTTATCATTTTTACATTTACTAGCTGATATTTTAATAGGGAAATCTTTATCTATATCCCCAGTTAATTTTTGAAATTTTGACATAAGCTCAATATATCTATCAATGTCTGTATCAGGCATTTTACCACCCCAACAATTCAAAGACCTTATATATTATGTATAGTATCACCCTCAATTTTTGTCAAAAAATAATCAAAAAGACTTAAAAATAAAATGTTGGTTGGTATGTTTGTTCTTTAACTTGTAGTAATGCAGTCGGTTGCGTTTAGCCAGACTACGCTCTATAAATGCGCCAATAATGCATTGGCTACTTTGGATTGGTTTTTGCGGCCTAGGGTTTTACAAATCATATCTCCTGCGGAGACCACTTGATAAATATCAATGCCAGTTTTAATTCCTAATCCTGAAAAAAGATAAAGTAAGTCCTCGGTTGCAACATTACCACTAGCGCCTTGTGCATATGGACAGCCGCCAAGGCCTGCGACGGAGCTATCAAAGCGGTTTATTCCGCATTCAAGAGAAGCGTAGGTATTAGCTACAGCTTGACCGTAGGTATCATGAAAATGCATGGCGATATCTGAAATTGGCATGATGGCGCTAATTTCTGTAATTAATTCTTTTGTTTGTTTTGGCGTGCCGACCCCTATAGTATCACCTAAGCTTAATTCATCTACTCCTAGTTTTAGCAAGCGTTCAGTAACATCCGCTACTTGGCGAGATTTAATATTGCCTTCATATGGGCAACCTAATACACATGATATATAGGCACGAATTTCAATTTTATTTTGTCTTGCTAATTTAATAATTGGGGTGAAGCGCTCTATACTTTCAGCAATTGTGCAATTAATGTTTCGTTGGTTAAATGATTCACTAGCAGCTGTAAATATAGCTATTTTTTTCACATTTAAGCTAATGGCTTTTTTTATTCCTTGTTCATTGGGAACCAGGGCTGAAAACGTAACCCCTTCATGCTTATCAATAGATGTAAATACAGCTTCATTGTCTGCTAATTGCGGTATAGCTTTAGGGGAGACAAAGCTTGTAACTTCAATTTGTTTTAAGCCAGATTTTGCTAAAAGATTAATTAATTCTACTTTAGATGCTGTAGGAACAAATGATTTTTCATTTTGCAAGCCATCGCGGGGACCAACTTCAATTATAGTTAGATCTTCTGAAAGATTCATGGAGGTCTTTATTCCTTGTCGTTAATCTCAGCTAAGAGAGCACCTTCATTAACTTGATTGCCTATAGTATAAAAAATATTAACTAATACTCCATCAAAAGGTGCAAGAATCGCATGTTCCATTTTCATGGCCTCTAAGACGATTAATCTTTCTCCTGCTTTTATTTTATCGCCGATATTTTTTAATATTGCAACTACAGTAGCAGGCATTGGTGCTGTTAATTGATTAGATAAGTCATTATGCAAGCTTGATTTATGCTCCCAATTAAAACGTAAAACTTCGATTGGACCTACATCCGTGTAGCATATAATTTTTTCTTTTAAGATTTCAACAAAAGCATTTGACTCTTGGTTTGCATAAGTTAAAAACAATTTATCATCAATTATCTTTGCTTGTAATGTTGTAATTTCATTATCTAATTTAATTTGTAGTTCATTATTAGATATAGGAGTTATATTTAGTTTCATCTCTTCATTATCTATAATATAACTTGTCTTCCAGCTAGTTTTTAAATGCATTTGCCAGCCAAAAGTTTCTTGTTTAAATGGATCAAGCATTAAATTATCTCTAAGTACTAAATAATCAATGCTTGCAGCCATTAATAGGGCTAGTTGTTTATTTGGCTCTATAATTTCAATTTTTTCCTGACTTAAAAAATTGGTATTTAATTTTGTAGCTAAAAATTTAGGGTGGTTAATAATGGCTTGTAAGAATGGGATATTAGTTTTAACACCACCTATGTGATAATGCCTTAATGCGAGCTGCAAGCGATTAAGAGCATCAGATCTATCATTACCAAAAGCGATTAGTTTTGCGATCATAGGATCATAATATCTTGAAATATTAGAATTTAATCTAACCCCAGTATCAATCCTTATCCCATCACTACTTGGAGTTTTGAGAAAATGAATAGTGCCCATTGAAGGCATAAAATTATTCAATGGATCTTCTGCATAAATTCTGCATTCTATTGCATGTCCATTAGCATTAATTTCTTTTTGACTTAATGGTAATTTTTCAAAAGCCGCGATTCTAATTTGCCACTCTACTAAATCTAAATTTGTTATCATTTCAGTAACAGGGTGTTCTACTTGAAGGCGTGTATTCATTTCCATGAAATAAAAATTATCATCTTCAACTAAAAATTCTATAGTTCCTGCTCCAAGATAATTAATTTCTTTAGCTACAGAAATTGCCGCTTTCGCTAAATTATCTTTAATTTTTTTTGATAAATTAGGGGCTGGGGCCTCTTCAATTATTTTTTGATGGCGGCGTTGGATTGAGCAGTCTCGTTCGTAAAGATGAACTATGTTGCCAAAACTATCTGCCATGATTTGTATTTCGATATGGCGTGGGTTATTAATTAACTTTTCAATAATCATGGTGCTATCAGCAAAGCTTGATAATGCTTCCCGACGAGCGCTGGCTAAATCTTTTAAAAATAATGTTTCATCATGTACTGTTCGCATGCCCTTACCGCCACCTCCATTAGCAGCTTTAATAAGAACAGGAAATCCTAGTTTTTTAGCTTCGAATTCTAAAGTTTTATCTGATTGGTCGCTACCATGGTAACCAGGAGTAAGAGGTACATTAGTCTTCTCAAGTATTTTTTTAGCTACTTGTTTTGAAGCCATGGCTTCTAAGGCTTTAATTGTTGGGCCAATAAAAACAATATTGGCATCAATGGCTGCTTTTGCAAAATTAGGATTTTCAGATAAAAATCCATAGCCTGGGTGAATAGCATCAACCTTACATTTAATGGCTGCAGCAATAATATTGTCGATATTTAAATAACTATCATTAGCATTAGGCTCACCTACGCAAAATGCGCTATCAGCTAATGAAACATGTAAGCTATTAATATCTGCCGTAGAATAAATTGCTACGGATTCAATGCCCATTTTTTTTAAAGTTTTGATAATTCTACAGGCAATTTCACCACGGTTGGCTATAAGAATTTTTTTAAACATGATCCCTCAGTATTCATTATTTAGTTCCTTTATTTAGGAATTCTTTAAGAAGATTTTGGCCAAGACTTGCCACTCGTTGTTTAGCTATTATCGATGCGGTTATAGATTGTAATTCTTCGTTTATTGGTAATGATGAAACTTTTCTTACTAAAGATTTAGCAGCCATAGTAGCTTCATTAGGTAATTTGGCTATTTTTTTAGTAAATTCAAGAGTGAAATTTAAAAGCTCTTCTTCTTTAACACAATATTGAACTAAGCCCAAATCTAAGGCACGTTTTGCATTAAATAATTCCGCATTAATAAATAAATTTAGTGTAGCTCGTTCACCAATTGCTTTAATAATATATGGACTTATAACTGCAGGAGTTAAACCTAATTTAACTTCAGAAAAACAAAATTCTGCATTATCTGATGCAATTGCTATATCACAAGCAGCAATCAGTCCCACACCACCACCAAAAGTCTTTCCTTGAACCATAGCAATGGTAGGTTTAGTACATGAATAGAGGGTGAACATTAGGGACGCTAAAATTTTAGCATCATATAAATTTTCAGCTTCACTAAAATTTGCCATGCGCTGCATCCAAGCAAGATCGGCTCCTGCTGAAAAATTCTTGCCATTAGCTTTTAATACAATTACATGAACTTTAGGATTATTTTCTGCCTTATCTATTATTGCTTTTAATTCAATTAATATCGCATCATCAAAAGCATTGTGTTTATCAACTCGGTTTAATGTGATTAGTAATACATTAGAGTCCATTTCCGATAAAATTGTATTCATAATTATTCCTACATTCTAAAGACACCAAATTCTGTTGATTGTATTGGGGCATTAAGGGCTGCTGATAAACTTAATCCTAAAACTCGTCTTGTATCATGAGGGGCGATTACCCCATCATCCCATAGTCGCGCAGAAGCGTAATATGGATTGCCTTGTTTTTCATAGAGATCACGTAAATTAGCTTTAAATTTTTCTTCCTCTACTTTAGTCCAGCTAGTACCGTCTTTATCATATTTATCACGATTTACTTGGGCTAATACATTGGCCGCTTGTTCGCCACCCATTACTGAGATTCTGGCATTAGGCCATGACCATAAAAAGCGAGGATCATAAGCGCGGCCACACATGGCGTAATTGCCAGCACCAAAACTGCCACCAACAATTACGGTTAATTTAGGGACTTGTGCATTAGCCACAGCCATCACCATTTTAGCGCCATGTTTGGCAATTCCCGCAGCTTCATACTTAGAACCCACCATAAATCCTGTAATATTTTGTAAAAATATTAATGGTATTTTTCTCTTTGTACAGAGTTCAATAAAATGAGCACCTTTTAAAGCTGATTCGCCAAATAAAATTCCATTATTAGCAATAATGCCGATTTGGTGACCGTATAATCTTGCAAATCCACAGATAAGCGTTGTGCCAAATAAAGCTTTAAATTCATCAAAATCTGAGCCATCGACAATGCGAGCAATAATTTCTCGAATATCAAAGGGTTTACGTGGATCTTCAGGAACTATTCCATCTAACTCTAATTCGTTATAAATAGGATTAATACTTGCAATTTGAGTAGGTATTTGTTGTTTTTTTCTATTTAAATTAGCAACAATGTTTCTTGCTAAATAAAGAGCATGCTCATCATTTTCAGCATAATAATCAGCAACACCAGATTGACGGCAATGAATGTCAGCACCACCTAGTTCTTCAGCGGATATTATTTCACCGGTCGCCGCTTTTACTAAAGGTGGACCACCTAAAAAGATAGTTGACTGTTTTCTTACCATGATCGATTCATCTGCCATCGCAGGTACATAAGCACCACCTGCGGTACAAGAGCCCATAACTACGGCAATTTGTGGAATATTAGCGGCTGATAAATTTGCTTGATTATAAAATATTCTCCCGAAATGATCTCTATCAGGGAATACCTCATCTTGCATCGGTAAAAATGCACCTCCTGAATCAACGAGATATACACAAGGCAAATGATTAGCAGCTGCAATTTCTTGGGCTCGTAAATGTTTTTTGACGGTAAGAGGATAATAGGTCCCGCCTTTTACCGTCGCATCATTGACTATAATCATACATTCAATTCCGGCAATACTTCCAATGCCGGTAATCAAACCTGCCGCAGGTACGGGATGATTATATACGTTATAGGCTGCAAGTTGTGATAATTCAAGAAATGGACTGCCTTTATCAAGAAGTTCTTGAAGTCGTTCGCGAGGCAATAATTTACCATGTTTTTTATGCCTTTCTCGGGCTTTTTCATCTCCACCTAAGGAAATTTGCTCTACAGTTTGCTCGAGTTTTTCAATCAAGAGATTCATATAGTTAAAATTATCTTTATATTCTGGAAGATCAGGCTTTAGATTAGATAATATTTTTGCCATCATTAAATCCTTAATGAATAAGAATTTTAGAAATTACGAGAATAAGCCAGATAAACCATGTTATCTCGATAAAATAATTCATATGCTTGCCTTTGATGGCACGGTAAATAAGATCAGGGATTGCCGCGACGATTATCGGTAAAATTACTAGGGTAATTACCCTACAAATGGTAATACTTAAGCTACTACCACTAAATATTGGAGCCAATTTAGCATTTATTAGCGTATAAAACATGACAATATTAACAATAGCTAAATGAATATATGGAGCAAAAACTACTACTAATATAGATAAGATAAGATAAATAATAGACTGTTTAACCATGAACCACCTCGATTGCAACTGCTGTAGCTTCTCCCCGCCGATACATAAGGCCGCGATTCCTTTTGTTTTTTGTTCGTTAATAAGAGCGTAAATCAGTGTAACGAGAATTCTTGCCCCAGATGCCCCAATAGGATGGCCTAAGGCGCAAGATCCACCATGAATATTAACCTTATTTACATCTAAGTTAAGCTCTTTTATAGCAGTCATTGTAACAACTGCAAAGGCCTCATTTATTTCGTAAAGATCAACTTCATCTTTTTGCCAGTTTGCTTTTATTAATACTTCCTTGATTGCTTCAATTGGTGCTGTAGTAAACCATTCAGGTTCAGAGGCATAACTTGCATGAGCTACTATTTTTGCCAAAGGTTTAATACCTCGCTTTAATGCGTTTTCTTTAGTCATTAAAATAAGGCTAGCAGCGCCATCAGCAATTGAGCTTGAGTTAGCTGCAGTAATTGTACCATCTACTGAAAATGCTGGACGAAGCTTGGAAATTTTATCTAATTTTTTAGGATCAGGACCTTCGTCTTTAGTAATAATTGTCTCGCCAGTTTTTTGCGATATTGTTATGGGTACTATCTCATTGGAAAATTTTAATTCATCTTGCGCCTTAATGGCGCGAGTCATTGATCGTGCTGCAAAAAGATCTTGATCTTCACGGCTAAAATTATAAAATTTTGCCGTATTATCAGCAAAAACACCCATTAATTTACCTTTTTCATAAGCATCTTCAAGGCCATCAATATACATATGATCAATTAACACATCATGTCCAAGGCGATATCCAGCTCGTGCTTTAGCTAATAAATAAGGTGCATTAGACATGCTTTCCATGCCGCTTGCGAGAACTATATCTGCAGAGCCCGCTTTAATTAGATCATGAGCGAGCATAACAGCTTTCATGCCAGAGCCACACATTTTATTAATTGTAGTGGCCCCAGCTCTGGATGGAATATTTGCTTTTAACGCCGCTTGTCTTGCAGGAGCTTGGCCAATACCTGCTTGTAATACACATCCTGATATTACTTCATCAATATCAGCAGGCGTTAGATTTGCTTGGTTTATAGCTGCATTATGTGCAATTGCACCTAATTCAGGGGCTTTCAGTGAAGATAAATTTCCTAACATGCCGCCAGTAGGTGTTCTCATTGCTGCAACGATATAGATTTCGTCATCCTTCATCAAAGATTTTCCTTAAATAATTCCCTACCAATTAGCATACGTCTAATTTCAGAGGTTCCAGCGCCTATTTCATAAAGTTTCGCGTCACGTAAAAGTCTTCCTGTTGGATATTCATTAATGTAGCCATTACCGCCTAAAATTTGAATGGCTTGAAGGGCCATTTGCGTGGCCTTTTCAGCGGTATATAAAATCACGCTAGCGGCATCCTTACGGTTTACTTGATGGTGATCGCATGCTCTTGCAACAGCATAAAGATAAGAGCGAGATGCATTAAGATCTGTATAAAGATCAGCGACTTTTCCTTGAATAAATTGAAATTCACCAATAGCCTGGTTAAATTGTTTACGTTCATGAATATAAGGTAAAACTACATCTTGACATGCTTGCATAATACCAACAGGTCCTGCCGCTAGAATGGTGCGCTCATAGTCTAGGCCACTCATTAAAACTTTAACGCCTTCGTTTAATTCCCCAAGGAGGTTCTCTGTTGGCACTTTACAATCTCTAAACACAAGTTCTGAAGTATTTGAGCCGCGCATACCAAGTTTATCAAGTTTTTGTGCGGTGCTAAAACCAGTAAAATCTTTTTCGATAATAAATGCAGAGATGCCTTTGGCGCCTAAATTTTTATCAGTTTTTGCATAGACTACTAAAACATCGGCATCAGGCCCGTTAGTTATCCACATTTTGCTGCCATTAAGGATAAAAAAATCACCTTCTTTTCTAGCTTGTAATTGCATACTGACAACATCAGAGCCTGAGTTTGCTTCACTCATCGCTAATGCACCAATATGCTCGCCTTTAATTAATTTAGGTAAATATTTTAGTTTTTGCTCTTTATTGCCATTTAAATAAATTTGATTAACACATAAATTTGAGTGAGCTGCATAACTTAAACCAACAGCGGCTGATGCGCGTGAAATTTCTTCCATGGCAATAGCATGAGCTAAATAGCCCATATTAGCACCACCATATTCTTCACTAACAGTGATGCCTAATAATCCCATATCGCCAAATTTTTGCCATAGTTGATTAGGGAAGGTATTATCAATATCAATCTTATGAGCAAGTGGTGCTATTTCACGTTTTGCAAAATTGTATACACTATCACGTAAGAGATCATACGTTTCGCCAAGATTATGTTTTAAGCCAATGTGCATAGTTTCCTAAAAATACGTTAAACTATAAGCATCTTATCACCATAGATGAAGAATTGTCAGCAACCAAAGTATGAAGTTTTAATTGATTTTTTAAGTTTTTAAAGTTGACAAAGATAAATACCTACGCCCGCGGCATCCCGCTCTCTAATTCCCGCGGTTAAGCCGAGGTAATTAGGGAGCGGGATGCCGTTATCATATAACAAGGAGAAAATATTAATGAGAAAATTGGCTTTGTGGGGGCATAATCTTGATGATTATTTAGAAATCTTTGATTTATCATCAATTGATCTTAAAGCAAGTTTTCTAGAATATGGATCTGGCGCTAGTGCTTTTAATTCAATGGTTAATGAAAAAGGTGGTAAAGTTATAAGTTGTGATCCTTTATTTATTTATGATAATAAAGAAATCAAAGCGGAAGCATTATTGATTTTTGATGAGATGGTTGAGCGTGTTAAGAGCATAAAAGATAAATTTGATTTTTCTAAATTTGGTGGTCTTGATGGTTTAATTTCTTTAAGACGTAAAGGAATGGATAAATTTTTTTCAGATTATGAAACGGGTAAGAAAGAAGGGCGTTATATATCAACTGCTGAAAATAATACATTACCTTTTCCAGATTTTACCTTTGATTATGCTTTAAGTTCACATTATTTATTTGCAAATTTTGATAATCAAGACGTAAATTTTCATTTAAATATAATTCGCGAATTATTAAGAGTTGCAAAAGAGGTAAGGATTTTTCCGGTTATTGATCGTTTTGGCGAACCATCTCCATTTTTAGGACCAGTACTTTTAGGATTGAATCAAGAGCAATATGGTGTTGAAGTGCGTGAAGTAAAATATTCTTTGCAGGCTAAGGGTAATGCGATGTTACGGGTGTGGGCAGAAAAGTGCAATTTGTGACAAGGTACGATTGTCTGAATTTAAAACCATTATATCCGAGCCGAGACCTTCAGGTAGAGGAGCATTGATAATTCTTAAACTTTTCCGCTCCCTGACGGTCGCGGCTCGGATGCATTAATTGTAAACTGGAGATAATAAGTTATAAATGATAAATTTTAAATCTATAGATGTTAAAACCTTTTTACGCGAATACTGGCAGAAAAAGCCTTTAGTAATTAGGCAAGCTATTAATAATTTTACTAATATCTTAAGCCCTGATGAGCTTGCGGGTTTAGCTATGGAAGAAGATGTTGAAAGCCGTATAGTCTTTGAAAAAACAAATAAAAATCCTTCTTGGGAATTAAAACGAGGGCCATTTTCTGAGAAAGATTTTGCAAAATTGCCAAAAACCCACTGGACTTTATTGGTGCAAAGCGTTGATAAATTAATTCCTGAATTTGCTTCATTATTGGATGATTTTGATTTTATCCCACAATGGCGGATGGATGATCTAATGATAAGTTACGCGGTGAAGCATGGAAGTGTAGGGCCTCATTATGATAATTATGATGTTTTTTTATATCAAGCATCCGGCTCGCGTAAATGGTCACTAACATCTAAAAATTGTAATGAATCTAATTATGTTAAAGATTTAGAGCTGCGTATTATGGATGAATTTGCAGTTGAAGAAGAATATATTCTAGCACCAGGTGATATGTTATATCTTCCGCCTCATATAGGTCATCATGGCATATCATTAGATGATGATTGTATGACATATTCATTTGGGTATAGAAGTTATGAAGCATCTGAATTATGGGATAGTTTTGGTGATTATCGTTCGATGCATAATAAATTAAAAAAATTATATGTTGATCCTAATTGGGATTCAATTAATAAAACTTCAGCAATTTCACCGAATGCGTGGCTGCAAGCAAAAATGCTTATGCAAGATCTATTGGCAGATGAATCTAATTTAAAATCTTGGTTTGGCTCATTTGCGACTCGCGTCGATGAACAATCTGATCTTCATATGCCTTTGCCATTAGATGAATCTGAAATTGATGACTTAGATATATTTATCCAAAATTTAACTAAATCTAAAGGTTTGATGCGGGATTTAACTTGTCGTTTTGCTTATATTGATTTAGCTGATAATAAAATTCAGTTATTTATAAATGGGTGCGAGTGGAATACAGAGGATGTAGCGAATTTATTATGTGAATTAGTGGCTAATCAAAGGAATATAGAGATTAATAGTTTGATGCCATTTTTAGATAATAACGATAATCAGCTCTTTTTATATGAGTTATGGAAATTACAGTGGTTACATATCGTTGACTAATTGTTATAAACCTTGATTACTACATTGAAGTATTTGTAGCCTTGATGCAGCGCAGCGTAATCAAGGTTTATTTCACTGAGCCTGCGTAAATAATTACGTATCAGTTAACTACAGGAAGTGCTAATGTATAAATTTATCAGACCAATTCTTTTTGCTCTAGAAGCTGAAAAAGCTCATTCATTAGCATTGAAAGCGCTAGAATACATCCCAAATTATTCTTTCCCCATTGAAGAAAATAGCAAAGTTCAAGCTTTAGGGCTTGAGTTCCCTCATCAAATTGGCCTTGCTGCAGGCTTTGATAAAAATGGTGAGCATATTAATGCTCTTGCAAGACTTGGGTTTTCATTCATTGAGATTGGAACAGTTACGCCACTTCCTCAATCAGGGAATGAAAAACCGCGACTTTTTCGACTACCGCAGGATGAAGCGATTATTAATCGTATGGGCTTTAATAATCATGGCGTTGATGTTTTGGTAGCTAACGTAGAAAAATCTAATTATCAAGGCATATTAGGTATCAATATCGGAAAAAATAAAGACACTCCTATTAATCATGCAGTTAATGATTATTTGATATGTTTACAAAAAGTTTATGCGCACGCTTCATATATAACTATTAATATATCATCGCCTAATACCCCTGATTTACGGAAACTGCAATCTGGTGATTATTTTAAAGATTTGATTAATGATTTACGCGAAGAACAATTACATTTAGCAGATATGCATAATCACTATGTACCATTGGTAATAAAATTATCTCCTGATGAAACGGATGAAGCTTTAAAGACTATGGCTGACGTTATAATTTCTAATGGAATTGATGGCATTATTGCTACCAATACAACTTGTTCTCGTGATGGTATAACTAATTTAGATTTATCCAAAGAGTCTGGAGGATTAAGTGGTAAACCATTGGCTAAAAGATCCACTGAATGTTTGCAAATTTTAAAGCAAGTAGTTGGTAACGATGTTACCTTAATTGGAGTAGGTGGTATTGATAGCTCCGATGTGGCGCGTGAAAAACTTAAAGCAGGTGCTTCATTATTACAGATTTATACGGGGTTAATTTACCAAGGATTTAGCCTGGTAAAAAAATTAGTTGATGGGTTAGCAAATTAGTAAATGTAATAAGCAGCATATAAAATTTTTATTCGTCATAAATATAAAACTCTATTATAATCAGCATATTAGACTGTCTCGCTATGATTTAAGAGCCTTTCTAGGATAAAAAATCAATTCATGTGCTATATTTAATTCATAAGGTCGTTTTTTGTGCTTTTGGTGGCTATTAAAACGTATTAACTTGCCATTAAATAATAGTATTGTGAGATGATATCATGCCAGATATAAAAAAATATGAAACAAACCTTAGCGGTAATGACTATATTGTCGGCGATATTCATGGTTCTAACACTGCTTTTAAGAGTGCTATTGACGCCCTTGGAGATCACGACCGCCTGTTTTTAGTAGGTGATTTGACTGATCGCGGCCCAGATAGTATTGCAATTATTGATATGATAATTGAGAAGAATAAAGGCAAAATTCCACCTATGGTATATGCAGTTAAGGGAAATCACGAAGAAATGCTCTTAGATGCTATTAGCGTTTTATTGGATAATAACGACTCTAAATTCAATAAATTATTAACATTTCTTTACAATGGTGGTGAATGGATATTTAAAAATGAAGAAGATAGACTTAAAATCAAGGAATTTATCGAACCTGTTTATGATGATTCTGGCTTAAAAAGTTATGTTAAAAGCCTTATCGCAAAGGAAGGTATTTATGATTTGTCAGCGCTAACTAGAATTAGGGATTTTATAGAGCCACTCCCATATATTATTCGTGTAGGAGAATCTAAAAAAGAAAATCCTTTTATTGTGTGTCACGCGGATTTGCCCTTTAGTGATGCTGTTTTAGATGCAATGACCTACATTGGGGCGGATATAGATGATGCAAAAAAGATGCACCTTGTTTGGGCAAGAGAAGCTGATTTTCGTAAATCTGGTCGTAATGCTGATTCAATTCGGACTTATGTTGGGCATAATATTCTAGAATCTGCCAATGATGCAGTTAGAGATAAAACAAACACTATCAATTTAGATTTTGGCGCTTATGATACTGGTAGTTTGGCCGTAGTAAATCATACGACGAGAAAGGTAATAACTTATAAACAACCGTTAGAAAAACCAGTGAGTGAAGGTGATATAAGAGTAATTGCTTCGGCTATAGAAAAGATTAATAAGTACCTTAGAGAATCTATGTTGATTGACTTGACCACTGAAGAAGTAAGACATGATGATAGGGAAAAGGCCTTAGCCATAGCCGATGAGGTTAAAACCAAAGTACATTTTGAAAATTTTATTCGTAGAATTAAAAATGTTGATCAATGTAGAGTGTTTTTTTCTCATTTAAGCTTAAATGGAAAAATAAAGGAAATTTATGGTGTTGACTCAGGAGCACAGTATCCAACTTTTGGCTTAATGAATAAACTTGCGGAGCCATATAGAGCAGTTGCTTTAGTCGCTATGAAAGACCAAATACATGAAGTGGTTCATTCAATTTCACAATTAGCGATGCTTTTTGGTCAAGTCCCAAACCAATATCTTGCCGCAGTAATTTTAAGCATGAAGGATAAAATAATCTCAGATTTAATTAAAACTAGAATAGACTTAAGTATGTTTATTTTTCTATTAACCGATCCAGATAAGAAAATTGTGGTTCTTAATACGTTGAAAGATACTCTTCCAACAATGATTCACTCTATGGATGATTTAATATACGTACTTAGTGAACTTAATGCAGGCGAACGTTCAATTGTACTAAACTCTATGGAGAATCATTTATTACCATTGATTAAGACTGAGAATGACTTAAAAAAATTACGTGTTTATTTTACCAAGCCAGAGCAAGAGACAAATCGCTATTTTCTATTGTTACAGAAGCTTTTTGATATTAAAAAATTTCCAGCAGGACCTAACGATACAAAGTTGACAGCTTGTGTTGATGCGTTAAGAACAAAAATTAAAGATTTAGATAAACCTGGTGTTTTTAAAGCGCTAGATAAAGAATTTTCAGACACTCTGGCATCAGTTAGTTCTCAGGAAGTAGTTGATGTAAAACAGATAATTCAAAAATTGCGAGCGGAGATAACGTCTTTTACAATTAACAAAGGTGGCAAAGCCCTCGAAATAGAACAAGCGTTATGCAACATTGAGCCAAATAAGCGTGGGACTGTTTTGACCGATCTTTCAAATGGTGTCCAAACCGCTATATTGAAAGGTAGAATTACAGGTAAAGCTGCTTCAACGAAGAATTTTACAGTTCTTAGAGAAATTAAATTAAGACTACAAGAGCATAAATCTGAAAAGAGGGAAGGTGCTATACCTGGTCCGAATGTATCAGGCAAATAAGTTCGTTTTTCTACGCGTTAATATCGTCATTATAGATGTGGTTTGTTATACTGATTTATGGTTTTTAAATAGGAATTAATGTGAGTATATTGCCACAATGCCCTAAATGTAGTTCAGAATATACTTATGAAGATGGCAATATGATGATTTGTCCAGAATGTACTTATGAATGGAGTAAAGAGGTAACGGTAGACGCTGAAGATGATAAAATAATTATCAAAGATGCAAATGGCCAGGTTCTGCAAGATGGTGATACCGTTACAGTGATAAAAGATTTAAAAATAAAAGGATCGTCTCAAGTAGTTAAAGTAGGAACTAAAGTTAAGACGATTCGTTTAGTTGATGGTGACCATGATATCGATTGCAAAATTGAAGGAATTGGACCCATGCAATTAAAATCCCAGTTTGTTAAGAAAGGATAGTTTCATAAACCAACCACAAATATTATGGCATAATGTAGCCTGGTTGCTTGCAACCGGGGTTCTCTGGTAAAAACCCCGGTTACAAGCAACCAGGCTACACTAAGCTTAGAGTAGTTTATTCCTATCTAAAAAGGTTAGGATATTTAAGGCCATTTTGCCCTACATATACCTCCGGAAGCTCTGACCATTCAGTAGTATAATTAGGTGACTTAGAACTCTGTCGCGGTAGCCAAGGTTTATTAAAACCCTCAGCTGCAAGGCGCATTGTCCGCGGGCCGAATCTTTTATTGATCTTATCTAAAACCCCCATAAAAAGCTCTGCTCGATCTTGAACTATGATTGACGGCTGATTAAATAAATCCATTTGTGCATGCAGCTTTGGCGTGAGATTTGATAGGCAAATACCAGCTTTTTTATATAAAATTCCAGGGCGGTATATTTTTTTAAGACAAAATTTAGCGCAAGTCGTAATATAACGTAGATCATCACAGGCGCTTAGCATTCTAAAATCAATCGAATAGTAGTATTGCTCTTGTTTGAATCTATCAGCGCAAATAAAAACATTTAAATTCATGGCAGTTAATTTATGTCGCCTTAATTTTTCAGCAGCGGTCGCGCAGTGGCCAGCTATTGCTCGTGCTAGTATATTATAATCTGTCTGTGGTGTGCCAAATGATCGTGATGATAAGATACTTTTTTGAGGCTCATTTCCTGAAAGTTCCGCGCATTTAATGCCTTTAAGCTCAAGGTGGGTACGGTAGAGCATTACGTTAAATTGATTTTTAATATAGCAGGAATTAGCATCAGCCAGATCACTTACCGTATTAATTTTATGGCTAATTAATTGCTTATGCCATTTAGACCCTATCCCCCAAACATTATCAACAGAGATATTTGAAAGCCATTGGCCTTGATTATTGATATTAAATACCGGTGTTTTTAATTCTTTTTTGGCAATATGATTGGCTAATTTAGCTAAGGTCTTCGTCGCACCAATGCCAATAGATGTGGGAATACCTGTGTGGCGCAATATAGTTTGTTGTAGATCCTTACATAATACATCATGATATGTAGAATCAAGCGAACTTAAATCAAGAAATGCTTCATCAATAGAATAGATTTCAAGATGAGGCCACATCTCTTCAATGGTATGCATTATCCGTCGTGATAAATCATTATAAAGGCTAAAATTTGAAGAAAATACTTCTACTTTATGTTGCCGACATATAGATTTTATTTTGAAATAAGGCACACCCATAGCAATGCCTAAAGCTTTAGCTTCATTAGAGCGCGCAACAACACAGCCATCATTACTAGATAACACAATTATTGGTTTAGTCTTTAAATCAGGGCGAAAAAGACGCTCACAGGATGCATAAAAATTATTACAATCAACTAAGGCAAACATTAGGTCACCTGATGAATAACATGGGTTACAACACCCCAAATTACTAAATCTTGTTCAAGCGATATATTTATTGGCTGATAATTTTCATTTTCTGCAAGTAATTGAACGCTATCATTTACACAGGATAAGCGCTTAACGGTTAATTCACCGTTAATGGCAGCTATTACAATTTTCCCGTGAGAAGCTTCTAAGCTCCTATCAACTATGAGCATATCACCTGATTGAATTCCTGCATGAATCATTGAGTCACCTACGGCTTTTACAAAAAAAGTAGCTGATGGGTGTTTAATTAAATGAGTATTTAAATCAAGTTTACATTCAATATTATCATCAGCAGGCGAGGGGAACCCTGCTCGTACTTTGCTTGAGTAAAGTGGTATTTCATAGGTAATATTATTAGTGTTTAAAAAATAGATTACATCTTTTATGCGTGATAAAGGGATCCGCATAGATTTAGTAGTTTCACCATATTTACCCAAACCTTTTGGACGACCTGCCCCAGGTCTTGCACCACCATGACTCATATTAGACCTCTTGATATCTGTACATATATCAAGTGTAGCACGATTATCTTGTTATTTCCAATTTCACAAAATGTAACTTCATTCTGATTAAAGCAAAATTTGTTGATATAACAATTAGTTAATAAAATGTTAAGGTTAGACCAGTAGTATTATCTATTTTTATGGCGTTGTTGTTAGGATGCTATTTGTCATTCCAGCGACGGCTGGATTTTTAGTTTTTAGTAAGTCATGTATTAATAAGGAGAAATAAGGTAATGCCTTTACACGAAAAATCATTATTTAGAGTAGGAATACCAGCAGATAGGGCTGCATCTAGAGATAGCAAATTATATATTGCTGACGCGGCGTTAGCCCATGCTGTTTCATTTATCAACTATGCTATAGAAAAAAATAAACTAAGCCTGCCAAAATTCCCGCCAAGTTATGATCCATCAAATCCAAGCAGATGGTTATATTTCTTTTTAAGAGAGACTATAAGAAATAGCGTTGATGCATTTTTTGCACAAGATAATCTGCCGTCACCTACAATAGAGATAAATATCATAATATCCACACAGGCTAAAACTGGTCAATTATATTTGAAAATAAAAGACAATGGTCCAGGATTTGCTGGTGTCGGCCGAGGTATATCCTTTACAAAGGAACCTGCTAAAGCTTATAAAGAAAAGATGACATGTATTGGTGGAAATGGATTTGGCCTAGGAATTTGCCAATCAAAGCTTAGTGATCTAATTTTTAAAAATAGAAAAGCGGGGGGGGCTACTGTAAAAACTGCGCTTGGTAAAGATAGTAGCTTAGTATTAGGGTCTTAAATATATTGATTGAGATATTTAAGTGTAATTTTATTTTAGATAGCGTTAAAGTGTAATTCAAGGTACAATTCGATAAAATTACAAACAACGTTGATCACATTATTATTATGAAAAAAAAATTATCTGTTAAAGCCTGGCCCCTATATCGTCGTCTATTCAGTTATATTAAGCCTTTTTGGCCGATGCTAGTATTAGGCATCTTGGCTAATGTTCTTTATACAGCTATTGATGCGGGGCTTACATATATGACCCGTCCTTTATTTGATAAAAGTTTTATTAATGTC
>Ga0247837_1003326_pt1 | contig 28338 bp, 20 predicted proteins | sample LaCtaG_2_FD_187115 | JGI IMG/M metagenome (GOLD analysis project Ga0247837, IMG submission 187115) | Freshwater microbial communities from meromictic Lake La Cruz, Castile-La Mancha, Spain - LaCruzMarch2015_14.5m | ecosystem: Environmental > Aquatic > Freshwater > Lake | place: Spain: Castile-La...
GGAAAAGATGTAGGAAGCAGGGGAAATCAGCTCTTCTGGGGTGATTAGACAGGCGGCTTTCTCAGTGCACAGCTTAGCGTGTAGATGGACACTTCCGTTTTGGATATCCACACGAGCCACTAGTTTACCTGCACTGTCCTGAGGCAGTAAAACTTGGTACTGCACCAGTTTCCCCTGTCGCACAGACCCGTACTCGCGCAAGCCCACAATCATTGGCTTGGCCAGGCCCTGCTCCACCCTCGCTTCCAGTCCAAACGCCCCCGTCACTTTCCCATACACAGCAATGTAGTATGTGCCAGTGGCCTTGCCGACTCGCTGCCTGTCCTCTTGCCCTATGAAGAGGAACTCGTTGCCTATGGAGTCCGCCTTGAATTCGTAGGAAAGAGAAGTTGGGGAAGACTTCGAAGACACGTATAGGTCGGAATCGCCGGAATATTGGGTCAAATGAAGGGCTAAAAATACCTTCGGGTCTATTATTTCCAGTGAATATTGCTTGTAACTGCCTGATTCCACCTCGCTCAGGGATATTTCGTTGGTTATCAACTCTTCCGTGGCTTCAGAGTCCACACTACTCGTAGAAATCGTGTAAGTGGCAGCTTTCCACGCCTGAACAGTCAAGCCATACTCGCCTTTTTGCGATAAAATGGCGAAAACGCCCCCAGACCAGGCCTCTTTGACCTCCAAAGTCTCCATTTCCTCTGTACTTCCCCTAAACCGCACTTCCATAGTGACCTCCCCCACCAAAGTCTGCATGTGAACCCTCATAGGAACCTCATTTACCCGGATAGTGAAGAGACTGGGGTCTCCTGCAGCAATTGTCTCTGTGAGAGAGGCATTAGTGTGCAGGGAAATAGGCTTGGAGTAGCGGTAGCACAGGGAAAAGCGGCAAAGGGAGCACGCCACTGAGAGGAACACTGAGGACAACTTGGCTGCCTGTGCACTAGGCACAATGATCTGTCCAGGACTGGTGTCGTCACTGAATAAGCAGTCTGTCGAGTCGCTTTGGTGGCTTTGCAGGCAGATTCTGGGGTGGTTTTGGCCGGAATAGAGCTTCAAAAGGACTACTAATTGCTTCTTTTTCTCCACCTGCTCGAGCTGGAGTCTATAAACAGGGTAGTTCTCATCAGCCCGCACAGCTTCCAGGTAGACTTCGCCCTCGTTGAGCAGCACAGGGTCGCAAAGCACTGTGCAGAACAGTCCTAGGAACAGCACTTTGCCTACCATTATGACTGGCATGCAGGAATCGGCACATTTAGACTACGGAAATGACTTTGGAACACTGGATTGGGAAATTAGGGACATAAAGTTACACTGAAATCAATTGAACGAAGTCAGTAATCCCTCCAGAATAGGCCTTTTTCCTCCTCTACCTGAGTGGAGTGCAGACCAGTTTGCTTACTTAAGACAGTTCGCCCAGGCTCGTCAGTCGCTTGGCACGCATATAAGCCGCTGCCCTAGAGAAGCGGCTTTCAGCAGGCTTGCTGCCTCTCTGAGTGAGCGCTAGACGCAAGGGACGTTCTGGCAGTAGAACCGCAGTGGGAGGAAGTGGAAGGGTGGGTTGTGGGCCCAGCGCCAACTCAGCCTTGAGGAGAGCACTGTACTCTGCCTCTTCGATGTCTCTGGTGAGTCGGAAGGCTTTCAGTACCAGAGCCACGGCTTTCGAGGCGGTCTGGCCGCTGGCGAGCTTGGAGCGTATGTCTTTCTGGTGCCTTTTGAGGCGAACGACACGCATAAGCACCGCTCTTTCCTCCCCCAGTCTCTCCTGAGCCAGCGAATTGCTGTACTTTAGCAGACAGTGCTGCTCCGAAGCCAAGATCTGCCACGTTTCCCTCTGCAGCCGGTCCTCCGCCCGCACCATCAGCGCCCACTGGTGTGGGTCTCCACACCGCTGCTCCATATAATGGTGTTCGAAAGTTTCCCTGTGTTGGAGGGCAGGTACTTGAGTTACTCTGAGTATTTCATGCTCATTGGGGCTGCGGGAGCACTGCTCCTTGCCTGTGCTGCGTTCCTGGCTGGACTGTTGGTGCTGTTCCTGTGTTCGCCCAGCTTTAAAGCAAATCGCATGCTTCAGAGCGCCTATTTGCCGCTGTTCCCTGCAGAGCACTGGGCGCAGACTATGTACCAACTGTTCGCCTGGATTTCTGCATACTTCCTCACCTTCTTCTTCGTGATTTTCTCCATGTTCGACTGGGTACATCCTATCTGGACAATTGGAAGTTCTCTGCTGATACTGGGACTGCGACTGAGGAGTTGGTGTGCTGCGGGGTTAGCACAGCTGCACCAGGACATCCACTGGGGCGGAGTCACTCGTAGAGTCTTCCAACTGCAGCAACAGAGGAGTCCAGTCGCACTGTACATCCTGCTTGCTACACTGATTGGGTACTCACTCGTGCTGCCAGTGGTGAGCTGCGGGATGTGCATTTGCTTCTACAACCCTGCAATAGGTCTGCCATTGCCAGGACAGGCTTCCTTGTCCACCTGGCTCCTGCGCTACTTCACAGTCCCAGAAGCCTGTCCCCCAGGGTCCCCCTGCCACATATACCTCACACTGCCAGAAGACTCCGCTCACAATGTATTTGTGAACTGCCACACCTCCCCCTCTCAGTCCACTGTCAACCTCCACTACGGCCTGCTGCCTGACCAACTCACTTGGGTCGTGTCTATGAAGGCTTTCCAACTGGAGGGACTGGAAAGCAAGGGAAATCGACTCGTGCATTCAGTACTGCTTGCAAATTTGACTGCGAATACAGAGTATTACTTCAGTTTGGAGTACTACCAGGGAGTTATGACACCGATTCAATGGTTCCAAACGCTGCCAGAGGCCGGCACCGAAGTCCCAGTGGTGTTTATATCGGGTGGGGACGCTGGCAACACTCCCCAGGCCTACACCATGACCCAGCGAGCAGGCGAACAGAACCCTTCAGTAGCCTTCGTAGGCGGAGACATAGCCTACGACGATGCTCTGCCCTCTTGCTACCAAGCCTGGGACCTGTTCCTGTCCCAGTGGACTGCTTACATGACCTCTAGCAGCGGCAGACTCGTGCCTATGGTGCTCACTGTGGGCAACCATGATGTGGGGCAGGACAGTCAGTCGTACCGGAATGTGACGATTGGCCCAGCTGGTCCGATGTATTTCGCCTACTTTCCGCAACATTTCGCGAGGGATTTGCAGGGGAATATAGTCTACGACGTGCCTGCAATAGCCAGTCGCAAGAGCTACTTCTACCATCACCTGGGCAATGCAGTGATGCTGTCGCTAGACAGTGCCTATGTCGTTTCAATGGACGGAGAGCAGTTAGACTGGCTGGATACTACCTTGGAAGCACTGGCGCCCACATACCCTGTACGCTTTGTCACCTATCACGTCCCTCTCTACCCCAGTTCCCCTAGTCTGGACCTGAGTATCGTGCCTGTAGCTCTCGGCATCAAGTACTGGGTGCCTATCTTCGACCAGTACAGTGTAATGACGGCCTTTGAAAACCACGTGCACTCCTTTAAACGCACGAACCCGCTCTCTTGCTCCATCACCAGCCCTGCGGGGACTGTCTATGTGGGAGATGGCCAGTGGGGAGCGAAGCCCTCCAGTGGGCCGTGGGACAATGACCCGGAGATATTTGTGAAGGAGGGAGTGCAGTTCCACGTGTGGAGAGTGCAGGTGGACCTGGGACAAGTCACCTTCACTGCCATTGGACTGCAGCCAGGGGCAGTAGTGGACAACTTCACTAGAGAGTACTAGGTGCCTTAGAGTACTTCTCCTCTATGCGTCCCCAGCGTTCTGACTCAAGTTCTTCAGCTAGGGAAGAGCTGTAGAGGAAGCCACAGCCCAGAGCTCTGTCCACTTGCTTCATAACACTCAGTTGAGTCTCCGGGTCCTTCACACTGAATGGCAAATAGGCCACCAGACTAAAGTCCTCAATTACCCCTGCTAGTTTCCTCGCTAATTTGGCCCTTTTCCCACTCATCCCTTCCGCCAGTCTTTCCAACTCCTCACAGTTCCCATAAAACCTCAGGTCGAACTGCAAACTTTGATAGTAATTTCCAATCAAGTCGACCTTTGTGAAGATATTGAGGTGGGGTAGCTCCAAGCTGGTCATCATGGCCGTGGAAGCCAGGACTGAGGACAGGTAGGAAGCGGAGGAGACGCAGATATGACTGTCCAGCAGGTTGACCACGACTAGTCGCAGGTTCAGTTGCTTTTGTAGAAGGTGGAGGAGAGATTTGAGCGGGGAGTCATGGACGTACAGCTCAACTTGTCCAGGACAGTCCAAAATCACCATAGGTTCCTCTCTCTCGCCCAGTCGGCTCACCAACCACTGCGCATTCGTGTATACCACCTGCATGCAGTACATGAGTGCTCCGTTGGGTCCCAAGTCACAGGCCTCCATCGCGTCCTCCAGAGTGATCAGATCCCTGATATCCACAGGACACTGAGTGCTGCTTACCTCGTAAGTGTAGGTGTCGTTGGCTGCGTCTAGGTTCACTACTAGGTTGGGTCTACCTGCAGCAGTCAGGAACTCACTCATTGCCTTGCAGTACGTCGTTTTCCCTGCGCCGGGGAAGCCAATCACCACTTGTCCCAGTCGCTCCATATTCTACCAGTCCCGCCTCTAGTCCCGTCCTTCGCTGCAGGCACTTATATAATGCGGAGAGTAGTGATGGGGGCTGTGGCGGTGACGGCCGCGTACCAGACCTGGGGTATGTACAAGATCCTCCACCCGAGTAGCAATTTCAAGGGAGGCTTGGAGCGTCTAGAGGCTGAGGCTGCTACCAAGCACCCTGTTACTGACTCCAATACCTCCGCTTTCCCACCAGGTGAGTCGCATGTGCCTGACGGGCTTTTCCGCGTGCGGCTGACTCTGCCCTACCAAGAACTCCTGACCTACGTCCAATCCACCCACTCTGACGTGCTATACATCAACTTCCACGACTTCCCCATGGACAAAGAAAGCCTCTACCGCTACTTGGTGGACAGAGCAGCGATTCCACTGGACAAAGCAGACATAACAGATGAGAAGGGGGAGGAAAACGTGGGGAGTTTGATGAAATACCTATCTATGAAGATGGTGGAGAAGATGACGGAGCACAGGACCAGCCACCTCAAGTCAGCCTTCTCGCCTCAGGCCTGGCTGCTATTCTGGTTTAAGCGCATCTACTCATCTGAGACCCTGCAGAGCTTCTACACAGCCCGCTTTCCAGTAGTGGTGGTGGAGGGCTGTGAGTTGTGGCAGGAGGTGTTGGAGGACACAGCAAACTCCGCTGAGAAGGAGGAAAAGCTGGAAGTCATACTCAACTTCCTCAAGTGGCTGTACGTGTTGAGGTACCATTTGCATGTGGTGATGGTCACTAAAAAGCCAATTGACCAAGTGCTGTTTGGCTTTTCCAAATGGTACGGTGAAGAGGTGGAGCAGCCTGAGAAGCCCATTCATCATCCAGAGCTTATAGTAAGGTCCTAGCTTCCTACGCTTGAAATAGCAATTAGCTCAGAGGAGTTCGGCTGGAGGACTGCAGGCGACTGCCAGCCCTCCGCAGTCGGTCAGTGCTGCACACCTGCCGCACCTCTGACTGTCCGCGTCTATGCAGCGGCGTGATTAGGTCGTTTAGCATCGGTAGCAGTTTGGAAAAGCCGTGTCCATAGCGCGGCAAGCCAAGGCTAGGCCCAGGAGTCGCATTTCGACCGTCAACTTCCCCTTTTACCTCTTGTCCACAGGACAAGCAGCCGATATCCAGCCGTTTAAACGTCCCTGCGGCTTCTTCTCTCACTGGCTGAGCCACTTCCACCTGCTTCTTTGCTTCCTCTCGATACACTTCCAACTTCTTCGCCAGTACTGCATAGGCCTTCTGCAGCTCCACTCTGTCCACCTTCGTCGGCAGCTCCGCTCTATCCGCCTTTTGGTCTACTCGGTCATACAAGTCCTTCACCAGTTCGTAGTCCCGCCTATTCAGCCGGGCTCCATCTTGCACCTTGCCCAGCACACCCTCCACACTTTCCTTCAGTCGCTCCATTTCGGCTACTCGATTAGCGCTCGCAGACTCGATTTGTCGCTTTAAGGAGGGAGTGAGGCTTTCCAGGTCCTTGGTGAGCTGGCGTAGGCCGGCTTCCAGACTGCGGATTTGCCCTTCTTGTCGCTGCAGGACTGAGAGAAACTGCTTGGGAGGCTCGGAATCGAGGGTGGGAGTGGTGGGGAGAGACTGCAGGGAAGAAACGGTGGCAGAGAGCGACTTAAAGTCTCGCTGCAGCTTGCTGATGACTCCTCGAAGCGCAGAAAGGTTCTTAGTGGCCTCTGAGTCGTCTGCGGGCTTATCCATCACTTCCTCCAAAGCAGTGATTTTCCGTTCCATGTCTGCATGCACTCGCTCAATTGTACTTTGGAACAGCCGCTCTGTGCGCTCTACGTGCTGCTCAGTTTCTCCCATTTCCTTCATTTTCCCTTCCAGGACACTATGCATCCTTTCGACCTCTTTGCTGAGTGTGATGAGCCTGGCTTCCAGACTGAGGACTGTGTCAGCAGCTTGGTTGAAGAAGACACTTCCAGTCCTGCCCACTGCTTTTTCAGGTGAAGGTGGAGATCTGCTGTGGGAGAAGCGGGGCTCAGGCTTGCGGAGAGCCACTACAGTCTGTCTGAGGAAGTCGAGTTCCTGCTGCATCACAGAAACCGCTGCTTTGGTGGCTCGCAGGTCTGCTTCCACCTCTGTCAAGTCTGGCTTGGACTGCCACGCTTCCTCAAGCCTCGCCTCCAGTTCGCTAAATCTCTCTTCGATTTCATCTCTCCCCATAATATCCACGCCTGTATTGCCTGAAGTTGTCGTGGGAGTGTCCTTAGTAGATGGCGGAGCGTCCTTATATGTAGGGGGTGCATCCGTACTAACAGGCGAAACGTCCCTATTCACTACTGAAACTTGCTTTTTGGGACTGAAAGCCTCCTTTCTGGGAGAGAGCGGAATCTGTCGAGTAGGCGGCTCAATCCTTTTCCGTGCATTTTCAAGTGCAGTGAGTCGTAGCATCACAGGACTCAGATCTACAGGAGCAGGCAGGGCTTCCAGCTCAGTCAGGCGAGCTTCCAGAGTGGAAAGAGAAGCGAAGACCACTGGGAGTTGTGGGGAAAAGTGCTCCTCTGCAATTTCCTTGACTTCCGGCATTCTGATAGTGCTTTTCCTCGGCAGCCTGGTTTCTGTCTTTCGCTCGAGCACTGTGACTCTGCTCTCCAGCACTCTTAGCGCCTGGGGGAGAGTGTTGTCTTCTGTTGGGGGCAGCACTATTTCCTTGATAGTTATTGCTGGCGGCTCTTTATCCCGCTCTATGGTAATCGCTGGGGGAAGGGTTGGGGGTTTGGAAGGAGATATTGGCTCGTTGAAGGGAAATACATGAGTGGAAGCTTGAAGGTGGCTAGCGTTTATGGATATTGCATGTACGTCCAGTTTGAGCTGATCAAGAGTTTCCTCGTAATCCGCCACATGCGTTCTGAGTTCCCTCCGAAGCTGCTGAAACAGCCGCTCAGACTCCGACTCCGCAGAAATAGACTTCACGTTAAGGTCCTTCTGAATGTCTTCGAGTCGCTTGTACACCTCTTCCGCCAGTTGGAAATACTTGGCTTCTAGTACAGTGAAGCGGTCGCTCCAGGCCTCAATTCGAGCCTAGATAGTCCGTACCAGTGCTCGCTTGCTCTCTTCGCTTTCCTTCAGCCGAGTGTGCATGGCTTCCTGGACAGTGGCGAGTCTTTGCAGTTCCAGCCAAGTGGCTTGAAAGGCGGACTCATGCTTGGCAGCAAGACTGCGCAGGTCAATTTGAGTGGAGGACAGGAAGGAAAAGAGTTGCTGGATGAGGCCTTCCAAGGGAGCGCTGTTGAGCGTGGAAGTGACTAGTTCTGCAGAAAGGAGGGGGTGTGCGGGCTTGTCTTTAGACATATTAGAGCTGACCAACAGGACTAAACTAGCCTAAGAACCAGAGGAAGCGGGGCTTGGCAGGGACCGGAGTAGCTGGGTCGGAGGACATGGGCACCGCTCTGTTGCTGCCGTCCAGCGCAGGCATGTCTTCGTAGCCCTCAAAGTTGCGGAACCGGCCTGAAACTGCTTTTTCCTGGTGTATGTACAGCTTGGTGTAGATCCTGCCTATCCCTCACTCATACCCCGTCTTGAAGAACACTGCCAAGAACCCCACCAGCACCACACTCGTGATCACCCCGATGAAGGCACTGTGATCCCCCCACATCATCAGTATGCTCGACACGTGGAAACACACTAGTCCCAACATGAAGACAGAGAAGGAGGAACGGGCGTATTCCTGCATCACGTCCACTGCTTTGTGCATGCTTTCCGCGCCTTCAGGTCCGCGCAATGCGAGTCCCGGTCCGAACATCGTGCAGAAAGCCGCGATCGTGACACTGAGGAGAGAGCAACTCATGGCAAGGATGGTGATGAGCAGGAAAAGCAGTTCGAGGACTGGGGGAGCGGAGGAGGGGAAGCCGGTGACTAGGGACTCGTAGGTGAAGCCGGCTATTAGTGCGCCTTGACGAGCCATGGTGGAGAGACACATGTTCCAGAAGTTCAGTTCCTTCTCTCTAATGCTGAGCGTCCTTACCTGCAAGTCTGTAAGTGTGTCATTCTTATAAGCCTGCAACATTGCTTTGCCATCAGATCTCCATGTTGTCCTGGAAGCCGCAGAGTTCAAAGAAGTCACTTAGACATGTGCAATCTTACTATAGAAAAAGGGGTGCTGCAGCGCTGCTTCTGCCGACAAGCGACTGCTGGGACTCCATTGCAAACACTGCGCCACCAAGTCAGCAAGAACCTCTGGCAGGCTGGAGAGGAGTTGACTCAGGACAGGTCTTCTACATATGCCAGCAGGCTGTTTAGTCCTGCCAGAGGAGTCGAACAGTCCTCCCGCCTTCCCTGCCTTCGCCACTAGATCTGCAGGCGGAGAACCGAGAGCCTCTGCTATCAGTCTCAGTTGGTCGTGCTCACTTTCCCCGGCGAACAGTGGCCTCCTGGTGAACATTTCCGCTGCTAGGCATCCAAAGGACCACATATCCACCATGTGACCGGCTTTCACCCCAAACAGCACTTCCGGAGCCCGATAGAACCTTGTCTGTGTGTAGCCCAACACCTGAGTCCGCTCGGTGACTGCAGTTCCGAAGTCGATTAGCTTGATAGAGGTGCGGGATCTGTCGCGAAAGAGGATGTTGTCTAGCTTCAGGTCGCAGTGGATGATGCTGCGCTGGTGCAGTTGGCTGAGGGTCTGCAACAACTGTTGGAGCAGCAATCTAATGAGAGGCAGGGACAGGGACAGGCCTAGACGCAGGTAGGCATACAGCGATATATCCAACTCCTCGAACACCAAGCAAGTATGCTCTCTGAATCGAAAGCTTTCCTTGAACTCCACCACCCCTTCCACATACTTGGCACTCTCCAACATGTCAATCTCCATTTCCGCCAGCTTCTGAGCGCTTCGCAGGCTGCGGATTATCTTGATAGCGACATGAGTGTGGGCGAGGTGATCGAAGCAGCGGACTACTTTGCCATATGCGCCTTTCCCAAGGAAGGAGAGGATTTCAAAGCGGTAGGCCAGGTGGTCGTTGAGAGGAGTGAGGTAGTTGCTAGTGTCGTCGTCAAAACCGCAGTTGGGCTTTTTGCCGTCCACTTTCACCTTTTCTGCCCTGAGTCCCAGGAAGAACACTACCTGGTAGCCCGCCACTTCTTTGGCTTCCCAGTCCGTAATATACTTCCGATACTTCTTCAAAGTCTCAGTCGCTGACAAAGGAGCGTCCAAGACTGAGAAGCGTCGCTCGTAGGATATCGTGGAGAGACCCTTCTTACTCGGCTGATTTCCGAGACGAGGCTGAATACAAGGGAACAGGGTAGGACAGGTACCTTCGGAAGCAAGCCCCACAGACCAGCTGGCATGTCTCACATGAGCTCCTCCTTCTGCCACTCTGCTGATGTCCAGGAGCGTTCCGCCTAGCAACCGATTCAGTGGTGACCTGACCTCGGCTTTCTCCCTTAGCATCTTGCCCTGTTGTGATGCGAAGAAAGGGTGGCAGGGGAGTGGCGTCTTTGGAAGAACTGGACGGCTTATAGTCGCCATAATAGTGGTAAGGATGAATTAAAGAATAGGACACATAACCTCGACAAGTAAAGAACGCTGGGCCACTTCACTCCCTGTCAGTGCAAATAGCAAGCATTAACTCTCTACTTTAGCCTTTCAATAGGGCACAGCAGGGATGTGAAAGCATCACTCGGCCTGGTCAAATAGCTAGGCCTAAGGCTTCGCTATTTAACCAACAGCAGTTGCAGGGAAATGCCTGCACAGTCCAATGCAGCAGACAAGGCGGAGCCACTGGGGACTTATAAAGCTAAATTGGCTCGGTAGTTAGTTGTTTCCGGTGTTTTTGGTATATTTCAATGCAGAAGCGAAGTGTCTACTTAGTTGCAAGGCGTATGCTCTAGCAAGTCCCTTTCTAGTGCTATAACACACATAGGTGGAGTTAATAGAGGCCAGCCAGAGTTAATTTCTCTAGAAAAGCTTCGCAGGGATATAATTTCAGTTCTTCCCGCCCCCACTGAAGCCGGTGGTTGCTAAGGAGAGTATAAGCACGCCTACGTTAAGGTTTGCACAGTGGAGCGGAGATGTGCAAGAAGTCCCCCGGGAACGAGGTTGGTGGAGGGCAGTTGGCCTCCGAACAAACTCAACTCCACTCTGCCGTTCATAGGCGAAGTAGGCGCTGTGCTGGGAGTGGGCCGCTTGGCCTTTTCCTTCCTTCGTCTCCTCACCTTCGCCATTTCCCCGTACACTTCTTTCAACGACTCCGTCTCCTTGGCGCCTCCCAACGCCTTGGTCAGTCTCGCGCCCAGTCGGTGTACTTCCCTGTCAATGCCCCGCACACCCATTATCTTCTCTAGCGGAGGCTTGAGGCCGGATTGATAGGAGGGTGTCCTGCGCTTGGGCTGATGTGGCTCTAGTAGAGTTTTGTATGCATTGGACTGATTTCGCATCTGTGTTGCTCCCAAGCCGCTACGTCTCTTCATGACTTCTCGCATCTGGGCTATGTGTTCTACCTCAGGAGACCCGCTTCTTTCCACTCGCTCAGGGAAGAGTATGTGGCGAGTAGGAGTGGGCAGTGGCAGGACAGTCCGTAGGTCGAACTGAACAGAGGCGGCGCCTGAAAGCATGCTGTCCAGCGAGGACAGCGGGGAGAGTGAGGGCGATATAGGAGAGACGAAGTGGGAGCGGAAGAGTTGCTGCTTGATAGAGTTAATGGAGTTGGTCATATGTCTGCTGTGTATAGGACTGCTATCCGGCTTCGCTTGTCCGGGCAGCATTAGCAAGTTAGTCATACTGGAGGCTCTGCGGAGCCAAGCAATACTGGTCCTTCTGCCCTTCGACCTGATGCACTGGTTGGCTAGTTCGATGGCAAACACCAGCTTTTTCTGCAAGAGCAGGACGGAAATGCCTTGAAGAGGGAACTTGGGGCCGAGTTCTTGATAGTCGTCTGTGTCGTCCACTCGACTGCACAGGTTTCTTATGCTCGCCTCTACGTACCTCACTTGCAGTGCCATCAGTTTCCGCTTGCGCTCCAGCTTCTTTACGTCCACCTTCACTTCCTTAGGCACTTCTCGATAGCCCTGCAACTCTTTTCGCTCCTCCAGCAGCTCAGCCAGTTCTCTGCGACTTTGTTCAAGCAGGGCAAGCAGCTGCGTGGCCTTCGTGCCCAGCTGTTCATTGTCCCTGATAATGCTCAAATACTTGGCAATGCAGGTCTGCAGGTCAACTTCTTTGAGTGCAGAAAGCAGGTTGTCGATCTTTCCCCTGCGTTTGTGGACCTCCTGACTAATTGCTTCTCACCGTAGCTGCAGCTTCACTGGCTGCAAAGTGGCGATTGTCTTGGTCTGTCTGAGGATCAAGTCCTTGAGCAGCTTTTCATCCCCGTGCATTAGCTGCACTTCCTTGCGCTTTTTGCTTTGACTCCACTTCTGCAGCAAGTCTGTGTCGCTTCGGATGCCCTTCACCTGCTCGGACAGGTTTCTCACGTGCAGCTTGCGCTTCTCGCCTGCGGTCACCTGCACACACCTGGTCTTCGCCCTGTTCTCCGCCTCCACTCCCTCCGCCTCCCTCACCTTGTCATGCAATGTCCTCACTACTTTGTCCAGTTTGTTCCTTCCTTCAGTAAGACGCTTGGTCAGGCCTTTGCGGGTCCAGAGCTCGCGGTGAGTGCGGAGTCGCAGCCAGTCCAAAGCCTCTCTTTCCCCTTCCAGGTCAGACCTGTGTAGGCCTCACATCTGAGTTTGGTGGCGGTTCCAAGCGGTTTCCAAGGCTTCTAAGTGGGAATAGTCGCTGGGCCGGACTGATATTAACTCCTGGAGTTCTGTTTGAAGGGTGGCTAGTTGACTTTCTTTGGTCCTGATCAGTTCTCCGTAGCCCTGTGGCTCTGTGAGTGCAAAGACCTCCATATGTTCCCTACTTCTCATTAATTATCTACTGAGTTGAACGCTAACTGTACTTTCAACATACTATTTCCGCCCTTTTCTCCCCTTGCTATAATACTGAATACAGCTATTCACTCGGCTTGGACTGACAACGAGCGCAACCTACAGAATAATCCACCATTACTCCTATATGGCAGTGTCACAACTTCAAACCCAATCCCTGCACAGCCCTTCCAGTCCTCCTTCCTGTGGAGTCCACAGTCTCACCTATGAGAAGGCTTTGGGTTAGGCGCTTTGGTAGGTCAATCGGAGAGAGTGCTGGAAGGTGGTACTGAGGACTATATTGATGGGGAAATGCGAGTTAAAAATGGAGACACAGAGACTGGAACAGGGGAAGAACCCAGAGTGTTGGAGTATAGTTCTTGCACGCACTAGAGCAGAGGCTAATCTTCTAGGGAGAAAGTAAAGTGTTCTGCAAGTACGTATATGCGACCTAGAAGTTATAGTGTTTTAAATGTACATGGAAGCAACTGAAAATCCAGAAATCAGACTAGAGTTCCAGCGAGATTCGAGAGTGAGCGGCCAAGTGGACAGGAGCTACAGGGAGTCTCAGATCTACGACTCTGACTCTACTTCGTGGAGGCAAGATTTCAAACATACCAGTGAAGTTTCCCACAGTTGGACGGGTCCGCCCGCCCTCTCCGACTCCAGTCTCCTCGAATCTGACCCTGCGGTCTCTCTCCAAACCGCCCTACAGAATCTGCTTTACTCAGCTTTGCAGGCTTCACTAGCCTCGCTCACAACTGCGGAAGAGCACAGTACAGCGGGAGATTTGCTGAACAAAGGACTAGTCAAGGTGCTGCGGGGAAGACTGGGCCCTGTGCTAAGGAGTCTTGGAAAAGCGGAGGGCACCGGCTTTCGGAAACTTGCGAAGATCGGGAAAGGCCTGGCCCTGCTGCAAGGCCGATTGCAGCGACATGCAGGCTACAACACCATTTCGAACTCCAAACTGACCAAGGCACTGCTGAGCGACTTCAGTCTGTCCGCTCTCACTCGCCTCACTAGGAGCTTCCAAGCCAAACTCAAGTCCACAGCTTTCGAACGGGTTCGTCTGGTAGGGAACTGGCAACGGACTATACGTGTGGTGTTGGGGAGACTCACACTGAGGTCCGAGGCTAGAGAGCTGAAGGCAGTGCAGAAGGCGTTTTATGGGTGGGAAAGGACTGGCAGAGGGAGAAATGTGAGACAAACCGCTGTTTCTCGCCTTTTCAAGCCCTTTACTTCTTCGTATCTCCTCAAAAGGTCCTTTGGACAGTGGTTTAATCAGCTTTCCCAGCAGCGCCGCTCGCATTTAAAGCGAATTAAAGCAGGATTGATCGGACTTAAACTAAATGCACTGATAAATTCATTCAAAAGACACGCTTGGGGACAGGTGCGCAGGCTAGCCTGGCAAAAACAGCGAATTGCACAGAAATTGAGTCTTCTTGCAAACGCTATAACGGCTTTCAGGAAGGAATACGGACTAAAGGATCCGTTTTCCCGGCTTCAAATACACTGGAAACGCGGACTTAAGCAAAAAACAGCCCTCGGCAGACTCACACGTCTGCATGGCTACAAGACTGCTGTGTTATTAGCCAGACATATGTACCGATTCTACCATAATGCCGTCCTCAACAGTCTGGACACTAGGCGCAAGGCGTGGAAACACCACCAAAGCTTCCGTCTCCTCCGACTTGCAGTGACCACTGCATTCAGCAGGACCACACAAGTGGCCTTCCTGCAACTTCGAGCAGCGCAAGGGGGGAAGGCTAAGAAAGAAACGGTAGAAACAGGCAATTTGCAGAGAAGTACGAAACTGGTGCGGGCTTTATATCGCTTCAGAGGCTGCTTACGTCTGGCTTCCAAGGAGGCTATTAGTCGCTGGTCTCGCCTACTGCGTCCTGTCTATCCTTTCACAGTTCCCCTGAAGACGGTGACTAGTCCTACAGCAGCGACTGTCTTTCAGAGTGATATGGAGCAGTACGAGACTCCGGGCAGTATAGAGCGGAGTAGACGGGGATGGAAGGAGTCGCCAGGGTCGGGGAGACTCAGTGCCTCAGCTGGCAAGAGAGTGGCAAGGGCGAAGGCAGGGATGCGGATTGGGAGAGGGGTGGAGAGGGTGGTTATTGGGGCCGCTTGGCAGAAGATTAGAGCTGCAGTCCCACCTCTCCTCCCCCATTCCCTCCTCCACAGATCCAACCTCGCTCATCTCATTCTCACCAGGCTCCTTTCCCTGCCTCTGCGGTTGCTGCGGTCCTCCTTCCTACATCTGCGCTACCCCTTCCTGTCCTCCCTTCCAGTGCTGGAAGCGCTGTTTCACTACCGTCACCAGGTCGCCAGACACGCAGACCTGCACTTTTCCCTACTGAAGTGGAGACAGTACATGCGGGAGTGGAGACTCAAGGAGAGGAAGAGGGCGATAGTGGTGGGACATGCACTGGGCAAGCTGGTCAGAAGGTGCGAGGCCGTGGAGATGTCTTGGGCCTTCTACACTCTGCAGCAAGTCAGGGCGAAAACTGAATTTCAACTGGCCAAAGGCCTCGAAGTCATTTTTCCTACTAGTGAAAAGGCGCGCTTCCGTCTGCTTCTCGACGCTTACAGGTACTTTCCACCCAGCAAGTGGGCGCAGTGTCCTCCCACGCACCGCCGCAGTTCTCCCAAGTCTTTCCACCACAAGCGCAGTTCCGGCTCTACAGCCTCCACTCGCAGCGTCACTTCCGCCTCTGTGCGGTGCATGGAGTGTCCTCGGTCCAGCCGAGTCCTGCCCCTGCCAGGCTCCATACATGACTACATAGATGACGTGGTGGAGGTAGGGAGGGACAGGGCAGTCGAGGCTTCCTACTTTGTGAGTTCCTGGCAGGTGGAGCAGAGGCGAGGGAAGGGCTGTCCACCCAGGCCTCCGAAGGCGTGTAGGTCCTGTGGACAGTCGATGGCCAAGTCGACGAAGGGCAGTGACGGCATTGGCAGTGGCGAAGAAGACCCATTGGAAGAGTCTGTGGAGGTTTTGGAAGCGTTTCTTAGGTAACCACCCTCTTTTCTGCATTAAAGCTCTCAGCCTATCAGGAGAAACTCCTCCTTCCGGCTAGTTTCTTGATAGAGTTATACTTCTCCCTTCACCTTAACTTACCCCCTTTGAATACCCATTTTCGTATGGCTGTCCCAGGATATTGGGTGATGCCTCCCTCAGCTTCGCAAGACAAAGCCACGATGCAGGCTAGTGCCAACAACTCTTCTGACACTCTCTTTCTGAAGCCCAACAGCACCGATAACGAGCAAAAACGGCCTAGAAGGTTGGCTATAGACCAACACGAAATTACTGCGCTGAGAAACCTTGAGCCCTCCTCCAGTCTGAACCAGCCTGTCCTTCGCCTCATAGTCCGGCTGGACCACAGCTGGAAGTATCAGAGCTGCCTGTTGTTCGCGATTCTGTACGGCTTTCTGGCTGATGACGTACGCATTATTTGCCTGCCGGTGGCCGCGGATCCCTATATCGACTGCTCGATTCTGGTGGTCGTTGCTTTCTTTATATGGGACTGCGGAATGCAGGTGGCGTGGAGACCTGACTACCTCTGGTCCCTCTTTTTCTTCCTGGACGTACTTGCCACAGCGACTCTGCTGGGAAATGTGAACTGGCTGTTCATTGCTGTGTCAGACTGCGCCGGACTGAGTCTAGGCACTCACAAGATCATTGGCAGTGCTGCTCGTCTGGGAGGAAATAGCCTGCGTCTCCTGCATCACTTACATCCCAAGTCCTCTAAGTTTCTCTCGCAGCTGTCGACACCCTCCAGCTACCCGATATCGCCCCGCACTCCCTTTATTCCTAGCAACCAAATTGTACCGGAGATGCAAATTTCGGGGGGTTTTCCCTCTCCTGAGCAGGGAAGATCCCCCAGAGAGGATAAAAGCGCAGAGATTCCGAAAAGGAAAAAGAAAAGGAACGATACACTGGGTCGACTCTACGGCTCCCTCCCCACTCCACACATGCAGCCTGAATCCACCCCACCTCCACCCCCTGAAAGCCAGCTCAGCAAGCGACTCTCCACCCGCACTGTGCAGCTTGTAAGCCTCACTGTCATCTCAATCATCCTTGTATACGTCTGGATCAGTGATATATCTGCCATATACAGGCTAGACACCTCCTACGACTATGGAATCAAACTGCTAGATGAGGCCAGTAACACGCCGAAGTTCGAGGAAATGGTGGTGGAGTTCATGCTAGGAAGTGAGCAAAGTCAGGGATTGGACCGGGTGGTGCAGTTGCAAATAGGCAGCTATCAGTGGGGACAAGTGAAAGACTCTGTGCGCAGCAGTGAACTGTGTCAAGTGGCCTACGGTGAAGCTGTTGCGCATGTCAACTACTCCAACAGAGCGCGGCTCCAAAGCATCTTCACCCTCTGCAAGACTTTCTTTCTCTGTGTATTCATGGTCTCTACCATCCTGACGCTCAACTCCGACTTCAACAACCTACTCGTCTTCCCTCTGGAGCGAATGATGGAGACTGTTGCAGTGCTGTCTCAAAACCCACTCAACATGTTTAAAGCGGAGTACCAAACCAAGACGTTTGAGATGGGGAAGAAGAGGAGGTGGTGGGGAGTGGGGAAGGACTACGCGAGAGCGGAAATAAGGATACTGGAGAATGCTTTTTGTAAGATCGGAGTGATGCTTGCACTGGTGTATGGCTCCGCAGGCAGCGAAATGATAACCAGTTCCCTTCGTTCAGACACTGGCTTCACTCCTATAATCCGCGGACGCGAGATACTCGCCATTTTCTGCTTTGCCAAGATAGGGTCTTTCCCCGACCTACTGGACACCCTGGGTCCAAACGTGCTTAAGTATATGCACCTGGTGTCCAGACTAGTGCATAGCCAGAGTGAAAAATACAATGGCTGTGTCAATAGGAACCTAGGCGACTCCTATCTACTGGTCTGGAAGTTCCCGGATGAGGATGTTGTCGTAGTCCGCAGGAAGTTCGTGGTGAACGCGCACTCTGACCATGTCCGCCAAACCACCTCCTTAGCCCTGCTCTCCGCTATCAAATCTATCTACAAAGTGGTCAAGTCCTCCGCACTACGCCCCTACTACCAAGACTCGGAACTACACGCTTTGACAGGCTCGCTGCACCCAGAACTCACCTTCGGCTTCCACGTAGGCTGGGCGTACGAGGGACCGATTGGCTCGATGTTCAAAATAGACGCGTCCTACTTGTCACCAAATGTGAACATCGCCAGCAGAGTGGAAAGCGCTTGCAAGCAGTACGGCGTGAAAGTCCTGTGTTCGGAGGAATTCGTAGTGCGCCTCGACTCCACTGTGCAGACTTACTTGCGACATATCGACACAGTCACTCTCAAGGGAGTGCACCTGCCTCTTGAACTGCATTGCTTTGACTTGGACACTAGCGGCTTAGTCAAGTTGTCTCGAGCCAAGCCTACTAAGCACCGGATTGAGCGCCAAAGACGCAAATTGCAGGCTGCCATGGACAACGGTCTTTTCCGCGTCCAAGCTCTATTCACTATATCTGAAGACCTCTCCCTTATGAGGCAGCCGTACACAGCCGCCTTCTTGAGAAGCTTTGGAGAGGCAGTGAAGATGTACTTGGCTGGGGACTGGATGAAGGTAAGAGAGGGATTGGAGGCTGCGCTGGAAAGCAGACCTGGGGACGGACCCAGTCGTAATTTGTGGGAGTTTCTGCAGAGCGGAGGGTGGGTCGCGCCCAAGGAATGGCAGGGGTTCAGGGAGCTACACGAAAAGTAGCTTGCCTACCTGTACTAAGTAATTGGTCTCATTCTCTAAAGCAGCAGGGAAATGCAATTATGCTGTGCTACTAGCCCAGAGCTTCTTTATCGATGTAGGCCGCAGCGAATCTTCTCAAGCTTAAGTTCTAAAGAAGTGCCAATACAGCTAAGCAGCCTGCTTCTGACGAGTGAGAGCGGCTTCTATGTCTTTGGCGAAGGAGGGAATGGTAGTGATGGAGGCCGCCTTGACGATAGCTTTGGGAATCGACCCTCCAAAGCTGCACTCAGAGATGCAGATTACTTGCGTTTTGCCCGACTCCACTGGCTTGGCAAAGTACCCCCCGAGGTACAGCTGCATCCGCACAGCCTCTGCAGTTTCCGGGAAGTCTGGGTGTGTGACAGACGCAGAGATGTCCAGCCAGCCGGACTCGTGCTGCTTCCAGCGGCTCACATATATCATATCTCTGCGACTCATACCGAGCATTCCCTTGTAGGTCTTATAGAAAATGCCTGTCTGATGCCCCAGGCATGCCACCTCCTTGAGAGACTCTTGGTTCTTATCCCAAGTCTTCCTCGCCTCCAGGTCACTAAGAAAAGCAATAAAGTCATGGGCGGAATGAGCAGTTAACCACTCACTGCGCAGTAGAAAGCCAGCAGGCGTGTCTTGGCTGTACACCTTGATGGTGTCTCGGTTGAGAACCAACTCCAGCCCGGGGTCAGAGATGGAGAGCAGGGACACGAAGCGCGCTTCTGCTTCTGCGATCTGCATGAGGAAGTGAGCTTCGGTCGGAGAAGGCTGCAGTTCCATCTCCTCGTGGAGGGCAGGGGACATGCAGGATGGACAAGCACTGCCCATATAGTGTAATGGTGTGGAGTTGTACTTCAACTAGGCAGTGGAGGAAACTAACTAGCAGTTAGTTCTGTGAAACACCAAGTGAAACTTATGCAGGAGTCTGGGCAATGAGAGCGAGGTAAGTAGGAGTGCCTGAGTACATATACAGAGAGAACACTTGTTTTAGCGGGTAACAGTGTTGCCGCTTCTTTTAGCCTTAATAAGCGGCAAAGCTATGGAAGCGCAAATTGACAGCCCCACAGTCCACAGTAAAATTCAGGAGCCTGAGGTCCCCAAGGAGCCAGACACAGCCAACGACGAACCCACTTCTGCTGAGGTTTCTGAAGTCTCGGAAGGAGCGTCTCTGTCTGTGCGCCTTCAAGCCGCCCTGCGCAGCCTTTCAGAAGACACTCGGAACGCTCTCTTGCTGCAAGCTGTGCAGCACTACGTGCAAGTCAAACATTTCCGCGACAGTCTCATAGTGCGTGTGGGGTTACTGGACCCGCGCTTCGCACAGTACTTGCTGAAAGAAAGCGAACAAGAAGGCCAAGACTAGCCTAGTAACTTACGCTCTAGAGCCGCCAGAGCAGCTAGACAGGAAGTGGGCCGGCCCAGGATACTCACTCTGCCAGGGGTTTGGAGTTGCACTGACGCTAGACACAGTCCAGGGCGGGTGAGGCCTGCTCCGTGCTCGGACTTGAAACAGAGAGTCGTCACTTTTGATTGGGCACATAGCAGCTGGAAGGAACGGAGACTGAAGGCAAGGGTCTGAAAGGCGGAACTGTAGGTCAAGTCTGGGAGGAGAATCTGCCAAAGGAGTAATATTCTTGAGGGTGGAGTAATCAGGCTCTTCCAAATTCGCTGTTGAGAAGTCTCTTTGACGTGTGTGAAGCAGTGTGCAGCCGCAAGTAAGTTGATGCAAGTGGCCTGGGGTAGCAGCACTGGCTCCACACAGTCACTTGCTATAGCTTCAGCCAGGGCTGGGTCGATGCAGCCAACTCTGATGCGTGTACTAGAGTCCACCTTTATATCCAGCAGCTCTGCTAAATCTTGCGAGTTTCTGGAAGTTACGGTTGCTTCCCCTTCCACCCACAGCGACATGCATACACATGCCAGCTCTCCCAAAGCTGGCCCCACCCACCCCGGACTCAAAGCGTACCGGACTTGCCCACTGGCTACCAGCTCTATTTCCCCTGGAAGAGAGGCAGCAGCGCAGATGTAGCGGGGGTGATAGTTGCGACTCTGCAGCCAAAGTACCGCGGGATCACTGACAGGACTAGAGTGCAAGTCTTCCATAGGAGTCAGACAAGCACAGCCCTGGACCTGCATTCGCCAGTTCACTGCCACTTCTCGCTCTTTTGCGATGGTCCCAGCCACAACGTCATATATACATTTCAGCTCTGGATCTGCACATGCAGCAGCGGTTATTCGCATTTGCCGGGCTCGTACACGTTCTCGCTGGTGTCTGCGTTCTTTGAGCGTGTCCGCATATCGAAGTCTTGTGTAGATGCAATAGAGACCCAGCCCAGAGCAGAGGTAAAGCCAGGTCCAGCGAGAGGGCCAAGGGAACTCGAACCAGGGAAAAGCCGGGCTGAGGTCCTGGACCGCTCGCAGAGTAGCCATTTAGTCCTTCTCTAGTATCTTCTTCTGGGCCTCCTGCGCTCTGATGGCGAAGCGCTCCCTGTAGTACTTGACTCTGCGTTCCTCCTCCGTCCAGAACTTCTCTATCGTGGCCTTCTCGCCAGGGTGGTCTTTCTTGCTGATGTTCCTTGGTACTTCGAGGATGTGGATGTTCCCCAGCATGTCGCCTACTGCCAGTAGCTGCTTGTTTGCCTTGTGTGGCATGAAGCGCAGACTGGTCAGGCGGTGGCCAGCGGCTGTATAGGTCATTGACTCCTTGTGCGTTTGGTCGAAGAAGTCCCATATCGCGAGAGTGCCGTCTGCTTTGCCGAGGAAGATGACGCCCGCTCGAGAGGGGGAGAAGTCTCCGCAGGTGAGCACAGTGTCTGAGTAGTACGACATGAAGATGGGGATGTCGCAGCCTTCCTTCCAGATGCAGAAGTGGAAGTCGTGCACTGTCATGATGATGTCTTCGAAGAAGGGCGAGCGCTTCAGCTCCACTACAGGGCGAAAGCAGCTTTCGCTGCCGAACACCACCTTCACATGCTCCGGCTTCGCTTCTTCCATCATCCTAGCCACCCAGTCCACTACCAACAGCTCTCCAGAGTCGCTCACGCAGTAAAAGCGGGAGTCTTTCTGTCCTGAGTGAAACAGGAGTGCTGAGCCGCCCAGTTCCGAGCGAGTGTCAGGTTTGGTCAGTTGGAACTTCAGCAGCGGCAGCCAAGGTATGTCGCTTTTCAGGTAAGGATTTTTGTCAGGAGGGAAGGACGTGTCCCAAAACATCACATTTCCGTCTTCAGAAAGCGAGGCCAGTTGCGATATTTTCTGGGGATCAGCGAAGACTGCACAAGGCGTTCGCCTCTCAATGCGCACATACTGGGGCAGCCAAGCGAGGGAGACTATTGGCCCTCTGTGACTGTCGTTGATTCCCGAAACGATGATCGGGTTTGCTTCCGGCTCCTCGCCTATGCCTTCCACTTCTGTCGAGTCCCACAGTGCGACCTGGCCAGATATGAGTCCTGCAGCCACAATGTTGGGGTTCGAGGGCAGGAACTGGAACTTCGTGACTTCCACCGGACTCCTGTAGATGACTCGGGTGTTGCTGAACTGGTCGAAGCTCCACTTGATGATGCTGCCTGGGATATGTCTGCCGCTGCGGTCCACACGCATATCGAAGTTCAAATTCTCCACACAAGCAGCGGATATGAAGCCCGGGTTCACAGGGTCCCACTGGATGTCGGACACAATTTTCCCCTTGGTGTGCGCCAAGTTGTGAAAAGTCCTTTCCTCTCGAAACAGGCTCTGCAGCTCTCCAGTGCCCCCGCTTTCCTCCTCCTGCAGCGTAGTGAAGTCGTCATGGAACACATCAATGGTTTCGTTGGACTGCAGAGACTCCTCCATGCGCTTCTCGACTGAGTAAATGAGGGTGTCGAGACGAGTGGTGTCGGAGGTGTCTTGGAGCTTCTCTGTCACTGTGCGGGCGCGGTCTGCGTAGTCCTCCTTGGAGTACTGAGAGTTGTGGTTGGAAGTTCGGAAGAAGACGCTTTGGAAGCCTTGGCCTTGAGGCATGGGGATGCGCTTGATTTTGCCCCCAGCCTGGAGACCGAACTCCAACACACGCTTGTAGTTCTCTTCCTTGAAGTGAGCGTCCTTGGTAAAACGGCACTCTGTGGACTGGGGGGCATCGAGCATGGAGAACTTGGCAGGGATCTGTCCAAAGTCCCTGCGCCTGCGACTGAGTCTGAGGCGGATGATCGGTCGAGAGCCAGTTTTGATGAAGTCGAGGACTTCCCTTTCAGTTTCATCCGAAGAAGCACTGAGCCAAGGGCGGGGCACTAGGTCCCGCACCTCGAAGTCAGGCTGCTGCTCTTCTTGCTTGTCTGACTCTTGGCTCTCGTTCAGCTCTTCCTCTTCCTCGAGGTCCTCACCTTCCGCCTCCTCCACACTGTTGTCCATTATGAGGGACTTTCAATACTGCCTTAGACCTCAGCCTGCCTCGAAAGCGGCTCTCTTAGCTGCATTAAGGCGATACAAAGCACACTCCATAAAGCCTGCAGATGGAACCCACATCTCCACACAGCGAAGCTAGCAAGGTCGCTGACATCCTCAAGCAGCCTTTCAAAAGTCGAAGCCAGCGCGAAGTGGACAGCGTGGTTTCCTACCTCTCCCGCTGTTTCTACTTCCGCTGCAAAGCCAAGGAACTGTCCCCTGACTTCCCTCCCCTGTGTGCTCGGATAATGACCTACGAACTCCTGCCGGCAGGACAGGTTGTCTATAGGGAAAGAGACTCTGGAGGCAAGCTGTATGTCCTGCTTTCAGGCTCTGTGGCTGTGGCTTCGAGAGTGATTCCTTTGCTGCCTACTGAGGCTTTCGGAGAGGATGTTCTGGAATGTGGAGACAAGCGCCAGCACACTGTAACCGCCCTGGAAACTTCTGAAGTAGCAGTGCTCCACAAAACCGACTATCTCGACCTAGTGGACAAACTCACCCAGAAAACCCACCTGGAACTGATCAATTTCCTGCACACTCTCCCTTCCTTTGCACGCATTAGTCGAGGAGCGCTCCAACGCATCGTGGCAGCCTTCGAGACTCGGACTCTAGTCTGGAAGCAAGTGCTCTGCAGGGCAGGCGACCCTGTGGAGGAGGTGTGCATCGTGAAGCAAGGAGAGTTCACGCTGTTGCAGTCCATATCCGCAGGGAAAGCAAGGTCTTTCCGAGGAGGAAAGTACCTCAGGCAGCGAGCGAACGTGGCTCTGATAGGGCCTGGAGAGTTCGTGGGCGAGGCGGATTTGATGGGCGGACACAGGTTCTCTCAGACCTGTGTGTGTCATTCCTTAGAAGGACAGGTGTTGGTTCTGCAGGTCCAGGTGTGCTGTATCTAGGACTATTTGCGCTTCTTTGAATCGGAAGAAATGCGGAATGACCAGCGAGACCGACTCGAGACGAAAAGCCTACTGAGAGAAGACCGTCTACGCAGCATTGAGGAACGAATGCTCTGCCTCACTCCCACCACTCCCTCACCTTCTCCCACTCCCTGGCCTGTAGTCCGTTCCCAGTCCTACTCCAAAACTAGCCGCTTCTATGAGAAAACCTCCCTCCTGCACTCCCTCAAAACGCGCATCCTGGCACATGAGCCGGACGTGTTCCCCGTGCTTCCTACGCCCAAGAAGCGCCCAGGACTGGCAGTCTTCTCTCCCGCTCTGGGAGCAGCGCCCGGCTTTACTGAAATGGGAGACATCTCTCCTTTCGCTGTATTCAAGAGAAGTCCTGGCTTCCGACCCAATGGAGTGCTGCATGCAGACCTGGTCCGCTCAGGACTTCAGAAAGTGGGCACTGCGGAGGCTAACTTGCTAGTAAAGGTGAGGTCGGATGAGAGAGTGGAAAACCGCAGCAGCAGTCCGATGTATCAGAACGCATGGGAAGCTCGGCAGCGCAAAGAGTACTTCAAGCGTATCACGTTGAACCAGAGACGCCTGGAAGTGTCCAAACGCAACCTTTGGAAAAACAAGCAGTTAAACTCCTAACCATCTGCTACATTACACACAGGCGGAAATAGCTAGCTTAGGTAGTTCTGCCGAGTGTACTCCCATATCCAGAGTGAAGCAGAAATGTGAGTGCTGAGGGCTGCGAACTGCCTCCCAGGGAGCTGAAATGCCAAGCTTCCATCCAGCAAAGCAGCCACTTCCAGAGGGACTTCCTCTCCCGCCTCCACAGCAATAACAACTGCCGCCTGGGGCACACTTCCTGCACCAGTTCCCTTCTCCTCTAAGGCCAACACCTTGTATCCGTTTCTTTTCCTTCTCTCGAGGAACTCCACTACGCCTTCAAGTGGGATGTGAATCATCGGCATCCACTTTTCTGCAGTCACTGCCATTTGCTTGAACTCCAGACTTTCCACTAGCCTGGGATCCGAGTAAAGCAGCTTCTTGGCAGCGAAGACTTCGCCTGTCCTGGTGAGTCCTGCAAGGGTGTGCGGGGACTTCACATAGGAGGCCAGTATGATAAGGCCGTGACGCTGGTGTTCTCCTCTATAGGTGGACTCCAAGGCTATGGTTTGGTTGATTTTGCGTTGGTAGTTAGCGGAGCTCGAGGTCAGGGAGTGCTTGGAAGCCTCTAGTAGCCAGAATTCGTCTATGCGCAGGGAAAAGTCCTCCCCTCTGCTTTCACTCATTAGCTCTGCTGTCACGGAGTCGATGCGGTCTAAGATTGGGTCGGGCACAAAGCTTCCGAATTCGTTCAGTTGGGCCTGTGCCACTACAGCCAACCCCACTTCCCCCAGTCTGCAGTAGTCCGCAAACTCCCTGCTGAGACTTGTCTGCATGCGTGTGCACTCACTATTGACTTGCATAAAGCCCAGCACCCGCTGCAGAGACTCACTGCAGCCTTCCAAGTCGCCTCGCTGTGTTCTGTAGTGCATTATAACGAAGTGCGCAGTACGTCTCAACAGTGCTACATTGCTGACCAGGTAGGAAGTGATGAGTGGCAGGAAAACTGCGTATTCCGCTCCTTTCACTATCAATGCTCCAGCAATGAATATAACTGAGGCTCCGAATTGCGCTTTGCAGTTGATATCCTTCAAAATCGGACAAAGCTGCGCTTTCACTGCATTTCTGCTCTGTAGACCCAAGTGCACTATTAGCTTTTCCAGGTAGAACCGCACATACGAAGATATTGGGCTTTGCAGGATTCTGAGCCACACTTTGACGGACTGAGTCACAAAGTCCTGGTCTGTAGCAGGGAAGAAGGGAGCAAGGGTGACTAGGAGCTGGCTCAGAGCTATTTTCCTTCGTAGGGAAGGACTATTGGGCATGTCCACTTTGCGACTATCCTTGTGGTCCAATTCCCCATTGGCCACTTCCACTAGCTCTCTGACGTACTCTCCGCCTGATTGGTGCAGATAGGACAAGACTACGAACTGAGACATATGTCCAGTGGCCGAGGCAGCAGTGGGGAACCAAGCGGCAGTGGGCAGTTTCAAGTACACAAACAGCTCAGGGTAGTACAGGTCTGAGTCACTGCTCCTCAGTTCCATACAGACCGCCAATTCCACTACCTGCTGTACAAAGCACCGCAGCAGTTCCCCTCTTTTCTGCAAAGCCTCGACCAGGTGCAGCGTCACTCCTCGTAGAAACTGCCACCTCTCCTTGCCTGTCTCAATCAACTCACTAAGGAGCTGCTGGAAGCTGGCTCGGTGTTCTGGCCTTTCCAGGAGGATTGGGTGCAGGGCGAAGTTGTAGAAGCAGCGGAGAAGTCGCACGGACAGGTCCAACTTGCACTCAAGGACGATGTTTAGTCCTGACCTTATTAGAGTCTGGATAGCCGCGGCTGGTTAGGAATTACTGTTGTTCACGAAGTCAGTGTGGAGAGCCTTTTTGAGCACTTTGAAAGCGGTTTTCTTCATTGGACTGGAGGAAATGTCCAGGAGATCGGGGAGTTGCGGGGCGATCAGTGCATAAATCTGGGGAGAAAAACAGACTTTTACCAACTTCCACTTGAGAACTGTAAGTGACAAAGCTAATTTTTGCTCCTCTCCCGCTTTCCTTTCCTCCAATCCCCACACTAGTCTCGCCACCCTAACAGCGTCTTCATCCTTTCGAAGGCTTTTCGGCGCTGCCTTTAGTCCTGCATATATCCACGTGACTATACTTAGAGTTCTGTACAAATCTCGACCCTCGCATTTCCTCAGTTCATTCATAAATTGGAGTAAAATTGAAGAAACCGCAGGTACACTGGAAGCGCGAATTGTGGCTTTGAGGATTTTCTTGGTCTGCGGTAGCAAAGCGCTTAGATATTCCGAAGATGTGGAAAACGCTCCGGCCTGCAGCAGCAAATAGGACACAAATTGAGGAGCTGCAGAGAGGAAAAACGCCTCCAGACTTGCTTTCGCTGTCGCAGAAGCAATTGGCAAAAGACAGGTGCAGACCGATGCCCCGTATTTGAAGGCTGCGGAGACGTGGCTTTCAGACAGATAGACGCTGGAGTAGAGAGTGGGCAGGAAGCGCAAAGGCCCTTGCAGCAAGTCCCCAATGCAGAGTTCCCAGTCCCGAGTCAAACTGAGCGCTAGAGCCACTCTTTCCGCAGCTACTCCTTCCTCCTTCCCCTGGATGTGCTGCTTAGTCCAGCCTTCCACCAGCGGCTTCATTTCCCCGACTTGGAAGAGCAGACCGAGAGGGAGGAGGTCAGTAGGGAATAAGGATAGCAGGTCGAGGAGAGTGACTGGGTCGCAGTCAGCAGTGCGGTACTGCACCAGGCTGCTGAACACTGTGCATATATGCCGCCTTTGCACCGGAGTGATGTTGGTGAAGTGCCACTGCAGCATTGCCTTCATGTCCCGCACACATTCACTCGTCACAAAGACTGGAGGAACGACTTCTTGCAGACTCATGACGCAGTTGTAGAAGCCTGCTTGGTGCTCCACATACTTCCTCACACTCCCTATGTACCTTCGCAGCGCTGCAGGCTGGTCCTTCGCTGTGGTCAAAAACTGCCGCATGTACTTGGGCAGAGTGGCTGCGAAGCGGGAAAAGCCTGCATGTCTCGGAGCGTCTCCGAAGATGGAGGAGTCTCCGACCAGTTGCATCACTTCTTCCAACACTTCGCTCAGCTGCGGAAGCTTCGCCTTCAGTACTAACTTCAGAAGCGTCTTTTTCACTGCCGGGTTTTCGTGGGCACGGACACGTCTTAGCAGGAGACTAAGGAGCTCTGCATTGAATGGCTCGGTGAGGCTGGGAAACCGCTTTTCCCAAATGCTCTGCACTAAGTGGCGAGAGTAGTTTTCCAAAGTTTGGTACATGTCGAAGAAACTTTCGTAGATGCCTTCGTTTGACTGCGGAAGAAGCACTTTGAGCCAGGCCACTGCCCCTGTGCGAGTGTCATTGAGGGGGCAAAGCAGGTCCTTGGTGGCCTGGGCTTCAAGGAAGGACCGGTACTCAGCGAGAATGGAGGGGTTTTGGACAAGTATGGGCAGAAAGGGTAAAAAGTGGGCGGAGTTCCCTGCAAGGGCTTCAATCTTGGAAAACAAGTCGGATATGCACACTGAAGTAGTACTGGAGTCTGCGTCTTTCAGGCTGTAACTATAGGCCTGAGTGCACAGACCCAGTATCCGCCCATCATCTCCCTTCCCCCGCAGCACCTCCAAGCACATCTCCACGGCCCTCCGCACTTCCTCTGCAGGGCACAAGGCACAAGCCACTGCGAAGAGGACAAAGCCAGCCTTGGCCTGCTCACTGTCCTCTGCTAGCAGCAGTTTTAACGCTAGCTCCAGTACTTCTCTCGGGTACCAGTTGCAGGCTAGTTTGCAGAGAGCTTCGAGTGTCGCCCGGTCTCTGCTTGGGCTGAGCAGAGCTGGGATTTGACTCAAGTCAGGAACTCGACCCTGTTCCGCTAAAGCGATGGTCAGCAACAGGACTGGGAAATCTCCGCGTTCGAGGTAGAGGTTCAGGGTGGCTGGAGAGAGTGGTGGAAGGCGTTTGGACAGGTCTTCCAAGTCCTCTAGGCCTGCTCTGCACTCCACTTCCAGTCGAGCTAGGAGTCCTGCGAGTTCCTCAGAGGCCATAGTGCTGCCCTGCGAATGGAAGCCTGGCTATGTGGTGAAGTCTGGACCAAAGATACAGAGCCGAGTACTAGTTAACTAGTAAATATCTTAGCTTTCCAAGTAGAGGGTTGGGGACCACAGTACACCCTCGCTATGGGTGCGAA
>Ga0247837_1003331_pt1 | contig 28315 bp, 26 predicted proteins | sample LaCtaG_2_FD_187115 | JGI IMG/M metagenome (GOLD analysis project Ga0247837, IMG submission 187115) | Freshwater microbial communities from meromictic Lake La Cruz, Castile-La Mancha, Spain - LaCruzMarch2015_14.5m | ecosystem: Environmental > Aquatic > Freshwater > Lake | place: Spain: Castile-La...
TAAACCCTCATCGGCCATTTTGGTGAGTTTATCTAAACCAAGGAATGATGCAGCTTTTGGGCTATGGAGATAGGGGGTTAGGTGGGGAAGGACTACTGCCAGTTTGATGACATGGCTTTTTTAAAGTAGCTAAGAGTGCATAGAGCTAACAAATAGCGGGATTTCTGCATACTTATTCAAATGTTCCCACAATTCCAGTGGTGGCACCAATAAGCTAGCATTGGTTTGTGGCATGTCGCAGTCCTGTGGCTGCCATCTGTAGGAAGGCGTCAAGCTGCAGAAGCGAGGTGGGACCTACTTCCGAATGGCTATTACCACCGTTACTAGCCTCCTTCTAATTAACTCTTTCCGCTATGCATTCTCTACTCAAGTGCTCTGAATTGCTGGTTACAATGCACCCTCAGCACCTTCACTCCATGACTGCTATTGGCATATCAGTGTATCGGCGGAAGTACTTCTGCCACAGTACCACTGCATCCCAGGCCGAGTGCTGCTATCTTTTCTTAGCGTCCACTACTGCGCCTAGAATCAAGGGCAAGCTGCAGAGAGTTCTTGAGGACTTGCGCTATCCAGCAGTCCATAGACCTAGGGCCAGTGCGCTGGAAATCGGCTTTCCGCCATGGATTTAGCGATTTCTTCAAATTGAAGTCGAAACTTGATGTATGGGAGGGACTATTTCTCTGCTTCAGATATCGGCGGCTTTCGCAGTATTTCCCTTTCGCGTGCTTCCAACATTTGCAGGAATTATTGAGAAAAGTACTGATGAAGACAGATGTAGAAGGGCGAGAATAGAGACTCTCAGCATCTTCAAGGGAGGAAAGCTGCTGTTCCGCTCTTTCCGTGCTTCGCTATCTGAGCCAAGAACGCGGGTAAAGGCGCATACTGCGCTTCGTCGTTCATGGAATTGCGCCTGTGAAGAATTGTAGAGTAGAGACTGAGACGGAATAGAGCGAGGGAAGCTTAGAACTGCCCTGGGCTATTGGCTCTGTGAGAAGTCGCAGAAACTGGGAGCTGGGCGATTTGCTTTGCATTTGAGTCCATATAGGCACACTAATAGACTGATGTATAGGGAATTCACAGGAAGCGGGGTTTGTGTGGGTGCAGGGATACAAACAGACTAACCCCTATTTCAAGCCAAAGCGGAGTTCTAAGGACAAAGAAGAGTTTCCCCAGCAGACCCGGAAGTTTCCAACTTCCCCACACCCTTTCTTTAGATTTATCAGACCAATAGGACTATGTGGTCTTTCTAACGTCAGTCCAAGCTGCAGAAACGAGGTGGAGACTCAAGCCGCTGGCTGCGAACCAAGGCATTGGTTTCCAACATCGTCCAATTCAGGAACAGCCTAAAAGGGGACGGAGTAAAAGGTAATTTAGTTCTATATCTTTACTACTGGACTGGCGGAATTTGACTATCCTAGCAGCACTTGAGTGTGCAAACTCGTAGATAAGGAGATACGGAAGGTTACATATATAAAATAGCTCTACGGATGAAAGCGCCTGCACAGGGGAACTCGTACTTCGTGCCACTGCATGCTTTCTTCCCTCCCACACTGCAGGAGTCCCTATTTCGCAGTCTCGGATTATCTACATTTCCCATATAATAAAAATATGAGCAGCCTTCTGGTCTCAAGTCAAGTGACAGTGGTTACAGGTACTCCAAAGAACTCCTTCATGCGAATGATAACTCCTCTTGGCAGTATGGTCTGGAAGGATAAAGCAAACCAAGGAAGAAACACGGTCACGATGTGGTTCAAAAGCATAAAACACGACTTCGCCAACACGGGCCCATTGAAGGTGATTCTGTGGGCTGTGCCAAATTACGCAGGAGGAATCATGTGGAACGGCTGGATACTCGCACAGGTCGAGTTGGCCCCTCTCTTCTTTTCGCAGAGTCACGATGATAAGAGCTTCAGCATTCCTTTACTCAATTTACCTCCGGAAGGCTGGTACAGCATTATTATCCGCTTAGAGTCTTCCAACGGGGTCTATCGCGAACACCATGTTTTCCCCCATCAACGCTACTTTTACGCCAACGTCAACACTAAACTTAGTTAATCTAATCGCGATTGGGGCAGTACTAGTCCAAAGCAATAGTTTCGTAGGCTAACGACTTTTTAGCTAGTTTTCTGAGTGAGAATCGGCTCATGTGATAGACGATTAGCAGGTTGCGCTAATTGTATGGGCAAATTGGCTTTAAAGAGGTCGTTTTTGAGCCCGCGATATGGTTGTCGGGAAATGTTGATCGTAAATACAGCATTGTTTGTCTGCTTCTACTAATAAAATACCCTGAAATTGCGGTTTTTGGGGGAAATCTGCGCTTAGAACTACAGTAAAAACGCAAATTAGTAGCGGAATTAGAGGAATGGATGAGTCTACAGCCAGGTTTGTTGCATTTCTCTGCAGAATTAGGCCTCTTAGACGTAAGTGGAAATCGCAGGAAGCGGATTTAGCCTGGGCGCAGGGATAAAGCAAACAGCTGTTTAGCCCTATTCCGCCGTAGTGCCTAATATCGAAGAAGAGTTTCCCCACTGGCCTCGAAATTCTCAACTCCCGTGCTTTCGACTTACCCACTTAGTCGCATGTTTACTGTGTTCCTTGGAGCAGCCAATTCCACCTTCTTGAATTCTCGCTTTCCTCAAATTGAAAAAGAAAATAATCTGTTTATTAATTGTTTTCTCTGAATCGCCCTAATACCAGGACTTGAGGGCTAGCTAGCTTCTTCATTTTACAACAGTCAAGTAGTACTGCAGTGTGACTAAAGAGAAATCAATAAGGCAGATGAGCCTTGCGACTGGGGAAATGGCGAAAATTGCTACGGTGGACTTATCCGCTGCCACTTGTGCCATCAATTTTCTAATTTATTATGTATTAGGCCTGTTTTAAGCATTGTTTTTTCCCTAAGGCAGTTCGGATTTTTAACCAAAGCGGCATTTCGTATCTTCAAGTTTGAGGTCGATTGCCGAAATTTCCGCTGAGTAATTTCTTCAGAAATCTCTTGTGAAATTCGCCAATTTTAAGGCATAAAGGGCTGTCAAATGCCTATTTCCCCATCCAAGTTGCAGTTCTCACCGCAAAATATCTTTCCAACGGCGATCAAGAAAAGCGGCGATTCCCTGATCAAATGTCCATTTAATAACCTGCTTTACTTGTTATAATGCGGAATTAGCTGCTTTAGTGCCCAACGCAGAGTAAAGTCGTAGCCATTGTGAGCTCCCAGAGCTGTGCATTCTGCTGATTGAATGTATGCAGAGATGGATGTTAGTTCGGCGCTGTATATCGGACTTTAGTGGCATTAGTGGGAATTACTAATTGCTGAGTATGGAATTACTAGGAGCGCTGGAATAGTCCCCAGTTCCACCAGGTGGCTTCCTATGCGAATTCCAGTCTTTCTCGAGGTAACTGAGGCCTCAGACACTCTATCAGAACCTATCAGACCGCCATGTTTCCATTAGTTTCATCTACACCTTTTTTCCATGTCTTTCAATTCGCCTATAAAAATATGTTGGCGCTAAGTGTGTCCCGCACCGTGGTTATGGTGCAAATGCAGCGTGTCGTCGTCATCAAACGCGCACTCCCCAACACCCCCGACATTAACATGTCCGGCACTGTGGGGTACACCCTCAACTTCGACACTGTCAATTTAAGAGTGGAGAAGATATCGCATAGGTGCACTTCTACTGGGACTTTGAAGCTGGTCCTGTGGGCAGTGACTAACTTCACTGGGAGGACGGACTGGAGTGGGACGAGAGTGGCGGAGGTGAGGCTGGACGCTTGCTCTCAGAATGAATGCTACGTGAATATCAACAAAACCGCCGCTAGGAATAGTCCGAGTGCTGGGAGCTATACAATGATCCTGTCCTTGGAGTCCTGCCAGAATGAGAGATTCATCATGGAGGACTACTATGTGTTTGATGGGAGACAGAACATAACGAGTGATGCGAAGTTCGTAGGGACTGTGGGATATACCACTTCTGGGAGTTCGATTCAAATGCGGGCAGAGAAGATCTCCCACAATTTCTGTGGCAATACAGGCACGTTAATGATGCTGCTGTGGGCTTGCAGCAGTCCCGCGGCCAACAACCAGTGGACTGGCTACAAGCTGGCAGAAGTGAGGCTGGACCCACTGGAAAAGGGCTATTCCTATACGAATGTAGTGAAGACAGTAGAGGGCTCTACGCCTGCAAGTGGCTATTACTACATGATTCTGCAGCTCAAGAGTTTTTACAATGGCAGCTGGGTAGGCGAGGACTACCGCCAGTTCGACACTTTGGCTTCCTTCTAATTCACCTAGTTAGCTCTTCCGCTAGCTGTCTTCTTTCCCAAACAGCCATTTTTTCTACGTATTTAGTCCTCGAAAATAACCACAAGTCTATAAAATGGCTCTAGTGGTAAGCGTGACTCGAAGAGTGGTAGTGATCGAAGTGACCCAAACAACAGTGGCAGTGCAGAAAGCGCTCCCAATCGCCAGCTATTTGCGCTTCGCAGGCAGTGTCTATTACACGCTCAACTTCGACACTGTGAATATCCGAGTGGACAAAATCGAGCATAGCTATACATCCTCAGGATCGCTACAAGTAGTGCTTTGGGCAGTGGAGGACTATGAAGGAGGGAGTGATTGGACAGGTACACGGATGGCGGTGGTCCAGTTAGAGTCCTGTGATAAAGGGGAGTGCTATGAAAACGTGGACCAGACTGTGGCAAGGACTAGTCCTGCTCCTGGACAGTACACGATGATTATGAGTCTGGAAGCATATACTGAGGGAGACTATGTCCAGTATGACTATCGAGCATTTGACGAGGGTCAAAGCATTACAGGACAGGCTAAGTTCGCGGGGTCTATCGGGTATACCCTAAACGGTAGTACCGTGGAACTGAGGACTGATCGCATCTCGCACAATTTCACCAGCAAAACCGGCTCCCTGAAAATAGTCCTATGGGCCTGCGAGGACATAGGCGATTCTGGGTCCTGGACTGGCTACTCAGTGGCGGAGTATCAGTTAGATCCGCTGGAGCTGAAATACACGTATGATGATTTGGCGCTGACTGTGACAGCCGCAAAGCCGCCCAGTGGCTGGTATCCCATGATCATGCAGCTGCAAAGCTATGAGGGCAGTGGCTGGGTGGGGCAGGATTATCGCGTTTTTGATGAACCGGAAGGCTTTTAATTAGGCTTTAATCAACAATATTTTTCCTATCTTTGTATTTAATTGCAAATCAGGGTCAAATCGACAGTCATTTGCATTATTTTAGCTCATATATCCCGCTTCAAACTTGCTTTCGGTTCGAAAATTCTACAAAAAGAGCGACTGCATCTACAATAATATGGCTGTCGTGAAGTTCACTCGAGTGCTGCTTGTGGAGACCACCGAGATTTCCCTGCCTTCTCCCAAGCCCAAGGCAATATCCAGCCACCTCTACATTTGATTTAACGGCAATGTGGGGTATACAATGAGTTTCGACACGGTTACTATCCGATTCGACAAAATTGAGCATAATTGGAGGTCCTCTGGTACTTTGAAAGTGGTTCTTTGGGCGGTGGCGAACTATACAGGAGGCACAGCCTGGACAGGGACTAGAATGGGCGAATATCGGCTGGAGACTATTAGTAATGGCAAGTGCTATTTGAACAAAAGCTTCACAGTGCCCAGAACCAGTCCAGCTTCCGGCAGCTACACTATGATAATGGGGTTAGAAGCCTGCTGCGACGGCAAATTCGTCATGCGCGATCATCGAGTATTCGGCCGCAGACTGGACATCAAAACTGAGGTGAAGTTTGTAGGCGAAACAGGGTATTCTTGCAAGGGTACTTCTGTGACCCTGCAGGCTAACCGCATATCTCACAACTTTAGCGCAGCCACAGGGACACTAAAGTTAGTGCTATGGGCGTGCAGCAACCCTCCTCACAACGGGACCTGGACTGGACATATCCTCGCAGAAGCACAACTGGAGCCTTTGCAGCCCGGGATGAGCTATACGGACGTAGTGAAGACTGCGGAACTCACTAGACCTCCTAGTGGCCACTACCATATGATGCTGCAGTTGCAGAGTTATGAAGTGGGCGGCTGGATGTCCAGATTCCATGTCCTCTTCGACGGCCTGGCTAGCTTCTAATTAGAGAGTTTACCGCTCACTATTATAGTCAGGTTGCCATTCAATGAGTGGCGATACCTATTCAGCCTGAATGTGTGAAAAATTGCTGCATGGCGAGCCAGTTGCCCCGTCCTTTACTCCGCTATGACGACAATTACGGGTCTTTCTGCCCAGACGGCGGTTTGCCTCCCCACGTGTACGCCCACTTCTCCACCCAGTCCAGTGCCCTCTGCAGTCCTCGCTGTCTGCGCACCACTCTCACAGCCCTATTCCTCGATAAAGACGTGCAAAACGCCTCAGCACTGCCTATTGCCGCAGTGTGGCAGCCGCTCTACGACACTACTGGAGGAAATGAGTCGGTGCCGGTAGAGGTGGATGTGAGTGAGGGCGGACTACTGCGCTGCAATCGGTGCGGAGCGCATTTTAACCCCTTTTTTACCTTCGAAGGACGCACTTTCCGCTGCAATTTGTGCGGATTGATCCAATTTTGCCACAAAAACTTCGCACAAACTCGACAAATTGATATAAAGCACGCAGGAATTTGCGATTTTCTGCTCGAAAGCCGCAATTTCCAGACTACTTATCTCCTTTACATCGATATCACGGAGAAATCTCTCGAAGTCGGCCTTCCTTGTGACTTTTTCACCTCTTTAGACCTCACTATCGACCAAATTCCCTATCCCGACTCGACTTATATTGCGATTTCCGCCTATTCCAGTAGGTTTTTCTACTATAAACCCGCCCATTTGCCCTGTGAACTGATTTCTTGCGATATAGATCCTCCCTATGCTCCAGACTCTATTACAGCGCTGCGCTTTCATATAGGAACTCAGAGAAAAGAGCTGAAATCCCTGCTAACCTGGCTGAAAGGGAGGCAGGACTGGGAGCCTTGTTCAGACCTGCTGACTGTAGGCACAGTGGTGGAAGCAGCGCTGGATTTAGCACCTTTGGAGGGACTTCGAGTGATAATTGTGGCTGCGAACTGCGGAAAAGTAGGGAAATTCAGTCCGAAAATAACCATCGACAGGGCAGAATTACTCCGGGAAGAGCTAAGCAACAGCCCCTTATCCAGCCTAATAGACTCCGCCAACAAATCCAGAATCTGCATCGATTTCTTCTCTTGCAGCCAAGGAAACGCCCAAAGCCTCCCCTCCATCTACCCCCTTTGCGCAGGGACCGGCGGAGATCTGCACCGCTTTTGTCCCTACACTGCTCACCGTGAAGACTTCCACTACACCCTGTTCCACACATTAACTCGCCCGCAAGTCTATGACGTGTCGCTGAAAGTGCGCTGTAGCGAGGGTCTGGAAGTGGAGGAATACTTGGGAAATATACCCTCGAAATGCGGCTTTGAGGTGCATTTGCCGATATGTCAGTCTGATTTTACACTTACAGTGGTCCTAAAGCACACTAGAAAGCTGGTAGTTGGACGGTACTATGTACAAGCGGCGGCTTTGTTTACTACTTTGCAGGGGAAACGGATTCTTAGAGTGTGCAATGGTGTGTTTTCTGCGACTGCGGATGACATGGCGGTGTACAAAGGCGCGGATTGTGAAGCGATAGCGACAGTGATGGCGAAAAAGCAGGTGAAAGGAGTGGGGTTCGGACCTGCCCTGCTGACTCACTGGCGAAAGTGGCTGATTTCGCTGTTAATTCACTATCGAAACGTCCTGCCCCTGGCCAGAGACAGCAATTCCCTGCTACTACCGGAGGGCTTGGAGACCTTGCCAGTGCTCACTCTAGGTGCAATGAGGCAAAAAGCCTTCGACGTCAATGCAGATGTGGACTCGATCGTCGCAAGTCTCGCCAAAATATGCTCTTTCTCAGTTTTGCAGGCCTTTCTACGCTTTTACCCGCGAATTTACAGGGTGGATAACTTGCTAGCCCAGTCGCAAGCGCCAGGAACCCAAACCCGCAGCCGCAAAACCGCCCTACCAGTGCTAGTCCCGGCCTCAATCACCTCTTTAAGCACAACTGAGGCCTATTTATTCGACAATGGTGAGAAATTAGTCCTTTACATTGGTCGCGAAGTGCCACTTCCCTACCTCCACTCCACATTCGGGGTAAACACCTGGTCAGACATAGTCAATTTACCAGAAAACTGCTCACCTGCCAATGAGCGGCTTTCGGCAGTAATAGCAGAATTGCATAGACGGAATCCCGGGCCTTTCCAAGCCCTGCGTGTAGCCCTGGACTCCACACATGCCCACCTCAAGGCCTGGCTGGTGGAGGACCCCGGCTCTAGTGCTGCGGGGTACTGGGACTTCCTGAGACTGGTGCAGACCTGTGTGGCAGGCTCGAGTTTAGCTTAATATAATGGGACTGGTTGCAGTAGTTGGGGAAATTTGCTTATTTTGCACATTTTTACATAAACTGCCACTTTTTAACAGTTTTCCAGTACCAAAGTCCCCTTGATATTTTGAAATTACCGAAAGGCGGTTTTACAAATGACGATAAGGGGGGATGGAAAATTCGAAAAGTGAAAATTGAGAGTTTGATGATACAAAAAGAATCGATTTCCCATCTTTAGTAGGTTTTCCTTTTTTCTAGGTAAGGAAAAGTCGAAATTTCGCCGCTGGAAGCTGCTTTACAGTTATTTTTACCGATTTTCACAGTAAAATTTGCTTTAATCGCATTAACTCAGCGAAAATTCCTCTAAAGCTTGCTAATTACTCCTAATTTCCATACGAACTACTCTCATTGCCCTTATTATCGCTCCAAATCCCCGGTTCAGACTGTCTTTCACCTAATATTCCCCATATTCCTAGGATAACCTCATCTTTGGCTTATAAAGCTCGCCATATGCAAGACCAATTAAAGCCCACAGTACCTGAGACTCTTCAAAGGCTGCTGCCGCCTTGCAGTGGCTGTTTGAGTGATTTCATAGACTGTGAGTCGCTGCAGCCCTTCCCTTGCGGCCACTTCTACTGCAGAGATTGCCTGCTCAAGGGCAAACTAACCACCAACCTCTACCAATGTCTGCACGAAAATAAGTCCTGTGGACGGAGCGAACTGAGCGCTAAAATCACTCCCAAAGACCTAATTTCCTCCTTGATTTCCACTTCTCCGCCACTGACCACAGTAGAGGCTTTGCAGCCTTTTCTAGGCCTAGTGGATCTCAGGAAGGTCCCCTGCAAAGACCTGTGCAGCGATGGAGTCTGTCGGTGGGGTGCGGACTGTCCCTACAGTCATTACCCCGAACATCGAAACCTAGTGGCTAAGTTTCAAAGTGTGGAAGATGAAAGTTGCTGGGAGTGCAGTGGCTGCTTGCTTATCATCAGTCTGAGACTGCATGTCTGTCCTGCCTGTGAAGCGCCTCAGCCGGAGTATCGAGTGACTGCGCTTTCTAGAGTCATAGGGAACACCTCTTCGAAGATGGAGCAGACTTTTCAGACTGAGGAGGACAAACCACCTGGAAGTCCTTTGGGCAGTCCTTTGCGGTTCAGACTGGATACAGGGGGGGACGGAGACTTGATGGAGCATCGCAGTGCTTGCTGTGACCTACAGTAAACTAATCCTAAAATTGCTCATTTAGACGTGAATTTACCCAAATCAGCAGTCCAGTGCAGGACTGGGCTTCAGCAGAGCCAGCAACTCTTGATCCGACACTCCGCCCGCAGTCTCAAACACCCGGTTTTCCCACTTGAGACAAGAAGGCACTTGATGTGTTTCTCCAGCTGCAAAGACGCCTGCTTTGTGCGCGTAGGCGAAAATGTCTCTGAGGAAAAACATAAACTCCACGCCGTGGTTCATGTAGCGGAGATGGGCGAGTTCGTGGAAAAGCAGGGCTTGGAGAGAGGTGCGGTTGTGCAGCTTGGAGGGGTCGTTGGGGGCTTGGCGACTGCGGACTCGGATTTGGATATAGTGGGCGAAGGCGGGGAGGTCCAGGTCGAACTTGAGCTGGAGTCTGCAGGTATAGGCAGCCTTGGTCCTCTGCGGATGGCATTCGCTTAAGGCTGTGTATAGGAGATTAAACTTACTAAGGACCGGCTGAGCGTCGTGGTCCAAGCGGCGCAGCAGGCGCAGAACCAAATCTCTATGAATCAGCGGTATTTCCTCGTCCTTATCGTTTTTGTAGCTTACGCAGGTCTCAAACGGCACAGGGTAGCGACAAGCCGGCAATTTGTAGTTTTTGAGAGATATGAGCAAAGCCTGTTCCTTGCTAATTCTCTTCTTGGGAGGAGACGTAGTGTATTGGACCGGAGTGACACTGCGGGGCTTAGAGCCTCTCACAGGGGGCAGACTAGTGACGCCTCGAAAGGAGCGGTCCACTGGCTGCATCCTTTTCCTCTGAAACAGAACCGGGTACGGAGAGACCGACCTGGGCGGCTCGGGTGTGACGGTTGGCTCCATTTACTATCTTCCAGAAGTCTCTTAGTAGTCACACTGTGACTATTTCCCCGACTTCGTGGTAGTTGCCTGCTAAGTAGGCAGTCCGTCCTCGCACCAACACGTGCAGAATCCGCCCTGCGAGCTCCTGGTAGTGGTAGGGACAGTGCTGCGGCTGGCTGCTGAGACACTCCACTCGCTCAGTCCCGTAGGGGTCCCACACTACTAGATCAGCGAAATAGCCCTTTGCAATGGCGCCCCGCTGGGAAAGACGGAGGATCTTTGCAGGGTTGGCGGAGGTCCACTTCGCCAGCCGTATTAAGTAGTGCTCGTACTGCCGGGGGTTGTTCATAGGCTTCTTTAGCACAGTCCACAGTGCTTGCAGGGTGTGTCCAAGTCCGTTGATGCCGGAAACCGCCCTAGCGAATGACGGCTTGCACTTCAGCTGCTCACAGACAGGCACGTGCTGGGCAGCCACTGCATCCACAGCGTTCAACTTCAGTAGTTCCCACAGGAAATTGCAATTCGCGGAGTTGCGAATAGGCGGGAAACTCTTCAGGTGCGTTTCCCCATTGCCCACCATTTGCTCAGTGAAGTACAAGAAGTGGGGACAGGTTTCACACGTAATGGTCGAGTTGGACTCCTTCGCCTTGCTCACCAGACTAACAGCTGCTGCAGAAGCCAGGTTGCAAAGGTGCAGTTGGCCAGGGCACTTGGCAAGGGCGTGCAGCGCCTCTTCGACACCGTGGGCTTCCATAGTGGGCGAGTACTGGGCGAGCTGGAGCAAGTAGACAGTGTCGGGAGGGGCTTTGGGCTTTTCCACTACAATTTGGGAAGGACGGGGAGACCTGCGTCTTACAGGCGACTCGGTCTCTGACGGTTTTAAAGAGTTGGAATCTGTGCGGATATAGCGAGTTTCGCCGCCTTTATAAGCCATCATTTCCGCCCTGGCCAGTAGCTCCGTGGACTCATCTGCTAGGCTGATTTCACTATCCAGTGCTTGCAGGAGAGTAGGAGTGTCAGGGTCGATGTGTGCTCCGGTCTTGGCTCTGTCTTTCTTTCGGACATCATCCAGTTCTTCGCGGTTCATCAGCACTTCTTGGTTGGTTTCGGATCTGCTGGACTTCCGGACGAAGGCGATGTCTGAGGATTCTGAAGTGCAACTGGAACTGGCAGCGTCTGTTAGTAAGGTCCCGCCCAGCACATTCCCTTGAGACGGCAACTCATCCGATAAGCGTGAAGCCAGTGGCAGCTTGCGACAAGGCGAGCAGTACTGCATGCTCTTCTCATCCGCAAAGGTCGCATCCATCAACACCGGCAGTCCATACCTCCTCGCCTGCACCAGAAAAGCAGGCACCTCAGCAATCGCCTCAATCTGGTAGTCCGGGGAAGTGCAGTAGCCCTTGACCGCCATGCAGTCCGCAGTCTCACCACGTCCCTCAGCATCCAGCACAGCCGTGCACCCCACATCACAGTACCGACTTCTGCTGCTTTCCTCTCCCGGGAGCTTTTCCTCGACACAGAGACACACTCCGCCAGTCACTGCGGCTTTGGTCATATGCTCCATGTCTTCCCACTCCCGGATGCGGCGGATGTTCATTTCGATGAGGCCGGGGGAGACGTACCAGTGCTCGTAGTTGAGAGGCTGCCAGTGCTGCAGTTCTGCAAGGACGTCGGTGACAGGTCTGTCACTGGGCTGAGGCAGAATGTCCACTATGATTTGGTCTTCTATCAGGACGGCTGCATAAGTGGGTAAAGTGGCTCTAGCTGAAACTTACGTGTAGAGCACGACATGCCTGCTCACAATGGCCCGGCGCCCTGACATTTTCCCTGTAGCAAGCAGCCAGCCTAATAAATGGCTGAGGGTCGCTGGGCAGCCTACAGTGAACACCTTCAGAAGTATATTGACGGTCGGGACGCAGAGGCTTTGAAGGCTGCCTTCGCCCTCGTGGACTTGGACGGAGATGGCGAAGTCAGTATGGAAGAGCTGGTGGGCATTTTGACTGCGGGGCCCAATGCTGGGCAGGCGCAGGAACTGGCGCAGAGGATGTTCGCTGTAGGGGATGCAGATGGCAGTGGCAAGTTGGACGACGAGGAGTTCGCAGCAATGGTTCTGCAGATCTCTGGACTTTAAGCAATTAGCTAGGGTTTTCCTCACAGTACGAAGACTAAGGCCCAGAAAAAACCACCCTGCTCGTTTCTGTAGCAATTCCGCCTCATGAGGACGCTGGCTCCAGCCTTCTTCTCAACTTTTTTTTCCGCCACAAGCCTTTCATCTTTCTACCTATTACGCACCTCGGGCATGTACAGACAGGTTTGATTGTATAAAAAGAATGGAGGCGAAGAACGAGTCCTACCAGGACCACCTAGAGAAGTACGCCCTAGGACACGACCCCGCCCACATCACAGCTGCTTTCCAGCTGGTGGACGAAGACAGAGATGGACTGATTAGTCCTCAAGACTTGCTCGCCTTTCCGAAGCAGGGGGAGGTTCCAGCGCAGCTTCAAGCCAGAGTGACTGTGGTTTTTCCTCTGGCGGATGAGAATCAGGACGGGCATTTGGACGAAAAAGAATTCACTGTTTTCGTACAGAAAAGCATTGACGCCGACCAGGAAAAGGAAAGTTATGAGGAAATGGATGAGGATGCAGACCAAGAGAAAAACGAGCGTTTGGGAGAATTAATGGAGCTCTACTATGACGAACGGAACCCAGAGCATCTAGAGGCCTTCTTCCGCATCCTCGATACGAATGGCGACGGGGTGATTTCGCTGGAGGAACTCAAGCAATCCTATTTATTCAGTGTGAAGAAGGACACGGAACTTGCTGCGAGAATGTTTATGCAGTGGGGAGATACGAATGCGGACGGAGTAATGAGTCTGTCGGAGTTTCTGACGCTGATTAAGCAGAGCATGGGCGATAGCTAGTAACTCCTAGGAGTGAAGAGCTCTTTAGCTAGTCCAATCCGTCAATGGCAAACTGCAGGCACTTGAACTGGCGATTTTAGCCTTTTTGGGCATTAGTAAACTGAAAAGTGCTATGCACGTACAGAAAGAACTTGCAGGAAATAACAGTCTCAAGACATCTACATAGTGAATATCCGAAGGAATAAAAGTTCTAAAGGTAAATCGCCTGCTTTGCCTACTGTCATATACCACAAATGCAACCAATAAAGAAATCCATAGTGACTAAGAAGAATTGCTATGCAGTCACCACTACCAAACGACTTTACATGACTATGATCAGAGGTGAAAGTATGTCCCAGAGGAAGATATGATGGAAAGATGGGCTGAAACACTGTTATGGCCGAAGAGAAAGGAAAAAATGAAGCCGCAGTTTGCTTGCAGCCCTAAACCTCTCAGAAAAATCAATCTGAGCGGAACAGAAGGAGAAAAGGGCAGAGGTTTTACCGCTGATCGAGGAAGGCGATAGAAATGTCCTATGAGATAAATTGGAAACTAAGCTTAATTTCGCCTAGAAAGCAGATTAGTCAGGAGAAAAGCGCAGATTTTCCCAATTTCCAGTAAACTGTCGACCTAAAAGCCTCATTTTCGCTACTATACTCATGCAGTTTCTATCCTTGTTGGTCGAAAAACAGACAATAGCCTTTGTTTCAAGCCCTTCCAATCTCTCCAAACAGCACTCATCCAAGCCATTCCTAACTGCGCACTTTTACCTAGAGAAGGAGCTGAACATAGTCGAACTGCTCAGTCTTCAGTCTGCACGTGACCTGAAACAGTCCTTCTGTCCTGTCAGGTCTCTGGTACCTGCCCGAAGCGCCCAGCAGCAACTGTTCTCTGCAGAAAGCCGCACTGCTCCAGTTGACTTCCAGCCCTGCTACTGCTTCTGCGAGCATGGAGATGGCTGTGAAGGCGGGAGTCAGTTCGCTGGGGCGGGTTTCGAAGACGCAGTCCGATGTGAAGACTTGCATAATCCCTGCATCTCGCGAATTGAACCTGTCCACAAAGAGCCTCAGCAGTGCCCGACTCAGGCACTCCTCACCCCTGTCGTTGACGATTAATTCCGCATAGACGAAGTCTTCAGAACTTTGCAGACTTTCAGAAGGCAGAGAGACAGGAGTTGCCAGGGCGTAGCTGAGGTTCTTGACCACAGGGTGGCAGGCGGAGGAGGGGGAGTCGGGGGACAGGTTACGGGCCTTGGACTTGCGGGAAAGCTGGAGAGCGTCGGGCTTCTTGGCGGTGGAAGGCGGGGGACTATCTAAATTCAAATACATGGGAAAGAGGGCGGGCTGGACTGATGACTGGCAGTAGGGCCCCAGCAGGCGGATTTACTAACGTAGGGAGGACTTCTGCTATAGGTCTGGGATGTCGTAGAAGGGATTTTCCAGGGGACTAACAATCCATATGGCCAGTCGTTTCTGTATATATATGCATATTCGAGACAAGCGAAGTATATACATTAATTGCCCCTTTGCAGGAGAAAGTCCCTGCTTTATTCCGGAAGTTGGGTAATTACCCAGGAAAAAATCAATTTTGGTTTTCAGTCTACATTTATCCACGCAAGATAGACGGTAATGAAAGATCTCAAGCATTCATGCAATTTTATCTTCCGAATCCAACATAGTAATGAAAATACCATAAAACGAGCGTTTTATAGTAATTGGCTGAATGCTCTGGTCAAAGCGCGTATTCTAATAGTAGACTGCAGCTGCTATTCTCTGTGTTAGTAAACAGAGGAAGTTTGCCTTTCACTTAGGCTACTTTGGCTTTTTCCAACATCCATGTCTAGTATACCTACTGCTTTCTTTTCATCTTTCCACAAATCCCTCCTAATGTACCCTAACACAATCCTCCTATTTTCTCCACTTCCCAACCTATCGCCTCCCCTCCAAGTGGAAATGTGTATACACCCACTGTTGTAGCAGAGTTCTTGTCTAGGCAACGGACAGCACGGTGATCACTAATATGGGGTGCAAAAGCTCCACTCTGGCCTACCCTACGCATGATGTCAAACTCGCACGGTCTGGCCTGGCCAAGTATGATCAGCTGTACGAGCAGGCGGAGGGCGTCATAGCGGAAGTGATGGGTGCTTACACCCGATTGGTAATGGCAGTGGACAACTTCGCAGTGCTCACAGGAGTGACAGCAGGAGCAGACCACTCCCTCTGCTACGGCCTGCTGGCAGTGGTCATCTCTGCGATAGCCATTTCGCACGGGGACTGGAACGATGTGGGGCTCAGCTTTTCCAACAAACTGCCGGGCATTTACATGGAAGTGGAGGACCGCGGGCTCCTTGAGGTTATGGAGGCCTGGGGAACGCTGTGTGAAGTGCTGCAATCCAGTCTCGCTGTGGTCTCTAAGCACAAGTTGACTCTGTGCGAGATACTGAAGGGAGCGCGGCTAACCGCAGACTATATGGCCAAGGACGCTTTCTCGGACGAAACGCCAATCTCCGTCTTCAGCGGACAAGAGTCTGTCGCGCTTGAAAACGACCGCGCAGTTCAAATCGCCAACAGCGTTTTCCAGAACCTGGCTCTGAGCATAAGCGAAATAGTGCAGGAAACCACGCACACGATAGAGGGAATTTGCGCCTTCAAAGACCCAGCCGCACTGCGCAAGATCGCCCGCAAGGCCGAAGACGCGAATCGCACCGCTCCGAACCAAGTCTTGGCAGTCGTGGCTGCAGACCTGGAAGTCTTGGTCCAGGGGTACAAGCAGGAGCAGGGCATTTAAGTAAGTCCTAAGCCAAAGCAGTCGTCGTAACTTATCAGGCTTTATAAAATGCAGGTGACGGAACGCAGAGAGGTGCGTGAGTACAAGGAGCAGATTCCGTTGGAGGCACGGATGCAGAAGGTGGCGGAACTTAGGAGTACGCGGCCCGGACACTGTCCCTTGATCCTGCTCAAGGCCAGAAGCTGCCGCTACACGCCTCCTCCTCAGAAGTACTGTGTGGACGGCGGCCTGCAAGTGGGGACTTTCCTCTACACAGTGAGGAGACAGATGACACTGAAGAAGAGTGACGGTCTGTACATGTACGTGGGAGACATGCTGCCTGTGATGACTGCCAGCATTGGGGAGGTCTACAGGGAGCATGCGGATTTGGACGGATTTCTCTACCTGGTGTTCTCGCATGAGGCGGACAAGGGGTTAGAGTAGCTTTAATAGAGCTGTGGGGGAGTTGGCAAGCCACATGAAAAGCAGGGAAACCACACTGAAATGGAGACTGTCTAGGAGTCTGAAAGCTCACTTTGCCTCTTTCACTGCTGAAAAAGCACAGAAAGACTGCTAGTTGTCTAACTGATGAAAAAGCAGTTCCAAAGCACTAATAAATTGCCTCTTTTTCTAACTATTCCACCGTTCACAAGTGGTGATATTAGTTCTACCGTCACCAATAACGACTATACCACAAAGTAGCAATAAATTTAAGTTGCAAGTTGAACAGCGCTAATTTCCCTGCTCGATTTACCATCATAGTGCAGATTTCCTCCCCGCACCTCTTTACTTCTCTCTCGGAACAAGCCTCTGTAGACTTCCCCTCAGGCCTAGTATTTCCTCCAATCTGATTAGTCGACTAACATCCTATCAGCTGCAGTCAAGCATTGTCAGCGTCATTAATACTCCATATGGGCTGCTTCGTGTCTCACCCAAAGGTCCTCATAAACTGCCCAGTCCCTCGAGAAACCGCTCAGCCCAAGCCACTCCCCAGCCCCGCTACCCAGTCTCCCCGCAACAGTCTCCCAGATTTCAGTGAAGAAGTCAAAGTCAGACCTGGCCAATTCATCCAGTTCCGCGTTGGCTCCTACCTGCAAGACTACAGAGCCATCAAAGAAGTGGGCGAGGGAGCCTTTGGCAAGGTGTACCTGGCTGAACACAGAGAGACCCGGATACGTAGGGCGATCAAGGAACTCGACAAATCCAGGGCTGAGAAAAATGCGCACTCGAAGTTCATTGCGGAAGTCGAGATTTTGTCCAAATTGGACCACCCCAATATACTGAAACTGTTTGAGCTGTATGAGGACGCACACCGCTACTATGTCGTATCGGAACTTATGACTGGAGGGGAACTATTCGACTTCCTTATTAAGTCAGGCCACTTGTCAGAGGCTTCCACTGCACGGATTATGTACCAGGTGCTGAGCGCTGTCACGTACTGCCACCAGAATAATATCGTGCATCGAGATTTGAAGCCGGAAAACCTGCTGCTGGAGACTCCTCCGACAGACAGTGAAAATATCATTGTCAAAGTCATAGACTTTGGGACGTCAAGCTTATTCACGCCTTCTTCCCGCCTGCACAAGCGTATCGGCACTCCCTACTACATCGCACCTGAAGTCCTCAACATGAACTACTCCGAGAAGTGTGACGTGTGGAGCTGCGGAGTGATCCTCTACATCCTTTTGTCCGGCTACCCGCCCTTTTCAGGCCACAACAACGAAGAAATCATGCTCAAAGTGCGCACCGGCCAATTCGCCTTCCGCCAGCCTGAATTCAACAGTATCTCCGAAGAAGCCAAGTCCCTAATCCGCCGCATGCTCACCAAAGACCCAAACTCCCGCCTTTCCGCCGAAGCCGCCCTGCAAGACCCCTGGATCACCAAGCACTCCGCACAAAAGGCAGTAGACAGCGCTGTGGCTTTAGAGTCACTGGACAACTTGAGGCGATTTCGAGCTGATGAGAAGCTGAAGCAGGCGGCTGTGACCTTTATCACTGCCCAGCTCCTCAGCAAGGACCAAACTAACCAGCTGAGAGACGTTTTCCGCAGTTTGGACCGCAATGGGGACGGGCGGCTGAGCAAGGAAGAGCTGATTCTTGCCTATCAAACCCATAATAGTGAAGAAAAGACGCAGGAAATAGTCGCGAATGTGATGAAAACTGTGGATGTGGATAAAAACGGGTATATTGACTATAGTGAGTTTATAGCGGCTAGCATTAATTTCCATACGTTGATATCGAAAACGAACTTGGAGCAGACTTTTAGGGCCTTTGATAAGGATGGCAGTGGGAAAATATCGGTGTTGGAGCTGAAGGAACTGTTGGGAGGGGAACAAGAAATCAGCGAACTGGCCTGGGAAAGTGTCGTCAAGGAAGTAGACCAGAACAGTGACGGCGAAATCGACCTAAAAGAGTTCATAAGCATGATGCTCCATACTGTTCAGTAGTAAACTAATTGCAAAGGCCAGAAAATCGCCATCTCTTAGGACATAATTAGGCGGAAACGAGAGATTTCCTCGGGTCCGTACTGTCGGTGGCACTTCGGGCAGATGCCGGAGCTCTTCCAAGCGCATCGGAAGCAGACCTTGCAGAGGGCGCAGTTGCCGTCGGAGTAGAGCTCGTACTCAGAGCTGTGGCAGTGGCAGCAGTTGGAGGAGGGACTGACTTCTATGGACGGGGGACGGTCGGTGGTGATAGGGCGACTGACTCGTTTGGCAGGGATTGGATTTGGCTTTGGAGGGGAGGAAGGGACGGTAGGGATGCTGGGCTTGAAAGGACTGAGGAGAGGGGGAACTGAGGGCTGCTTGACAGAGCTGGTGGCCGCGGCAGAGGAGCCTGCCTTCACAGGCAGCCTTACAGGCTCAGCGACAGTGATACGACTGCCTTGAGTGTTTTTGGGATTCGGCGCAACAGCCATCTGCGAGCGTACAGGCTGCTGACTCGGTGCCTTTCGTTCCGGGACAGTGCACATGCCGGGTATTGCAGGTCCCTGGTCAAACAGCGGCTTCTGAGCCTGCGGAAATGCAAGTCCTGGGGATACTGAGACATGGCCAGGCGACAGCAAGCCGATATTCGGCCCTGCCATATTGGGGGGCAAGTCAGCCCTACGAGGCTTCATTACAGCCTCTTTTTGACCGAAATAAGCCCCAAAGTCCTTCGCTAACTGGGAATACGCCTCAGATTCCAGTCCCAATAGCCTCGCCTGTGACCCGCTTTTGTGAAGTAATGCGGAGACCTGCTCCGCATTCATTTCCTTCTTTAGCACTGCAAGCAGGCCCTGGATTACGCGTTTCTGGCTGAGTATTAGCTCCAAGTACATCTCCTGGCCTTCCAAGTAGGCGCTGTAACGCTCGTAGAGTTGGTCTTTGGAGGCGAGAAGTGGAAAGCCCTGGTGGACTAAGCTGCAAAAGTGGCCCTGGAAAGTCTCCATGTGTATGACCGGAGCTTCGCCTTCGACTAGAAACAGGTGGCCTTTGAGCGTCTTTTCAGTGTGTTCCAGCACCACTATATGCGTCCTAAAGGCCACACTAAAGTGCTCTAACGCCTCTGTCTCCCCCAGCACTCCCTCACTGTCGCAGACTCCTAGGAAGCTGCCTACCTCTAAGTACGGCTGCAGGTAGTACTCCCAGTCCAAAGTCTCCAGGGCTATTACGCCCCCCACAATCCACTGAGCCAGTTGCCTTATGTTCTGCACTCTCTCCCGCACCTCACTCTGTTCCAAAGTCTGCAGGAGAGTGGAGGGGTCGATAGCGCTACTGTGGGTGAGGAAGAGGTTGAGGTGGGAAAGGCCGAATATGCGTAGGAAGGTGTTGGTGACGTAGTGGGACAGGTAGCAGCGGTAGTGGTAGCCGAGTTGGGAGAGGTGGGTGTCGGGGGGGTGGGCTGCGTCCATGCCGGTGGTCTTGAGACTGAACATGTCTATATAATGGCAAGAGAAATGAACAGCCTTTAAAGCAAACACTATGTGCATGTAGGAAATACACTGAAAATGCAATATTGCTACATAGTTGAATGCGGGTGGAATTGGCTCGATACATTGATACTTTCGACCTCTATTCAGACAATTGCATACTTAATTACTCTTTATATGTTTTTTGCGAGATTCGCATAAAGGCTGGAAATTCTTTGGTGCATTTCCGAGATTTCTGTAATTATAGACAGGGAAGTGTGTATTCTCTAGCCGCAAATAGTATAAGTAGGTCAGTTCAGACCTGGCAATCTACTGAAAGCTCGAAATACGCACATTAGAGACTTACTGGAGAAGGCGATTCTCGCAACGGCAGCTCAGTAGGTCGCCGTCCAGGACTGCCTCTAGCCTTGCGAGGGTAAGGCGCAGGCAGTCCATACGTACAGCCATACACTCCAAGCTCCAATCCTAACTGGTCTCCCTGACTGCGCGGCTGTTTCGTCTGAAACCGCTGCAGTGTCGAGTCCACTCTCGGCTTCTTGCCAGGGGAAAAGACGAGAGCTCGAGTGGGGGGACTGATAAGGATAGGAGGTGGATGGTGGGAAGAGGGACTGGGCGGCTTACGGCCCAGAGAGGCAGTTCGAGGCCTGATAGGACAGCTCACTCCATTCAGACTGAAACTGGGTAGTGGACTTGGGACCATTGGCAGGGTTTTCTCGGTGGATTGGTCAGCCAAACTGTTTCTCTGGCTCCTGGCTCTTCGAGTCTTCCTAGAGACTTTAGTGTCCAGTACAGTGGAGGCGAGGCGAGAGTTGAACCAGCGACTCGGGGGCGGGGACAGGACAGAGGGCGTGAGCAATTCCGCAGGCAGCATTAAAATTAATCTTTGAATGGCAGAGGAAGAGACCAAGGAAGTGCGAGGCAGGGCTCAAACCCTATCCCCGCCTCCCTCGAAGCCACGCTCGCTTTCGCAGCACGAGGAGGAAAAGGACTTCCACCAGCGGAATATGGAGCATATCCGATTGCTTGCACAGAAGAAGATGCACCGTATGCAGCAGATACAGGAAGAACAGCAAAAGTTAGAAGCCACTCGTGAGCGTCTGCGGCAACTCGTCCTCAGCCGAGCCCAGAAACTCAAAGAAGCCCGCGAAAGCCTGCCGCCCGAGGCCCCTCCCACCGAGCCAGTCCCCGACGAACCAGAAGAAGAAATCAAAATCGACCCAGAAGTGGAAAAACGCGCGCAAATGAAGAAGTACTACCGGTCCCGGTACAGCTCTCTACTGAAGACTTTGCAGGAAAACCATCGACAGAAGCAGAGTCAGGAGGAAAAGGAAAAGCAGAGGCAACAGGCGAAGCAGCAGAAGCTGAAGGAGGACCTGGGCTTGGCCAATGTAACGTCGAAGCTGCACACTCCCACTGTGGCTAGCTTGGTGGGCGCCAGTGCTGTGAAGGAGGAGGACCTTGCGCAGGTCAAAGGGGCGAAAGTAGCGCAAATCCTTGCGCAGGTGCCCAAGCCTGTGGCTTCCAAGAAGCCGGAACCTGAGGAACTCCGTCCAGAAGAGGAAAAGGAAAAGCAGCGTTTAGCCCGGGAAGCCGCAGAGAAGATCCGCAAACGTGCCCAAGAGAACCTCCAACAACTAACCGAAAAGCGCCAAGCCGAGGCCCGCAGAGAGGTCGAAGCCCAGGCCAAAGCCGCTCGCATCCGCACCGCTGCCCGCGAAGCAGTGCTTTCCATGAAGAAAGCGCTGGACCTGCCGCCTCGGCCGAGGTCCGAGTCTCCTGAGCATGTGGAAGTGGATGATGAGGACCTAGTGCCGAGTCGGAAAAGGACGGTGGATAGGGATGCACTGCTGAAGTTGGCGCAGCACAGGAGGAACAATGCTCCGATGATTACGGACTTCGCGCAGTGGAAGAAGAGGAATAGAGTGGCGGAGAAGGATAGAGTGTTCATTGTGATGGGCGGATATCCGGATATTAGGAAGGCTTTCAAGAGACGAAGTAAGGCGCACACAGTTAGACTGGGTAGAGAATACCGAGAAACATTCCCCCTGCTTCGACCTCAAGTGGACACTCAAGGTCAAAGACATCGACTTCCGGGGTCTGCAAGACTACCAACTGGTCAATCACTTCGAAAAGAACTCGAAAATCACCACCAAAGTCGGCCTTTCACACAGCCTTCGCAACCTTATCTGGTTCAACAATGTGGACATCGACACTTTCTACCCTCGTTGTTTCGACGCTAGCGAAGCCCTCGAACTCGAAGACCTGATCACCGAAATAAAGGCCGTGAAGGCCGAAAGCATCCTCAAGCAGTTCTACGAAGGCGCCAAAATCCCCGAAAACGTGGTCCTGCTGGCCTTAACAGTCTGCAGACGCAGAGTGAAGGACCTGGACGAACTCATCGACGACCCAAACATCCAGAACTTCACCCTCATGACTCCCGAGGAGTGGGAAATCCTGTCAGCCGATGAGATGAGTCCGGAGGACTTGCAGAAGAAGAAGCACGAAGACTGGCTCACGAGGAATGAAATGAAGCCCGAGGCTCCGAAGCCTAAGAAAAAACGGAAAAACACACCGAAGCCGCTTTCAGCTGCTGCGGAATCAGAAGACAGTGGGAGTGATGCAGATGAAGCTTCACTTGCAAGTCAAGTCAAAGCCGTGTTGAGCCAGATGAAGGAGAAGTTCCCACAGTTTGACTTGAATGGGTATAAAAATGCGTGGATTGCGAAGCCGGCGGGACTGTCGAGAGGTAGGGGGATTGCTTGCTTCAACAGTTTGGTGCAAATTGTGGATTACTTGAGGAAGGAAGGACAGTGGGTGGTGCAGAAGTATATCGAAAACCCACTGCTTATCCTTAACAAGAAGTTCGATATTAGGCAGTGGGTTCTGGTCACTGACTTCAATCCACTAACCGTTTGGTTTTACGAAAGCTGCTACCTTCGCTTCGGCGTGGAAGACTTCGACATCACCAACCTCCAAAACAAGTACATCCACCTGACCAACAACTCCATAGTGAAGCACAGCGACAAGTTCCTGGAGACTGACATCGAGGGCAGCATGTGGCACTCTGAGGAGTTCGCAGAGTACCTACTTGAGCAGAAAGGCGTGAATGCCTGGGAAGAATCGATAAAGCCGAAAATCAAAGACATCGTAAAGTGGTCGCTGGAGGCGGCGCAGGATATGATTGAGCACCGGAAGAACTCGTGTGAGTTGTTCGGCTACGATATAATGATCGATGAAAATCTGAACCCTTGGCTGATTGAGGTGAACTCCAGTCCTGCCATGGACTACAGCACTCCCATCACGAAGCGCCTGGTGAAGGAAGTGATGGAGGACTGTACGAAGGTGTTGGTGGACTATGGCTACGCCAGTGTCAAGAAGAAGGCGGCAGTGGACACAGGGAAGTTTACCCTAATTTACAAGGCGAAGAGGATGGTGGAGCAGCCGCATCAGGCTTTCGGACTCAACTTGGTGTGCCAGGGCAAGCCGCTCCGCTAACACCTTACTAGCTCACCATTCTTCTTAGGCCTTACTGTCCAGTCTAATGAAGATTCACACCCTATTGTTACTACTGACGTCAGCCCTCTTCGTCTTCCGATTGATACCACAAGCGGGCGAATTCCTCTCCAGACGCCTTCTGCAGGTCTTCCGTGTGCACAGTCATCACATGCTTCTGCACCTCTTTCACTGTGACGAAGGGTGCATTGCAGAGGAGACAGGGAAAGGCAGGGGTCAGGTGGCGCTTCAGGTGAGAGTCCAGAAGCTCGAAAGTGCGGAAGTTGCGGGTGCACTTGGGACATGCGCAGTCCAAATGTGCTGCTTCAAAAAGTCGTAGTCCAAGGCTGGGTCATCTACACAGGTCTCATCGTCTTGACATATGGGACAGTTTTCGTAGATATTCGCAAAGGTGAGATGCTGCTTTTTGGCCGACTCATTGCTCTCTTCCTCGAACTCAGGCTGAATAGTAGGTAACTCGCATATCATTCGGTCCACACTGTTTACAGGGAGTTTGTGCAGAGTGATGAGGTGAGCGCGAAGGGACCGTTTGCCCTGAAGCGTCTTTTTGCAGTACTCACAAGTATAGGGTCTCATGCTAGTGTGCAGCAACAAGTGTTCTTGCAGAGCAAAGTCTTGGTGGCAAGTCGCACACTGCATTCCCGAAGTCTGCGGACTGCGTCTTACGAAGGGAAAGCGCATAGTGTGGCCGACATGCATGACTGCGACATGTTCCTTAATAATCGCTTTGCGTCGGAAAGTGCGTTTGCAGAGTAGACATAGGAAGGATCGAACTTCTCCCAATAGGTCACTGTTGCTATCGGGCAGTTTTACGTTCCAGGCTCTTTCGCTGTGTTCCGGGTGAAGACGGAAAATGTGTTTTTTGACGCCTCTATCCGCGGTGAAGGTTTTCTCGCAATATGGGCAGTTGAAGGGCCGGGCTCCGAGATGGATTTTCTTATGCTTGATTTCATGCGAAAGCTTGGTGAACACAATGCCACATATTTCGCAAGGGTAGCGTCCAGGTCTCGCCCCCCTTTCCACCTTGCTATCAGACTCCTCCCCACTGTCGCTACTGGCCACTGGCTCCACTGGCTTTTCATTCCTTCGACTCGCACGGTCAAAGTCCACCAGCGACTCAAACGACCCTGCAGGTGCGATTTCATTCTGGCTCTCAGTCACAGTGAATGCAGTCTGCGTGTCGAAAGCCTCAATCAACGGAACCCTGCTGATACCCTTAGTCGGCTTGACTCCATGGTGCTTTGTGATATGCTGCTCAAAGCCATGCTTGAGCACCCCTCTGTTGCAGTATGGACACAGACTGTGTTCCTCTTGTGTGTGCTGCACGACGTGAATAGCCAACTCGAGTTCGCTGGAGTAGGACTTGTTGCAGGCTCTGCAGATGTGGAAGAGGCTGTTGCGACACCACTCTTCATGCTCGTGGAATTCACTTCTGGTCTGGAAGTCTCGCAGTGAGCAGATGGAACACTTCAGGTTTTCCATTATAGCGCGAGGGATGGTTGCAGGGCTAAAGTCCATTGAGGGCTTAGGGAGCGGCTTCAATCTTTATCTAGCAAATCTTCTAAGTCGGAAGGCGGAGATTGCGTTTCTGATTTCGGTCGTTTGATGCCTTCGAAGTTCTTGGGCTTTCTCCCTCTCTTCCGCTTGAACACTGTCGCATCTCTCTGCACTTCTGGTCCTGACGCTATTAAGGCTTGCAGCTTAGCATTGTGCGTGCGCAGGTTAGTGGCTTCCTTCAGCAGGGAGTAGTCGTGTGCGATGAGACGGCTGAGGCTTTGTTGGAGGAGCGCGGGAGCCTGGCCTTGCGTGCGTTGGAGCAGTTGGCAGACTCCTTGGCTGGTCCAGAACTCCTCAGGACGATCAAGGTTCATAGAGTGGCGGGTATCTAAGTGACTGAGGTGGAAGGCTTGAAGGGAGGTGAAGTGAGTTCGGTAGTACAGAAGGCGGAGGTGAGGAGTAGGTTGGCGGGGACAAGCTGCTAGGAAGCCTTCCACAGATGCGAAGTCTAGCGGACTTGGAATCGGACTAGAGACTGCGGGAGTGTTTTCCAGCGGGAATACAGCCGATACGGTTTCTTCTGGACCTAGTCTGCTTTCCCAATCCAGCGCGAACAGCTTTTCCATACTCGCCGCTTCCTGCTGCTCTTTGCACCGAAACAACACCAATAAATCCTTATCTTTGTTCTGCATATAACCCGCCACCAGCCCCCCTGTACCGTCTTTCCGCGGGTTCTCTGGGTCTGCAAGCAGCACCTTAGCCTCTGCCAAGCCTGCTTCTATTGCAGCACTGGTGATTTTCCGCAGATGGTCCATAGACTTCGCCTTCTGCTCTACGAAGTGGTCCAATGAAACTTGCACATCTGCACAGCGATTTATGACTGCTTTTTCACACTTCTCAATAGTGTCTATGTTCCTTTTAAGCTTTTCGTAAGTCAGGGTGCGTATCAGTCGGTACTGTGCCACTTTCGCCAGTTCTTCGCCTGACTGAATCAATGGTCTTTGGCTCATGGGCAGGAAGATATGACTGATAGTGCTTTGGGATTGTGATAAGTGGCCAATTTTGCAGGCGGGACAGTAGGCCACTAGGGGAAACTGACAGCTGCATATCTCCTGAGCAGCGAGCGTACAGCAAACATCACAGAGTGGGGAGGTGGGAGGACTCTGGGGAAGCGGGAAGAAGAGGTGGGCGGCAGAGCGGGCTGTGTGGCTGGACAGACAAAGAGTGCACACAAAGAAGGCGCGGACCTCACAGCTGCAGCAGAAGGCAGCACTCGACTGCTTGCAGATTTGGCACTCAGTCCCGCTCATATTATATAGCCTTTAGAGCCAAGCTAGAGACAGCACTGCCAGTTTCGCCTCCTTGGCAGATCGCTTAGTACTATATCGTCTATCCATGCAGGGAAGATTACCTACGCTATACCATCAACGCCGCTACGACCGCTGCAAGTACCGCCAGCACCAGCCACAGTCTCCACCCAGACCCGCCGGGCAAGGCTATCACTTCATACGAGTAGTCCGCAGACCCGACCACTACCACCCTGTCCTTCGCCTGCACTGACACGCCTGTCACTGGCATTTCAAACAGCTCCCGGCTGTACCTGCATTTGTAGTCATTCGCGCTCATCACTTGGATGACGCCATTGTTCCCGCCGAGTATGTATTGCTGGCCGAGAGGGTCGAGGACCAGCTGGCAGGAGGGATGGTCATGCACCTTGAAGGACTCCACAGGCAGAAACCCTTCCTGGCAGTTCCACTCAGTCACATAGCTTCCAGACTTCGCTTGAATCGACAAAGTTATCAGTTTCTTCGAATCAGTGGCGAAGAGACAACTACGGAAGGTGAGCGGAGGCAGGCCAGGGCTAAGGGACAGACTGAGAGTCCGGATAAGTAGGATTTTCGGCTTGAGTTCGAACACCTTACAAGTCTTGTCGTTCGAGGTAGTGCACGCGTACATTTGGTCGGGACTGATGGCGCCTGAGGTCACTTCGGAGGTGTGGATTGGGGCTGCGAACAGCGACTTCTGCTGGAGGGCTTTCGAGAGAGACCAGAAAGAGACGGTGCCGCTGTCGCCGCCGGCTAGTAAGAAGCTGTTGTCGATAGAGATGATTGCGATTTTCTGCAGCTTCTTGGCTGGCTCAGTGGTGAACCTCAGTACCTGTCTAATCTCCCTACATACCCCTCACCTCCGCTGTTCAATGCGGTACACAGCCGTATCCGTGCCAATACACGCTACGACCACATCCAGCTCCTGAGCCCAGTCCAGGTACGCAGCTAGTTCGTTCTGCGTGTCCAGTTCCGCCAGCGGGTCTTCGAACTTGGCCATTCGCTTGAACAGGGACAGTTTGTTCTTGATGCCAAAGCTCTGGCCGCCACCTCCCCCACTGACCAGTACACAGTCCTTGTAGCAAGTTAAGGCCCAGATAGGGTAGCGGAGGTAGTGGGGTTGGCGCTTCTTACACAACATTACATGGAGATAGCCGGGCCATTGGCCTAGCAATGGGAGTGAAAGAACTAGAACAAGGAAGGGCTGCTGGGTATTGAATTGGGAGAGTTGGGCGTGCAGTGGGCTATTAGTGATAAGCTGCTTTCTGAAAGCAGCGGATTGATCGAAGTTACTTAAATGCTGAGATGTTGAGGAGAACTCGCAACTATTTCTGCACATATCAAGGAATATATATATACGTTAAAGTTCCTTATATGTTTGTAAGTCACTCAATCGTACACCCCAAAGACTCATTTCCTACAAGTGTCCAATTTCAGCAGCAGTGAATGCCACTATCCCCATACGTTTCAAGCAATTTTATTATAGCGATCTAAACCAATATGATTTGCAGTAGCCTTATCTATCTATATCGCGTGCCGCTGATTTTCTAAGTTCCTCTATGAGTAAAATGAGAAGAACGTAATTACAAACTAAAGTCTATTATGACTTTTCCGATTTTTCTGTATGCAAATTCTCTGTGCGTTGCCTTTTCCATCTCCGAAGCGTGCAATTGTGCCCAGTAGTCCTTATTCACCAAGTTTTTGGTGCCGCGCTGTCCAGATGCACCTCCTTGTCACTATCTCCTGTCTAATACCCAGGCCTGACACACCTTTTTAAGGCGGGCACAGACTTGACAAATTTGAGTCTTGTGGAAACGCTCCTTAGCTGCAGCCTGCCACCCAAAGACAGTAAACGGACGTTGGCAGATGCAGCAAGTCTGACCGAAGTGAGTTTTCCTATTCACATGTAGGGCTTACGCCCAGACATTCCTCGCAAGTGACTGGGAAGTCGCTTTCTTCCCAGCAGTGTTTCTTGCCTTCTG
>Ga0247837_1003338_pt1 | contig 28244 bp, 22 predicted proteins | sample LaCtaG_2_FD_187115 | JGI IMG/M metagenome (GOLD analysis project Ga0247837, IMG submission 187115) | Freshwater microbial communities from meromictic Lake La Cruz, Castile-La Mancha, Spain - LaCruzMarch2015_14.5m | ecosystem: Environmental > Aquatic > Freshwater > Lake | place: Spain: Castile-La...
GTCTTCTTGGGCCTCGGATGACAGCGAGCGAGCGTCTTTGTGTGCCATGCACCGACTATAGCGAGGTAAAGCGTCTAAGTCAAGTATTTAACGCCCGGAGTAGTAACTGGTCGGTGATGCAAAACGCCTGGCGCGACTTCATGCTGACTGACCGGTTCGGGATCTACGGCGGCGGCGGGATCGGTGCCGGCGGCTACATTCTCGGCGAGCAGCTGCAGGGCGACGTGCTCTATGTCGATCCGGGTGCCAGCTTCGCCTGGCAGTTCGGCGGCGGGTTGCTCTGGGAGGTCTCCAGCCGGCTCACCTTTGACGTGGGCTACCGCTACTTTCAGATTGACGCAATCACTCAGGCCAACACCTTGCCCAACCAGTTTTCGGCCAGCGAACTGATGTTCACGCTGCGGTTCTACGAGCCGTTCCGCAACTGGCGACAGTGAGGCTCGTCCCGGAGAGGCTGCGGCGGGTAGTCGCCCCCTGCTGCTGCCGCGCGGGCGCGGACGTTCTGCGGGCGGTTGGCATGGCCTGCAGGGGAGAGTCTTTCACGACCTGCGTCACCGTCGTGGCAGCGGTGTGATTGAGCGGTCCCGCCCGCACCGGCTTTGCGGGGGCGGCAAAAGTCTCCTTGCTCCGGCCGCGGTCTCGAGCGGTTTCGTGGTCAAGGGACCACCCGCCGGCGCTTTTATCAGGGCCGCAGCCCGAGCGTGAGGAAGTCCCGGTTGACGAGCGAGTCGAACAGGGCGTGCGCGAAGCACTCCCGCTCAGCCGTGCTCCCGCCGGCAAAGGCCGTGGCTGCTGCCGCGGCGCTGATCTCGCGGATGGTGCGGCGGCCGTCCATCAACTGCACCAGGGCCAGCTGCTCGGGCGAGAGCGGCGTGCTCCAGCCGGGCCGAGTGATCGAGTCGCCGTTGAGGCCGCAGCGGTAGCGAAAGCAGGGCACGGTGTCGAGCACGGCGTCCGTCGCGACGTCGATCCGGTAGGTCTGCGGCGGCCGCTCGGGGCGGCAGGCGGTGAAGAAGTGGCAGCCGTTGCGGTGGTTTACTCGCTCCATCACCCCCCACCGCTGTTCCTTGGGCAGCGCCGCCACGGCATCGAAATACAGGTTGCCCGGAGCTGCGACCGGCTCATACGACGACTTCAGAAACCAGTCCTGAAACACGAGCCCGCCTGCGGCCAAGAGGTCGAGGCAGTCGGCGACGGTGTAGCTGCGGTCGCGGCCGTGGAGAAAGGTGTCCACGAGCCCCGCGTCGAACTTCAGGTCTGGCGCGACCGCCAAGTAGCTCTGCAGTGGATGATCGGGCGGCAGGGCCGCGAGCGCCGCCTTGACCACGGCCAGCGACGGCTCGTCTTGCGTGAGGCCGAGATCGCGAAACACCCCCTGGAGCATCTCGACGCCCAGTCGGCCGTAGCGGGCGTAGAGCATGAGCGCCGCCACGCCCTCGGGCCGGAGCACCGCGGCGAGGGCCCGGATCCCGGCTTCCGGCGAGGCCATGTGATGCAGCACGCCGGTCGAGACGACGAGGTCGTAGTCGCGCTTCAGCGAACCCACTTCCTCGATCGGTAGCCGGTGCAGGTCGAGGTTCCGGAGTCCGTATTTGTGCTTCAAGAACCGGTGGTGGTCGAGCGATGCGGCACTGACGTCGATCGCCACCACCTTCGCGCTGGGGTTTGTGTAGGCAAACACCGCCGCCTGGTTCGTGCCGCAGCCGGCGATCAGGATCTCGAGGTCGGGCTGGTAGTCACGGTCGGGCCAGAACAGCCGGTGGGCATGGCTCGGATCGAACCACTGCCAGCTGCCGGCGAGCCAGGCTGGGAGGTCCCGGATCGGCTCCGGGTACACCCACTTCTCATATTGCCCCGAGACGACATCGGCGAGCGGGTCGGCGGGCATGGCGCACTGGTTCCTGAGGGGCGTGCGCTGCAGGATAATCGAAGTCTCAAGCCTTCGGCCGCGACACCAGCGGCAGGGATTTCCAGGCACTCCAGCGGGAGCATTGCCCGGCGGCCGTCGATAGCGGGCAAGGGCGGCTGGCCCCGTTGCACTGGCCGGCACCGACTCCGTTGCTCGAGCCGGTGCACACTCTTCCGGCCGCACCCGTCAAAACGAGGCACGTGCTGGCAATCGTGCCGCCGGCCGGCGGGGCCGCTCGGCAAGCAATACGCCCGGGAAAACAGCGGCTTTCCCGGGCGTTTCGGGAGTGGGCGATATAGGGCTCGAACCTATGACCCCCAGCTTGTCGAGCTGGTGCTCTAACCAACTGAGCTAATCGCCCGGACAGTCGGCCTCCCAAGTGTCGCGCGTAAAACGTGGCCAGTCAAGCGAACCGCGTGGGCGGCGACGCCTGCGACGAACGCGGCTTGCGGGCCGAGCGCGACGGCGGATACCCTGCGGTTTTCCTGCGAAATCCCGCGGGAGCTTCCTCGGCTTTCTCGTTGCCACCATGCCTATCGTCCGCCTGCCCGACGGCTCCACCCGCGACCTTCCCGCCACCGCGAAGGTGGCCGACTGCATCGGCGACGCCGCCATGACCGGCGGAAAAAGGGGCAAGAAGGCCCCCGTCGCCGCTCTGCTCGACGGGAAGGTCGTGGGGCTCGACGCGCCCTTGCCGGCCGAGGGCACGGCCACGGTCGAGCCGCTCTTTGCCGGTGACGCCCGGGCGCTCTCCGTGATGCGACACTCGGCGGCCCACGTGATGGCCCGGGCGGTGATGCGGCTCTTCGACGGCGTGGAGCTCGCCTTCGGCCCCACGGTGGGCCATGGCTTCTATTACGACATGCGGGCGAGCCGGCCGATCACCGACGAGGATCTGCCGCTGATCGAGGCCGAGATGAGGCGGATCATCGAGGCCGACGAGGCCTTCGAGCGGGTGGAGGTGCCGCGGGAGAAGGCGCTGGAGATCATCCGCGGCCTGAACCAGCCCTTGAAGGCCGAGCACATCGAAACCGGCCTGGCCGGCCACCCGTCGCTGTCCTTCTACCGGCAGGGGGAGTTCGTCGATCTCTGCCGCGGGCCGCACGTGCCGAGCCCCACCTGCATCGGGGCCTTCAAGCTCACGAACATCGCTGGCGCCTACTGGAAGGGTGACGCCCAGAACGCCCAGCTGCAGCGGCTCTACGGCACCGCCTGGTTTACCCAGGAGGAGCTCGACGCGCATCTCGCGGCGCTCGAGGAAGCCCGCCGCCGCGACCATCGCGTGCTTGGCAAGCAACTCGATTTGTTTACCACCAGCCCGCTCGTGGGCGCGGGGCTCGTGCTCTGGATGCCCAAGGGAGCGCGGCTGCGGGCCACGCTCGAGAGCTTCGTCCGCGACGAGCTCGCCGCGCGGGGCTATGAGCCCGTCTACACGCCCCACATCGGCAAGGTCGATCTCTACAAGATCTCCGGCCACTATCCCTATTACGCCGACAGCCAGTTCAAGCCGATCGTGATGAGCGACGACGAGCAGTATTTGCTCAAGCCGATGAACTGCCCGCACCACACGATGATTTACAAGGCTCGGCCCCACAGCTACAAGGACTTGCCGTTGCGGCTGGCCGAGTTTGGCACGGTCTACCGCTACGAGCAGTCCGGTGAGCTCGGCGGGATGACGCGGGTCCGCGGGTTCACCCAGGACGACGCCCACATCTTCTGCACGCCCGAGCAAGTGGAGGAGGAGGTCGAGGGCTGCATTGCGTTCACGCTGAAAGTCCTCGAGAGCCTGGCCTTCGACAACTTCCGCGTCCGGCTCGGGTTTCGCGATCCCACGAGCGACAAGTACGTCGGCCCGCCCGAGCGCTGGAACGAGGCCGAGGCGGCGATTCAAAGGGTGGCCCGCCGCATGAACCTGCCCGGCTGCGAGCCCGAACCGGGCGAGGCCGCCTTCTATGGACCCAAGATCGACTTCGTGGTCAACGACTCGCTCGGCCGAGAGTGGCAGCTCGGCACGGTGCAGCTCGACTACAACCTGCCGAGCGCCGAGCGGTTCGACCTCGAATACATCGGGGCCGACAACTCCAAGCACCGTCCGGTAATGATCCACCGGGCCCCATTAGGCAGCCTGGAGCGGTTCGTGGGCGTCTTGATCGAGCACTTCGCCGGGGCGTTTCCTCTCTGGCTGGCACCCGAGCAGGTGCGAGTGATCCCGGTCAGCGAGAAGAGCGCCGCTTATGCCGAGGTGGTCAAGGCGAAGCTCGAGGCTGCGGGCCTGCGGGTGGGCCGCGACCTGGCCGCGGAAAAGCTCGGGGCCAAGATTCGCACCGCGCAGTTGGATCTGATCCCGATGATGGCCGTCTGCGGCCCCCGAGACGAAGCGGCCGGCACCATCAGCCTTCGCGACCGGCTCGACGGCGACCTGGGGGCGATGAGCCTCGAGACCGCGATCGAGCGGCTCCGCGACGAGAATGCCCGCCGCGCTGTCCGCCACAAGCCCAAGCCGCTCGCCCTCACCGGCGACACTGCCGCCGAAGCAGCCGCGGCAGGCGACGGTTACTGAGTGTTTGACCCCTCGATTCCCTGGCCCGCCGCCCGGCGGCAGACCCTTGCTTCAGGAGCTTCGCCCCATGGCCGCTGCCGCCACCGTAGTCAGCAACGGAGCCGATACCGCCTGGATCATCGTGGCCACGGCGCTGGTGCTGTTCATGACGCTGCCGGGCCTGGCCCTGTTCTACGGCGGCCTGGTCCGCTCCAAGAGCGTGCTCGTCACGATCGTCTGGAGCGGCGTGGTCTCGGCCGGCGCCTTCTTCCTCGTGGACAAGCTCGTGGGGATGCGGGTGCCGATCGAGGTGGAGCGAGGCGGCCTCGATCTGGCCGAGCACCAGGAGCAGGCCTACGAGATCGTGTAGCTTCGGCCGCGATCCATTTCTGCCATGCCACGGTTTGTCTTCCTCGAGCACACGGGCCATCCGGACGACCCGGCCGGCCGTCACTACGATCTCTTGCTCGAGGAGTCGGAGGCCTGCCGGACCTGGCGGCTGACGGAGATTCCCACGGCCGGCGGCGAGCCGGTGGCGGCCCGGCCACTGCCCCCGCACCGGCTCGCCTGGCTCGAGATCGAGGCCGGGAAGGTCTCCGGCGGCCGTGGTTTCGCCCGGCGGGTGGATTTGGGCACGTATCAGCAGGCCCGCAGCGACGAGCTGGACCTCCGGGGATCCATCCTCAGCGGCCGGTTGAGGTTCGAGCCCGGCGAAACCGGCTGGCAGGCGGCGCTCGACTGAGCGGACGTATCATGGCGGCCCCCCAGGAGTGCTCCCATGAAGCCGCGTGAAGTGCTCGCGATGTGCCGCGAGAAGGAAGTCAAGGCCGTCGATCTCCGGTTCGCCGACTTCTTTGGCGCCTGGCAGCACTTCACGATCCCCGTCGGCAAGCTCGAGGAAGACACCTTCGCCGACGGCCTCGGCTTCGACGGCTCGAGCATCCGCGGCTGGCAGTCGATCAACGAGAGCGACATGCTGCTTGTGCCGCAGCCCGACACCGTCTTCCTCGACCCCTTCGCCGTCACGCCCACCCTGGCGATGATCTGCGAGGTTCAGGATCCGATCACGCGCGAGGACTACTCCCGCGACCCGCGGAACGTGGCCCGCAAGGCGGTGAACTATCTGAAAAGTACCGGGATCGCCGACACCTGCTTGATCGGCCCGGAGGCCGAGTTTTTCGTGTTCGACAACGTGCGCTTCGACCAGAACGCCCACGAGGGCTATTACCACGTCGACTCGGCCGAGGCCGAATGGAACCGTGGCCGGAGCGATCGCCCAAACCTCGGCTACACGCTGCGGCACAAGGAGGGCTACTTCCCCTGCCCGCCGTCTGACCAGCTGATGGACATCCGCACCGAGATGATGCAGACGATGATTGCCTGCGGCATCGACGTCGAGGCCCAGCACCACGAGGTGGCCACGGCCGGGCAGTGCGAGATCGACGTGCGCTACGGCGAACTCGTGCGGATGGCCGACCAGATGTGTCTCTACAAGTACGTTGTGCGGAATGTCGCCCGGCGGCACGGCAAGACGGCCACCTTCATGCCCAAGCCGATCTTCGGCGACAACGGCTCGGGGATGCACACCCATCTCTCGCTCTGGAAGGACGGCCACCCGCTGTTCGCCGGCACGGGCTACGCGGGGCTCTCGGAGCTGGGGCTGTATGCCATCGGCGGCATCCTCCGCCACGCCCCGGCGCTGTTGGCGCTCACCAACCCGACCACCAATAGCTACAAGCGGCTCGTGCCGGGCTATGAGGCCCCGGTCAACCTCGCCTACTCGCAGCGGAACCGCTCGGCCGCCTGCCGAATCCCGATGTACTCCACGAGCCCCAAGACCAAGCGCGTGGAGTTCCGCTGCCCTGACCCCACCTGCAACCCCTATCTGGCCTTCGCGGCCATCCTCATGGCCGTGATCGACGGGATTCAAAACAAGTTTCACCCGGGCGACCCGCTCGACCGCGACATCTACGACATGCCGCCAGAGGAGCTCGCCGGCGTGCCTAAGGCTCCCGCGTCGCTCGCGGAAGCCTGCGATTGCCTGGCCACCGACGCAGACTTCCTCCTGCGGGGTGACGTGTTTACCGACGACGTGATCGCGACGTGGCTGAAGTGGAAGCGGGAGCGGGAAGTGGCCCCGATGCGGCTCCGCCCGCACCCCTACGAGTTTTGCCTGTATTTTGACGCGTAAGCGGCCGTGTTCGTGGGCTGAGCGGCGATCGACGTCCGAAAGAGCGCACACCAAAGGCCCGCGAGGGGCAAGCCTATGCCCCGTAGCGGCGGGCATCCTGCCCGCCGAATACGTTGTCGGTGGGCAAGCGGATTCCGCGGACCAGAGGCCCGCGGCTACTTCCGGCAATGGCCTGCGAGGGGTTGCCCGTGCCCCGGAGCCGGCGTTGCTGGCAAGCGAAGGCAGGATGCCGAAAGCGCAGCCAGCATCGAGTGAGCGGAGGGCAGGATGCCCGGAGTGAACGTCCGGGCGACGGGGTCGGGCAACCCCGAGCCGCGCGCGCTAGGCCTCTACCAGCAGGTTTTCCCACCATTCACGGCGATCGTCTGCCCGGTCACGAAGGCCGACTCGTCGCTGGCGAGATACACCGCCGCCCAGCCCACGTCGTCGGGCGTGCCCCAGCGGCCCATCGGCACGGTCGCCAGGTAGGCGTCTTTGTCGGCCTGCGGGTCGCTGACATGCCGCTCGACGGGAATCCAGCCCGGCGCGATCATGTTGACCGTGATTCCGCAGGGGGCGAGTTCGTGGCACATGCTCCGCGACCAGCCGGTCTGGGCTCCCTTGGCAGCCACGTACGCCGAAAACGGCGCCACGCCGAGGTGAAACACCTCGCTCGTCACGTTGACGAGCCGGCCGTGCCGGCGGGCCTTCATGCCGGGCAGCACCCGCCGAGCCAGTAGGTAGGGGCTCTTCACGAAGAAGTCGAGCATCTGCTGGTAGAAGTCCCAGTCGTACTCCTCGATCGGTTTCTGCGGCTGCGGGGGCGTGGCATTGACAACCACGATGTCGACCGGCCCGAGTGAGCCCTCGATGGCCGTGATCATCAAGTCGATCTCGGCCTCACTCGTGACGTCGGCCTGGAAAAGCGCGGCTCTGACGCCGGCGGCCGTGAGTTCGGCCAGGGAGGCCTCGGCTCGGGTGGTGTTGTTGGCGTAGTTCATCGCGACCTGCGCGCCGGCCAGGCCCAGGCACTTCGCCATCGCTTTGCCCAGGCCGGTCGAGGAGCCGGTGACCAGCGCGGTGCGGCCGACGAGTGAGAACGGGGGCGTCACAGACATGGGCATCGATTCCTTGCCAGGGTGCGGCGGGGCAGCGGCCTGCGGCCGGCCTGGGAGTGTATCGCACGCTCAGCGGATCGCCGGGGCCCAGGCCTGGGTGAGGTGGCGGATGACGCCGGCCACCGCCCCTTGCCGCTTGCTGGAGCGAGTCGGCGTGATGGTGCAGTCGGCGAGCGCGGCGGTCAGCGTCCGCTGGCGAACCCGCTCGACCACCCGCGCGAACCGCTCCGGCGACCCCACCAGAAGCGTGCCGTGCACGAACAGCGCCGTGGGGTTGAAGATATTGATCACGGCGGCGATCGCGATCGCCAGGTATTCGATGCCGGTGCCGACCGGGCCGGCGAAGTCGCCCGGCCGCTCGGCGAGCAGGGCCTCCACGGCGGTCAGACTGAGTGGCCGGCCGACCTGCTCCGACACCAGTCGGACGAGCGCCGCGTCAGTGGCGAGCGTCTCCAGGCACCCCCGGTTGCCGCAGCCGCAGCGGATGCCGTCGGGCATGACCGTGATGTGGCCCACCTCGCCGGCCATGCCACTGTGGCCGGCGAGCAGTTCGCCGCCGCTCATCACACCCAGCCCCAGGCCGTTGGCCACGTCGAGCATCGCGAAATCCCGCAGGCCGCGGGCGTCGCCGAAGAGTCGTTCGCTCAGGCACAGCCCGTCGGTTTCCTGAAGCAGGAGGCACTTCACGCCCAGCCGCCGCTCCAGGTCGCGGGCCGGGTTTCGCTTGTCGAGGATGTGGAGGTTGGGAGAGAACACGATCTCCTCGAGCCGCTCGTTGACCAGGCCCGGCACGCTCACGCCAATCCCCAGCGGCGTGGCGGTCGTGGCTTCGAGCAGGCTGCGGCACTCGCGGGCCAGCAGGTCCAGCAGCCGGGCGTAGGTGGGCGGCGTCGGAAAGCGGCGGGTCTTCTCTTCCGTGACACGGCCCTCGAGGCCCGTGATCACGAGGCAGCAGGTGGTGGCATCGATCACGATCCCGACCACGGCTGCGGTGTCGGCCGCCATCCGCACGAGCCGGCCCGGGCGGCCGAGCGCAGGGACGACCGGATCGAGCTCCTCGACGAGTCCGCGTTTGAGCAGCGAGTCGACGGCCTTGGAGACCGTGGGGGCGGTGAGCCCCGAGGCACGGGTCAGCGTGGCCCGCGACGAGGGGCCCTGCTGCTGGATCACCTCGATCAGCCGCCGTTCGTTGATCCGGCGGAGCAGGGTCGATTCGATCCGGTTTTCTGGTCGGTTCATCGGGGGATTGAGGCGGTCACGGCGACAGGTGCAGCCACCTGACTTGTTTTTTACTTAGCGGGTCTTAAAATAACTTGGCGGACGGTCCGTGGACAGGGACCGTCGCCGCGGCCGCCGAAACGCCCTGGTGGAACACCGATGAACACGTCGCCCGCCCTGAAGGCCGCGGCCTTGGTGGTGGTTACCGCGGCCCTGGCGGCCTCGACCGCAGTCGCTGCCGACGTCGACTTTGCCCGCGACATCCAGCCGCTGCTGGCAAGGCGGTGCTACTCGTGTCACGGTCCCGACACCCGGGAGGCCGGCCTGCGACTTGATCAGCCGGCCGCGGCAACGGCCGAACTCGACAGCGGCGCGACCGCGGTCGTGCCGGGGGACGTGGCAGCGAGCGAGATGATCGCCCGAATCACATCGACCGACCACGATCTCCAGATGCCGCCCGAGGGCCCGCGGCTCACGGCCGCCGAGGTCGAGGCCCTGAAGCAGTGGATCACGGCCGGGGCCGAGTGGCAGGCCCACTGGGCGTTCCGGCCCGTGGCGCGGCCGCCCCTGCCGGCCAGCTCCGAGGATCAGTCTGCGGCCAACCCGATCGACGCCTTCGTCGACGCGGGCCTCGCCGCCCGCGGCCTGGCGCGATCGCCCGCGGCCGACAAGGCGACGCTCCTGCGGCGGGCGACGTATGGCGTGACCGGCCTGCCGCCGACCGAGAGGGAGAGGCGGGAGTTCCTGGCCGATGATTCGCCGGCGGCCTGGGAGAAGGTGGTCGATCGGCTGCTCGCCTCGCCCCACTACGGCGAGCACTGGGGCCGCCACTGGCTGGACTTGGTTCGCTACGCTGAGACTAACTCCTTCGAGCGAGACGGCGTGAAGCCCCACGTCTGGCGGTATCGCGATTACGTGATCCGCTCATTCAACGATGACAAGCCCTACGACCAGTTCGTGCTCGAGCAGCTTGCCGGTGACGAGCTCGCTGAACCCTCGCTCGACTCGCTCGTGGCCACCGGCTACTACCGGCTCGGGCTCTGGGACGACGAGCCGGCCGACCGACGCCAGGCCCGCTACGACTGGCTCGACGACATCGTCTCCACGACCGGCCAGGTGTTTCTTGGCCTCACGATCAACTGCGCCCGCTGCCACGACCACAAGATCGACCCGCTGCCGCAGCGCGACTACTACGCGATGCTCGCCTTCTTCCACAACCTCACGCCGATGGGCAACGGCGGCGATCAGATCGAGCGGCCGCTGCTCGAGGGTCCGGAGGCCCGGCAGCGGCATGACGAGGCGGTCGCCGACCTGAACCGCCGCCGCGACGAGGCCCAGGCGGCCCTGGCTGAGATCGAGAGCCGCTTCCGCGCGGCGCTCAAGAACGATTCGGCCACCGCCACAGCCGGCGGCGACCTCGACGACCTGGCCTTCCGGTTCTACCGCGACTCGTGGCAGAGCCTGCCGAACTTCGACGAGCTCAAGCACGAAGACGAGGGACCGCTGCCGGGCAACCTGTTCGACATCGGCGTAGCCCCGTCGCTGCGGCCCGACGACTTCGGCTACGTATTCACGGGCTTTCTCAAAGTGCCCGCCGCCGGGGACTATACCTTCGTCCTCGACTCCGACGACGGCTCGCGGCTCTCGATCGACGGCCGCGTGGTGCTCGACTACGACGGGATTCACGGCGTGGGTAGCCCGCGCACCGCGACGGTGCGGCTGACGGCCGGCCGCAGGCCGATCCGCCTCGATTACTTCCAGGGCCAACACGGCAAGGGGCTCACCGTGGGCTGGTCGGGCCCCGGTTTCGAGCGGCGTCCACTGTCGGCCGGCCCCAAGGGCCCGGGCGCCGCAAAGCTCGACCTCGCCAAGGCGATTCGGGACGATGGCCTCCGACTGCTCGGGCCCGAGGTGATGAACGACTACACCGCCAAGCTCCAGAAACTCAAGCAGTTGAAGCAGGAAAAGGTGCCCGTCGAGACGGCGCTCGTGGTCAGCGAACACGGCGCCAAGGCTCCGGAGACGTTCGTCTTTTACCGGGGCAATCCGCATGCGGAGCCGAAGCCAGAGAATCGCGTCGAGCCGGCATTCCCCGGGATTCTCGCGCCGCCTGCGGCCGTGATCATGCCACCGGCCTCGGGCCACTCCTCGGGGCGGCGGACGGCGCTGGCGAGGTGGATCACATCGGCGACCAATCCACTCACGGGCCGCGTTCTGGCCAATCGCATCTGGCAGCATCACTTCGGCCGAGGCATTGTTCGTAGCCCCAACAACTTTGGCCTGATGGGTGATCCACCGACCCACCGGGAACTGCTCGACTGGCTGGCCGCCGAACTCGTGGCCACCGGCTGGCGGCTGAAGCCGATCCACAAGACGATCCTGATGTCGCGGGCCTATGGGGCGGCGGCGACCGCGGGCCAAGAGTCGCTGGCCAAGGATCCGCTCAATGACGCGTTTTGGCGGTTTGAGATGCGGCGGCTGGCCGCCGAGGAGATCCGCGACTCAGTCCACGTGGCCAGCGGCACGTTCAATCCGCAGATGTTTGGGCCGAGCATCTATCCCGCCATCCCCCAGGCGGTGTTGGCCACGCAGTCGGTGCCGGGCAAGGGCTGGGGCACCTCGGCGCCAAAGGACCAGGCGCGCCGCAGCATCTACATCCACGTTAAGCGGTCGCTCCTGACGCCGATCCTGGCCGACTTCGACCTGGCCGATCCCGATGCGTCCTGCCCGGTGCGATTCACCACGACGCAGCCCACCCAGGCCCTGGGGATGATGAACGGCGACTTCCTCCATGCCCAGGCGCGGGCGTTTGCCGAGCGGGTCCGCCGCGAGGTCGGCGGCACAAACGCCGACCAGACCGCCGCCATGGTGCGCCGGGCGCTCGAGATCGCGCTCGTGCGATCGGCGACCGATGTCGAGGTGACCCGGGGCGTGGCCCTGATCGACGACCTGGAGACCAAAGATGGCGTCGGCCCCGGCCGGGCCCTCGAACTCTACTGCCTGATGGTGCTGAACCTCAATGAGTTTGCCTACCTCGATTGAACGGGAGACCTGCCATGAATGACCCGCAGTTGCCTGGCCGCCGGGGGGCATTTTGCCACCGCACGCGGCGCGAGTTTTTCTGGGAGGCGGGGGCCTCGTTCACGGGGCTGGCGCTGGCCGGCCTGCTCGAGCAGGGCTTCTTCGCCCGCCAGGCCCGTGCTGCTACCGGGATTCCCTTTGTCAACCCGCTGGCAGCCAAGCCACCGATGTTTGAATCCAAGGCCAAGAGCGTGATCTTCCTGTTCATGTATGGCGGCCCGAGTCACGTCGACACCTTTGACTACAAGCCCGCGCTCTACCCGCTCGACGGGAAGACGGTTCCCGTCAAGACGAAGGGCCGGGGCGGCGAGAGAAGCGAGGGGCGGGTCGTGGGCCCGAAATGGAAATTCAATCAATATGGGCAGTGCGGCAAGTGGGTCAGCGACCTGTTTCCCAATCTGGCCCGCCACGTCGACAAGATCGCCTTCATCCACTCGATGACAGCCGACTCGCCGATCCACGGCTCAGCGATGCTCCAGATGAACTCCGGCAAGATCCAGTCGGGCGCGCCGTGCCTCGGCTCGTGGGCAAATTACGGCCTGGGCAGCGTCAACGAAAATCTCCCGGGCTTCGTCGTGATGCTCGACCCCACCGGCGGCCCGATCTCGGGGGCCAAGAACTGGTCGAGCGGCTACATGCCGGCCACCTACCAGGGCACGATTCTCCGGAGCAAGGGGGCGCCGATTCTCGATCTCGCACCCCCGCTCGACATGCCGCTGGAGGCCCAACGGGCGATGCTCGACTCACTCCGGGAGGCCAACACGGCCCACCTCCTCTCCCGCGGCGACAACAGCGAACTCGCCGCCCGGATCGCCTCCTACGAACTGGCCTGGAAGATGCAGGAACACGCCCCCGAAGCGGTCGACCTGGCCAGCGAGACCGAGGAGACAACGAAGCTCTACGGGCTCGACAATCCCCGCACGGCCGACTTCGGCCGCCGCTGCCTCTTGGCCCGGCGGCTCGTGGAGCGGGGCGTGCGGTTTGTCCAGTTGTATTCCGGCGGTGCGCACAACGACGACAACTGGGACGCCCACGGCGACCTTGAAAAAAACCACAACTTCCACGCCGGCAACACCGACCAGCCGGTGGCGGCGTTGCTTGAAGACCTCGACAGGCGGGGTCTCTTGGACGAGACGCTCGTGATCTGGGGGGGCGAGTTTGGCCGCCAGCCCACGGCCGAATATGCCGCAGGCACCGGCCGCGACCACAACGCTTTCGGGTTCACGATGTGGATGGCCGGCGGCGGCATCAAGGGGGGCGTGAGCATCGGTGAGACCGACGAACTCGGGGCGGCCGCGATCTCGCCCGGCCCGGGCCACGGCAATGGTGACAAGCCGGGTTTTCATGTCAGGAGCCTGCACGCGACGGCACTGCACCTGCTCGGCTTCGACCCCAATCGGCTGAGTTACTTCTTCGGCGGCCTGGATCAGAAGCTCGTCGGCGTGGAGCACGTCGAGCCGATCAAGGAGGTGCTGGCGTGAGTGGCTGTGTCGCCTGGCTGGTTGTCGCCGCGGTTGCCTCGGCCGAGCCGCCGCCCACCGCCGCGCAGACCGGCCCGGCCCGCCGCGTGATCGCGGCCGACGATTCGACCAAGACACTCGCCGCGATTGGTCCCGACGGCCGGGTCGAATGGCAGCTCCCCTGTCGGCAGATTCACGACCTTCAGCTTCTGCCCGCCGGCCACCTGCTCTATCAGGATGGCTGGACGCGGATCGTGGAGCTCGATGCCGATCGCAAGCCCGTCTGGCAGTACGACGCCAAGGGCAACGGTAACGGCAAGCGGGCTGTCGAGGTGCACGCCTTCCAGCGGCTGCCCGACGGCACCACGATGATTGTCGAGTCGGGGCCGGCTCGGATCATCGAGGTAGACCGCGCCGGCACGGTGGTGCGGGAGATTCCGCTCACGGTCACCTCGCCCTCGACCCATTCCGACACCCGCAACGCTCGCAAGACCACCGCCGGCACCTACCTCGTGGCCCACGAAAAGGACGGCGTGGTTCGCGAGTACGACGCCGCGGGCACGGTGGTGTGGGAGTTTGACGTGCCGCTGTTCGACAAGCCGCGGCAGGGGGGCCATGGCCCCGAGGCCTTCGGTGACCAGGTCTATTCGGCCGTGAGGCTCGAGAACGGCAATACGCTGATCGGGACGGGCAACGGCCACTCGGTGCTCGAGGTGACGCCGGAAAAGGAGATCGTCTGGAAGCTCGAGCAGCACGACCTGCCGGGCATCACCCTGGCCTGGGTGACGCAGGTCGAGCGGCTGCCAAGCGGTAACACGCGATTGGTCAACTGCCACGCCGGCCCCGATAATCCCCAGATCATCGAGGTCACACCCGACAAGCAGATCGCATGGACATTCAAAGACTTCAAGACGTTCGGCAACTCGTTGCCGGTCAGCCTGGTGCTCGACCCCTGACGATGCCGTGCTGGGGAGCGCAGGCCGGCGGGCTAGCCGCACTCGCGGCTTGGGCAGTCACGGTCGCGGTGGGATGCGGATCACCGGCCCCGGATTCGACCACCGTCGTCAAGCCGTCGTCTCCCTTTGCCGAGCAGGTGCAGGCCGTGCGGGCGGGGCGGGCTGGACGGATCGAGGTGGTCGCCCCGCTCGACCCGGAAGACTGGAGTTCGCTCCGCGGTCTGGCGGGCCTGCGCGAACTCGTGCTCCAGCGGGGCGTGGCCGGTGACGCCGAGGCGGAGATCCTGGCCACGCTGCCCGACATGGAGCGGCTCGTGCTCCGCCGCTCACCGGTGTCGGATGCAGGCTTCGCAGCGCTGGCTGGGTGCCGGTCGCTCAAGGATCTGAATATTCCGCAGGCGGCCTGCACGGCAGTCGGGATCGAGGCCCTCGCCGCGCTGCCGCACCTCCAGAACCTCAGGCTCGGCGGGCCAAACCTCGCCGGCCCCGACGTGGCCCGGGCGATCGCCACGCTGCCGGCGCTCGAGTCGCTGCACCTGATTGATGTCACCATCGGTGACCAGGGGCTCGATGTCCTGGCGACGCTCGCACCCCTCGGAAATCTCTACCTCGACGGCGCGGGGGTGTCGGACGCCGCCTGGGGGCGGTATTTTGAGGCTCGCCCGGGTGTCCATGTGCACGTCGACCAGGCTCACCACGACCGCGACCCGCGTCGCGGCCATGATTAGAAAAGGGGACATCCCCCGTTTCAGAGAAACGCTTTGCTCAGCGAGGCCAGCCATATCCATACCGCCGTCGGTAGTTGGAAACGGGGGATGTCCCCTTTTTTGAACTGCGGCTCCGCTTCACCCGGTCGGGAGAGTTCGTCATGCCAAGCCTGCCCACCCGCCACCACGCCCCGCGTGCCGCCGCCGCGATCGCCCTCGGCCTGCTGGCGACCGCCGGCATCGCCGCCGTTCGCCTCGTGACGGCGGGTGATTCCCTGACGGCGGCCGCCACGGCCTGGCTGGCCGGACTCGACGAGGTGCAGCGATCGAGGGCCACGGCTGACTTCGAGGCGGCTGCCCGCACCGACTGGCACTTCGTGCCCAAGGCCATTCGCAAGGGCCTGGCCCTGGCGGAGATGACCGCCGTCCAGCGGGAGCAGGCTCATGCCCTCCTCAAGGCGGCGCTCTCCGAGGGGGGCTACGGCAAGGCCGTGGCGATCATGGAACTCGATGAACTGCTCCGCCGGCTCGAGGGCACCGCGGCTAAAAATGTCCGTGATGCGCTGCGGTATTACGTCACGATTTTCGGCACGCCGGGTGGGCAGGGCTCCTGGGGGCTTTCGGTCGAGGGGCACCACCTGTCGCTCAACTTCACCGTCCGCGATGGTGTGCTCGTCGATTCGACGCCGCAGTTCATGGGGGCTAATCCGGCCGAGGTGAAGACCACGTTCGCCGGTCTGCCGGCGGCAGGCAGCCGCGTCTTGGCAGCTGAAGAGTCGCTGGGCTTCGAACTGGTGAGATCGCTCGACGGGGAGCAGCGGCAGCGGGCGGTGATCGCCGCCCAGGCCCCCGCCGAGATCCGCGCTGCCGGTGCGGCTCAGCCGCCCGCCGGCCCGCCAGAGGGCATCCCGTTTTCAAAACTCTCAGCCGACCAGCAGTCGCTCGTTCGCCGGCTCGTCGAGACCTACTGCGGCTCGATGCCGACTGAGGTAGCCGGCGAGCGGCTCACGCTCATCGAGCGGGGCTCGCCGGCCACCGCCGGCCTCGTGCACCACGGCTGGGACGAGATCCACTTCGCCTGGGCCGGGGCGCTTGAGCCGGGTAAGGGCCATTCCTACCGGCTGGAAGGTCCGTCATTTGTGGTTGAGTTCGTCAACGTCCAGCCCGACGCCGAGGGCAATCCCGCCAACCACATCCACTGCGTGTGGCGGGACAAGACCGGCGACTTCCGCTAAGCCGGTCGGAGCCACCCGGCACGAACCCGAAGCACGGCTGTTGACGGCGCTCTGGATCGATGAGAGATGCTGCCGCCGCGAGGCTGTACGGCCCGATCCGGGCCAACCTCGAAAAGCGCGGCCGGGTGATCGGCCCCTACGACCTGATGATCGCCGCCCACGCCCGGTCGGTCGAGGCCGTGCTGGTGACCGACAACACCGAGGAATTCGGTCGCGTCGCAGGACAGAGGATCGAAAACTGGCTCGCGACCACGTGAGCGTCGAGCCGCCTGTGGATCAGAAGGCGAGCCGCAGCCCCACGTCGTCGTTGCCCTCGACGGGCTCGGTATCCGGCGGCAACGGCCCGCCGTCGTCCTCACCGTCGGGGCCGACTGAGTACACGACCCAGCCGTCATCGGCCCGCTTGGCGAGCAGGGGCTTGTCGGTGGTGAACGGGTCGCCGGGCAGGGCGGGCACCGCCTCCGGCACAAGCGACTCGGCGAGCGACGTGCCCGCGAGCCGGGCGCGGGTCGCGGCCACGAGCACGCCGGCCACGTCGTGCATGGCCGCGGCTCGCGCATGGGACTTGAGCACGGCGGTCAAGGCCGGAGTCAACATGGCGGAGAAGATGCCGGGCCGTCGGGACTTGATCTCGTCCTCGATCTGAGTGGTCTCCTTGGCGACGGCGGGGTAACTCCGTGGGGTGGAGCGGAGCATCGCGCCGACGAGGTCCTGATAGCGACCCATGACGGCTCGGTAGCCCGTGATGTCACTTGGCAGCATGAAGCACCGGTAGAGAAACGAGAATGGACCGTCGAACGTGAAGCGGGTCGGCTCGTCGGACACCGACCGCAAGAGTTCGAGGGCCGTCATACCTTCCGCCCCGTCGGCCAGGTCACCGAGCATGGCCAAGCCGAAGGCCTCCTCGCCGAGGAAGGCCCGCTGGTACGTGATCGGCGTGGCCACGAAGTCGCGAAATGAATCCCCGTCGAGCAGCGGCAGATCGCTCTTTTCGAGCCGCGGCAGGACGTCGGCAAGAGTCCCCAGCGCGACCGCGTCGATCGCCTGCCCGACGAGGCCGCTGACCAGGATCGGCTCGCCGGCCGCGTGCATGCCGAGCCGGTGGATGCGGACGACGTCGGCCAGTGCCTGCGCGCCGTCACCGTCGGCGGCCGCCCGCCGGGCGGCGAGCTTGAGCAGCCGGGCCGCCCGGCGCATCTCCTGGACCTCGGGCAGGAGCATGTCGATCGATGGCCGCGACCAATCGCGGTCGAAGCGGCAGCCGGGCTGATCGGTCGCCCGCCGCAGGAGATCGAGGGTGGCCGCGTGCCGCTCGAGAATCGCCGTTCCCTCGCCCGACTCCACGTCGGCATCCGACTCTTCCAACCCTTTGTCCGCGGCGAGCGCCGCGAACGCCCGCTGGTAGAGCGGGGCGGCGTTGTCGTCGGGTGCCGGTGCCGGCGCCAGGGCAGTCGCCATGATCTGCGCCGCCTCGACCCGCAGCATCCGGCCCTCGGCGGCCACGGCGTTGTCGATAAAGAGCAGCGTGCCCGCCGCCACGGCCTTGGCCAGCACGAACATCGCCGCCAGACCCACGAGCGGCCAGGTCGCGGCGGCGGGGGCGGCCCGGGGGGTGAGCCCCGTCCGCGCGATCCACACGCTCCCGATCAAAGCTGAGATCGCCGCCGTGAGCGTGGGCGCGAACCAGTTGGTCTCGAGCCGCGCGCTGAAGGCCAGGATCGCCGTCAGGCCGACCCAGGGCGCGACCGCCAGCACCGGCACGATCACCGCCACGGCGACGAGCAGCCAGCGGATCCAGCCGGGCCGGCTGCGGGCCGCCGCGGCCGTGAATGCCGCCGACCAGAGCAGGCAGGCGGCTACAACGGCGAGGTAGAAAAAAAGGTGGCCCATGCCAGAGTGCTCCTTGAAGCAGATTTCCCGCTGACAAGCCGTCGAGATCGGCACCCCAGCCGGTGCCGCCGACTTGTTGGCTCGTATCGTCCTGGCGGGCTCTAACGCCTATCCTAACCTGGTGGGCAGCCTCCCTTGGCCGCCTGTTTAAACCCTGAGTTTTTCTCCATTCGAGGCTTTCCTGAGCACCATGGCAGACGACCAAACCGATTCCCTGTCTCCCGCCGCCGCCCCCAAGCCCTCGGCCGTCGAGCTGACCAAAGTCGCGAGCAACTACCTCGCCGGCGACATCGCCAAGGAACTCGCCGACGCCGCACCGGGGTTCGGCAAGCCCTCCGTCCAGCTGCTCAAGAACCACGGCACCTACCAGCAGGACGACCGCGAGACCCGCAAGGCCGTCGAAGGCAAGAAGAGCGAGCGACAGATCTCGTTCATGATCCGCACCTGCGTGCCCGGTGGAAAGCTCACGGCCGAGCAGCTGCTTGCGGCGATCGACATGGGCGACGAGCTGGGCAACGGCACGATCCGGCTCACCACCCGGCAGGCGATCCAGCACCACGGCGTGGTCAAGGGCGACTTGAAGACCTTCATGCAGCAGGTGCACACCAATCAGCTGACCACGCTCGCCGCCTGCGGCGACGTCGAGCGAAACATCATGTGCTGCCCGGCGCCGCTCCACGGCGATCCCGTCCGCGACCAGATGCAGGCCAAGGTGGACGAACTGGCCAAGCACCTCGCCCCGCGGACCCGGGCCTACTACGAGATCTGGCTGACCGACCCCGACACCGGCGAGAAGACGCTCGCCGCCGGTGGTGCGAAGCAGGCCGAGGTCGAGCCGATTTATGGCCCCACGTATTTGCCCAGAAAGTTCAAGACTGCCTTCGCCCTGCCCGAAGACAACTGCACCGACGTCTACGCCAACGACCTCGGGTTCCTGACGATCCACGAGCAGGGCAAGATTCTCGGCTACAACGTGCTGGCCGGTGGCGGCATGGGCGTGACGCCGAGCGCTGCCAAGACGTTTCCCGCCCTCGCCAAGCGGCTGGGCTTCGTCCCTCCCGAGGATGTGTGCGCGATCGCCGAGGCGATCGTCAAGGTGCAGCGGGACTACGGCAACCGCTCAGACAGGAAGGTGGCCCGGCTCAAGTACACGATCCACACGATGGGCCTGGAAAACTTCCGGGCCAAGGTGGAGGAGTATTTCGGCAAGCCGCTTGCCCCCTGCCACCCGGCCGACGTCCACGGCTTCGACGACCACATCGGCTGGTTTCCCCAGGGCGACGGCAGGTATTGCTACGGCTTGAACGTCGAAAACGGCCGGATCCATGACACCGGAGACTTCCGGCTCAAGACCGCGCTGCGGCGGATCCTTCGCGACCTCAAGCCCGGCGTGCGGAGCACCTCGCACCAGAGCCTCTTGTTCGCCGATCTGGCCGTGACCGACCGGGAGCGGATCGCCGAAATCCTCCACGCGCACGGCGTAAAGACATCGGAAGAGATCAGCACGCTCCGCCGCTGGAGCATGGCCTGCGTGGCCCTGCCCACCTGCGGGCTGGCGGTGGCCGAGAGCGAGCGAGTCCTGCCCGGCCTGATCGATTCGCTCGAGCCGGAAGTGGCGAAACTCGGGCTCTCCCACGACGCCTTCACGCTCCGGATGACTGGCTGCCCCAACGCCTGCGCCCGCCCCTACAACTCCGACATCGGGATCGTGGGCCGGACCGCCGGCAAGTACACGATCTTCCTCGGCGGCCGGTTGCTCGGCGACCGGCTCAACGAGGAGTACAAGGACGTCGTACCCTTTGAGCACTTGTGCCGCGAACTCACGGCGGTGCTGGCCTGCTTCAAGACCGAGCGGAAGCAGGCCGAGACCCTCGGCGACTTCTGCCACCGGAAGGGCGTGGCGAACGTCCGCACCTGGGCCGACGAGTGGCTGGCCGGCGCCCGCGGGGCCTGACACGAGGGAGTGTTCGGCTCAGGATGGCCCGGGCCCCATCGCCAAGCGTTCGCTCTGGGGAACCCCATGAATCCCAACAGCCTGCTGTCGCTCTGGTGTGGGGTGCGGGCCCCCGTGACGCGGGCGGCATACATCGCCACTGGCCTCGGCCTCGCGGTCTTCAAGTACGCCGTCGAGGCGGGTGTGATCTGGGCGCTCACGGGCAACATCCTCACGCCGCTCGACTTCCTCAATCCCTCGCTCGCCGGCCGGCAGGCGGCGCTCGCCGACGGGCCCGATTGGCTGCGCTGGGCGCTCTTTGCCTGGAACCTCCCGTTCGTCTGGATCGCGCTTTCGATGAGTGTGCGGCGGGCCGCCGGGGCCGGGCAGCCTCCCTGGCTGGGCCTGGCGGTGCTCATGCCGGTGGCCGGGCTCGCCGTGATGCTCGGCCTGTGCCTCGACCGCCACGATCAGCCCGAGCGCTGGCGTCCCCCCGCCGGCCATGACCTACCACCGGAGGCAGCCAGCCGTCTGGCCGCCCTCAAGGCCGTCGGCGGGGCGCTCGCCGTCGGCATCGTCATGCTCGTGCTCTGCGTCTACCTGCTCCGGTCGTATGGCGCGGCCCTGTTCCTGGCGACGCCGCTGGTGATGGGCACCGTGGCCGGCTTCCTCTTCAACCAGCCGGCGCCGCGCTCGCTCGCCTCGACCGTCGGCCTCGCGACGAACATGATGCTGGCCGCGGCGCTCGTGCTGCTCGTCTTCGCACTCGAGGGGCTGATCTGCATCGCGATGGCCGCGCCGATCGCGGCGCCGTTGGGCATTCTGGGGGCGATCCTCGGGCGGGCGGTGGCCGGTGCGGGTGGCCCGCGGACCGCGCCGCTCCTGCCGCTGTTGCTCGCATTACCGCTCGTGGCGGGGGCCGAGCGACTCACGGGGACAACCACGCCCGAATACTGCGTCTGCTCGACGGTCGAGATCGCCGCCCCGCCGGAGGCCGTCTGGCCGCACGTCGTCGCCTTCCCCGATCTGCCGGAGCCCGACGACTGGTTCTTCCGCTGCGGGATCGCCTGCCCGCTGCGGGCCTGGATCGAGGGCTCGGGCGTGGGGGCGATCCGCCACTGCGAGTTCACGACCGGCGACTTCGTCGAACCGATCACCGTTTGGGATGCGCCCCGGCGGCTGGCCTTCGACGTGACGAACCAGCCCGATCCGATGACGGAGCTCTCGTTTTGGCGACACGTGCACCCGCCGCACCTCGCCGAGCACTCGCTCACGAGCCGGCGCGGGGAGTTTCGGCTCGTCGCTCTCGGCGGCGGTCGGACGCGACTCGAGGGCCGCACCTGGTACACCTTCGCCATGCACCCGCAGGCCTACTGGACCCTGTGGAGCGATCTGGCGATCCACAAGATCCACCACCGTGTGCTCGGGCACATCAAGCAGCTTGCGGAAACCGCGATGGAGTGAACTGCCCGGCCGTGGGAGATTCGAGCGCCGAGCATCCCTGCTCGGCCGTCGGTCACGCCGGGAGGTCGTCCCACATCGGGCACCAGAGCGGCTGCCGGGGGAAGAGTTGGGCGGCGAGCTTGACAGCCATCTGCGTCGATGGCTCCATCCGCCCAGCGGCCACGGCCTCCACCGGATCGCACTGCCCGAGCAGCAGCCTCGCCAGTTCGTCGTCGGTGAGCTTCAAGTAGCTGCGGCCGATGCGGCCTGGGTGCACAACTGCCGGCCGCGCGTCTTTGTCCTCTGCCTTTCGCTCGGCCACGATCACCGAGCCACGAAATGACGGGGCGTCGAGGCCCAGTTCGACCGTCTCGCGGATGCCCGCCGCGGCCACCCGCTCAGCCACGGCCGGCGCAACCGCCTCGAACAACACCTGCGGCTTGAACACCTTGGCCACGATCATCCGGTCGCCCTGCGCGACCCGGCCTTCGCCCCCGGCCACGGCGGCGTGGAGCGGATCGGAGGCCCCCGACTCGTAGACGATCTCCTGGCGGTCGTTCTCGATCGCTTCCGCACAGACCCGTGCCAGGATATCCCGCTCGAGCCCGGCAAACTCGGGATCAGCCATGATCTCGAGCACGCGATTGCCTGACTGAATGCAGTAGCCGACGATTCGAGCACTCGACTCGTGGAGCTCGTAGCGATCCTGGCCGACAAGCGCCACCAGGATCGAATCGAACGCCCCGCGGCTTACGAGCCAGCGGCCGTAGTTCTCGTCGCGTTCGAGTGCCCCGACGAAGCGGCGGGCATTTTGGGCGTAGATTCGCAAGATCGCCGGCAACTCGACATGCCGCCACTGCCGCATCGTCACGGCATCACCGGCGCGGCGCGGCTCTTCGAGCAGCCGGGCCATGATCTCCGTGGGGCGGCCCGGCGTGGCGCAGTCGCGGCCGAGCACGCTCCAGCCGAGCTCGTGGAAGGAGGCGGCGATCCGAGTTCGCGACAGGGCGAGCACCGCGCCGGCCTGTCGCATCCGGTCTTCGGCCGCCCGCACGAGCCGCTGCCCGTGTCCGGCGCCGCGGCATTCAGGCAAGACGGCGACGCGATCGACGACCGCTCCCGGCAGCGTGGCCGATCCCACCCGCAGCCCGCGGGGCACGATCTCGGCATGACCCACGATCCGACTGCCGAGTCGGGCCACGATCCGGTTGGCCGAATCGTGGTCGGGATGATCGACGGCGGCGTGAAACTCCGCCCGGGTCGGCGGGGCGGGCAGGCCGGAGAGCAGCTGCAGAATCTCGCTTTGCTCCCCAGCCCGAGCCGGGGAAATCTGGCATTCCTCGAGCATCCAGGCCGGCGGCGTGAACGGTTCGACCGGATGGTGTGGGAGGTGGTGGACCGGGGCCCGCCGGACTTGAGACCGGCGACGAATCACGCGGCTCGAGGGGCGAATCTCGACCGTCTCGACGACATGGCCAACCACGGCCGCAGCCGATTCGGGCCTGGTTTTTCCAGCCCGGGCGCCAGCGGTGGGGCGAGCCAGCCTGACGGCAGCGACGATGTCTTGCGAGGCAACCGCCGACCGCGCAGGTGGACGGCGTTTGGAGCCCGGTTCCGCCACGGCCGTGCGGCTGGCGGCTGACACCTTGAGCCGAGGCTTCGAGGCCAGTTTGGTCGCTTTTTTAGCGGTCTGCACGCCGCTGGGCTCGATTCGAGCCGCGGGACGCGAAGCCGACCGCTGCGGCGGTCGGCAAGAGACTGAACGCTTCTGACACCGGCTCGGGGAACGATCCTCCCGACGCATGATGTCTCCTTTCCCTGGAGTGGCCAATGCAATCCGTTGGCCATGAGGATAGGCGGTGCGTCAGGCGTTTTCCAGTAGCAGGAACGAACGCAGCGTCTTTTCCGGGAAAAAACACCAGGGATGAGTCCTGGCTGCCAGGACGCGCTGGGCCTTGACAGCGTGGCCGAAGGCCACCGCGCGGGCCTCCAAATTCCGGACTTCGCCCGCCGCATGGGCCGCCAGCCGGCCGTTCGCCGCACGGATCTCATGGCAGCGGCGGCGGGCCAGGGCGGGCGTCGGCACCGTCTCGACCCAGCGGCGCTTGGACACCATCAGTTCGTGCACCGCCGCGGGCAGCGAACCGTCGCCGGAGAGGTGCTTCTCCGGGTGGTAGGTGATGTCGCGGATGGTGCGGTTCACCGCCGCCAGGTCGGCCTCGGGGTCGGCCGTATCGAAGCCGGGAAACACGCCCTCCAGCGGCAGCCGCAGCGTGCCCGAGACGAGCGCATGCCGGGGCGGGTCGGAGCCGACCAGCCGCCGCACGATGTCGTCGGTGAGCGTGTCGTAGGCCGCACCGCCGATGCCGTGCACGAATACGTCGGCAAACAACAGCCGTGCGATCAGCGTGGTGACCAGGGCCCGCGGTCGCAGCCGGATGCCGTGCTCCTCCATCCGCGAGAGCGCGTCGATCCATTTCGAAGGGGAGGTGTCGGGGGCGATTGGCAGCTCCACCCGGACGGTTTCCATGTCGGAGAGGGCCAGCGCCCCCGGGGAGGTGCTGGCATAGACGCGCCGCCGCCGCGGGTCTTCCTTCGACCACAGCCACCAGGGCACCTCGATCCATTCCCCCGCCGCGTCGTGCCGCACGGCCAGATCGGGCATCGGCCGGCCCCGGCCCCGCACCTTCCGCGCCCGGCGATGGGAGGCGAGCGCGGCGTTGTAGGCCTCGTGGAGCGCGTGGCAGTGGGCCAAGAGCCAGCCGGTGAACACCATCACCGTCGGCAGCTTGACCAGCTCTCCCACCGGCAGCTCCAGCGTCTCCAGGCCGAATCGTTCCTCGACGATGTGCCGCGCCTGGGCGATCGCCAGGCCGAGGCGATGGCTCTCGCGGGCGCGATCGACGACCAGCGGCCAGAACCTCCGCAGGATGGCGTCGGGCACCAGCGGCACGAGCAGGGCTGAGGCCCGCTCTCCGAACGATTCGAGGCATGCCTGATCCAGGATCGGCCGCTCCTCCCAGGCCATCTCGGGCGCCGGGGCATCGAAGGGCACCGGTTCCAGACCGGCGGCGGCAGGTGTGCCCACCGGCACGTCGACCGCCGCGCGGCCGCAGCGGTCGCTGTCGATGACGAGATTGACCGCCGTGCCCCCCACCTGTCGGGCGTAGGCGTCGAGCACGGCGTTCTTGAGCCACACACCCGGGTGGAACAGCTCTGGCTGGTGCCCGCCGGCGATCAGCGGCCGACTGATCCAATCGGCCATGTCGGCTGGCCGCGTCACGTCGCGATAGTGGCTCGTGTATTCGGCCGCCACCAAGAGCACCTCGCGGCGGGTGGCCGCCACGAGTTCGTGCAGCCGCATGTCGCCGATCCGCAGGTCGAGCGCCGAGCGCAGCAGGCGGTTGTTGTCGACGAGCGCCTCGATCGAACCGGTGCCTGGGCCCGGCACGATCGGCGGCTCGACCAGCCTGGCCCCCGAGGGCTCAGGGGGCTCGTGGACGCGGCGGCGGGCGGGCATCGGTGAGGCGAGCCTGGGGTCGAGCAGCGCCGGCACAGCGGCAAACCGCCGACCGTAGCACACCACCGCAGCCCGGGCCAACGCCGGTCAGCGGGAGCAGCGCGGGTTTCAGTCTCGGCCCGGCCGCCTGGCGGCCACGGCCGCCTCGGCCCGGTCGATAACCCGCCGGTAGTAGGCCAGGCGGGTCTCGGCATCGTCGAGGGAGCCGCCGAAGCTCCGCGACTCGTCGAGATACACCAGCGGCACCGCCAACTCTTCGACCGTCAGCCCGGCCGCGGCCGCCCGCACCCAGAGCTCAAGCGGCATCGCGTAGCCGGTCTCGGTCACCTGCAGCCGCTCGAGGGCCCGCCGGGAGTAGGCCTTGAAGCCGCAAAAGGCGTCGGTGAGCCCGAGCCCGAGCCGGCGGTTGATTTCAGTGGTGATTTCGGCGTTGATTCGCCGGCGGGCCTCGGGCGGACGGCTGTCGCCGGCAAACTGCCTGAGGTAGCGGCTGCCGCTGACGACCGCCGGCCCGCCGGGAGCCGTGGCGGCGGCGATGAAGGCGGGGATCAGCCGCGGCTGGTGCTGGCCGTCGCAGTCGATCGTGACCAGGCCGTCCCAGTCGCCGGCGAGCGTTTCTGCAAAAGCGGTCGCCAGGGCAGCGCCGTAGCCACGGTTGACGGGATGCCGTATCAGCCGGATGTCGCCAGGCCGGGCGGCCCGCGCTCGGAGCAGGTCGCCGGTGCCGTCGGTGGAGCCGTCATCCACGACGAGCACGTCGGGCGTGACCTTCAAGACCTCGTCGAGCACCGCATCGACGTGGGCGGCCTCGTTGTAGACCGGCAGGGCGGTGAGGAACTGGGGCATGGGGCGAGGGCTCGGAGGGAAGCATTATCAGTCTAGGCCGCGCCGCGGCGGATCATAGCCACGCGATCGGGTCGCGATCCTCGCGAGACGCCACCGTCTCGAGGTTGGGCAGTTCGGCCACGAGCCGCCGGCCGAGCTCGGCCATTGCGAAGTGCTCGCTCGCCTGGTGGCCCACCGCGATCACGGCCAGGTTGGCCGCCCGGGCCTCGCACGCCTGATGGAGCTTGATCTCGCCGGTGACGAGCGTCGCGCAGCCGGCCGCCGTCACCTGCCCGACCAGCTCACCGCCGCTGCCACAGACGATGCCCACCCGCCCTGCCGCGCGGTCACGGTCACCCACCACCTGAACCCCCGTCGCGCCGAGTATGTCGGCGAGGCGACGGGCCAGGCCCGCCACGGTCAGGTCAGCTGCCGCCCAGCCCATCCGGCCGAACCCTACGGCGGGATCAACAGCGTCGGGGGCGATCGGGCGAGGCTCCGCGAGCCCGGCGCGGGCCGCGAGCTGGTCATTGATCCCACCGGCCGCCGAGTCCCAGGCCGTATGGCTGCTCCACACGCCGCAGCCCGCTCCGACGAGTGTCAGTAAGACGCGGCCGGTGCCGGTGTCGGGCGTGATCCGCCCGATCGGGCGAAACGGCAGCGGGTGGTGCGCGACGACCAGATCGATTCGCTCGCGGACCGCCTCGGCCGCCACTTCGGGCGTGAGCGTGAGGCAGGTGAGCACCCGCCGCACCGCCGGATCACGCGGGGCGACGAGCAGGCCGACCGAGTCCCACTCGGCCGCCAGCCGCCCGGGCGCGATCCGTTCCAGCGCGGCGACGATGTCTGGGAGCCTGGGCATGCTGACAGGATACTATTGGCGTGGTCGGCAGTCTTGTTGCGGTCACCCTTACCCCTGGCGGTCTTCGGTCATGGAAACAGCCCGCCTCTCACTCTCCGCCTCGGCCCTCGACCGCGATCTGCGGCAGGCCTTCCGGCTGACGCGTGACCTGGGCTTTGGCGGGGTCGAGCTCGATGCCCGCCACGGATTGGAGCCGGCCGCGATGTCGCAGACCGGTCTGCGCCAGATCCGCAAATGGCTTGGCGATGAGGGGCTCGTCGTGTCGGGGATCGCCTTTCCGACCCGGGGCGGCTACGGCGATGCCGATCGCCTCGAGCCGCGGATCACGGCCACGAAGGCGGCGCTCAAGCTGGCCCACGACCTCGGCGCGGGCGTGGTCACCAACCACATCGGCGAGATCCCGGCCAATAGCGACTCGGCTGAGTGGCGGCTCTTGGTCGATGTGCTCACCGACATCGGTGCCTGGTCGCAGCACGTCGGCGCGACGCTCTGCGCGGAGGCGGGGCGAGCGGCGCCGGCCGACTTGAAGAGGCTGATCGCGGCCCTGCCGGAGGGCTCGCTCGGCTGCGATATCGTGACCGGATCGCTCGTCGTGCATGGCCACGATCCAGCCGCCACCGTGGCCACGCTGGGCGACCATGTGCGGGCCGTGCATGCCACCGACGCCGTGGCTGGACCCTTCGCCGGCCGCGGCCGGGCGGTGATCCTGGGGACGGGCCAGGTCGAGTTCGCGAGCGTGTTCGCCACGCTCGCGGAGCGGGGCTATCGGGGTTGGATCGGTCTGGAGCCGGTGGAGCCGCGGGACTCCCGGACCGAACTCACCGCCGCGATGGACTACCTGCGGGCGCTCTAGGCGGCAGGTTCGGGGCCACTTCACCCGGCCTGCGGTCGGGAGTAGGCTCTCGCGGTCTGTCTGCCTGGCCCCTTCTCCGCCGCCTGACCGCCTGGACGATGCTCGTCCTCTACGGCCTTGTCGCCTCGGGCCTGCCGCTGCCGCCAAACGGGGAACTCGACGAGCGGCTCACCGCCTCGCGTGTTCATTTCCCGCCGTTGGCGATACCGTGTCCGGGCGTAGGCGGAATCGAGGCCAATGGGTAGGGAGGTTGAGATGCCAGAGCGAAAGGTCGCCGTCGTGACAGGGTCTGCCACGGGTGTGGGCGCCGCCACGGTCCTGGGCCTCGCACGCCGCGGCTACGACGTCGTCATCAACTACACGAAGAGCGAGGCCGAAGCCGCGGCATCGGCCGCAGCCTGCGCCGAGGCTGGTGCCGACACGCTGGTGGTGCGGGCCGACGTCGCCGACGACGCTGCCTGCCGCAGGATGGTCGGCGCCGCAGTCGATCGCTGGGGACGCATCGACGCGCTGGTGAACAATGCG